>Ga0307992_1000102_pt1 | contig 54084 bp, 48 predicted proteins | sample EllFjometagen133_FD_203162 | JGI IMG/M metagenome (GOLD analysis project Ga0307992, IMG submission 203162) | Marine microbial communities from Ellis Fjord, Antarctic Ocean - #133 | ecosystem: Environmental > Aquatic > Marine > Unclassified | place: Southern Ocean | collected 2014-10-08
ATAGTGACCCAAAAAGAAATATCCTTTGAGAAAGACTTATTTTCTGGATAATTTCAGATTTACAACCGAAACACTGGGTTATAGCTATGTTTTGGGTAATTTCTCAAAAACTTTCGGATGCTAGTGACCTTTAAATTATTAAATTATGGGAAAAAAAGAAACAATTAAAGCGGTATCCTTCATTCTTGTTGGATCATTATTACAATTGTACAATGGAGTAAGTGGTGGTTGGGCGTCAACATTGGTTGCAATTTTTGGATTTGTCTTATTCTTGATGGGATTAAATATATTAAAAGCTCATTTGGATGAAATCGGACAAGGTGCCGTAAAATTGCTTGTAATTGCATCAATTATCGGAATCGTTGGATTAGTAATAGATTTAATTCCATTCCTTGGAATTGTTGCTTTTGTTATTGAATTAATAGGAGTATTAAAACTACAAAATTGTGCAACAATTGGTGAAATTGGAAAAAGCGGAGCTACTTTTCTACTAATAGCTATGATTTTAGCAATTCTTCAATCCATTGTCGGATTAGTTTTCGTATTCATTCCTATTATTCCTGGAATCATTTGTTCAATCTTATCAATAGCAGCTTTAGTTTTAGTTCTTTTCGGTTGGATAAAAATCCAAGAAGGACTTGTTGAAAAATTATAATTAGGAAATTTAAACATCTGCTAATTAATAATAAAATGTAATTTATGCCGAATACTAAATCTGGATCAAAAAACAGAAAAAGGCTAATACTATTAATGGGAATAATTGCTTCCATCTTGGTTTTTCTTGTTGTTTATTTACAAATAAATTTCACAAAACCAAAAGAAAACAATTTCCATTGTAATATTGCTTTAAAAGATGGAGATCTGGTTTTTAGAAAAGGACGAAGTATCGAAAGTCAATTAGTATTAATAACCGACAGAGCATCGTCTTATTCACATGTTGGAGTTATTTACATTTCAAATAACACACCATATGTAATACATACTACACCTGATGAATCATCGTATGCTATTGATTACGTTAGAATGGAAAAATTATCTGATTTCTTCAGTTCTGAAAATGCATCCAGAGGTAGTATATTTCGGCTAAAAAAACAATACACAAATTCAGCAAAATTAGCTGCATTAAAAGCAAAATCTTTTTTCGACAATAAAATTGTTTTTGATGCAGCTTTTGATATTAAAACTGAAAACAAACTATACTGTACTGAACTGGTTTGGAAGGCATATCAAAAAATCGGTATTGATTTAATACAAGGTAAATATGATAAACTTTTTTTGCCTTTTGTGAAAGACTTTGTTATTTTACCAAGTTCACTATTAAACAGTTATTATTTAAAAGAAATTTATTATTTTTAATCAACATTAATCAATTATTCTATTAACCTTAAAAACTTACAATTATGAAAATATTAAGTCTTATTTTAAGTCTTATTATTGCAAGCTTTGTATTATTAACCACTTCTTGTGGTACGTCATCATCTTCCTCACCTGCTGATATCAGTAAGAGTATTCTGAAAAATACCGAAAAAGGAAATTCTGATGCTGTTATAGCTGTTTTTTCAACCAATGGCAAAGAATTATCTGAAGAAGACGAAGCTAAATTAACTGCTATGATACTAATGGGACAAGAAGAAATAAAAAAGAAAGATGGCCTCAAATCAGTTGAAGTTATTGAAGAAAAAATCAACGAAGCAGGTGATGGAGCCAAGGTAGATTTGAAAATAGTATATGGTAACGGAGAAGAAGATACGTCAACTTATAAATTTGTTATGGTAGATGGCAAATGGAAATATACAATGAAATAAATCATTAATAGTTTTATTTTAGCGTCAAAGCTTTATTACAAATTAAACTAAAATGAACAGGCGGGTTAACCCGTCTGTTCATTTTTAGAAACAATAAATAACTACTTCACAGAAAAGCTAAGAAGGTATCAAATAAGGATTTCTTTCAGTACGATGCAAAGCGTCGGAATATTAAACACATTTGTACTTGACGGACTAATGGACTCTAGTTTAAATACAGCAATAAAATCAGGAGACCTCAGCTTATTATGTTATGTGATTACCGGATTTGGTTTATCAATATATGATACAGATATTTAAAAAGCATTTGAATACATGAGTATTGCAAGAGATTCTGCAAGAAAACTACCTTCACCTTCAAAGAAACATGCGTTGACAAAATCAAGTATTATTAACTTAAGAAACAACAATACAGAGCAAGCCAGAATATTCTTAAACGAAGCTTTACCTTTAGCTAAAAAAACAAACCATACAGAACTTGCTTCTTTTCGCAGGGATTGAAATTGATATTTTAAATTTTATTCATTTTATGATTTTAAATTTCTTTTTGTAATTTTATTGACAAATGAATAATCAGCAACAAATAAAATCAATTGAAAATATTTTAGAAAATTTAAAAAAAGTTTTAGATGAAACTCTTTGGGAAGGAGATACTAATTTATACTCAAGCGACAGAATGCTCTTGCCATGGATTGAAGAAGATGCTGAGTACAAAATCAAAAAACTCAAACTTTCTAATGATGATGAGGTTTTTTATTTGCAAAAATTACACAATCTCTTTGGAGAATATTCTGATGCTAACCCATATTTAAAAAGAAAAAAAAGGTCAAATAAAAAATAGATTTTTTAATTTGATTTTGATTCCATTTGTAAAATTTACAACTTAAGCTACTCTTTTGTTTATATAAAAACCATTTTTTCTTAGGCATTTTAACATTTTAGGAATACTCATAATTACTTTTAGAATATTTATACCAAATGAACATCCAAATTACCGATATATTTCATTTCTTTTTTCCTTTCTCTACGTTAAATATTATTTCCGTCCGTACGGATGCAAAGAATATTTGCCTTGACAAAGAAAAAAATATTTCAAAATATTTATCAGCAATTTAGAAATTCAATTGGTATTAAGCCTCTGCAGAAACCATTCTATGTTTTCCACTCAAATCGCTTTTCAATACAACTTTATTGAAACTGAAATCCAAAAGCATTTTTTTTACTTCATCTCCAAATGCTTCATTAATCTCAAAATATAATTTTCCATTATTTCTTAAATGTGATTTTGCAAATTCGGAAATAGCTTTATAAAAAATCAAAGGATCATTATCATTAACAAACAAAGCAGATTCCGGTTCGAAATCAAGAACATTTTTTCTCATCAGTTTTTTCTCCGATTTACGAATATAAGGAGGGTTACTTACAATAACATCAAATTTATGCAAATTTTTTATTTCATTTTTATTGAGAATATCAATTTCAAGAAAATTAATTTTCAAATTATGATTTATAGCATTTCCTTCTGCTACTTTTAATGCTTCAGTGATTTTATCAATAGCATAAACCTCTGGGTTTTTAAGTTCGTTTTTTAAAGAAATTGCAATACATCCACTACCGGTTCCAACATCAAGAATTTTAATTTTATCACGGTTTTTATTTTCATTAACAATTAAATCAACTAGTTCTTCGGTTTCGGGACGAGGTATCAAAACATTTTCATCTACAAAAAAATCCAATCCACAAAAGTTTGTATTTCCTATAATATATTGAATCGGCTTGTATTTTTTAATTTCCTTTATTGCAAAATGGATTTTTAAAATATCCGATTCATTTAATCTCAAGTCAGGATTAACAATCATTTCCGTTCTTGAGATATTACAAGTTTCCTGAAATAAAATCTTTAGAATACTTACACTTTCCTTTTCATTATAAAAATAAAGTAATTCAATTTTATAATAATCAAAAGCTGCTTTTGCCTTATTTGTTTTTATTTTTATCAATAATATATAAATATTATAATTTCCGATCGAAATTAACTAAAAAATCGTATTTTTGAAGTAACAAACAAAAAAAATACGACATGCAGGGAGATATACTAATAATCAATGAGAATCACAGAAAAGCTGCACAACAAGCTTTACCACTTTTTCTCGATAAGATAAAAGCAAGCAAAAATATTTTTGCTATTACAGTTGCCGGTGAATCCGGTGCAGGAAAATCAGAAATTGCAGCATCAATAGCTAAAGAACTGGACAAGAATAATATCACAAATTTCATTTTCCAACAAGATGATTATTTTATCCATCCACCAAAAACAAACTCTCAAATAAGACTGAATGATATTAGTCAAGTTGGGATTTCAGAAGTTAATCTTGAAATGCTTGACAATGAAATTCAAATGGCAAAAGACGGACAGACATTTTTTGAAAAACCATTAGTTATTTTCGAAAAAAACAGAATCGACAGGGAAACAGTTTTTCTTGAAGATACAAAGGTATTGATTGCAGAAGGAACTTATACAACTTCATTAAATAATGTTGATTTAAAAATTTTTATTGACAGGGATTATCATGACACAAAAGCTTCGCGGCTCGAAAGAAACAGAGAGAGGCAAGACGATTATCTCGAACAAATACTTCTGATCGAACATGATATTATATCAAAACATAAAGATTTAGCAGATATTATAATCACAAAAGAATTCGACGCAATTAAACCCTAAATACAAATAATTAATACAAATTTTTAGAATAGAATAATATACTTTTTTTATACAAAAGAAAATTAGATATGACTAATAATTTTAAGCATATAGCATTATTAAGCACTCACGGATATTTCGATCCCATTCCACAACTTGGAAGAACAGACACAGGCGGTCAAGTGGTTTATGTTTTGGAAATGGCCAAATACATTTCAAAAACAGGAGTCAAAGTTGATATTTTTACAAGATGGTTCGACAAATCGCAAAAACAAATTGATCCGGTTCCCGGTTATCCTAATGTAAATATTATCAGAATTAAAGCAGGACCATGGGAGTTTATTCCTAAAGAATTTATTTATGATGTACTTCCAGAACTTTCTGAAAACATGATTAAGTTTATAAAAGAAAATAATCTTGATTATGATCTATTCCACGGACATTATGTTGATGCAGGAATAGTTACTTTAGATGTGGCAAAAGCTTTTGGCAAACCATCATATTTTACAGCGCATTCTATAGGTGCATGGAAAAAAGATCAGATGAGCGGTAATCCTGAGGAGATGGAAGATAAATTCAATTTCAAACACAGAATTAGTGAGGAAATAAAAATATTTAAAAATGTGAATGCTCAAACAGTTACTTCTGCTGTTCAGCTTGAGAAGCTTAACGATCTCTACAATTATTTTGCTGATAATATTGAGGACATCCCACCGGGAGTTGATGTTCACACATATCATTTGCCTTCGGATAAGGATTTAAAGAAAAAAACCAAATTGCCTGAAAAGTATATTTTCTGCATTAGTAGAATTGACACAAATAAAGGTCACGATTTTTTACTTTATGCTTTTGATATTGTAAGAAAACAATTACCCGACATCAGTCTTGTGATAGGTGGTGGTTCGCCAAATCCAAAACAAAGAGAAAAAGATCTTTACGGAAAAATGAAAGATATTATTGACGAAAAAGGTATGAATGGCAGAGTTGAATTAATTGGTTATGTACCTGATGAAGAAATGCCGACTTATTATCAGCAATCACAATGTTTTGTTCTTCCGTCATTATTCGAACCATTTGGCATGACTACCCAAGAGGCCATGGCTTGTGGAAAACCTGTTATCGCTTCTAAATTTGGTGGCATAAGAAATATTATTGTTAATGGAGAAAACGGATTTCTTGTTGATCCATCCGATCCACAGGAATTTGCTAAAGCAATTATTTCTTTGGTAAAGGATGAAGAAGTTCAGAAAAAAGTGGGAATGCAAGCATATAAAACATGCCAGGAACATTTTAGCTGGGAAGCTATTTCTGAAAGTTTTTTGAATTTTTATCAAAAATACTATGATAATGAATAATGATATTTTTATTGAAATTAATGAAGCAAGAAAGGGTAGCAAAAAAGCTGCCCTTTGTACTCTTATAGAAACTAAAGGTTCTACACCACGAAAAGCAGGTTCCAAAATGCTTGTTTATGAAGACAAAATTATTTCAGGAACTATTGGTGGCGGCAGTATTGAATTAAGTATTATTGAAAAAGCTATTGAAGTTATAGATAAAAATTCAACTGGGAAATTTGTTTTTGATCTTAAAAAAGACCTCGATATGCGTTGTGGAGGATACGTAGAAGTATTTATTGAATCGCTAAATCAAAAAAATTATCTTATAATTTTTGGTGCCGGTCATGTTGGAAAAGCTGTAGCAGGTTTTGCTTCTCAGCTTGGATTTGAAATTACATTTGTTGATAATCGTGAGAATATTATTTCCGGTATTAAAAATCATAAAATCATCAACAAAGATTATCTTAATGCATTTAAAGATATTGATTTTACTGATAAATCTTTTATTATTGTTACAACTCCAAATCACGAATTTGACGAGGAAGTTACAGCTGCATGTTTAAAAGAACCACATGTTTATCTCGGAATGATAGGTAGCAAAAGAAAAGTAGCAACAACAAAAAACAACCTCCTTAAAAAAGGGTTTTCAGAGGAAGAAATTGAAAATATTGATATGCCAATCGGTATTAAATTCAATGCACAAACACCTGATGAAATTGCAATAAGTATTGTTGCGAAATTAATAGATGTAAGAAATTCGCTTTAGCAGTAAATTGGAAATAACTAAAATGATTAAATAAATATTGAAACTTATAAAAATAACAGAAATTTCATCGTTGAAGCAATTAATAATCTCCATCAAAATAACATTAGAAAAAACTCTTTTTATTAATATATGAAAAATCAATCAAATATTTCTTTTGTTCTTGACGATAAAATCGTTACGATTGACTTTTTACAAGATAAAAAATTTAAACCAACAAATAGTGTTCTTGAATATCTTCGTTCCTTACGAACAAAAAAAGGTATAAAAGAAGGTTGCGGGCAAGGAGACTGTGGAGCGTGTACAATTGTTTTAGGTGAAATAAACGATAAAAATGAAATTTCGTACAAAGCAGTAAATTCATGTCTTCTTCTTTTACCGATGATTCATGAAAAGCAAATTATTACAATCGAAAATCTTGCTTCAAAAAAAGACAATGAAGTAATTCTTCATCCTGTTCAGCAAGCAATTGTGGAAACAAACAGCAGTCAGTGCGGCTATTGCACTCCGGGTATGGCAATGTCGATATTTGGACTTTTCAAAAATCACAAAAATCCATCAAGGGAAATTATTGAAGATGCTCTTATTGGGAACATCTGCCGATGTACAGGTTATCAACCACTTATCAAAGCTGCACAAAATTCTTGTAAAGGACAATATGATGATTTTGAAAAAAATATAAATCATACAATTGATCTTCTTAGAAAGATAAAAAAGGAAAATAATACAATTTCAATTAAAACAAAGGATTTATATTATTTTCGTTCAAAGAGTTTTTCTGAAACATTACAAATTCGTAAAGAGAATTCTGATGCAATTCTTTTAAGCGGTGGAACTGACAGCACCCAGAAAAAATTATCTGGCAAGCCAAAACCACTAAAAATTATTGACTTATCGGGTGTTGAAGATTTAAAATATTTTACTGAAGATAATGAAAATTTCTATATCAGCAGCGGCATAGATATCGAAAAACTGAGAACTTATGCAATTTCGAAATTGCCGGTTTTAGATAATATTTTAAAAGTTTTCAGTTCGCTTCAAATCAGGAATCTTGCAACAATTGGAGGAAACATTGGAGTAGCCTCACCTATCGGCGATCTTATTCCGGTCTTATTTGCGTTAAAAGCTAAAGTTAAACTTCAAAGCAATTCAGAAAAAAGAATTATCGAAATTGAAAATTTTATAAAATCATACAGAAAAACCGATATTAAGGAGGATGAAATAATTGAATCTGTAATTATTCCAAAATCTGATAAAAATATTATTAGATCTTATAAAATATCAAGAAGAAAAAACCTTGATATTTCAACACTTTCTGCAACTTTTAATCTCCTACTTGATGACAATTTAATCGTAAAAGAAATTATTCTTGCTTTTGGCGGGATGGCTGAAATTACAAAACGAGCACGCAAAACCGAAGACTTCCTGTTAAAGAAAAAATGGGAAAGAAAATCAGTTATTGAAGCTATAGAAATATTAAAAGATGAATTTAATCCAATTTCGGATGCAAGGGCGGATAAGGAATTCCGTAAAATTGCTGCAGGAAATTTATTACTAAAATTCTGGTCGGAAACCAATGAGTAAAACAAAAGATAATAACGCAATTAAACATGTTACCGGAGAATCGGTTTATGTAAATGACATTCAGGTAAACGACCATTTATTTGGTAAAATAGTTTTTAGTCATTTGCCTCATGCCGTTATCAAATCTTATGATTTATCAAAAGCACGCTCATTGCAAGGCGTTCATGCAATTTTATGCAGCAAAAATATAACAGGCAAAAATCAAATGGGACCGGTTACAAAAGACGAAGTTTGTCTTGCCGTAGAAAAAGTAAATTTTGTTGGACAGGCAATTTTTCTTATCGCAGCCGAAAGTGAAGAAGTTGCAGAAAAAGCAGAAAAGCTTATTGAAATAAAATTTGAAGAACTGGAAAGTATTACTGATCTTAAAACTGCAATTCAAAAAAACAATCTTCTTTTTGAACCTCAAAAAATTGAAACAGGTAATGTTGAAAATACACTAAAAAACTCTGTTCATAATTTATCAGGAAATTTTTTCACAGGAGCACAAGAACATTGGTATCTCGAAACACAATCGAGTCTTGCTATTCCCGGCGAAGGAAATGAAATGAAAATATTCAGTTCAACACAACATCCTTCAGAAACTCAAAGCATAGTTGCCGGAGTTCTAGGAATTAATAAAAACGAAGTTGAAGTTGAAGTAAGACGTCTTGGGGGAGCTTTCGGCGGGAAAGAAACACAGGGAAATCATTATGCTGCGTGGGCTGCCTTGCTTGCAAAAGTTACAAATCGTCCTGTAAAAATTCATCTTTCAAGAAACGACGACCAACTGACAACAGGAAAAAGACATCCGTTCTTGTCAAATTATTCTGTTGGTTTTAATGATGCCGGAATCATTAATACACTTGATGTTGAAATGAATTGTGATGGGGGATCTTCAAACGACCTGACAAATGCAATTTTAGCAAGAGCATTATTTCATATCGACAATTGTTATTTCATCCCGAATTTACGTGTAATCGGAAAAGCCTATAAAACCAATCTTCCTTCAAACACAGCTTTCCGTGGATTTGGCGGACCACAAGGAATGGCTGTAATAGAGAATATTATTGACCGCATTGCAAGATATCTTAAAATTGATGCAACAGAAATCAGATATAGAAATTTTTATCAGATAAATAAAAATAACATTACTCATTACGGACAAAAAATTGAGAACAATCGTCTTTTCAAAATTTATGATGAATTAATTAAGTCTTCTAATTATTTTGAAAGACGAAAAGAAGTCTTAGAATTCAATTCAATAAATGAGTTTCACAAAAAGGGAATTGCTCTTAGTCCGGTAAAATTTGGTATCTCTTTCACAACTGCATTTTTGAATCAGGCAGGCGCATTAGTGCATATTTATAAAGATGGAACAGTCCAGGTTAATCATGGAGGAATTGAAATGGGTCAGGGACTCAACACAAAAATTCTTGGAATTGCTGCCATTGAATTAGGTATTAATCCTGATGAAATTATAGTTACTTCAACTAACACCTCAAAAGTTCCAAATACATCTGCCACGGCAGCTTCTTCAGGTAGCGACCTTAACGGAATGGCTGTAAAAAATGCTATCGAAAAATTAAAAAAACGACTAATTGAAATTGCATATAAGATCATTTCAGAAAATAATATAATAAAAAAAGAAGACATTATTTTTCATGAAGATTATGTTTTTGATAAGAATTTCCCTGGTGCAAAAATCTCCTTTAAGAAATTAATTAATTCAGCATATTTGAAACAAATTAGCTTGAGCGCAACCGGATTTTATCGCACTCCCGGAATTCATTTCGACAAGAAAAAAGCTAAAGGAAAACCATTTTATTATTATGCCTTCGGAATGTCGGTTTCAGAAGTTAAAATAGACACACTTACAGGAGCACACAAAATTTTAAGAACTGACATTTTGCATGATGCCGGAAATCCGTTAAACGAAGAAATTGATATCGGGCAAATTGAGGGAGGATTTGTTCAAGGAGTTGGCTGGTGTACTACAGAAGAAATGAAGTGGGATAAAAATGGTAAGCTTTTGACTTTTTCTCCCGACACATATAAAATCCCATTAATTACTGATATTCCACAAGATTTCAGGGTAAAGCTTTTAAAAGATGCACCAAATGTAAATGTTATTAAAAAAAGTAAAGCTGTTGGCGAACCACCGTTTATGCATTGTTTTTCTGTTTGGCTTGCAATAAAAGATGCAATTTCGTCTGTAGGTAATCACCAAATTGAGCCTGAACTTTCAATTCCTGCAACTAATGAAAAAATTGTTCTGGCAATTGAAAAAATCAAAAAAGATTTATGATTTTGAATTTATAACTACATAGCCAATATAAAATGTTAAAAATAAATATTTGCCACAGATTCACAGATTTAAAATAATTTAATTTTTATAAATTTTTACAAAGAAAACTACCTTTGGTAGTTTAAAATCTGTGAATCTGTGGCTATTAATATAAACATAGTGACTGAGTAGTTACTTAAATTTTAGTCATTTTAAATGTCAAGCAATAAAATTTTCATAATCACCGGAGAAAAGGGACAGGGGAAAACCGGCCTGTTAATTGAGGTTTTGGAAATTCTTAAAAAACAAGAAATCAAACTCACGGGATTTTATGCAAAAGGTTTTTGGGAAAACAATAAACGAAGTGCATTTGACCTGGTAAACATTAAAACCGGAAAAAGCATTCCACTTTGTAAATCAAAGGAAACTAAAAACTGGGACAAATTTTTTAATTATTATTTTAACCCTGAAGCTTTGAAAGCGGGAAATCAAATTCTCGGTGATGAAAATATCATAAATTCTGATCTAATTGTAGTCGATGAAATTGGTAAACTTGATATCAGTGGAAAAATCTGGCATGATGCTATTTCCAAAATCACTTCTAAGAAAAAGCATAATTTGCTGTTGGTGGTACGAAAAGCTTTTGTTGAAGATGTTGTTAATTATTGGGGAATGGAAAATGTTACAATTTTTGAAGTTGGGAAAGATGATGCAAAAAGTATTGATGAAAAAATAATTGCCAAAATCAGTGTACTATAAATTTATTAAAATTCAGTTCCCCATACTCTTTCTCAGAATTAACATTAACCAAAATCCTTTCATCATCAACTTCAATATTTTTCTTTTCAAATCTCTTAAGAAAATCCCGAAAATTCAAATCATTTTTTTCTTCAGATATAATATTTTTAATGATTTTTTCAGAAACCAGAATCGGATGCCCGCCTTTGTTTTTGAATTCCGGAACTACAAAATTTGTTACAGTAATTTCGTCAAATAAACTGCTTAAAATATTCGGATTTACAAAAGGATTATCAACATTATGAATAAAAACGGGATGGTAACTATTTGATTTTTTCAATCCCAATTTTATAGAATAAAAACGTTCCCATTCAAGGTGTTCATTTATAACAACTTTAATTTTATCTGATAATTTTATTTTATTTTTATCTAATACAGAAACTCCTTCACTATTCACAACAACTACAATTTCGTTACAGCCAAATGAATTGTATTTCTCAATAATTTCTTCTATAAAAGTAGTTTGATTATTAAATTTAAGTGCAAATTTAGGTACACCCATTCTACTTGATCTTCCAGCGGCAAGAATAACAGCAGAACATGATTTAATATTTTTCGACTTTTTATTCATCGAGCACAAAGATAACACCATTTATAGAACATCCACAATGCTTGGTTTTTTTGTATATTTGTCAAAATATTTATAAAAATGTCAGACAAATTTTCAATTATACCTCTAAAACAATTATTACAAATTATACTTAGACAAATTGATAATCATAATAGTTTTTTTGGCATTCAGAAAGAATTGTTTTTCAAACCAAAAAATACAGACCCCTTCAGATTAAATCTTTTCGGACAAAGCATGGAAACACCAATTGGTGTAGCAGCAGGTCCTCACAGTCAACTAACTCAAAATATTATTGCCGCATGGCTTTGCGGAGCACGATTTATTGAATTGAAAACTATTCAAACACTTGATGAGCTGGAAATTTCCAAACCTTGTATCGACATGCAAGACGAGGGATACAACTGCGAATGGTCACAAGAATTGAAGATTAAGCAGTCATTCGACCAATATCTCAATGCATGGATTATCATTCATATTTTGAAAGACAAATTAAAAATTGGCAATAAAAATCAAGCCGGAGTAATTTTTAATATGAGTGTGGGATATGACTTTGCAGGAATACAAAATAAAAATGTTCAATGGTTTTTCGATAAGATGAATAATTCATCGGCAGAGTTAAAACAGAAAACTGAAGAAATCAAAGACATTTATCCAAATATTTCTGATCTTGAAATCAATCCACAAATATCAAATAATGTAACACTTTCAACAATGCATGGTTGTCCGCCGGAAGAGATTGAGGAAATTGGTAATTATCTTATATCTGAGAAAAAATTAAATACGGCAATCAAATTAAATCCTACTTTGTTGGGTAAGGAAGAACTTCAAAAAATAATTTTAAATTCCGGTTTTGAAACTACTGTTCCTAATATCGCTTTTGAGCATGATTTAAAATACAAAGATGCTGTAGAAATCATCAAACGGCTGAAACAGAAAGCCGAAGAAAACAATCTTCATTTCAGTTTAAAACTTACAAACACTCTTGAAAGCATTAATAATAAAGACATTTTTTCTTTAGATGAAAAAATGATGTATGCCAGTGGTAGAATACTTCATCCGATTTCAATTAATCTTGCAAAAAAATTGCAAAATCATTTTTCAGGCAAACTAAATATTTCTTTTTCGGGCGGTGTCGATGCTTTTAATATTTCAAATATTATTTCATCAGGATTATTTCCTGTTACGGTTTGTACTGATATTTTGAAACCCGGTGGATATGGAAAACTGCATCAATATATTAAAAATATTCGTTCAGAATTTCTTAAAAATAATTTTCTTCAAGAAAATAAATCTTTGGATAAATTAAATCAATATGCACAAGATGTGTTGAAAAATAAAAAATATAAAAAAACATTCATTCATGATATTAATATAAAAACCAATAAACAACTTAATTCCTTCGATTGTATTTCAGCTCCTTGTATGGATACCTGTCCGACAAATCAAAATATCCCGGATTATATGTATCACACAGCAAACGGGAATTTCAAAAAAGCTTTTGAAGTAATCATGCAAACTAATCCTTTTCCAAATACAACAAGTATGGTTTGCGACCACCAATGTCAGACAAAATGCACAAGGATAAATTATGACAACGCGCTTCAGATAAGAGAAATAAAAAGGTTTATTGCAGAAAATGCAGTTGAACACAATTATTATGAAAATAGAAAATCTCAAAAATTTAATCAAATTAAAGCTGGAATTATTGGAGCAGGTCCTTCAGGATTATCCTGTGCATGGTTCTTGAGAAAAGCAGAATTTGAAGTTGATATTTACGAAGAAAAACAAAAGCCCGGAGGAATGATTTCAGGAGCAATTCCATCTTTTAGACTAACAAACGAAGCAATTGATATTGACATTGAAAGGATTTTGAAATCAGGAATAAAAATTCATTTCGGAGAAAAAATCAACAAAGAAAACTTTAATCAGCTAAGAAAAAAATGCAACTATTTATATATTGCCGCCGGAGCTCAAAAACTGAAAGATGTTTTTATTGAAGGACAAAATGTTTGTGGGGTTTTAAATCCTTTAGAATTTTTGTTTCATGTAAAAGAAAACAAATCAATTAAAATTGGACAAAATATTTTAATACTCGGTGGTGGAAACACAGCCATAGACACAGCTCGCACTGCGAAACGTTTAGTTGGAAAAAATGCTTCGGTTAAAATAATTTACCGACGAACAATTAAACAAATGCCCGCCGACTTTGATGAAATAACATCTGCTTTAGACGAAGGAGTAGAAATTATCGAATTAGCTTCTCCTGTAAAAATCAACTCAAAAAACAACAAAGTGATTTCCATTTCTTGTGAAAAAATAAGACTTGGCAAGAAAGATAAAAGCGGAAGGGCAAGACCAGTTATTATTCCAAATTCAGAATTTGTAATTAAAGCAGATACAATTATTCCTGCCTTTGGTCAGGATATTGATATAGATTATATTGACCACAAACTTCTAAAACAAAAAACTAAAAGTTACGAAACTCAATTAACAAATATTTTTATTGGAGGTGATGCCATACGTGGCGACTCAACAGTTATTAATGCAATTGCAGATGGCAGAAAAGCAGCTAATGAAATTATTAAAAAATCTAAAATTAATGTTTCAGATAATAATACCATCATAAAAAAAGACATCTCCCAACAAGAGCTTATGCTAAAGAAAAGTAAAGTTATTTTTTCTGAATCTTTACATAATTTTCCTGAAATTGATTACAATAATTTTGCCAACACTTCAAAATCATTAACAAAAGAACAAGCAATAAAAGAAGCCTCAAGATGTTTGTTTTGTGATGAAGTTTGTAATATTTGTACAACGGTTTGCCCGAATCTTGCACTATTTGCCTTTGAAACTGAAACAGTAAAATATCATCTTCAAAAAATAAAATCAAATAAAAAGACTATTAACATCCTGGAAGATGAATTATTTGAAATAAGTCAAAAGCATCAGATACTTCACCTAGCCGATTGGTGTAATGAATGTGGAAATTGCACAACTTTTTGCCCAACATCAGGTTCACCCTATAAAGAAAAACCTCATCTGTTTTTTAATAAAAAATCATTTGATGCTGCTGATGAAGGATATTATTTTGATAATTCAGAAGAGGAAAAAATAATAAATAAAACAAACGGAAAAATATCAAGTTTAACAAAAGAAAATAATTATTATTTTTTTCAAATCAACAAAAACAAGATAAAGCTGGATTTAAAAACTCTAAGAATTATCAATCATAATATTAAAGAAAACGATAACTTTGAAATTAAATTAACAAAAGCTGCTGAGATGAGTGTGATATTACATGGAGCAGTGCAGCTTTTAAAAACTAATTAACTACATGCAAGACAGAGAAAAAGTATTAGAAAACACAATTAAGAGATGTAGAGAAAGACATATTATTCTTCCCACATATAAAGAGATGAGAAATCCGAATTTGATTCCTGAAAAAATCACTGAAAAGTTAAAAAACATTGGCTTATGGGATTTGAATTCACTAAATTTATTTAGAATAACATGGAAAAATGAACCAACAAATTTTGGTGGTAGTTTTGGAGATGTCAACTATATTGAATTACCATCAGAATTAACTGGTGTAAAAGCCAGAATAATAATGCTGATTGGAAAGTTTTTTCCAACAGGAACACATAAAGTCGGAGCTACTTTCGGACCGCTTGTCGAAAAATTAATTTTCGGAAGTTTTGACCCGACTCAACAAAAAGCTTTATGGCCTTCCACAGGAAATTATTGTCGTGGTGGCGCATACGACTCCTACTTATTAGGCTGCGACTCAATTGCAGTTTTGCCAGAAGGAATGTCGAAAGAAAGATTTGACTGGTTGCATAAAGTAGGAGCAGAAGTTTTTGCCACTCCGGGAACCGAAAGCAATGTAAAAGAAATTTATGATAAAGTAAAAGAACTCCTTGCCGAAAGAGGTGATGAAATCGTAAATCTAAATCAATTTGATGAAATTGGGAATGCTCTATGGCATTATGCTGTCACAGGTCCTGCTATGGAAGAAGTTTTTAATTTAGTGAAGAATAAAAACGATAGATTTTCTGCTCTATTTTTAACACAAGGTTCAGCGGGAACACTTGGCAGTGCAGATTATTTACGAGAATTATATCCTGAATTTAAAGTCTGTGCCGGTGAAGCTCTTCAATGTCCCACTCTGCTCCAGAATGGTTTCGGTGAACATCGTATAGAAGGAATCGGTGACAAACACGTTCCTTGGATTCACAACATTAAAAATATGGACATGGTGGCAGGTATCGACGACATTCCGAATATGAGACTTATGAGGTTATTTAACGAAAAGGCCGGAAAAGATTATCTTAAAAATGAAATCAAAATTAATCATGAATTGGTTGATAAACTTGATCTTCTTGGTATTTCATCCATTGCTAATCTTATGGGTTCAATCAAAATGGCTAAATATTACGAGATGAATGAAAATGATGTGATTTTCACTGTAGCTACTGATTCTATGGAAATGTATCAATCAAGAATGGTAGAAGAAAAAGAAAAATATGGTGATTTTGATAACAGAGATGCAGCAGTTAGCTTTGATGCTGATTTGATGGGATTAAGCATTGATAATATTATCGAAATGAATTATTACGAGAAAAAACGAATGCATAATCTAAAATATTTTACATGGATAGAGCAACAAGGTAAAACAGTTGATGAGCTAAATGCTCAGTGGAAAGATCCAAATTATTGGAAGGCACATTATGCGAAAGTTGATGAATGGGATGAAAAAATTAATGAATTTAATGAACGAACGGGATTGTTGAAGGATTATAAATAGTATTTATTTATTAGTATTATTATGGATAATATATAAAAAGACATTTAATAATATATCATCCCTAACGGGACAAAAAAAATATGAAAAAAAAATAATGTCAGAATAATGAACTACCCCGCCGCAGAGCAGCGGGGTATCGCTAAGGAATAAGTTTATGAATTCGCCGCAGAGCGGCGGGGAACTAACCCCGTAGCGATTAGAAATAATTTGAATATCGAATAATGATTAACGATTTTAGATTTAATAAATAATGAAAAAGACTGATCACATTTTTCAATGCATCAACTGCGGAAATCGTTTCAACAAACATGAAGCAAAATACTTATGTCCAGATTGCGAAAAAACAAATTCAGCAACTTCTCCGCCAAAAGGAGTTTTAAAAACTGTTTATGATTATGAAAATCTCAAAAATGAAATTTCAGGGTTTTCTCAATTAAAACAAAATAATTTTATTGATCTTTTACCAATACAAAAACTTGATAGCCTCCCCAATTTGCGTATTGGCAACACTCCTTTGTATTCAATAAAAAAAATTGATAATTCAAAATTACCTTTTAATCTTTTTTTGAAAGATGATTCTCAAAATCCAACTTTTTCGTTCAAAGACAGGGCATCAGCAATTGTTTCAGCTTATGCGAAAGAAAATGGATTTAATACTATTGTAACAGCTTCAACTGGAAATGCAGGTTCTTCACTTGCAGGCATTTGTGCTTCGCAAGGGCAAAAAGCTATAATTATTGTTCCAGAGACAGCACCGGCTGCTAAGCTCACTCAAATAATTATGTATGGAGCCAAAATTATTCTTATCAAAGGAAATTATGATGATGCTTTTGATTTGAGTGTTGAAGCAAGCAAAGAGTTTGGTTGGTATAATCGCAACACAGCTTTTAATCCTCTAACAATAGAAGGTAAAAAAACTGTTTCCTTCGAATTATTTGAACAAATGAATTATACTGTTCCCGACAATATTTTTGTCCCTGTTGGTGATGGTGTGATAATTTCCAGTGTTTATAAAGGTTTTGAAGATTTGTTAAAACTAAAAATTATAAATAAAATGCCTTGCGTTATTGCTATTCAATCTGATGGTAGTAATAATTTAATTCGAAATATCTCTAAAGAAAAGTTCATCAGTAAAAGTAGCTCAACTATTGCTGATTCAATTTCTGTTGACATTCCAAGAAACTTTTATATGGCTCAGCATTTCATCAAAACTTATCTGGGGAATTATTTATCCGTTTCTGATGATGAGATAATAAAAGCTTCTTTAATATTATCAAAAAACACAGGAATTTTTTCCGAACCTGCTGCTGCAGCTGCTTTTGCAGGATTATTGTCATATTCCAAAAATAATCAAATAGCTGATAACTCAAATAATATTGTTTTACTTACCGGAAGTGGTCTTAAAGATTTGAGTTCAGTAAAAAAAATATTTAATATTTCAGAATCTATTAAACCATCAATCAAGGAAATGAAAAAACTTTTTTAATGATAACATTTATATTAAACGGAATAAAAAAATCATATTTAGGCAATCCAGATAAAACGCTTTTGGATTATCTTAGAAACGACCAAAAACTCACTTCTGTAAAAGACGGATGTTCAGGAGAGGGAGTTTGCGGAGCCTGCACTGTTGAGATAAATGGAAAAGCAAAATTATCATGTGTTACAAAAATGCGAACACTTGAAGGAGCGGAAATTCTCACTCCCGAAGGTTTCCCAGAATATATAAAAGATACAATCGCAAAAGCATTTGTTAACAAAGGAGCTGTGCAATGTGGGTTTTGTACACCCGGATTTATCACTCGCACAAAAGTGCTTTTGCAAAACAATCCAAACCCAACAATCGAAGAAATTCAAAAAGCTATCAAACCACATCTTTGTCGGTGCACCGGTTATAAAAAAATTGAAGATGCAATAAAATTTGCAGCTGAAGCATTACAAAAAAATCAAATACTAGAAATCACCAAAACTTCCGGGAAAGTTGGTGTTTCTCATCCAAAATATCATGCTTATCAAACTGCACTTGGCAAACGCAATTTTGTTGATGATATTAGTTTTGACGGAATGTTGTTTTCAGCATTAAAGTTCAGTGACTATCCAAAAGCAAAAATCCTGAAAATAAACACAGAAAAAGCAGAAAAACTTTCAGGTGTCCATAAAATATTTACTGCAAAAGATATTCCCGGAGAAAAAAAAGTGGGTCTAATTTTGCAAGATTGGTCAGTAATGATAGGAGAAGGCAACATCACTCATTATATTGGTGATGTTATTGCCGGAGTAGTTGCCGACACAACTAAAATTGCTCACGAAGCTACAAATTTAATCGAAGTTGATTACGAAGTTTTAAAACCTGAAACCGATGTTTTTGAAGCTATTTATGGAAATCGGGTTCATCCCGAAAGTCCTAATAATTTTAACACCAGCCAATTTTCCATTGGAAATGTAGAAGAAGTTTTTGCTAAATCTAAATATATCTCATCGGGAAAATTCGAGACTCAGCGTATAGAGCATGGATTTCTGGAGAAAGAATCTGCGGTTGCTTGCCCTGACGGAAAAGGAGGAATAGAACTTTTTAGTCAGAGTCAGGGTGTCTATGAAGACCGTCGTCAGGTAGCAATGATACTCGGTTTACCCGAAAAAAAAGTAAGAGTTACGCAAGTTCCAAATGGTGGAGGATTTGGTGGAAAAGAAGATTTAAGTGTTCAGGGTCATGCTTCTTTGTTTGCATTTTTATTAAATAAACCAGTTAAACTTACGCTTTCGAGAAGTGAATCAATAAAGCTTCATCCCAAACGCCACCCAGTTTTTATGAACATGAAAGTTGCTGCCGATGAAAATGGTAACCTTACAGCTTTGAAACTGCGAGCAGTTGGCGACACAGGAGCTTATGCATCTGTCGGCGATAAAGTTCTTGAGCGCGTTGCAGGTCATGCTGCCGGAGGGTATTTTATTCCAGCAATTGATATTGAAGCCAAAACTGTTTACACAAATAATATTCCTTGTGGTGCCATGCGCGGGTTTGGAGCTAATCAGGTTACTTTTGCCTTGGAAGTTTGCCTTGATGATATTTGCAAACAAGCAGGATTCAATCGTTGGAAATTTCGTTATGACAATGCACTTATTGACGGATTACGAACTTCAACGGGACAAAAAGTTTTCGGTGTAGGAATCAGAGCTTGTCTCGAAACTGTTAAAGAAGATTTTAAAAATGCCAGATATGCCGGTTTAGCTTGTGGAATAAAAAACTCAGGTGTTGGAAACGGGATGAATGATGAGTCAAAAGTGAAAATTAAAATTATTTCTGAAAACAAAATCATTCTTTCACACGGCTGGACTGAGATGGGACAAGGAGTTCATAACATGGCTCTTCAAACTCTTTGTCAGGAAACTGGAATAACTCCAGAAATTATTGAAGTCATTGTTGACACCAAAGACCAGATAAAAACTGGAATGACCACATCATCGCGAGCAACAGCTTTAGTGGGTCTTGCTGTTATTAATACTTCAAAATCATTAAAAGAAGATTTAAAAACTAAATCATTAAAACAGTTAAGCGGAAAAACTTATCAGGGAGAATTTATTTGCGATTGGACAAGCAAACCCGGCTCTAATAACGAAGACCCTGTAGTTCATTATTCTTATGGCTATGCTGCACAAGTTTGTATTTTGGATGATAATGGAAATATTGAAAAAATAATCGCTGCTCATGATGCCGGAAAAATAATGAATCCCATGCTTTTCGAAGGACAAATTCAGGGTGCTGTTCACATGGGATTAGGATATGCTTTGACAGAGGACTTACCAATGAAAAACGGATATTTGTTAAGTGATAAATATCGGGATTTAGGAATTTTGCGAGCACACGAAACTCCAAAAATAATTGTAAAAGGTGTTGAAGTAAAAGACCCTGTTGGTCCTTATGGAGCAAAAGGAATTGGCGAAATCGGACTGGTTCCAACAGCCGGAGCTATAGCAAATGCACTTTGTAAATTTGATGGAAAACAGAGATTTAAACTTCCGATGAGAAGGAAAAAAAATAAATAATAGTATGTCAATATTCTTAAAAAACGCAACATACATAAATTGGGAAAACCTCCATTTCTCAAAAACCAATATTCTTGTTAATGAAGGAGAAAATGGAAATATAGAATTTATTACTAATCCTGACAAAATAAATTCATGCGATAAAACAATCGACTGCAAAGGAAAACTTGTAACAAAATCTTTTGCTGTAGGGCATCATCATGTATATTCAGCTCTTTCGAGAGGAATGCCTGCCCCACAAAAAAGTCCTAATAATTTTTATGAAATATTAAAATACGTCTGGTGGAAAATTGACAAAGCTCTGGATAAAGACATGATAGAAGCAAGCGCATTAGCAACCGCAATAGCTTGTGCAAAAGCCGGATCTACCTTTGTAATTGACCATCATGCATCACCAAATTTTATTACCGGCTCTCTTGATGTAATTGCCAAAGCTTTTGAAAAAGTAGGTATTAGTCACTTGTTGTGTTATGAAATTACAGATAGAGATGGGATTAAAAAAGCAGAATCAGGTCTTGCTGAAACAGAAAATTATTTAAAACAAAATCAAGGTCTTGTTGGCTTACATGCTTCTTTTACTGTTGGTGACAACACACTGCAAAAAGCATCAGACCTGATGAATAAATATAATTCGGGAATTCATATTCATGTGGCAGAAGATATTTATGACCAGCAACATTGTGTTGAAAATCACAATAAAAGAGTTGTTGAAAGATTAAATGATTATGGAATTCTTAACTTTTCAAAATCAATTCTAGTACATTGTTTAAAAGTCAATGAAAATGAAAGGAATTTAATTAAAAACTCAAAAGCTTTTGTTATTCAAAATACAGAAAGTAATCTGAATAATAATGTAGGATATTTTAATTCTGAAGGATTAGGAAAAAATATTATGCTAGGAACTGATGGAATGCACAGCGACATGCTACGAAGTGCTCAGGCTGCATATTTTGTTGGCCAAGGTTTTGACAAAATTGATTTCTCATCATCTTATGTAAGATTTAGGAAAGCTCACAACTATTTAAAAACAAATAACTTTAAAGGTGATAATGAAAACAATCTTGTAATTTTTGATTATGACAGTCCAACGGAAATAAATGAGAATAATTTCCTTGGTCATTTTATTTTCGGTTTAAGTTCAAGACATATTCAGCATGTAATTTCAAATGGTAAATTGATTGTGAAAGACAAAATCATTCAAAATGTTGATGAAGAAGAAATCCAAAAGTTCACAAAAGAACAATCTCTAAGACTTTGGAGCAAGTTGTAAAAACAAACAATCAGCTTTTAATAACAATTAATTAATAAAAATTAAAAGATGGAACCACAAATATTACAATGGATTGGTTACACAGCATCAGGAATAATTGCTTTATCAATGGCAATGAATTCGATTGTTAAATTTAGATGGATTAATCTGGTTGGTGCCTTATCATTTTCAATTTACGGATTTTTAATCGAAGCTTTTCCTGTAATGATTCTCAATGGGTTTATCTTTTCAGTTGATATTTATTATTTATATAAAATTTACAATAAAAGTCGCCTTTTCGACACTTTGGAAGTTAGAGGAAACAACAAATATTTGCTCAAATTTTTGTTATACTATAACGATGATATTAAAAAATTCTTTCCTGATTTTAAGTACATACCGAAAAAAAACACTGTAAGCTTTTTTGTGTTACGAAATATGATTGTCAGTGGAATATTCCTGGCACATAGAGAAAATAAAGATGTACTGAAAGTAGGTCTTGATTATGTAATCCCCGAATATCGAGACCACAAAAACGGCAAATATGTTTATCAGCACCTTAAAGAATATTTTATTGAAGAAGGTTATCAAAAAGTGATTACCAGAAGCATCACACAAAAACATATCAGGTATTTAAAGAAAATTGGTTTTAAAGAAGGTGAAAACAATTTATTTATAAAAAAACTTTAATATTTATTGTACAAAAATGAAACTGTTAATAAAAAACGGTCAAATAATAAATTCTGATATCAGCATAAAAGCAGATATTTTGTCTGAAATGGGGAAAATTATTAAGATCGATGAAAACATAAAACCAGACTCAGAAACAAATACAATTATTGATGCAACAGGTTGTTATGTTTTCCCAGGTGGAATAGATCCCCATGTTCACATGCACTTACCATCTCCTGCAGGTTTTTCTTCAGATAATTTTTTATCGGGAAGTAAAGCTGCTTTATTTGGTGGAACAACAACGATGATTGACTTTGTTACTCCTCAAAAAGATCAATCTCTGACTGATGCTTTGAATAAAAGAAAAGAGGAAGCAAAAAATTCAATCATTGACTATTCTTTTCATGTAAGCCCAGTAAAATGGACAAAAACAACTGATAAAGAGATAATTTCTATCATTAAAAACGAGGGCATTAATTCATTTAAAATTTATATGGCTTACAAAAACACTATTGGTCTTGATGATAAAGACATTTTGGAAGTCATGAAAGCTGTCGGAAAAGCCGGAGGGATTGTTACTTCGCATTGTGAATTGGGTGATGATATTGAAATACTTAGAAATTCCTTTGCAGAAAGCGAAAATCTCAGTCCGGAGTTTCATCCAAAATCTCGTCCCCCGGAGATGGAATTTAAAGCTGTAAAAAAAGCTATTGAACTTGCAAAAATTGCTGACTGTCCACTGTATATTGTTCATGTTTCTGCAAAAGAATCACTAAAATATATCGAAGAAGCTCAAAAAAAAGGACAAATTGTTTTTGCAGAAACCTGTCCTCATTATCTTTTGTTAAATGACATGAAATACGAAGGGGAATTCAATAAAACCTCTCCTTTTATACTCAGTCCTCCCCTGCGTAAGCACAAAGATAATGAATCACTTTGGAAAGCAATATTCGATGGAACAATTCAAACAATCGGAACTGACCATTGTCCATTTACACTTAAACAAAAAGAGTTTGGGATTACTGATTTTCGGAAAATCCTAAATGGTGCAGGAAGTATTGAGCACAGACTTGCATTGCTTTTCACTTTTGGAGTACTCAGAAATAAAATCTCATTAAATCGTTTTGTTGACATAACTTCGACACAAGCGGCAAAGATATTTGGTCTTTATCCCAAAAAAGGTAAAATAGCAGAAAAATCAGATGCAGATTTGATAATTTGGGATTCTGAAAAAGAAAATACTATTTCAGCAAAAACTCATCATCAAAATTGCGATATTAATATTTTTGAAAATTTTAAAACAAAAGGTGCTGTAAAACATCTTATTAAAAATGGAGAAATTGTAATTCAGGATGGTGCACTAATATTAGAAAATGTTTATGGAAACTTTTTAAAAAGAAAAAAGACTTAGGAGATATTTCTAATTGACAATTTACAAACCATATTGTTCTATTTTTTATTTTTAAACTCCTACTCTTTTCATGTTTCTATTTAGAATATCTTTTAAAACTGATGATGGATTTTCAAATTTATTAGCAAACATCATAGCAGCAATTATGTATGGTTTAAATCCTGCTTCTTGATAAGTTTGAATTCTGTATTTTTCAAAAACATCAACACTTACTTCGCCTTTTTTGCAGGAAACATCTGAAATATCAGCAGGAAGACAATGCATATAAAGAGCATTTTTATTTTTTGTAAAATTCATTTTATCTTCATTGTACTCCCATTTTTCATATTTTGCATTTTCGATAAGGCATGATTTTTCAAGTTCATCAAGACCATTTCTATCACCTGTTTTTAACAAATCTGTTCGTTTTTGCATGATATGAAAAGGAGCCCAACTTTTCGGATAAACGATATCTGCATCTTTTAATGCGTCCTTCATCGAATGGCTGATATTAAAACTACCACCACTTTTTTTTGAGTTATTTCTTGCAATATCAACAATTTCAGGAATAACATCATATCCTTCAGGATAAGCGAATTCGATGTTCATTCCAAAACGAGACATCAGAGCAATAATTCCTTGAGGGACAGACAATGGTTTTCCATAGCTTGGTGAGTACGCCCAGCTCATTACAATTTTTTTGTTTTTCAAATTTTCGAGTGAACCAAAATGATTTTTCAAATGCAGCAGGTCAGCCATTGATTGAGTTGGGTGATCTTTGTCGCATTGAAGATTTATAATTCCCGGTCGTGATGGTAAAACATTATTTTTAAAACCCTCATCAAGAGCATCAGCAACTTCGCGCATATATTTATTTCCTTCGCCAAGAAACATATCATCACGAATTCCAATAAAATCTGATAAAAATGAAATCATGTTTGCAGTTTCTCTAACTGTTTCGCCATGAGCAATCTGGGATTTTTCTTCATCCATATCCTGAACTTCCAAGCCTAATAAATTGCTAGCTGAAGCATAAGAAAATCTTGTTCTGGTCGACTTATCTCTAAAAACAGAAACCGCCAATCCCGAATCGAAAACTTTTAAAGAAATATTTTGCTTTCTCAGCTCTTTAAGAATATCAGCTATTTCAAGAATCATTTTCAAATCACTTTCACTTTTCTCCCATGTAAGAAGAAAATCTTTTTTATACAGATTTGATTTTATTTGCTGTAACTTTTCAATTCTATTTTTGATATTCATGATTTTTTCAAATTTTATTAAGAAAAGTATTTACCAAAAGTCTCATTAATTATTATTGGATAAATTTAATGAAATCTGTTAATCTGTGTCTTTAAATGAGTTTTAAATTGAATAAATACAATCTATTTTTCATCCATTTCGTACAAAAAAGCCGTATAAAACGCAGAAGCAAGAACTAAATCATCAACAAGAACTTTTTCATTTGGAGCATGAGCCAGTACTTCATTTCCCGGTCCAAAACCTATTGTCGGAATTCCATAAATTCCATTAATTGTTACTCCGTTAGTAGAAAAAGTCCATTTATCAATTTTTACATTTTTCTTGAAAAGATTTTTAAATGCCTTGGCTCCTGTTTGAACAATTTTATGATCTTCATTGATTTTCCATGTAGGATAATATTTTTCCATTCCATACACCAAGCCTGTATATGCTTTTCCTGAATAGTTAAGAACTGAAACTTTGGCTTTTAAATCCTTAATCAATTCTTCAATTTCCTTAACAGCAGATTCTTTTGTTTCCCCCCAGGTCAATCTTCTATCAAGATGAAATCTGGCAAAATCAGAAACAGCACATAATGAAGGGGTTTTAGAGATAATTTCGGAAATAGTAACACTTCCTTTTCCCAAGAAATCATCATATTTTAAGCGGTCATTTAATTTTTCAATTTCCAGAGCAATTCGGGAAGCCATATAAATTGCATTTTCGCCTCGTTCAGGTGCTGAGCCATGCGAAGAAACGCCATAAAAACTTACTTGCATTTCCATTCTACCACGATGTCCACGGTAGATATTCAAATTTGTTGGTTCAGTACTAATTACAAAATCAGGTTTTATTTTATCTTCTTCAATAATATACTTCCAGCAAAGCCCATCACAATCTTCTTCCATAACGCTACCAACAAAATATACTGTCATGTCTTTATCAAAACCCAGTTCCTTTAATATTCTTCCTGTTGTTACAAATGAAGCAATTCCGCCTTTCTGATCAACTGTGCCTCTTCCATGAACAAAACCATTTTTGATTTCACCACCCATTGGATCAAAGTTCCAGTTTTCGATATTCCCAATATCAACTGTATCCATGTGTCCATCAATTGCAATTATTTTCTTCCCATTACCTATTCTACCAATCACATTTCCAAGACCATCAGTTTTTACTTCATCAAAACCAGCTTCTTCCATCTGGCGTTTTAATTCTAACTGAACTAACTTTTCATCCTGACTTAAAGATTTTATTTTAACAAGTTTCGATAGATTTTCGGCTGTATAATCTCTATACTTTAACGAAAGTTCATTAATTTTAATAAAAACATCATTCATTTTTCCATAATTTTCCTACAAAGTTATTATGTTTACAATTTTAAAACAAGAAAACACATAATTAAATGTTATATCTCATTTCTGCCATAATAATTTCTAGTGGAATACTAGTACTTTTTAAATATTTCAAAAAAATCGGTATTGATAATATGCAAGCCATAACCACCAATTATATTATTGGAACGTTATTCGGTTTAACTATTTATCCAAAATATTTTTCAATCAGTTCGATATTGGAAGCAGATTGGTTGCCTTATGCTATTGTTTTAGGATTCCTATTTATTATAACATTCTTGCTTTTTGCGTATTCGTCACAAAAAGTTGGAGTTGCAATTACTGCTGTTTCATCCAAAATGTCTGTAATAATTCCTGTTGGAGTTGGGGTTGTATTATTAGGTGATTCATTTAGTCTTTTAAAAATAATTGGAATTATTGCAGCTTTATTTGCTTTCTATTTTACAATGAAGAAAGGGGGAAAGCTAAAAATTTCATCAGCCTATTTTTATTTACCTTTTCTTTTATTTTTGGGAAATGGTTCAATTGATGGGATTCTAAAATATACAGAACATTATTTTGTTAATGATGAAACAATTTTATTTCTTTCAATAATTTTCTTAATTTCATTTATCTTAGGAATTCTGGTGTTGTTAATAAAATTCATAAAAATCAAACAAAAAATAAAAGTAAAAAATATAATTGGCGGTAGTATTCTTGGTATTATGAATTTCAGTACAACCTATTTTTTGATAATGGCAATGGGTGTATTTCAAAGTTCGGTTCTATTTCCAATTAATAATGTCGGAATTGTTACTCTATCCGCTTTAGCAGGACTTTTTATTTTTAGAGAAAAACTATCAATAACAAATTGGATTGGTATTTCACTTTCGATCTGTGCAATATTATTAATATCATTTAGCATTTAATAATTCAAATTAAGAATTTACAACACTCAATTTAAATAATTTCTAAATTACAATTATTGCCTTTTTATAGAATACAATTCTTAATTTTGATTTCTTAAAAAATCCATTTTATATCTGAGAAAAACAAAATATTTTTCAAAATATTGTTAGAAATTAAAGACACATATAAAACAATTGTCAAAGAATCTACCGGATTTTATAAAGACAAGGGCAGTAAATTTATTGCTGAAACTTTTCATGTAGAATCAGAAGAAGATATAAAAGGAAAAATGGATTTTGTAAAAAACAAATACCATGATGCCCGCCATCATTGTTATGCATATTGTTTGGGTTTTGATAAATCTGTGTACAGAATAAATGATGATGGTGAGCCATCAGGAACTGCCGGAAAGCCAATCTTTGGTCAAATAAGATCAAAAGATTTAACTAATATCTTAATAGTAGTTACAAGATATTTCGGTGGAACAAAACTTGGTGTCAGAGGTCTCATTAATGCATATAAGGCAGCTGCACAGGACTCTTTAGAAAACACCAAAATCATTACAAAGACTGTAAATGATTTTTACAGAGTAGATTTCCCATATCTTTTAATGAACGATGTTATGAGGATTTTAAAAGAAGAAAATCTACAACAGTCAAATCAAAAATTTGAAATTTCGTGTTCGTTAGAATTTATTGTTCGAAAAAGAGATTCCATTAAAATTTATGAAAAATTTTATAAAATAAACAATTTAGAAATAACTTATTTAAGGTCAGAGTGAACACCATGTATTATGTAAAATCAATCATTTACTACATACAATAAATTAAATTAAAAAACAATAGTAAAAAAACTTTTTTTTTAACTTTTTTTGTTGCACATTTGTTCATATCAAAATTATTATTGTCAGGATCAGACAAATTTGTTGATTGTCAATATATACCATTAATCAAAATTAATTGTATTGATTAATAATTAAATTATAAGCCAAAAAATTAAATTATCAAGTAAATGGTGAAAGTTCACACTGAAGTTTGGGAAAACTGTTTAAAAATAATTAAAGATAACATCCATTACCAAAGTTATCAAACATGGTTCGAACCGATTACTCCTATCAAGTTAAAAGATAGCATTTTAACTATACAGGTTCCCAGTCAGTTTTTTTATGAATGGTTAGAAGAGCATTATATCAATCTATTAAAAAAAACAATCAAAAAAGAATTAGGAAATGAAGGTAGGCTTGAATATAGCATAATAATGGATAATTCTTATAATAATTCAAAACCATACACGATAAACTTACCCACGTCTGAAAAAAAAGCAACAATGAACCGTCCTGTTTCAATGCCAATTGACATTAATCAAGGAGGAAAATCAAAAGACATTCCAAATCCTTTTATTATACCAGGCTTAAAAAAGATTAACGTTCAATCACAACTTATAGAAGATTACTCTTTTGATAATTTTATCGAAGGTGACTGTAATCGTCTTGCACGTTCAGCAGGATATGCAGTAGCTGAAAATCCAGGTAAAACATCTTTCAATCCACTATTGATATATAGTGATGTTGGTTTAGGAAAAACTCACTTGGTACATGCTATTGGGCTTCAGGTAAAAAATAATTTTCCAAATAAAACTGTACTCTATGTAAGTACAGAACAATATACTGGACAATATATTGAATCCGTCAGAAATAACAATCAAAATGATTTCATTCATTTTTATCAAATGATTGATGTTTTGATAATTGATGACATTCAGTTTTTAGCAGGAAAAGAAAAAACTCAGGACGTCTTTTTCCATATTTTCAACCAATTACATCAAAACGGAAAGCAGATAATACTTACTGCTGACAAACCACCCGTTGAAATGAAAGGATTGGAACCACGTCTCCTTTCAAGGTTTAAATGGGGATTAGCAGCTGATCTTCAAGTTCCTGATCTTGAAACACGAATTGCAATTCTACAAAAACGATTATATTATGATGGCATTAAAATGCCTTATGATGTTATTGAATATCTTGCATATAGTATAACCACAAATGTGCGAGAGCTCGAAGGAGCATTAATATCAATATTAGCCCAATCATCACTTAACAAAAAAGCAATCACAATTGAACTTGCTAAGAAAATGATTGACAAATTTGTTAAAAATACATCTCGCGAAATATCAATAGATTATATACAAAAAATTGTATGTGATTATTTCGATATCACTCTTGATATGATAAATTCAAAAACAAGAAAGCGTGAAATCGTTCAAGCAAGACAATTAGCCATGTTTTTCTCTAAAAAACATACTAAATCTTCTTTAGCAACAATTGGATTACATTGTGGTAACAAAGACCATGCAACAGTTCTCCATGCCTGTAGAACTGTTAATAATTTGATTGATACCGACAAGCAATTCAGAACCTTTGTTGAAGAACTTGAAAAGAAAATTAAATTGTAATATTTTCTATTTTTATTTGTTATATTACTAATAATTTTGTAACTTTAAATTTTCATTATCTATTAATTATAGTTTTTGAAAATTACAAGATTTTGATAACCCAAAATTGGAGGACACTATGAAAAATATATTATTTGTTAGTATGGGGAATATTTGTCGCTCGCCTTTAGCAGAAGGAATACTTAAAGATAAAATTGATAAATCAAACAAAATAGCTACAGTTGATTCAGCCGGATTCGAATCATTTAACATTAATGAGCCACCCCAAATAAAAACAATTGAATTTGCCAAAAAGAAAGGTCTTGATATTTCTAAAATTAAATGTCGCCTTTTTACTGATAAAGATTTTGATATCTTCGACGAGATATATGTTATGGACTCAGGAAGTTACCGCGAATGTCAATATTTTTCCCGTGATGAAAAAGATATGGAAAAAGTAAAATATTTGATGACTGTTACCTCTAAACCAAATAAAACAGTACCCAATCCAAACTATTTCAGCGAAGGCGGTTTAGAAAAAACTTATAAGATGCTAGATGAAGCATGTGATTTAATTATTGACTCCATTAAATAAACTTTCACTTTCGGGAATAATAAAATTTAAACTTGAACACATTTACTGACATTGAACCAAACAAAGAAACAATAATTCAGGCAAGTGAAAGGATAAAATCATACATTCATCAAACTCCTGTACTTACTTCAGGTATTATTAATAATATCTTTAATGCTGAAATATTTTTAAAATGTGATAATTTTCAAAAAGCCGGTGCTTTTAAATCAAGAGGTGCTGTAAATGCAGTTTTTTCTTTATCAGATGAGCAAATTAAAAATGGAGTATGCGCACATTCATCCGGCAATCATGCGCAAGCATTGGCTCGGGCAGCAAGCCTTAGAAATGCAAAAGCATTTATTGTAATGCCCGAAAATTCACCACTTGTAAAAGTTGATGCTGTTAAATATTATGGTGGAGAAATCACATTTTGCAAGCCTAATTTAAAAGCCAGAGAAAATACATTAAAAGAAATAATTGTAAAAACAAACGCCACAGAAATTCATCCATATAATAATTACCAAATAATTGCAGGTCAAGCAACTGCTGCAAGAGAATTATTTAAAAAAAATAATTCTCTTGATATTATTTTGGCACCTGTTGGTGGTGGAGGTTTACTAAGTGGAACCGCACTTGCTGCAAAATATTTTTCTCCTAAAACAAAAGTAATTGCAGCAGAACCAGAAAACGCTGATGATGCTTTTCAATCTTTCTATCAAGGAAAATTTATTCCATCCAAAAATCCTATTACAATTGCTGATGGGCTACTTACTTCACTTGGCACGCTCACTTTTCCAATAATTCAAAAATATGTTGATCAAATTGTTACTGTTTCAGAAAAATCTATAATAGAATCTATGAAAATAATTTGGGAAAGAATGAAAATTATAATAGAACCTTCATCTGCCGTACCTCTTGCTGCTTTACTTGAGAAAAAAATTAATTCTGAAAATAATAAAATTGGAATTATTATTTCCGGTGGAAATGTTGATCTTAATAAATTACCTTGGTACAAATAAATACACAATGAAAAACAAGATTGGAAATCTTTATCTTCTACCTTCAAGTCTTGGAAATCAAGACACAAATAAAATACTTCCAGACTACAATATTCAGATAATGAATCAACTTGATGAATTCATTGTTGAAAATGCAAGAACAGCCAGAAGGTTTTTAAAATCAGCAGGATACACATATTCGCTCGACACAATTAAATTTCACATACTCGACAAGCATACAAATATTTCTGAATATTCTTCATTTTTAAACTCACTTTTGGAGGGAAAAAACATTGGATTATTATCAGAGGCAGGAACACCATGTATAGCTGACCCCGGATCAGATATTGTAAAAATAGCACATGAAAAAAACATAAAAATAATTCCGCTTATAGGACCATCATCGATTATTTTGTCACTAATGGCATCAGGATTTAATGGTCAGAATTTTGCCTTCCACGGTTATTTACCAATTGAAAATAATGCAAGATCAAAGAAAATTAAAGAGCTTGAAAAAACCTTATTTCGAGAAGATCAAACACAAATATTTATAGAAACTCCATACCGGAATATGAAACTCCTTAATTCTATTTTAGAGAATTGCTCTAATAAAACGAATTTGTGTATTGCCTCTGATATTACTCTTGACAGCGAATTTATAATTTCAAAGTCAATTTATAACTGGAAAAAAAACATTCCTGAAATCAATAAAAAACCTACGATTTTTCTTCTTTACAAATAATATTTCTTAGTGAGAATGTTTGTGTTCAATCTCTTCTTTAGTAGCTTCGCGAACCCCAAGAATTTCTCCTTCGAAAAATAAATCTTCTCCTGCTAATGGATGATTAAAATCCATTTTTACTTTATCTTCAGAAATTGAAACAACTTTTCCAAATAATTGCGTACCATTTTCGTTTTGCATAGGAATGTTATTTCCAATTTTCAACATTTCTTCATCAATCTTATCCTCAACCTTGAAAATTTCTTTTTCAATTTCAATAATCATCTCTTCTTTAAAATCTCCGTATGCTTCATCTTTTGTTAACGAAAAATTAAATGTATTTCCAGTTTCAAGACCATTTAAATTTGACTCGAAAACTGGAAGTAACCCACCAACTCCAAATAAATATACAAACGGCTTTTCTTTATCAACTTTCTGTATTAACTGACCTTCTTTATCCTTAACTTTTAAAGTATAAGTTAAGCTAACAACTTTTTGGATACCAACTTTCATTTTTTCTATTGTATTAATTTTATTATTTATGATTTTTACACATTATCAATGTTTTGCGAAATTATAATAATTTTTTAAAACTAAAAATATTATCAATAATTTTTAAAAAAATATCAATATTTATAATAATATAATACTTTTCTCAAAGTAATCATATTTTTGTTATTTTTACACTTTAAATATTTCCATTTAATGAAAAAAAAATTTATAATAAAAAAATTAGACACTTTTGAAGACTTTAGAATATCAAAAAATAAAAAAAATTTTGATATTATTTTTGCTTCAATAGCATTATTAATTACATCTCCCATTTTATTAATTGTTTCAATACTTATAAAAATCGAATCAAAAGGACCTGTTATTTATAAATCGGACAGAGTGGGTACAGGATATGATATTTTTCGGTTTTACAAATTCAGATCTATGTATTTTAAATCTGAAGATAAAAGAGTTGAACTTTCTGAACTTAATCAGTATTTAATAAACAAACATAATAAAAGTGAAAGCAAACTTGAAGCAGATGTTTGTCCTGAATGTAAACGATTGGGACATCCATGTTCACCAATTCTTTTTATTGATGGAAATCAAATTTGTGAAAATTTTTATCTTCATAAAAGGAGATTACAATCAACTAAAGCATCATTTTTTAAAATTAAAAATGATCCACGAGTTACTAAAATAGGTAAATTTATAAGACATACAAATATTGACGAATTACCTCAATTTTTTAATGTTATTAAAGGAGATATGTCAATTGTTGGCAATCGTCCTATTCCACTTTATGAAGCTGAAATGTTAACAACTGACCAGTGGGCTCTACGATTTCTTGCACCTGCCGGAATTACAGGTTTATGGCAAGTTAACTTGGGTGGGAAAAATATTATTGCAGAAGAAGAACGAAAAATTCTTGATAATAAATATGCCCTAAATTCATCTTTTCTAAAAGATATGCAAATTATTTTTAAAACTATTCCTGTAATGTTTCGCAAGAATAGTTTTTAGTTATATCAACTGAACATCCATATTACCGATATATTTCGTTTCTTTTTTACTTTCTCTGCGTTAAATATTCTTTCCATCCATACGGATGCAAAGAATATTTGCCTTGTCAAAGAAAATAATATTTCAAAATATTTATCAGCAATTTAGAAATTCAATCGGTATTATTATAAATTTCCTTTTTTTAATGAACTACCCCGCCGCAGAGCAGCGGGGTATCGCTAAGGAATAAGTTTATGAATTCGCCGCAGAGCGGCGGGGAACTAACCCCGTAGCGATTAGAATTTTTCTAAAGCTTTTAACCGTTGAATTAGAGTTGGATGTGAGTAATAGAAAAACACATAAACCTGATGCGGATGTAAATTACTCAGATTATCAACCGAAAGTTTTTTCAATGCCTGTTGTAGTAATTTATTACTATAGTTTTCTCCTGCAAACCAATCAGCCTGATACTCATTTTTTCTTGAAATATAATTCATTAACAAACCAAGAATTAATGAAAGTGGACTATATAAAAGTCCAAATGCCAATACGCCCATGTGAAAACTGCCTTTTGTTGCACCTATAGCTTGCGACAAAACAGGATTCCCAATAAAGAGAGATAAAACAAACAACATTATTCCGGTTTGAGCAATTGAAATTATCATCCCAAACAATGTATGTTTCTTTTTATAATGACCAATCTCATGAGCCAGAACAGCAACCAGCTCTTCTGTTGTATGATTTTCAATTAGAGTATCATACAAAACAACTCTTTTTTTCGGTCCCAATCCACTAAAATATGCATTTGCTTTTTTAGATCTTTTTGAGCCATCAATTTTATAAATATTGTCGAGTTTGAAATCAACTTTTTTTGCAAATTCTTCTATTGCAGTACGCAACTCCCCTACTTCCAATAAAGATTGTTTGTTAAATAATGGAACAATTAATGAGGAGTAAAACATTGTCATAAAAATCATAAACAAGCTAATCGCACCCCAGGCAATAAGCCAAAACCACTCACCCGTAGTTGAATAAATCCATACAATTAATGACAACAATCCTCCACCAATTATTACTCCTAATAATAAACCTTTAATTTTATCAATAATGAAAGTTTTGATATTACTGGTATTAAAGCCAAATCTTTCTTCGATAACAAAAACTGAATATATAGAAAAAGGAGTTGATAAAATATCTGAAGCCAAGCCCAATATTCCAAAAAATAATAATGCCATTAAAATCGGATTTTGAGTAATCGATCGAATATATTCGTCAAGAAAAGCAAACCCATAAAAACATAACATTAACAAAATTGAAATAAAAGAAATTGAATCAACAATCTGTGAAAAACGGTGATTTGTTTTCTCATAATCCTGAGATTTAGCATATTTCTTTTCATTATAAATTCCTTTTAAATCATCAGGAAGAATATTTGACCATTTTAATGTATTCAGGTAATCAAGTATTCTTTCGAGAATAAAATTCAAAATAATGATTCCAATAATAATTGCAAATAGTGTATTACTCATAGTAGAATTTTTTCAATTTATTAAATATAACCAACAATATCGTAAACAACATATCCAATAGTCTCATGAATTATCTTCTTCCATAAAATAAAACTCACCAATTTAGGGATAAACAAATGCTCGAATTCATAACGGCGGATTCCGGCATATTTATTAGTAGAATAAGGTATTACTTCAACACCCTGCTTTTTAAAGCAAGCTAATGACCGTCTCATGTGAACAGCTGATGTTATCAATAATATTTTTTCATTTTCAAGATTATTTTCCTTTAATAATATCGAACAATAAACTGCGTTTTGATATGTATTATCCGACAATGTGTCAATCAGTATGTCATTTTCTTTAATACCAATATTAATCAGAAATTCCTTCAACATATCTGCTTCAAGCATATCTCGAAAAACTAAATTACCAGATCCACCAGATAAAAGTAATTTATCAATTTTCCCCATATTATATAGTTCTATAGCTTGTAATACTCTGTCTATATTATTACGATATGTTCGTCTATCATTTTCAAAATCATAAGTAATTATTCCCCCTCCCATTACTATTCCAACTTTGTAGTTGCTTGCTAAATCTTCAGTTTTTGTAACCTTGATTTCCCAAACCCTCATCAATTCATCAATAATAAATGAATTTGAAAATAAGTAAAACAACAATAATGCAGCAATTAGAAATCTTCGGGATTTTTTTATGTTCTTCTTAAAAAAAAACAAAGCCAAGACCAACAAAACTATAACCCACAAAATCGGAGCTATAAAAATCTCTAATATTTTTGAAATTATAAAAAACACAATTTTAAATTTGGTTACAATTTTTATTGAAATAGGTATTGAAAATTTTTAACTCAAGTTCACTCTTCCCGAAAGTTTTCAGGATTAGTACAAATTAAGTACCATTTTTAATACCCTCCACCTCTTCGTCTTATAAACCATTCAATAGTTAATAATCCAAGAATAACAATAATTATCCAATAAATATCTATCAACTCAGTAAATCGTTTTTGTGAATATGTAATTGAGCTGATATCCTCTCTCTCATCAATAGCAGTTATTATTTTATCAATTTGCTGAGGATAAAACATTTCACCTCCAGAATTTTTGGCCAATTTAAATAAAAGGTTATGATTAGCAACAAGTCTTAATGTTTCAATATTTAATGGAGTTATTATAAACTCACCACTTTTTTTAAATATATTTCCTTCAAAATTTACTTTTGCAAAATATTTATATGAACCGGCTGTCAAACTTCCTGCATTTAAATAGTATGATTTTTCATCTCTGCCAAAAACAAACTGATATTTTTTACCATTCTTGTCAAGAATTTCCATCTCTATCTCAGGATCATTAATTAATTCATAAGATTTATTATAAACTTCAGCATTAAATTCAATATTTTCATTTTCAGCAAATTTATTTTTTGAACTTATCCTAAAATAACTTTTATCAGTCTTAACAGATAAATATTGAATCATTTTTAAAATCAGTTCATTGAAAGAATCGTTATCATCGTTTTTCAGATAATCATATAATTTCCATCTCCACAAGCCTTCGCCAACAATTATTCCACATTTCGAGTCAATATTTTGATTAAAAAGAATCATTGGTTCAGGTGTTACAATATTTCCTTTTTTCTGATAAAAAAGAACATTTGAAGAATTAGAAATTTCATATCGTCCAGACAAACTCATTAATGGAGGAAAATTATTTATATCATCAAAAACAGATTTCGATAATAAAAATAATGAAAACTTTTTCTCATAAAAAGGAAGCATTTCTTCTAAATGATTTTTATCATTAAAAATTCTAACACCACTTCGCAATTGGTTAAATAAATTCAAATATGTTTGCGATCCAAGAATATACAAAACAGGAATTCCTTTTTCAATAATCCTTTTGCTGATTTTACTTGCAGGATATTTCATTGATGGAATTTGATGAAACACAACCATATCGTAATTATCTACTGATTCAATTGATTCGCCAGCAATAAACTCATCAACCTGGTAATTATCGTTTTTTTCAAGAACAGAAATTAATGCAGCCACATCAGGATGTGGAGAATTGGCAAGCAACATAATCTTTTGACGTGAATCAATTATATCAACAAAAATATCCTGCGAATTATTAGAAATACTAACTTCGTCTTCAATCACTCCAACTGAAATATTATAATGTTGCAAACCGGTATCGGAAGCATTTAAAGTAAGCGGAATTGTTTTAATAAAATTGTTTGACGCAATATTTAATACCTCTGTATACAAAATTTCATCATTATGTTTTAATAAAACTTTTGATTTTGAGCCCTTACATTTATCAGCTTTTATCACTATCTCAACAGGGAAATCATTTCCATAAAAAACAAGTCTGTTAAAATTTACTTTTGATAATATTATATCTTTTCGAACATTTGTATCTCCAAGAGCAATTGTGTAAATCGGAAAATCTAATCCTCTTAATGAATACAAAGGATCAACTCCTTTATTATATAAACCATCGCTTGCTAATATCAGTGCACCAATATTTCTATTCGAATATTTTGCTTTTATTTCGTTAAATACAGAAGAAATATCCGTTTGTTTTTCAGAAAAATCAATATCTTTTTTTTCAGTAATATTATCACCAAACACTATTTCCCGAACATCATATTTATCTTCGAGCTTTCCTGACAGATTATAATATTTTGAAAGATAATTTTTAAAATAAGACACAGAATCCTTACCAGCAATAATGGATTCAGAATTATCCTGAGCCATTATCACAATTGGTTTCTCTGTATTATTTAATGTTGTTTTAAGCAATGGAGAAAGCAACAGAAATGCAATAATACTTATCACAAAAAAACGTAATAAAAACATGGCTTTTATTATCCATGGTGAAAATTCGTAATTTCTGTTTTTGTAATAAAGAACTACTGCATAGAGCAAACCCAAAAACAAGCATAACAGAAAAAACCAAAAAGGAAACTCGGTTTTAATCATCAATTTTTTGTTTTTTTTTATCCTAAGTGTGCATGCCTCCGCAAACACTAATTACTTGTCCTGTAACATAATCAGATAAATCTGAAGCAAGGAAAACCGCAATTTTTGCAACATCTTCTGGTTTTCCTGATCTACGAAGAGGGATAGTTTTAATCCATTCTGTTCTCACATCATCAGGTAATTTTGCTGTCATTTCGGTTTCGATAAATCCGGGAGCAATTGCATTACAACGAATATTTCGGGAACCTAATTCCATGGCAATTGATTTTGTAAATCCTATTAATCCAGCCTTTGAAGCAGAATAATTTGATTGCCCTCCATTACCACTTAATCCAACAACAGAACTCATATTAATTATTGAGCCTGAACGTTGTTTCAGCATGTATCTCTGAACAGCTTTTGTCAGGTTAAAAACCGATTTTAAATTCACTTTTATAACCATGTCCCAATCAGCTTCTTTCATACGCAAAAGTAAATTATCGCGGGTTATTCCAGCATTATTTATTAAAACATCAATTTTCCCGAATTCGGTAATTGTGTTTTTTATTAGAGTTTCTGAATCATCAAACGAACTTGCATCAGAAGCAAAAGCTTTACATTTTACTCCAATTTTTTGTATTTCTTCTTCAAGATTCTTTGCATTATCATCATAAAACAAATCAGAAAATGCAATATCAGCTCCTTCTTCGGCAAATTTCATCGCAATAGCTTTACCAATTCCTCTCGAAGCACCGGTAATTAAAGCAACTTTTCCTTCAAGTAATTTCATCTTATCTGGTTTTTTGGTTAAATGTCAAAAATAGTATAATAATTTAAAAATTTATAATTCAGGTTTCAAATATTATCAAAATAAATGATTTTATAGACGATTACAGAGTTAATCATAGAAAATAAGATTCACAACAGCACCACCATCTTTCATATTTTTAATTTCAGCTTTTCCTTGATGAGCATCCATAATTAGTTTCACAGAGGCAAGACCCAAGCCAAGTCCTTCGGAATGCATTACATCATCAGAGGAAAAATAATTAAATATTTTTTCTTTTGCATCTTTTGAAAAACCGGTACCATTGTCTTTAAAACTCACAGTAACCTTATCATTATCACGACAAACATCTGCATTAATTTCGCTTTTATCAGGAGAATATTTTATTGCATTATCAATTATGCTTTCAAAACAATCTTTCAGTAATTTATAATCACCAACAATTTTTATATCTTTAGGAACAACTTTGATCCGAAAATTAATTTCTTTATCTACATTTTGCAATTTTGTTTCAAAACAATTATTTAATAAATCCAATAAATCAACAAAATTTGTTTTCATTATATATCTTTCGGTATTTAATGAAGTAATAAGCAGAGCAGTTTCAGAAAATTTTATCAGACGATCAGAAGCTTCCTTTAGATTTTTAATATAACCATTTTTCTCCTTTTTTTCAGTCGAATCAGTTAACAAAAAAGTTAAGCCTTGAATACCATTCAAAGGAGTTCGCATTTCGTGACTGATAATATTTAAAAAATCACTTTTCGCTTTATCCAGAGTCAACAATTTTTTGTTAGCAGATCTCAGTTCAATAGTTCGTTCAAGCACTTTTTTTTCAAGTGTGTTATTGACATTTAATAATTGCTCATTTTTATCTTTAAGCTCAAGGTGGGTTCTAACACGTGCCAATAGCTCTTCTGCATTGAAAGGTTTTGTAACATAATCGCGTGCTCCCATTCTAAAGCCTTTTATTACACTTTCTTTATCAGTTTTTGCTGTTAGAAATATTATGGGTATTGAAGCAGTTTCAGGATCAGCAATTATTCTCTTACAAACTTCATATCCATCAATCACTGGCATCATAATATCAAGTAAAATCAAATCAAATTTATTCTTTTTAATTAAGGATAATGCATGATTTCCATTTTGAGTATATGAAATCTGGTATTTTTCGTTAATAAGTATATTTCCCAAAACTTGTATGTTTTTTGGAATGTCATCAACAATAAGTATTCTAAAATCCTTATTTTCTTTTTCTTTATTCATAATAATTGGCTAATCAATAATTTCCTATTTCTTCTCTTTTTTATTCAAATCCTTTAATGATTTTATCAGTTTCGGAATAATTACATAATTGATTGTTAATAAAAGCAAGAATCTTTAACATTTCAATTTCTGAATTCTCATCCTCAATCTCTCGAGAAAGTTCAAGCGCCATTTTCCCATATTCTAATGATTTTTCGTGAGAGTTACTTTGATATATAAAAATCAGTTCTTTTAAGTTTTTAAGCCTCATTTCCTTCGACACAAAATCATCCTCAGTAAGTGTGTTAATCAAACTATCTGCTTTGGAAAGTGACTGTGAAAACAACGAAGACATTCCTAAAAATGAAACAACAATTACTCCCTGCAAAAACTTTCTCATCTTTCTTTATTGTAATTTTGAATTATACATTTTCAACTTTCTCACTAATGCAGGATATTTATTTAGGACATTTGTCATTTTAACTATTTCAAAAGTTTTGGCATAAAAAGAAAGTTTAATACCATAATCAATTATTAAAGGGATTGAATTTTTATTTCCTATCTTTTTCAAATTATTTCCAAAATCCATTACTTCATTAATTGAGTTATTAAACTTAACATTCTCCCATATTTCCATATATTTTGTATCAAGCTCTTTAATAATTGCAGGCATTTTTAATATTTCTTCATTTGATAATTGTTTTTGTTCCTTAATAACACTTTCAGATTTACTCATCCCATCACCTTCTTTGTAATCATAATCCAAAAATCTGATTAATTCTTTAAAAATAACCGAAATTTGAGTAGGTTTAACAATGAAACTATCAAACCCTGCTTCCCCAATTCTTTCTTCTTCATTTTTTAATACCGAAGCTGATAAAGCTACCACAGGAATTTTACTTGTTTCCTTTTTTTCTTTTATCCTTTTAGTGGCTTCAATTCCATCCATTACAGGCATACGAATATCCATAAGAATAATATCGGGATTATGTTTTATTGTTTCCGAAATTGCTTTTTCCCCATTTTCAGCTTCAAAAACTTCTATATCTGATTCTATAAATATCTCTTTTATCAAATTACGGTTTGTTTCACTATCATCTACTATCAATAATTTTGCTTTTTTAAAACTGATTTTCTCAAAATTAAAGAACATATCTGATGATAAATCATCTGACATTATTGAAGCTACAGCAACATTTTTCAATAAAATCGTAAAAGCACTCCCATTTCCTAAATCGCTTACTAATGAAATTTTTCCACTCATCATTTTTACCAGTCGCCTGGAAATTGTTAATCCTAATCCCGATCCACCATACTTTTTAAAATCCTGACCTTCGGTTTGCATGAAGGATTCAAATATTTTTTCTTGAAATTCTTTATCAATCCCAATACCTGTATCTTCGACAGTTATTTTTAGATCAAGTAGAGTTTTTCCCGAATTAAAATTTTCGGCTTTTGCTGAAAGTTTAATATATCCTGTTTCAGTAAATTTTACTGCATTTCCAATTAGATTAAACAATACTTGTCTAATACGCATCTCGCTTAACAAAAGACTTTTTGGAACATTACTGTTAATAGACATAATAAACTTAACATCTTTCTGTGACATTTTAAGCGAAAATATCTGATTTATTTCTTCAAAAATATTTTTTAAATTAACAGCAGTATACAAAATATCCATTTTCCCTGCTTCAATTTTTGAAAGATCAAGAATGTCATTAATAAGAGTCAATAATATTTTTCCGCTTGACTGTATCGACTGAAGAAACGATCTTTGTTTACTATCTTTAATCTGAACATTAAGAAGGTCTGCAAACCCGACTATTGCATTTAGCGGGGTTCTTATCTCATGACTCATATTAGCTAAAAATCTGCTTTTTGCCAAATTTGCATAATCAGCTTCGTTTTTTGCAGTTACCAATTCTTGGGCGTTTTCTTCTAATTTTTTGGAATATTTTTCAATCCTATCATTCTTTTGCTGAAGTATTCTGTTAATCTTCAATCTACTTCTATATCTCATATACAAAAAGAAGGACACAATAAGAACAAGAAATGCAATAATCAAAAGAAAATATGACATCATTTTTTGCTGTCGAAGATTTAAAGACTGAATTTGATTATTTTTTCTTAATATTTCATTTTCACTTTCCTTTTTTTCGGTTTCGTAAACAACTTTTAATCTTGCAGTTTTTTCATTTATCTCCTTATTAAAAATACTATCCTTAACAGCTGTCATTAATTTATAATATTTTAGTGCGGCTTTTAGATCATTTTTTGCATAATATAAATCAGATAAAGTAAACAAAACATCTTTTTCAATTGCTTTTGATTCTAGTCCAACAGCAATCTTTCTACTTCTTTCTATTGCTAATAAAGCTTCTTGATATTTACCATTATGAATATAACTTTTACTAATATTGATGAGAGTTTTTGCTAATCCAATTTTATCGCCTATACTTTCTCGAATCTTTAAAGATTGTTTGAAGAAACCCATTGCCTTATTATAATCTTTTTTGCGCATATGAAGTGATCCAATATTATTCAAACTAGCAGCAATACCTTCATTATCTCCAATTTTTTTTCCAAGTTCTAAAGCTTGTTCAAAAGATTCAAGAGACTTATCATAATCTTCAAGATTTTTATAAACAATTCCAAGATTCATTAATGAAAAAGAAAGATCAAACAAATTACCTAATTTTTTTCTAATTTCATATGATTTCAAGAAATATTCCAAAGCTTCATTATACCTGAGAAGACTAAGTGAAATAATCCCAATGTTTTCTATAGAAGATGCAATTCCATACTGATTATTTAGTCTTTCCATAATTTTTAATGACTTAAAGAAATTCTCTAGTGCCAAATCATAACTACCAAGTTCCCAATGCAACAAACCAAGGTTTGTTAAGGCATTAGATTCTCCTTTGTCATAATTACAATCTAATGCAACATCTAATGAATTATTATAATATTCAAAGGCTTTGCTGTTATCACCAAGTTCTTCATAAACTAAACCTATATCATTATACAAATTAGCAATACCATTTTTATCATTACGATTCAGATTAATTTCTAAAGATATTTTAAAATGATTAATTGCAGAGTCATATTTACATTGATAATAATATGCAAATCCTACAATATGATTAGCTTGGGATATTATTTTATCCGACTTGCAAAGTGCTGCTATTTGAATAGCTTCTTTTCCATATTTAATTGATTTAATATAATTTTTATCTAAATAATATAATGCAATCCTATTTGATATTTTTGCTTTCTCAGAACCTTCAGATGTGAGAAATACTTCATGTAAACTATCAATTCTATTCGAAATATTTTTTTCTTGAGCTGTTACAACAGGTAATTTCAATAAAAAAATCAATAAAAAGATTAATGAAAGTTTGTTCATTTGGAAGAAATTAATTCTATTAAATATTTCGAGCAAAAATAAAACTGATAAAATGACAATTCCTATGTAAAATGACAATTTTCTTTTGCTCGACTATACTAATAAGCAATTTTGATTAATAATAAATCAGGATATAAAAGTAAAAAATAATCTTATGATTTACAAGCAAATCATAAATTATCAAATCTTAATAAAAATAGTAACAAGGAGATATAATAAAAAAAACAAAGATGGTTAATTTCATAAAGAAATTAACCATCTTTGTTTTTTTAAAATATTTTAGCTTTTTGAGCGGAGAAAGAGGGATTCGAACCCCCGGAGGTATGACCCTCAACGGTTTTCAAGACCGCCGCATTCGACCACTCTGCCATTTCTCCGGTGCAAAAGTACAATAATTTTCTATAATCAAAATTTTTTTACAACATTTTTTATTTTTTTTATATCTTGTGAAAAATTCGTTCATAAATATTTTATTTTTAATAACTTTGTTTTAACTAAAAACTAAAAAAAATGAAAAAATTAAATATTATCTTTCTAGTATTCTTTTTTGCTATTAGTTCAATGATGGCTCAAAACTTAAATGCTTATCTTTCTACAGCTAGTTTTAATTCTCCTGACGATGGATCCTACTTCGAAACTTATCTTTCTGTAAATGGGAACAGCATTATTTATAATAAAATAGAAAACAGAAAATTTCAAGGATCTATTGAAATTACAATGATTTTTAAAAAAGACGAAAAAATCGAAAACTTTGCCAAATATGAATTGAAAAGTCCCGAAATTGCAGATACTTCTTTAGTTGATTTTAATTTTATCGATCAGCAGCGATTTGCTCTCCCTAACGGAACTTATAATTTTGAAATTTATGTTAGAGATATTAACAACAAGAATTCTGATTCGATAAGTACAAGTAAAATTATTAATATTCAATATCCTGAGGATAAAATAAATATCTCAGGAATTGAATTGGTTACCTCTTTTAAAAAATCAGAAGAACACAATATACTCACAAAAGGAGGCTATGATATTATACCTTATATTTCAAAGTTTTTCCCTGAAAATATAAATTCCATTACTTTTTATTCTGAAATTTATAATTCAGATAAAACTTTTGGATCTAAGGAAAAATTTCTCATAACTTGCTATATTGAATCATTTGAAACTAATAAAAAAATAAAAAAATTCATTAACAATAAAAGAACCGACACAAAAGCTGTAAACATTGTCTTTAATAAATTCAACATCACCAACTTACCCTCTGGAAATTATAATCTTGTTATTGAAGCAAGAGATAAACAAAATAATGTTATTGCTTTAAATAAATTATTTTTTCAAAGGAGTAATCCAAACATACATTTTGAAATAAATGATATAACTGCCCTAGATGTTGAAAATACTTTCGTCCAACATTATTCAAATAAAGATACTTTAATGGAATTTATCAGAGCCTTAAACCCTATCTCTACAAATATAGAAAGGTTATTTACCTCAAGGCAACTTATAAATGCTGATTTAAAAACTATGCAGCAATATTTTCTAAACTTCTGGCAAAATCGTGATAATATTAATCCACAAGCAGCTTGGCATAAGTATTATGAGAAATTGTTTGTTGTTAATTCTGTCTACAAAACACCAATTAAAAAAGGCTACGAATCTGACAGAGGAAGAGTTTATTTAAAATACGGTAATCCAAATACTATTTCCGAACGACATAATGAACCAAGTGCATACCCTTATGAAATTTGGCATTATTATAAATTAGGTAATAATCAACGAAACAAAAAATTTGTTTTTTATGCAGAAGATATTGTAACTAACGACTTTGTACTGATACATTCTAATGCTATTGGAGAAATATCAAATTATCGTTGGCAGATTTTACTTCATGATAGAGATTATGATCCTACGCTCTTTGATAAAAACAATTTTGATGCAACACTAGAACCTAATGCATGGGGAAATGAAGCAAGTGACTTTTATGGTATTCCAAGATAATTACTTAAATAATTTTTCTTTTATCATTATTATTAAAATAATGAAATTAAATTTGTGTTCTATTATTTTAGAATTTTAAATTATTTTTATGAAAAATATTTCGATGTTATTCATAAATTTTCAAAAATAAAAAATCAAAACAAAGAATTTGTCGAAAGTTGCTGTAGTAATATTAAATTGGAATGGAATAAAATTCCTTAAAGAATTTTTACCCACTGTCATCAAGTTTAGTTTTGATACTGCTGAAGTAATTGTTGCCGATAATTATTCAGATGACAATTCTGTTAATTTTTTAAGAGAGAATTTTCCTGAAGTGAGAATTATTCAAAACAAATCTAATGGTGGATTTGCAAAAGGTTATAATGATGCATTAGCTCAAGTCGATGCTGATTATTATATTTTGCTAAACTCAGATGTTGAAGTTACCAAAAACTGGATTTCTCCTATTATAAAACTTATGGAGAGTGACAAAAACATAGCTTCTTGTCAACCCAAAATTCTTTCATATCATAAACCGGAAAATTTTGAATATGCAGGTGCCGGAGGTGGTTTTATTGACAAATACGGCTATCCTTTTTGTAGAGGCAGATTGTTCCAAACTATTGAAAAAGATATGGGGCAGTTTGATGATACAATAGAAATATTTTGGGCTTCAGGGGCTTGTATGTTTATCAGAGCAGATTTATTTCATAATTCCGGTGGACTTGATAATGATTTTTTCGCTCACATGGAAGAGATTGATCTTTGCTGGCGACTAAAAAATGAAGGTTATAAAATTATGTATTGCCCTCAATCAGTTGTTTATCATGTTGGAGGTGGAACGCTACCAAAAAGCTCATCAAGAAAAACTTATTTCAATTTCCGAAATAACGCAATTCTTCTTTTTAAAAATCTTCCTTCAAATAAACTATTTTTTATTCTTTTTTCTCGTTTGTTTCTTGATGGGATAGCTGCTTTTAAATTTCTGATAGAAGGTGGTTGGAAAGATTTATATGCAGTATTCCGAGCTCATTTGAGCTTTTATAAAAACTTTAATAAAACCAGAAATAAAAGAAATAAAATCAATCAAAAGAATGTTTCAGATATTTACAATTCGAATATTGCAATAGATTATTTTATCAAGAGAAAAAAACATTTTTCTAATTTGGATACTTTAAAGTTTAGTAAATAAGCTTATTGCAGAATATGAACTGCCTACTTTTTGTCCATTACACCAAATGTTCCATTAAATTCGCGGTAAAAGCATTTTAACAAAATATCACCTATGCTAATCTGTTTTCAGAAAGCAATGTTAGGTAGTAATCGGATTAATAAAACTTTCTATTGCCAATCTATATGAATCCAAACCAAAACCAATTATTGAGCCATTAACATTTGGTGCAATCAAAGAAATATGCCTATATTCTTCTCTTGAAAAAATATTAGAAATATGCACTTCGACAACTTTAATATTTACAGCTTTCACAGTATCAGCAATCGAAACAGAAGTGTGGGTATATCCGGCAGCATTCAAAATTAAGCCATCATATTCATTCTCACTATTTTGAATTTCGTTAATTATTTCACCCTCAATATTACTTTGAAAATAGTCGATCTCAATATCAGAAAATAATTGTTTTATTTTTTCAAGATAATCCTTAAACGTAAGATCGCCATAAATTTCCGGTTCTCTTGTTCCAAGAAGATTTAAATTTGGTCCGTTTATTATTTTCAATTTCATATCAAACAAAAGTTTTGACTCAGTATTACATTAACAACTATCCACGAAATGGCATATTTAATAAAATTATCACTGAATCAGGAAATATCTGAAATAATGCATGTAATTTATTTTCAACTACGATTATTTATAAATAATTACAATTATACTTTTATTCATTACTCCATCATTCCATTATCTCCCTGCTTCATTTTATCTTCAAACTCTTTGATAAGTTCTTCAGGACTTTTACCGAGATTTTTTAAAGACATTTGAGCATCATCAGCAAAATCATTATTAGGGTATTTTTTAACGAATTCAGAATAATATTTTCTTGCGTTTACAAGATCATGAAGATTGTTTTCATAAACAAATCCCTTTAAAAACAAACATTCAGGAGCTTTTTTATAATCAGGATAATTATCAATAATCTCATTATAAATATCAATAGCATTACTTGATTCCAAAATATTCATAGAAATATCAGCCGCCTTAAAAAGATAATCAGGAACCAGACTGTCTTCAGGAAATTTTTCAGCAAATTCAAGGTAATACACAATTAATTCATCAGCTTCTATTTTATTGACCGAAGAGTTTGTATTTGAAAAAAGTTGCTTTTCAAGCTCTGAAATTTTTTCTGAAGCATTGTCCTTTGTTGGGCCACAAGCAGTAAACAATACTATTAATAAAGTTAATACGCCAAATTTTTTCATTATTTTCATGATTAAATATTTTTAAATTATTTTCTTTTTTTCTTTTTTCCAAAAATCATTTTGTATGAAGTATTAATCTTCCCTTCAGATATTTCAACAAGTTTCTTTCGTATCAAAACTTTTTTAAAGTTATTAATCTTATCAGTAAATAAAATCCCGTTAAGATGATCTGTTTCGTGTTGCATAACTCTTGCAATCATGCCATTATATTTTTCTTCATGAAGTTCGAAATTCTCATCATAATATTTAATAGTAAGATCTGATTTTCGTGAAACATATTCTGCCACAGTTGGAACACTTAAACACGATTCATTAAACTCCCATTCTTCTCCCGATTCATCAATTATGTCAGGATTAATAAATACCTTTTTAAAACCCTCGGCTTGAGCTTGCTCATCTTTATATGGATCAATATCAACGATGAATAATCGAATCGAAAGATTAACCTGAGGAGCTGCCAGTCCCACACCATTAGATTGATACATGGTTTCATACATGTTTTCAATAATAGTATTTAATTCGGGATAATCCTTTTCTATCTCCTTCGATTTTTTTCTTAAAACAGGATGCCCATATGCAGTGATCGGATATATCATGTCAAATTTTAATTTAAAATTTTAAATTACCTTTTATCGTTCTCCATTCCAAATACGATTGAAGAATTAAAGTTGCGCTTATCTTGTCTAACAATGCTTTATTGCGCCTTTTCTTTTTACCAATCCCTGAATCAATCAAAGTTTGTGATGCAATCTTTGATGTAAAACGTTCATCATAACGATCTATTTTAATTTTAGGAAATTCTTTTTTTAGTTTTTTTACAAATGGTTCGATAAACTTAGCAGATTCTGAATCACGATATTTCATGTCTTTTGGTTCTCCAACAACAAAACACTCAACATTTTCGTTTTTTGTATATTCTTTCAGATATTGTATAATATCTTTGGAATGAACTGTATCCAATGAGTTTGCAATCATCTGTAACTCGTCTGTAACAGCTAATCCAACTCTTTTTTGACCGTAATCAATTGCTAATATTCTACTCATTTACAAATATTTTACTATAAATATTTTTGCAAAAGTAAAAAGAAGTTTTAATCCGACATGATTTTTATATAATTTTGAATAAATTTTTATTAAAAATGGAAAATATTAAGAATATAATTGAAATAGCCTGGAAAAACAAAGAAATGCTTAAAGACTCAAACACTTGTAATGCTATTTCAACAATTATTTCAAAACTCGACATTGGAGAACTGCGAGTTGCTGAACCAATTATTTCTGAAAATTCAAATGAAATCATTTCATGGAAAGTTAATGAGTGGATAAAAAAAGCTGTCATATTATATTTTCCGATAAGGAAAATGGAAAAAGTGGAAGTAGGTCCATTTGAGTTTCATGATAAAATGAAATTAAAAACTAACTATAAAGAACTGGGAATTAGGGTTGTCCCACATGCAGTTGCAAGATACGGAGCATTTATTGCCAGAGGTGTCGTGATGATGCCCTCGTACATAAATATTGGAGCTTATGTTGATAGCGGAACAATGGTCGATACATGGGCAACTGTTGGCTCGTGTGCACAGATTGGAAAAAAAGTTCATCTAAGCGGTGGTGTAGGAATTGGTGGAGTTTTAGAACCAGTTCAGGCATCTCCCGTAATTATTGAAGACGGCTGTTTTATCGGTTCAAGAAGCATTGTTGTGGAGGGTGTTAGAATTGAAAAAGAAGCTGTGCTTGGTGCAAATGTCGTGATTACAAAATCAACAAAAATTATTGATGTTACCGGAAACGAACCAAAAGAATTGTCAGGATGTGTACCTGCTCGTTCGGTGGTGATTCCCGGATCTTACACCAAAAAATTTAATGCCGGCGAATATCAGGTTCCCTGTGCTCTGATAATAGGGAAAAGAAAAAAATCAACCGATCTAAAAACATCTTTAAATAATGCTTTGCGCGAATATGATGTGGTTGTGTAAGTTTCGGTGTAGAAATATGAGTAATAATTAATGAAATGATTATAAATAAATTGAAAAAGATTTTAATTATACAAACTGCTTCGATTGGTGATGTGATACTTAGTACACCACTGATTGAAAAGTTACATCATTTTTTTCCTGAAGCTTCAATTGATTTCATGTTAAAAAAGGGAAATGAAGGATTATATAAAGCTCACCCCTATATTAACAATCTTATTATCTGGAATAAATCCGAGAGAAAATACAGAAACCTTTTTCGAATAATAAAATTTTTCAGATCAAAGAAATACGATTTAATTATTAACATTCAGAGATTTGCTTCAAGTGGATTAGTTACAATTTTTTCAGGAGCGAAAAAAACAATAGGATTTAACAAAAATCCTTTTTCAATATTTTTTTCAGAATCTGTTAAACACAATATAAAAGCAGAAAATGCAAGTATCCACGAGACAGAGCGAAATATTAAACTAATCGAAAACATCACCGATAATTCATCGTATAAAATTAAATTATACCCCACAAAAAAAGATTTTGCAAAAGTTTCACAATACAAAACAAAAGAATATATTTGTATCGCTCCTGCGTCACTTTGGTTTACAAAGCAATACCCTGTTGATAAATGGATTGAATTTTGTGATAAGATTGACAAAGAGATTAATATTTACCTTTTAGGTTCAAAGAATGATGTTTTACTTTGTGATGAAATAAAAGCAAAATCAAATCATTCAAATTTTTTGAATTTAGCAGGAAAACTCAATTTTCTGGAATCGGCTGCATTGATGAAAGACGCACGGATGAATTTTGTAAATGATTCGGCACCAATGCATTTGGCATCTTCTGTAAATGCCCCGACAACAGCAATATTTTGCTCAACTGTTTCATCATTTGGTTTTGGACCTTTATCAGATGATTCAGTAATTATTGAAACAACAAAAGAATTAAAATGTCGTCCGTGTGGATTGCATGGATTTAATAAATGCCCTGAAAAGCATTTTGAATGTGCTAACTCTATAAACAATCAACAACTCTTGAACAGAATTTAAATGGAAGAAGAAATTAAAAAAACAATTAAAGCTCTTAAGGAAGGAAAAACCATCCTCTACCCTACCGACACTGTTTGGGGAATTGGTTGTGATGCTACTCACTCAAAAGCTGTTAAAAAAATATATTCATTAAAAAGACGATATGAGCATAAATGTTTGATCGTTCTTTTATGTTCAGTTGATCAACTTGAAGAATACGTTGAGCATGTTCCTGAAGTAGCTTATGATCTTATTGAAAATATAAAAACACCTCTTACAATTATTTATTCTAATTCAAAAGGTCTGGCAAAAAATGTTATTGCCAAGGACAAAAGTATTGCTATTAGAGTTATACGTGACGAATTTTGCAAACAAATTATTAAAGGTTTAGGTAAACCTCTTGTTTCTACTTCAGCAAATATTTCAGGAAAAGATACACCACTTCTTTTTAGTCAGGTTAATGATAAAATAAAAAATGAAATCGATTATATTGTCAATTTGGAGCATCATAGTTTTAATAATGTTAAACCATCAAAAATTATACAATTAGAAGAAAATGGTGAATTTAGAATTGTAAGGCCGTGATGAGTGAATGAGTGAATGAATGAGTAAATGAATAAATGATTAAATGCTTAAATGATTAATAAATTATTAGTAGAATTATAGAATAATGTTACCGTTAATTAGCAGCATAACTAATGTTTAAAGCAGCTCACATACAATTTGCACCGGTTTTTGGTAATCAAAAGAAAAATATTGATAAGCTTGATATTTTGATTGATAAATCGAAACAAGCTGACTTGATTGTTATTCCCGAGTTGGCTAATTCAGGATATAATTTTAATTCAAGGGAGGAAGCTTTTTCGTTAGCAGAAGAAATCACGAAAAGTAATTTTGTTGAATTCCTGAAAAGCAAAGCAAAAAAACATAATACATTTATTGTTTCTGGTATAAATGAAAAAGAAAATGACAAATTATATAACACTTCTATTCTTTTAGGTCCAAACGGTTACATTGGCAAATACCGAAAAATCCACCTTTTTATGAACGAGAAAGACATTTTTGAAAAAGGCAATTCAGGATTACCGGTTTTTGATATTGGATTTTGCAAACTCGGCATGTTAATTTGTTTCGATTATCTATTCCCCGAAATATGGAGAATTCTCTCACTAAAAAGTGTAGACATTATTTGCCATCCTTCGAATTTTATAACACAATACGGACAAAAAGTTGTTCCTGTTCATGCAATTATTAACCGCATTTTTACAATAACCTCAAATCGCATTGGAAGTGAGAAAAACCTAACTTTTACAGGAAGATCAATAATTTCAAATCCTTTCGGTGAAATAATTTCTCAAGCTAAAGGAAATGAAGAAATTGGTTTTGCCAATATTGATATTTCACTATCCCGAAACAAAATGATAACCGAAAGGAATCATGTTTTTAATGACAGACAAACTGATGATTATACCGAAATACTATAATCGTATTTCAATAAAATTTAATAGATTCCAAAACAATTTGTTCTTTCATTTCCATCATTTATGTAATTTTGAAAATTCTTTTAAAATCAATAAAAAATGACAACATTAATAAAACAAATAATAATCTTAATATTTGCATTTAGTATTTTTAGTTTTGCGGGATATTCTCAAACTAACAAAACACCCGATCCAAATAAAACAAGCAAGAAACTTGCAGCTACAATGCAAATCATTAGATACGCATACGTTGACAGCATTAACGAGGCTGATCTGGTAGAAAATGCAATCATTGAAACTTTAAAAGAGCTTGATCCTCACTCTTCATATATTTCGAAAGAAGATATTGAAGCCGCTAACGAACCACTAGAAGGAAGCTTTGAAGGTATCGGAGTTACTTTTCAGATTTATCATGATACAATATTGGTTGTAGCACCTGTACCCGGGGGACCTTCAGATAAATTAGGAATACGTGCCGGAGATAAAATCATAATTATTGACGGCGAAAATTCTACAGGGGAAAAAATCAATAATAAATTTGTATTTGATCACCTAAGAGGGAAAAAGGGAACAGAAGTTATTGTTAGCATTTTTCGTAAAGGGAAAAAAGAACTTATTGAATACACTATTGAACGAGATAAAATTCCATTAAACAGTATTGACGCAACTTTTATGGCAACACCGGAAATTGGTTTTATCAAGCTTAACAGGTTTTCTAAAACTTCTATGGATGAATTTAAAAAATCTCTTTCAAAGCTTAAAAAACAAGGGATGGAAAAACTTATCCTGGATTTAAGAGGAAATTCGGGCGGATATTTAAATACAGCCATCAAATTATCCGATGAATTTTTGCCCGGAGGAAAACTTATTGTTTACACTGAAGGATTGCGAAGTTCAACTCAGAAATTTAACTCAACTTCTTTTGGGGGATTTAAAAATGGAGAACTTGTTGTTATGATTAACGAAGGTTCAGCTTCTGCCAGCGAAATTGTTTCTGGAGCTATTCAGGATTGGGATCGTGGTGTTGTTTTAGGAAGAAGATCCTTTGGAAAAGGTTTGGTTCAAAGACCTTTTCAACTGCCAGATGGTTCGGTTATTCGTCTTACAACAGCAAGATATCACACACCAACAGGAAGATGTATTCAGCGTCCTTACGAAAATGGAGTTCAAGAATATTACCTCGACCTTTATAAAAGATTTAATAATGGCGAACTCGAAAACCGCGACAGTATTCATTTTCCCGATTCCTTAAAATATACTACACCAAAAAACAGAATTGTTTTTGGCGGTGGTGGAATTATGCCTGATGTATTTGTTCCATGGGATTCAACAACAATTACAGATTATTATACCGATATTGTAAGAAAAAGAATTCTTAATGATTTTGTTATGAATTATATGGATGAAAATCGAAAAAAATTAAGCAAAAAATATTCTGAGTTAGATATTTTTAAAAATCAATTTCATATTGATGATAAGTTTATGACAAACTTTGTAGAATTTGCTAAAGAAAAAGGAATTGAAGCAAATAAAGATGACTATAAAAAATCTGAACAATTTCTTGCAAAGCAGATAAAAGCATTAAT
>Ga0307992_1000104_pt1 | contig 53782 bp, 48 predicted proteins | sample EllFjometagen133_FD_203162 | JGI IMG/M metagenome (GOLD analysis project Ga0307992, IMG submission 203162) | Marine microbial communities from Ellis Fjord, Antarctic Ocean - #133 | ecosystem: Environmental > Aquatic > Marine > Unclassified | place: Southern Ocean | collected 2014-10-08
GCGCTAAAGAATTGACTAAAATCTTCAATCAATAACTCATATCTTATATCTGGTTTATCTGTACCATATTTTTCCATTGCTTCATGATATGACATATCAATAAATGGTGTTTGTATATCTATATCTAATACTTTTTTAAATGTTTTTACCATAATACGTTCAGTCAATCTTTGAATATCTTGTTGATCAACAAATGAGGCTTCGATATCCACTTGAGTAAACTCCGGTTGTCTATCTGCTCTTAAATCCTCATCTCTAAAACAACGTGCAATTTGAAAATACTTTTCAAAGCCAGCGACCATGAAAAGTTGCTTATATATTTGTGGGGATTGTGGAAGTGCATAAAAAGTTCCAGGATCTAATCTAGATGGAACTAAATAATCTCTAGCACCTTCTGGAGTTGATTTCCCTAGTATTGGTGTCTCTAACTCATAAAAACCTTCCTCAACCAAAGCAAAACGGATAGCTTGAGTGATTTGATGTCTTTTAATCATAAAGTTTTGCATCACGGGTCTTCTTAAATCCAAATAACGATACTTAAGTCTTGTATCTTCAAGTGCATCTGTATCATTAGCAATAATAATAGGTGGGTTTTCAGCTGCGCTTAATATTGTAAGTTCAGTAACTTCAACTTCAATTTCTCCTGAATCAATATTTTTATTTTTACTTTCGCGGCCAATCACGATACCTTTAGCTTCAATTACATATTCATTCTTAATCTTTAATGCTACATCATAAAACGCATTTTCTGGTTTAACGACTAATTGAGTAATACCAAAACGGTCTCTTAAGTCAATAAACATTAAACCGCCAAGATTTCTATTTTTCGATACCCAACCCTTTAGGAATACTTCTTGACCTAAATTGGTTTTATTCAGTTCATTGTTGTGATGTGTATATTTCATCTTACTTCTCCATCTTTTCTAATAAATATTTTTTAACTTTTGATAATAAAACTTCTTCTTGTTTTTCAGTCTTCGTATCTTTGATAGATACCATGCCCTTTTTATATTCTTCATCACCTAAAAAGATTAAGTATTTTGCTTTAAACTTAAGAGCTTGTTTCAATTGGCCCTTAAATGATTTGTGTGTGAAATTGGTATCAGCAATCATATTTGAAGTTCTGAGTTCATATAAAATACGAGTTGCTTCAGTCTTCAAAGCTTCATCAAAAACGATAACAAAAGCATCAAGTTCCTTTTCTTTTGCGAAATCTACGTTTTCAGCTTCAAGAGCTAAAAGCAATCTTTCCATACCAAAAGCAAAACCAACACCCCCTAAATTAGGTCCACCAAGTTCAGAAACAAGTTTTTCATATCTGCCTCCACCACCAAGGACGTTTTGAGCCCCAAAACCTTCGATGTCAGCCTCTACTTCAAACACTGTATGACTATAATAATCTAAACCTCTAACAAGCCTTGGTGCGATTTCATAACTGATTTTAGCGGCATCCAAATGATCTAGAACTTTCAAGAAATAATCTCTTGATTCCTTATTTAAATAATCTTGAGGTGTAGGTGCATTTTTAACTGCTTCATGATTTTGATCTATCTTACAATCTAATATACGTAAAGGATTTTTCTTTAAACGTGCTTTGCAGTCATCACAAAGTTCAGCTTCATGAGGCATGAAATGTTTTTTCAAAGCTTCTAGATACGTTTCTCTTGATATATCATCACCAAGACTATTGACTTTAACTCTAACACCTTTAAGTCCTAATCTCTTAACAAAGTCATATGCTAATATAACAAGTTCCGCGTCAAGTGCAGGGCTAATCGTTCCTATCGCTTCAACACCAAATTGATAGAATTGACGATATCTACCTTTTTGTGGTCTTTCATAACGGAAATTGGGTCCGATATAATACACTTTTTCAAGTTCTTGACTTGCATATAGTTTATTTTCAACATAACTTCTAATGATACCAGCAGTACCTTCGGGTCTTAATGTGAGTTTTCTATTACCACGATCGTCAAAATTATATGTTTCTTTTGTTACCATATCGGAAAGTTCAGTATGACGATGAAAAACATCGCTATACTCCATAACTGGAGTACGCATCTCTTTGATGTTGTATAATCCTAGAATTTCTCTAATCTTTTGCTCAAGTGCTTGCCATAAATGCGATTCACTTGGTAGTACATCATACATTCCTTTAACTTTGTTTATTGCCATGATAGTCCTCCTTAAATAGCTCGTAGGTGAGCAATTCATCTTTTATTGTTCCACTTGCTTTTTCCAATATATAGGGTTCTTCTTTAACGAATTTAAACCCATTCTTTTCAATTACTTTTCGACTTGCACCATTCTTTTTCAAATGCTTGATTCTTATGAATTCATAACCTAAGTGTTCAAATCCTATATGAATCATTGCGGTTACTGCTTCAGTCATAATACCTTTGTTCCAATAATTTCTGTTTAAGGCAAAACCAATCTCTGCGCCTTGCTCTCCTTTTATTTTACTATGAAAATCGATAGTTCCTATCATTTTTGATGTTTCAAGATCAATGATCGCGTACCCAATGGGTAAACCATCCCTTAATCTGGGATAAAAGATCTTCGTAATTGATTTTTTAGCTTCGCTCAATTGAGTGAATGGACCCCAATTCAAAAATGCCGTTACTAAAGGATCTTTTCCATATTCAAACATATCTTTCGCATCTGATTTACTGATAGTTCTTAAATAGAAACTTTCAAGGTATACATCAGGCATATGACGATAAGGTTTTTTCATTAATTTCTCCTAATAAAATAAAAACATCCTTAAAACATCTAAGGACGTAAAAGATTACGCGGTACCACCTTAGTTCTAGAAAGATTCTAGCCCTCATTGATATGATGTCTCAAAAGGTGTCACAATTCTTGATTTCTTGGCGCTTTCACTATCTGCCATCGCTTGAATGAAATCTGTTGAATTCTTCCTTTATCTCAGACGATTCACTTACATAAATATGATAACTTAATTTGAGGTTTTTGTCAATTACATTTCAATGATGATTGTGACTGGCCCATCGTTAGTTGCACTTATTTCCATATGAGTACCAAACAGGCCTTTTTGGACTTCGCATGACTTGCTTAATTTGCTGTTGAATAAATCATATAATTTAAGTGCAAATTCAGGTCTTGCTGCCTCAATAAAAGATGGTCTGTTATTTCCTTTTGCATCTCCATAAAGGGTAAATTGAGAAATAGAAAGAATTTGACCATTCACTTGACTCAAGTTTAAATTCATTTTTTGGGTATCATCCTCAAAAATTCTTAAAGATAGGACTTTTTGTGCCATTTTAGTGATGATTTTTTCATCATCTAAATGATGTAGACCTACATAAACCAAAAATCCTTTTTCTATAGATCCAATGATCTTTCCATCAACTGAAACCTTAGCTTGACTCACGCGTTCTATGACACATCTCATTTAAAATCTCTTTCCACACTATAAAGCTCACTAACTTTTCTTAGATTAATCATTAGTGATTGAAGTGCTTGAGTGTTACTAACTGATATCTTAATTCTTATAATAAGCTCCATATTGTTTGTAGTCAAAGCATTAATCTCAGCAATTGAAACACTTGAGGCATTAATCACAGTAACAACATCAGCTAGCATTGTTGGTCTATTACCAGCAACAACTTTAATCCAAGTCGGATATTTTCGTGTGATTTTGTCAGACCAAAAAGCTTCTATTAAACGATTATCTTCAAATTGTTTGTAGTTAGGACAGAAAGTAGCGTGAATCACTATGCCACTTTGCTTACTGACAAAGCCAATAATTGAATCTCCAGGTATAGGCAAACAGCAATTTGCAAGTTTTAATTGTGGGCTTGATAATCCTTCAATGACAACACCAGTTTCGCTATGTGTCGTCATTTGTCTTGAAGTTTTTTCCATTTGACGTTGTAACATTAAATCTTTATCGACTTCTTGACCTAATAATTGACTGATGACAGTCTTAGGACTAATAATACCTTTGCCGATTTCTAGGTGTAAATCAGGTACATTAGTGACCATGTTTTTCTCAAAATGCTTTTTAACAAAGTGATCATCAAACGTTTCATTTACCTTTTGTGCGGTTAACTCTCGTTCAAGCATTTCTTTACCTAATATGATAAGTTGATCGCGATTTTGTTTATTTAAAAAGCTCTTTATCTTATGTTTAGCATGTGAAGATTTAGCGATTTTCATCCAATCTTCACTTGGACCATAAGAGTTTTTATTTATTTTTACACTAACGATATCGCCAGTGTTTAATACATAATCCAATGTTACAATTCGATTATTAACGAGTGCCCCAACCATCTTGTTACCAACATCAGTATGGATACGATAAGCAAAATCAATAGGTGTTGCCCCTTTGGGAAGTTCAATGACTTCTCCTTTCGGTGTAAAGACATAGACATTAGCATCTAAAATATCACCTTTGATTGTACCTACAAATTCTTCAGCACTTCCTTCTGTGTCATCCGTATCTTCGCTCATTTTCATTAATTCGCCATACCATTTTAATTTTTGAGCAATCTCAAACTGTTCTTTTTCCTTTGAATATGCTTTGTTTTCTTTGTAAGCCCAGTGAGCTGCAATTCCATATTCAGCAATTTGATCCATTTCAGAAGTTCTAATCTGAACTTCAAAAAGTGTACCATCATCTGACAATACAGTCGTATGTAATGATTGATACATATTTGGCTTAGGTACAGCAATATAATCCTTAAATCTTCGCGGAATTGGTGTGAAATTAGCATGAATAATACCTAATGATTGATAACATGTTTCAATCTTATCTACGATGATTCTTACAGCAAGCAAATCATAAATATCTTCAAATGCCCTATTGTCTCGAACCATTTTTTTATAAATACTAAAAATATTTTTAATACGTCCTTTAATTTCAAAGTCATGTAAATCACTTATAGTAAAAAGCTCAGTGATATTTGTGATCACATGCTCAATTGATGCTTCTCTTTCATTTCTTTTAGCTTGAATCATATTAGATACTCTATAATACATTGGAGGATCCGTATATCTTAAAGAACGGTCCTCAAGCTCAGCTTTAATTCTAAAAATACCTAAACGGTGAGCGAGTGGTGCATATATTTCTAATGTCTCAGTTGCAGTTTTATATTGTTTTTCAGGTGACATAGAATCGAGGGTTCTGACGTTATGCAATCTATCAGCAATTTTAATCAAGACAACCCGAATATCTTTAGCCATAGCAAGTAACATTTTTTGATGGTTATCTGCTTGACTCGCTTGGGTTGTAAACGACAGTTTACTTATTTTAGTAACGCCATCGACAAGTTGTGCAATATCGGAACCAAAAACTGTTTTAACTTCTTTCAAGGTCAGTGAAGTATCTTCAACAGTATCATGAAGTAATGCTGCGATTAATGTTGCAGGTCCACCCTTTAAATCTGCTAAAATTTTAGCAACTGCGATTGGGTGAGTTATATAAGGTTCTCCACTTTTTCTCATCTGACCTTGGTGTTTATCCCGAGCTAAAACATAAGCCTTTTCGATAAGCTTAATATCTGAATCTCTATTAATATATGAGTTGAAAGATTCAACTAGGGATTGAAACAACGGATCAGTCATTTATATACCTCTTAATATGTGATTAAAGTAAATATATCATATTCTCCAAGTTTTTCTCTACCATTTAAATCTGAAAGTTCAATTAAGAATGCTAAACCAACAACTTCGCCACCAAGTTTTTCAACTAATTCAATTGCAGCTCGGATTGTTCCACCTGTTGCTAAAAGGTCATCAACAATAATAACTCTATCACCTTTTTTGACAGCATCATCATGCATGCATAATTCATTTTTTCCATACTCTAGCTCGTAAGAAACACTCACTACTTTTCTAGGAAGTTTTCCTGGCTTTCTTACAGGAGCAAAGCCTATGCTTAAATTGGTTGCTACTGGGCAACCAAATATAAATCCTCTAGCTTCTGGACCAACGATAACGTCAGCCTTTTTATCTTTAGCAAACTTTGTAAATTGATCAGCAGCATACTTGTATGCTTCTCCATTGAGCATTAAGGGTGTTATATCTCTAAATAAAATGCCTTTAATAGGGAAATCGGGTACATCAGCAATAAAATCTTTTAAATTCATTATTATTCCTCCATTGTGTCTTTATAAAAAAAATAGACCAGTTTAGTACCATACTATTTTACCCTATTTTATAGTTATAAGCAAGTATGCTATAATGAAAGCAGGTGAAAAAATGAAGCCATTAGCATTCCGTATGAGACCTCAAAAATTCGAAGACGTTTACGGTCAAGACCATCTTGTAGGAAAAGATGGTGTTTTAGTTTCTATGCTTCAAAAAAAGAAACTATTATCCTTTATTTTATATGGTCCTCCTGGTACAGGAAAAACAACTATTGCTCAAATATTTGCTGCTCAATCAGGACTTGATCATTATTTTTTTAATGCATCAACTGATAATAAAGCAAGACTTAAAGATATCATCGATACCACAGCTTATCATGACATTTTAATTGTTATCGATGAAATACATAGAATGAAAACTGACGTTCAGGATTATCTTCTTCCATTTATGGAAAATGGTAAAGCAACAGTCATTGGTTTGACCACTCTAAATCCTTATCAAAACATTAATATGGCGATTCGCTCTAGATGTCATTTATATGAAGTGAAAAGTTTAGATAATGATGCAATGGAAAAGGCTATATTAAATGGAGTAAAGGAATTAGATGTTGATTTACGAGTTGAAACAAGTGCCTTATCTGCGATTATTCGTTATTCAAATCACGAGATTAGAACAGCATTAAATATCTTAGAAAGTGCATCATTGGTATTAAATGATGGAGATTTGCTCACAGCGCAACTCATTTATCGAATCGCAGGTAAAATTAATCATGATTTAGATAATCATGAAGATCATTTTTATGACTTACTTAGTGCACTTCAAAAATCAATAAGAGGTTCAGATGTCGACGCTTCAGTTCATTACCTTGCAAGACTTATAACTTTAGGCGATCTTCAAGCTATTGTTAGAAGACTCTTAGTCATTGCCTATGAGGATATAGGCTTAGCAAACCCACTGATGGGTGGGAAAGTTCTAAATGCATGCGATGCAGCTATTAAAGTTGGCTTACCTGAAGCAAGAATTATTTTAGGTGCTATTATTATTGATATGGCGATATCACCAAAATCGAATACTGCAATCGTTGCAATTGATCAAGCAATTCATGATTATGAAAATAATGACACGGGTGTTGTTCCAGATCAAGCAAGTAACAGAAAGATCAAACTAAATCCTGATATCTATCATTATCCACATAATGATTCTGATAGTGTCAATGATCAAACCTATTTACCTGATAAGATCAAAGATAAAACATACTATCATCCTAAAAGCGAATCAAGTTATGAAAAAGCACTTTCCGATAGATTGAAAATGCTTGATAAAATCAAACATAAGAAAAGATAAAGAAAACACTCAACGAATTGAGTGTTTTTATTTTATCCCTCTGTAGATATAAGAACTGGTATTGTTATTGGACTTCTTCTTGTTTCTTGATAAATGAAACGATTGATTTCATTTCTCACATCTCTTTTATATTCATTCCAATTGATATATTTCCCACCAAGATGTTTCTTACTAACATTTAGAAACATATCTTTAACTTTACCAAGCAATTCTTCGGATTCTTGAATATACACGAATCCTCTTGTTACTATTTGCACTTCACCTAAAATTGTTTTTGATTTAGGATTGATGTGTGCAACAATCAGTAGTGCACCATCTTCAGCAAGTAGCTCTCTATCTTTCATTACGTAGTCGTTGACATCGCCAACTGCAGTTCCATCTATTAAGATTTCACCTACGCTAATATCATTTTTAGATACATACGCTTCTTTATCTTTAATTGTTAAAACATCACCATTATTTAAAATAAAGACATCTTTTTCGTTATACCCAATTTCTTTTGCTAACTTTTTAACACCATATTGATGTCTATACTCACCAATTGCTGGGATAATGTATTTAGGTTTTAACAAATTCATCATCATTTTCAATTCTTCTGCAGTAGCATGAGCAGATGTAAGCAAACGCTTATTAATCATTTGTACTTGGGCATCACTTCTATAGAGTATATCGAGTGTTCTAGCTGCCATCTTTTCGGTACCAGGGACAGGCGGTGTCATTAGAATGACAGTATCCTGTTCAGTAATATGAATTAATCTGTCAGTTTTTTTGCACATTCTTTGAAGCATGAAAAATGGTTCATGTCTATTTCCGGTAACTAATGCGACAATATCATGTGCATCATTTTTATTTTTTTCATCAATGTATCTCAAGTTAACTAACGATTCTTTAGGGATATTTAAATATCCATCTTCGATTGCAATATCAACAATACGTTGAGCACGTCTACCTATAATCGCTATTTTCTTGTGGTGTGCTAAAGAAATATCTACAATTCTTTGTATTTTTCTTAAATCAGATGAGAACAATGAAACAATAATTCTACCATCTGCATTTGTATAAACGCTATTAAGTTTATGCATCAATGTATCATTAACACCCCCATTAAGCTCTAAAGTTGACCCTAATGATTCCGTTAATAATGCTAAAACGTTCTTTTCGGCTAATTCATTGATTTTTCTAAAATCAGTTTGATATTTAATATCTCCACTTTGATCAAATGTAAAATCACTTGTATAAACAATTGAACCATCTAAAGTATGAACTGCAATACCAACTGATTCTGGTATAGAGTGTGTGGTACTAAAAAATGTTACGCGCACATTTCCAAATTTAATGATACTGTTTTGAGAAATTGTATTTAACGTTAAATCTTCTAGATCGTAGTTCTCATCTTTAAGCATATCCATAACGACTTGCATCGTAAAATTAGTTGCATAAACAGGGACATTTAAATCCTTAAGTAAATGTGGAAGCGCACTAATGTGATCTTCATGAGCGTGAGAAAGAAAAATACCACGTATGCGGTCCTTAGCACGAATCAATATTCTATAATCAGGGATGATTTCATCAACCCCATATAACTCTGAACTTGGATATTTAATACCGGCATCTAAGATGAAGAGTTGTTTATCAACTTCTACAACATACATATTTTTACCGTTTTCGCCTAGTCCACCTAACGCAAAAAAACGAATTTCACTCAAACTATCACTTCCCTTAGCAACGTTTTAATCTGTAAATATTATACCATGTTTTTAGAATATAACAATGATTTTGTTCTGGAACTATGTTATCATGTTAGTAGGAGAATAATGTATGATAAATTATCCAATAAAAAGAAAAACACAAGTCAAAACAACCAGTTATGCGAATCTAGGAATGACCCTTGAATCTGATATCGAGGCTACAAATTCCTATTATTTAAACATGGGTATTGCTGTAATTCATAAAAAGCCTACACCAATACAAGTCGTAAGAGTTAGCTACCCAGCAAGAAATAAAGCTAAAATAACTGAGGCTTATTATAAGACACCCTCTACAACAGATTTTAATGGTATATATAAAGGTAAATACATTGATTTTGATGCCAAAGAAACGAACTCTAAAACATCGATGCCTCTAAAAAATGTGCATGAACACCAAATTATTCATCTTCGAAATATTTATAATCAGGGTGGCATTGCCTTTTTAATCGTACACTTTAAGAAATACAATCAATACTTCCTATTGCCTGCTGAAGTTCTCTTTTCATTTTGGGATACGCAGCATGACAAAGAAAAAGGACGGAAGTCCATCCCTTATTCTGCTTTTTTAGAAAAAGCACATTTGATATCATTCGGATATCAACCTAGACTTGACTATCTCAAAGTCGTAGATCAATTGTTAATTAAAAAATGATGAGATAACTCTTGTAATCTCTTGAATATTAGTAAACCGATGATGATTACTGTGGCACCAGTGGTGAAAATATAGATAAAATTATATCCGAAACTATACAACCACAAGTTCTCTCCAACAAAAGAAAAAATTTGAGTTGCAAAACTGTGAGATTCACTACCTAGTGCAACTTGAGTTGAAGCATATTCGATACTACTTCCCCACAAGAGAACACCACTTAATGTGCTTGATACCAATCTAACAATACTTACTGAAATAACGGTAATAATAAACGTTTTTCGCTTTTTCAATCCATCTTTAAATAAACCTGATAATCCAAATGACATAAATGGAATGACATAATCTAGTAATATCAGTAAAATGATCATCCAGAATGTCCAAGGGATTCCAGTCCATGTTTCTAAGGTAACCCTTAATGTCTCTAAATAAATGATATAATCAATACCAAAATTATATAATGCAAAAATGAGTGTTGAGATTATCCCATATTTGAGACCAATAAGTAAACCAATTAAAATGAGTGGTAACATAGAAATTCCAAAAAATTTACCACCAAATGGCATACTTAGGTTTAAACCGGGTATTGCATTAGTTAATACATCCAACACAATAGCTACTGCTAATAAATTGACAGCGATTAGCATTCGAAACGTTTCTTTCTTCAATTTCATTTCTTTTCCTCCTATAGAAAAATAAAAAATTCCTATGGATTACCAAAGAAATTGATAGTAAATGACAAATTATCATGTCGCCTATCCCTCCGCTGGTATGATCCAGATCAGGTTCTCGGGTCGACTTTCGTCCTCTCAGCATTTAAGCTCCCCGTAGTGATCATTAATATTTTACCACCAATGATATGAATATACAATAACATCAAATTAGAAACGAGGTTTTCTTATGTCAGACATAATAAAAGGTATCTTTGTCTTAGCAATGCTTGTGATTCTTCTTATGGGATTAAATACTAAAATAGTTCAAGCAAATAAAGCCATCGTTATAGAAAGAATCGGTCAGTTTTTAAAAATTATTGACAAACCTGGTTTTTATTTCACAATACCAGTAATTGATAGAGTAGTTCAAACTGTACCACTTGATGTTCAAGATAAAAAATTCATCATTGATGTTCCCGAGAATCTAAAAAAATATACCTTAGCTCTTAAATATCAAATTTTCGATGTTAAACTTTTTGTATATGGAGAACTAGATTCATTATCAAAACTTAAAGATTATATCAAAGAACACGCAAACTTGGATAACGATATTTCCGAGGAAGATATACATCTAGTAAGTGAATACGCTGAAGGTTTAGGAATCAGAATTATCAAAATGTGTGTTAAATAACATAAAATAATTTTAAGTAATTTTACTTGCACTTCTAATAATTTAGTGTATAATAATAGTGTAAGGAGTGATTGTAATGGAAATAACTTGGTTTAATGGAAAGCCAAAAGATTGTATTGTTACATTGGCTGCTGGCAATTTAACATTGAATAAACCAGCAACAATTTACTTTGAGAGTGCTTATAGTGTCATGCTTGGATTTGATAAGGAAAATAAACTTATCGTAGTAAAACCACTGACTAAAGCTGACGCGATTCGTCATGATATCCCAGATAATAAGAAATATAGAATTACAGTTCGTACTTCTTATAGTCGTGTGACTAACAAAGCATTTATGGAAGAGGTCAGTGATCTCGCTAATTTGAATCTTGATTTTGAGACTCATAAGTTTAAAGCAAATTGGAATACCAAAGATCAACTTTTGATTGTTGATATGAAGGAGGCAGTTTAGTATGGAATGGATGTTATGGTTATGGTTAGGACTTTTTATTTCAGCATTGTTTGTTGAGTTTGCTACTTCTGATATGGTGAGTATTTGGTTTGCATTAGCAGCAATTCCAAGTTTTATTCTTGCGCTTCTAAAAGTTAACATCATTATCCAGATCGCATTATTTGTTGTCATCGCAGTTTTACTACTTGTTGTTACTAGACCAGTAGTAATCAAATATTTCAAGACAAACGAGATCAAAACCAATGTAGACTCTTATATAGGATCTACAGGGAGTTGTCTCAAGATAATTGAGGTTGGATCTATCGGACATGTCAAAGTAAAAAATACAATATGGTCAGCAATTTCTAATGAACAAATAGAAGTTGGAGATCAAGTAAGAGTTTTAGATGTTGAAGGCGTTAAATTAATCGTAGAAAAAATATAAAAATAAGAAAGAGGTAAAAAAATGGATTTTTTAAATTCTTTGCTTAGCCCAATTGCACTTGGTGGATTGGAAGTAACACTACTTGTCGTAGCAGTCATTATTTTAGGTGTGATTGCAGCTAGTTTTAGATTGGTTACACAAACCAAAAAGGTTATCGTAGAACGTCTTGGTGGTTATTATACAACTTGGGGTGTAGGTATTCACTTCTTAATTCCAATTTTAGATCGTCGAGTAAAAACAGTATCACTTAAAGAACAAGTTAAGGATTTTGATCCTCAACCTGTTATTACAAGAGATAATGTAACAATGCAAATCGATACTGTAGTATTCTTTGCAATTACGGATCCAAAAGCATATACATATGGTACAGAAAATCCAATGATGGCGATTGAAAACATTTCAGCAACCACATTGCGTAATATTATTGGTGATTTAGATTTAGATCAAACACTTACATCTAGAGATTTAATCAATTCAAAGATGAGAGTCATTTTAGATGAAGCAACTGACCCATGGGGAATTAAAGTAAACCGTGTTGAAGTTAAGAACATCGTTCCACCCAAAGATATCCGTGATTCAATGGAAAAACAAATGCGTGCTGAACGTGAAAAACGTCAGACCATTTTGATTGCTGAAGGTGAAAAACGTTCTAAGATTCTTGATGCTGAAGGTGAAGCTGAAGCCGTTATATTAAGAGCTGAAGCAAACAAGAAACAAGTCATTCTTCAAGCTGAAGCTGAAGCTGCATCAATCTTTAAGATTAAAGAAGCTGAAGCACTTGGTATTAAGTTAATTAAGGATGCTGCAGCAGATCAAGCAGTATTGACACTTAAATCGCTCGAAGCACTAGCTCTTGTTGCTAATGGTCAAGCTGTTAAATTAGTTATTCCAACAAATATCACAGATCTTGCATCAACAGTAATGATGGCATCCGAGTTTGCAAAAGACACAAAAAAAGTAACTAAATAATTACTAGAAGGCTTAGTTAAATCTAAGCCTTTTTTTTATGCAAAAAAAGACAACTTTATTAGTTGTCTTAATCTTTTTGGAATATGATAAGCGGAACTTGCATTTCACCTTTAGTAAGCCCAGCATGATGTCCTTTGAAATGTGAATGCTCTTTAAAGTTGAACATTTTGTCTGATATAGAAACTGCTATATAATTACCAAGAAAATCATCTAATAATGGATGTTTTTCCCCATCTCCGAGTAATCCTGAAGCATATAACTCTTTTTTTGAAAACAATTGAAAATCCCGACCATAATTGCGTTTGAATAATGATACGAATTTTCTCTTTTGAAATATTTTTACAAAAAAGTTAGTTGCTCTAGGTTCCATAGAGGGCTTTCTTTTCAAACATCTGATAATTTCGGTATTCTCATATAAGTCAATACCTTTCACATTCATGAACCCGTGATCCGCTATAACAATTAAAGTCGTATCCTTAGAAATACTTTGAGATAACCGTTCAACCTCTTTATTAAGAGATACGAGCATATCTTTAGTCTCTTTTGAATCCGTCCCATGGTCATGCTCAGTAAAATCTGGTTCGGTCCAGTATATATAACTAAAGTTTTGCTCATCTTTTCTTGTTATATCGATAGCATGGTCAACTTGTTTTTCAAAACTTTCAAATCCGTTTTCTCTAAAACTAGGAAAAAGTTCGTAAGTTTTAATATTCGGATTTGCTCGTTCTATTTGTTCATATATTGTTGGATATTTTAAATATTTATCTTTTAAACTACCAACAAACACTCTGCCTTCATCATAAAAGTCTGTATCTTTAAAAACAATATGATTAGTTTTTTCATGTTTAAAATATTGAACCCATCCTAAATATCCACTACTATATGGAGGTAACCCTGATAATACTGCGTTAGTCGCAGCAACTGTTGTTGGAGGGAATACAGATGTAATAACCTTCTTCACATTTTTTCTTAGAAAATCTTCTGGCTTTAAATATTTATTAATAATATTAATGCCCATACCATCAAGCAATACTAAAAGAACGTGCTTGGAATTCGTTGTTAATGATTCTTCAAGATACGGTATCGATGGATAAATCGTATGTGCCTGATAATGTTTAAGTAACGTAGAAGTTACATTTAATATTGAATTTGTATAATCTGGATAAAGTATTTTGGATTTCATCTACTTGATTGTTTGTTTAATTAATACAATATGTTTCTCTTCGTTTCCAATTGCTAGAGCATCTAAAATGAGTTTAGTTGCTTCTTCAATACCTTTATCTTGAACATAAAGTGTAGCAATTGATTCGCCTTTTTTAACATAAGAACCTATTTTTTTATGAAGATCAAGTCCTACATCCAATAAAACGGTATCTTCTTTTGTTTCTCTACCTGCCCCTAATCTCATTGCAGCTTTACCAATGTCTAGGGCATCAATATCCATGACATAGCCTTCTTTAACGGATAAAACTTCGACTGTTTTCTTTGAAAGTAAAAGACTTGGGTCATTCAGACTATTTAAATCTCCGCCTTGAGCTTCAACAAGTTCCAAGAATTTTTGATAAGCGGTTCCATTTTGAAGTGCTTCTTGTAGTCTCACTTTAGCTTTGACAAAATCAGTTTCAATTTGTGCATCCAAAAGTAGATGAGCTCCAATTTCGATTGTGACCTCAACTAAATCTTTTGGTCCAAGTCCATTTAAAGTTTCTATAGCTTCATAAACTTCTAAGGCATTACCAATTTTGTGTCCCAATGGTTCATCCATACCAGTCAATAAGGCTGTAACCTTCTTACCTGCAAGTTTTCCTATTTCAACCATTAAGGTCGCAAGTTTTACCGCCTCTTCTTCAGTCTTCATGAAAGCACCATGCCCGACTTTGACGTCAAGCACGATTGCATCTGCTCCTGAAGCTAATTTTTTTGACATAATTGAGCTTGCAATAAGTGGAATACTATCGACAGTAGCTGTCACATCTCTGAGTGCATAAAGCTTTTTATCAGCTGGTGCAACATCACCACTTTGTCCTACAATTGCAATACCTATTCTTTTTACTTGGTTAATAAAATCTTCAACTTCAAGAACAACCTGGTATCCAGGAATACTTTCTAATTTATCAATCGTACCACCAGTATGCCCTAAGCCTCTTCCACTCATCTTTGCAAACTTAACACCTAGACTTGCGAGTAAAGGTCCTAAAACCAGTGTTACTTTGTCTCCTACTCCACCCGTGGAGTGCTTATCAACTTTAATACCAGGGATCTCCGATAAATCAATGGAATCACCTGAATCTCTCATTGCAAGAGCTAAATATGTTGATTCTTCATCATTCATACCATGCAGATAGATTGCCATGAGCAAAGCGCTCATTTGATAATCTGGTATTTTCCCATTTGTGTATCCTTTAATAATAAATTCTATTTCTTCTTTACTTAATACTATGCCATCTCTCTTTTTGGCGATCAAATCAACTATATGCATTAATATCGCCTCCTTACTCTTATTTTATCATAAACACCACTCATTATGTTATAATGAGAAAGGTGAAATGAGGGATATTTATGATAATAGCAATGGTACGTCACGGTCAAACAGATTATAATGCAAATGGTTTAGTACAAGGACGCATTAATATTCCTTTAAATGAAAAAGGTAAAACTCAGTCAAAGATACTTGCTGATCTACTTATTGAGAAGAATGACCAGTTTGAAATCATTATCGCATCACCTTTATCAAGAGCTTTAGAAACAGCTTATATTATTGCAAAAAAAATGAACTATCAAAAGCCCATAAGAATTAATCACCAATTTGTGGAACGCGATTTCTTTCACTTAGATGGTTTACCAGTAGGTGAAGCAATGCCTTTAGTTAGACAAAGAAACTATACCTATGAAGGCTATGAAAATGATCAATTATTAGTAGATCGTGTCTCTGATGCAATATTTAATTTAGTTAAAAATACGAAAGAACAAAAAATATTATTGGTTGCTCACTCTCATGTAATTAAAGCACTTAAAGTTTATATGGATCCAGAGAAATATGCTTTCACAGATCTAGTTAATAACACGGATATTATTTATTTCGAGATTAAAGATCAGACGATAGCAATCATCGAATAATAATTTATAAAGGCGCAAGCCTTTTTTTATTTTTTTTCTTAATATATTTTTGCCTATTTAGTGTCATGATTTATATCCATTCAAAATGATATTGATCTTAGAAGAGATATAGAGGATGGTTGTGCAGAAAAACACAAGATGCTTTATATATTACACTGAAAAAGTGCTAAATCACCAAAGAAATATTAAATTTTGTTAAAATAAAAAAACCAGTCCTACTTGGGACTGGGAATTTTATTCTTAATTATTATTTTATCATTTTCAAAATGGTTGTTAATGATGTGAAACATTTGATCTGCTATCTCAGTTGTTGATAAGTGTTTAATATCTTCATAATGAACGACTGGATGGATAACGACTTTTACATGAGTTGATCTAAATGGTGCTCGATATTTAATGTTTGTTGTGTTTTGTAAGCTTAGTGGAAGCATATCTGCTCCTGCTTTCATCGCCACCCTATAAGCGCCAGCTCTCATCGCAACCATTTTTTCATCATTTCTGTCTTTAATTCCACCTTCAGGAAAGATAACCATGCCCATTCCTTTTTTTACAACTTTGATTGCATCAACCATTGCTCTAGCTGTATTTCGATCACTTGAGCGATCAATTGGAAATGATCCGAGATATTTTAACCACGGTCCAAGCAACGGAATATTATAAACTCCCATTTTTGGTGTGAAGGCAACAGGATACTTTGTTGCTTCAGAAATAAGAAATGGATCAGCATATGATTTATGGTTTGCATAAATCGTTAGAATACCACCTTTAGGAACATTTTCAAAACCTTCTACAGTGATTCTTAATCTGAGTACAAAATGATTCATAAAGAAAGAAATACTCTTACTTAAATAATTTTTATACTTATTTGTAACTTCTGTGCGCTTCATAATAGGTAAGTTTAGAAATAAGAAAATAAAAGCACCTATAATTCCAATGGGATAGGACACAATAATCCATACAGGTATTAAGTAATAATTACCTACCCAAATGGTCAAGAAAAATGTACTTGTCAAAAACGATAATATAAAGACTAAAGAAACCATTATACTTTCCTTTCATAGACAGCAAAAATTAAGCCATCCGATGCTTTTTTATCTATAAGTTTAAATGTATTTAGATCAAACTTTGGAAAGTAAACATTCCCTAGGTGTGATTTTAGAACATACGTTATGTAAAGACGATTCGAATATGGTAATGATAATTGATAAATAGTTCTACCACCAATAACCATTATATCCTCTTGCGTATCTTTTAGAAATTTAAATAAATCTTTCACAAGTATACCGTCTGGATAAGTCTTGTCTTGAATGTTAGCAACATATACCTTTTTAAAAGGCAATGGATTTTTAACAAAGTATGTCTTAAGTGATTGATACGTTAAATCTCCCATCAGTACAACTTGATCTTTTGTATGTAATTTAAAATAAGCTAAATCTTCTGGATAGTGCCATGGTAATAGATTATCTTTACCAATCAACCAATTTTCATCCATTGCCCATATCATTGAAATCATACTGCCACCTTACCTTTAATCGATGCATGTGGGTGATAGTTTACTAATGTGAAATCTTCAAATGTAAAATCAAACAAAGATTTAATATTTTTGTTAATTTTCATTGTTGGTTTTTCTCTGATTTCTCTAGAAAGTTGCAACTTAATCTGATTAAAATGATTTTGATATATGTGTGCATCACCAAGTGTATGAACAAATTCTCCTACTTTGAGATTCGTAACTTGTGCAACCATCATTAAAAGTAATGCATATGATGCGATATTGAATGGAACTCCTAGAAAAATATCAGCACTTCTTTGATATAGAATTGTATCAGTGTATGACAGGGTGGTAAAGCCATATTCTTGATTTCAGCAGGGTTCCAAGCACTTAGCATCATTCGTCTAGAATCCGGATTATTCTTAATTTCATCAAGAATATATTGCAGCTGATCAATACCATTAAAATTGCGCCATTGAGCTCCATACACTGGACCTAAATCACCATATTTTTTTGAAAATTCGGCATCAGATTTTATTTTTTCAATAAATCCATCCATTGATTCACCTTTATAATCTTCACATTTAGTGAAGATTTGATATGGCCAGTCATTCCAGATTTTAACACCGTGATTAACTAGATATTTTATATTTGTATCACCTTGTATAAACCATAATAATTCGTGGATAATTGATTTTAAATGAACTTTTTTAGTCGTTAAAAGAGGAAACCCTTCACCTAAATCAAAGCGCATTTGATATCCAAAAACACTTTTTGTTCCAGTGCCGGTTCTATCCATTTTGAAGTTGCCATGTTCCATGACGTGGCGACATAAATCAAGGTAAGGTTTCATATTAATTCTCCTAAAGTTATTTTGCTAGTTCGTATAATGCTTCGGTATAAATAACCGTTGCTAATAACAAATCATTAATATCAATAAATTCATTCTTCTGATGGATGAATGTGGGTTTATCTAAAAAGTGTGGACCAAAAGCTACGCAATTTGGCATCGCACGTGCAAACGTACCGCCTCCAATATTAATAGGAACAGCATTAGGATCATTTGTATTCTTCTTATAAACATTCATTAATGTTTGAACCAAAGGTGAGTTTGGATCTTTATATAATAATTTTTTGTGTTCGTCAACTTTAACACTTGCATTAAATTTAGAAAACTGATCAGATAACTTAGAAACAACTTGATCGAAAACAACACCATTTGGATAACGAAGATTTAAGTTGATTGTATAATCATTACCTTCAGATATAATGACACCAAAGTTAATTGTCAAATAATCCATTTCTTCATCATAATATTCTATATCAAGTTTAGTACCGTGAATATCATGTATCAAAAAATTTTCAATAAGAGAGACAACAGGAGATTTAACTTTTTGTTCAATTAAATATTCAAACAATCTATCAATTGCATTTTCTCCAAATTGAGGTGTTGAGCCATGTGCGCTCTTTCCAACAACTTTAATAGTCACTTGATCGTTTTCTTTAGAAATAGTGCCTTTATAGTCATTCTTTTTAAGGAATCTTGTGAATGAAGCAGTAAAATCTTCAGTATTTTTTAGAGTTGCAGATGCATAATCTGGAACCATGTTATCTCTAAAGCCACCATTAACGGATACTAAGACATCAGAATCTATTTTACCTTGAACGAGTATTCTCGAAATACCTTTTTCAGCATAGATCAATGGAAAATCAGCATCTGGTATAAATCCAGAAACTGGTGCTTCAGGATATAGACTGAAATAATGTCTAACACCTCTCCATGAGGTTTCTTCATCATTTCCTAGAATTAATTTAACTCTTTTGGATAGTGGAACATTTAATTCCTTAAGTATTTTTAGTGCATAATAAGCAGCGATAGTCGGACCTTTGTCATCTTCAGTTCCGCGGCCATACATCTTACCATCGTGAATTTCAGCTCCATAAGGTGCATATGTCCAGTCATTACCAGCAGGAACGACATCCAGGTGTCCAATCATGCCTACAAAATCCTTTTGCTTGCCATATTCGATATGACCCGCATATCCATCTAGATTTACAGTATCAAAACCATCTCTTTGTCCGATAGCAAGCATTGTATCTAACGCTTCTTTAATTCCAGGACCGAATGGTGCTTTTTTGCGATTTGGATCGAAAGTTGTAAGTTCAGAATTAATTTGTATAATTTGGGTTAAATCTGCGATAAGTTGATCTTTCCTCTTAAATACTTCTTCTTTAAAATTTATAGACATTGTTATCATCTCCTCTTTATATTGTAGCATAAATTCTTGAGGTAATAAAGCAACTCAGACTGTTATTTTATTTTATAAATAAAAAAAATGTACAAGACTTAGTCCTGTACATTTACTGTAATGTTACCCGTAGTCGTATCGCCCTTTAATAAAATGTCTCCACTTGATGTTGTGTGCCTATCACCTTGATCTTCTTCATTGACGCTTACATGACCTGTTGATGTACTTAAATTATATCTTAAATCTAAATTTACTGCAGAAGTGAATCTAATATTTCCAGTGTTTGTGGATAGGTCAAATCCAGTTCCTGTCGAATCTGTTACTGCCACGTTTCCGGTATTTGTAGATAAATAAACTGTCCCGCTAATTGTTGAATCAGTTAATGTGACATTATCTGTTGAAGTATCAGCTATTAAACTGCTTGCTATTAAATCAGTTGCAGAAATTTTGCCAGTTGCATTATCTAAAATAACTTTGTCTGCTGAGATATTATTTAATACAATATTACCAGTATCTGATTCCGCATCAAGATCACCAGTTACGATAAGATTCTTTAATGAGGCATCTCCTGTATCCATTCGAATTAATAAGGAGTCCATCGTTATGTTTTCTAAATCTGTATCACCTGTCTTACTTTCAATTGATATTTCTGTCGCTACCAACGGACCTTCAACATACTCTATATCTCCTGTATTACTCATCAATGAATACTCTAATACCCAATCTGATGGGATTTCTATATATACTGTCATAACTTCGTGGGATGCAATTTTGAAATTGAACCAACTAAAGAATATAGGTTTAACTGTTTGAATAATGTTTAAAGTTCCATTCGCTTCAGAAATCGTCCAAGTATCTTTCTCGTGTTCATGATAAGTTACAATGACATGATCTTCTGTAGTAACAGATATATCAATATTTCTTGTAGCCAAATCGATATCAAGAGTATCTATTGTTGTTGTCGTAATTAATTCAATTGGATCTCCATATGCCTCATCATCTGAAACATAGGATGTAATACTATCTAGATTAACTCCGCTAACAAATGCGACCATCGTCAATACGATTCCAATAATAAACAACAATAAAACAAGTCTAATTATAGTTTTCATTTTTTCCCCTCTTTATTTTTAGCAAGTTTGCTAAATATTTTTATTAAACTTTGAGCAAGTTTTTGAATGACTTGATAGAGCCATAATGATAACAAAATCAAGAATGATAATGATATTAATCCAATCCCAATAATCCCGATAATTTCATTTTGTCCAAGTCCGGATTGATACATATTAATGAAGATACCAACCATTGCTACCAAACTTGCGAAAATAACTGAAACAAGCGATATCATTAATGAAAAACAAACAATTAATATGATGATATATGCCAAACCAAGTGGAATTAATAGGGGGGTTGATAACAAGAATATCATCAGTTGCTTGGAACTTTTAGCAACTGTTTTATATGTATCATTAGCTCTTTTCATAACAACTTCAGCTGTCATAGATTTTGCAATCTCACTAGCATCATAGTCACTTAATATATCACCTATGTCCTCTCCATCAGCTATTCTTTCTTGAATCATCTCTTCATAATAGGAAACAATTCCTTCGGCCTCTGTTAAGTAGAATCTTTTCTTCAATTCTCTTTCAAGTTCTTTTAACCAAGTTTTCATAATATCCTCATTTCATTATGATATCGTATATTTTGCGAATGTCTTCCCATTCAAGCAAAAACTCATCGATATGTTTCTTTCCTGTTTTGGTGATTTGGTAATACTTACGGTTTCTTCCTTGAAATAGCACATTATAAGTTTTTAATTCATCAGCTTTTTCAAGCCTCCTTAAAATCGGATACAATGTAGACTCAGTAATATCGATATAATGGATTAGATTATTTACGATTTTATATCCATATGAATCGCTTCTCATTAAGATGGCTAGAACAAATATTTCAAGTACTCCTTTTTTAACTTGTTGCTTCATAATTTCACCTCTATACTGCCTTATGTCTTATATTATACATTGCATAGTATAGAATGTCAATAAAAAAAGTTCATTTTTCAGAACTTTCTTCATATGACCTTAGGTCATTTTTTCCTGATGGAGATAAATAACTGATCCTTTCAGCAATAACTTCGAGCATATTGAGCTTACGATCATCAGGTAAATCGTATTTCCAAGTTTGCAATCTTGCTTTGACAGCTACCATGACACCCTTTTTACAATACGATTCAATAGCTGTTGCTAATCCTTCCCAAACAGTGACCTTGATGAAATCAGTATCATAATTACCGTCCATGTTCTTAAACGTTCTTTGAACAGCAAGTGTCACATCACTGACTTTTCTACCATCTAGAAGTATTTTTGTTACCGGGTCGTGTGTTAAGCGACCAATAATGATGAGTTGATTTAACATATTCCCTCCTTGTTTTCTTGTAGTATAAAACAAATGGAATAGTTATCATAATTGCCAAATTAAATATAACTTTTCGTATTCACGTGCATTATATATAGAAAACAAGTTTAATTTGTAGATAAATCATTTAAATTGAATATTATCTTTAAAAATGAAAAAAAAGACCAAATTAGGCCTTTTTATGTATGAGTACAGCAATATATTTCTTTTGTATCGAAGCGAGCTCAAGTAATATATCTTCATAGATAATTTCTTTAAGTAAATCAACGACATCAAATAATGAAGATCCCATATGATAGTACTTTCCATAAAGATATGCTTTAGTTTCTAAATTATTGAGTGCGAATATCAATTGACCTAAATAAACTTTTTTATATCTTTCAAAAGCTTCAGGTGTTAATAAATCAACTGCATCAACTGTTAGAAGATTAATTAATACGCGTTTTAACTTCTGTACCTTTTTTGTTTCAGCAAATAAAACAATATTTTCGGCTTTTTTTTCAAAAGTTGTATTAATATAGAAACTTTGATTGATCAATTTTTCTTCAAGTAATTTTGCATACATTTGTGAAGACGGTCCAAGTAAAATATTCAATAGCATTGAAACAGCCATTTCTCTTTTCACTTGATCTCTTTGACTTGATTTTTTAGGACTAAGTTTGATACCGAGCATCAGCTTATCAATTCCGACTTCTTTTGTTTCAATCGCTAATTTTTGAACCAAACGTTTTGGTTCTTTTGGATAGACTGTCTTAAGCTTTTTATATTTTTCTGGATGCTTCAAATCGTAATTCTTAAAAAACGTTTGAAGTTCTTTGAGATCAACTTTTCCAGCAATAGTTATTAATCTATTAGAAGGATTGTAAAACTTCTCATAAACATCTTTCAAGATTTCTGGAGTAACATCCATAATTGATTCAAGTGTCCCACCAATATCATACTTAAGCGGATGCGAATGATACATCATTTCAATAAGTTGATTATGCATGACAACATTTGGATCATCTAGATACATTTTTAACTCTTCTGCAATAATACGCTTTTCTTGGTTAACATTATCTTCCGTGAAAAAAGGTATGTCAATCATTTCTAATAGATATTCTAATGCTGACATCATATTTTGTGTAGCAACAAATAAATATGATGTTTGACTATATGATGTCATAGCATTCGCATCTACACCTAATGCAGAAAAATGCGAAAATGCATCACCATCGGGCATAGCAAATATCTTATGCTCTAAAAAGTGGGCCGCACCATATGGCGTACTTGTCAATCCATCTTCAGTTTTATATGTTAGATCTAACGCTCCAAAAGGAAAACTTGCCTCTACATATGTTGTAAAATAAGGATCTTCTTTAGGTAAAATGTGAATCTGCATACCATTTTTTAGTTTAATTATATATAGTGACTCATTAAAGCGATCGAATGTTTTTTTAATCATTTTGACCTCCATGAAGCACATATATTGTATCTAAAGAAATCATATTTAATAACAATTGAACATCTTCAATCGTTACTTTTTCTAATGCACAAAGTCTTTCTTCTATCGTCTCATTATGTTGAAGCAATTCACGAATAAAAGCTCTTTTTGTCAAAAATGATTGGTTATCTAGACTGCTTTTTATTTGATGTGTATAATAAGCCTTCGCATGCAATAACTCTTCTTCAGTTACGCCTTGACTAATCATATCTAAAACCAACTTTTTAATCGCTTCCAAAGCTTTATCTTTTTGTGTTAGATCAACACCACTACTAATCATAATGACCCCTTTATAGAAGTCATAATTAGATGATATATCATAACATAACCCTTCTTTTTCTCTAATTTCTTGAAAAAGTCGACTTTCTGGATATCCACCTAAGATTGTGTCTAATAAAATTGCTGCATGATAGTGTTCATCTTCTCTAAATACAGGAAAATGATAACCAAGTTTAAGAATTGCTTGTTTCATTTGTGTTTTTTCTTCTATGACAAGCAGAGATCTAGCAGGTCTAAATGATGTGATAAAAGGGTGTTTAAGTTCTAAATCATGTGCCAACATATTTTCAAGCTTGATTTGATCTTCGTTACTTACTCTACCATTAACCACAAATTTCTTGGTATTTTTTAAGAATACCTCTTTATAGTATTTTTCTAATTTATGTAGCGATAACTTTTTTATATCTGCTAAATTTCCAGAAAGAGGTGTGCCATAAGCATCTCCCTTAAAGAAATGTTCATAGAATTTAGTCTGAGCATATAATCTTTTCTTATCGTGTAATGTTTCCCATTGCTCGATAAGCATCCGTTTTTCATCAAGAAAAAGATTTTTATCAAAAAAATCATGATCATAAAGAACTTGATTAAAAAGATTAATAGCTTGGTCCATTAATTTGTCATCTTCCACAATTAAAGGATCAACAATGGTTAAGATAATACTTACAACAGAAAAATTGCCTACACGTTCAACACGCGATTTAAAGTAGGCACCGTATAAATCTTCGAGTTTTTCACTCATTAATGTTTTATTAAGTAATTGATTTGTATGAGACGTTAATAATCTTGGCAACAAAAAACGATACATACGTGTTTCGTCTTCGTCTAAATCAGTAAAGTAGACAGCGAATTGTATCGTTTTGAAATCGTTTTGAATAAAGAGCATTAGATACTATTTAAAGCAACTTCCATCATTTTTGTAAAAGCTTCTTGTCTTTCCTGTGGTGAGGTTGTCTCATGTGTCACCATGGAATCTGATACTGTAAGTAAACATGAAGCACGTTTTTTTAATGCTTTGGCATTAGCAAATAATGCGAATGATTCCATTTCAACTGCTTTTGCTCCATATTTTTGATATATTTCTTTATACTCATCACTCTTTAAACGGTAAAATACATCAGAAGAGTGAACAAGACAAGGATGTAATTTAACATTGATTTTTTCAGCAGCTCTAATAATTCTATTATTAAGTGTTTTATTCGCTGGTAAGATCTTTCTAGATGAAACACCCATCGTTTTAGCATAGCTTGATTCAGAATAAGCTTGTTCAACTAAAACAACATCATATAATTTTAAATCTGCACTATATGCGCCGCATGAGCCAATACGTATAATGTTTTCAACATCATAAAATTTGTAAAGTTCATAACTATAAATACCGATACTTGGCATACCCATACCAGAACCCATAACCGTTACTTTCTTTTTCCCGAAATACCCCGTATATCCCCACATATTTCTAACATTATTGATTTGAACAACCTTTGTTAGAAAGTTATCTGCAATATACTTAGCACGGAGTGGATCTCCTGGCATTAAAACTGTTTTTGCTATTAAATCTTTATTTTCTAATTCAATGTGAGGCGTTGGCATTTTCTTTCTCCTTTTTTCTTATAATATTCGTAATAATAAGTGCTTCTATACATGTTATACTATTCCAAAATATTTTTTTAAATTGCATATCCTACTGCTTTCTTACTCATGTTTTTATTAATTATCCTTAAAAATATACTGACTAAAGGTCCATTAAGTAACACAAGCAAAAGTGTAAATACATTTACCTGATCAAATAATTGATTTGTTATAAGACCCATGATAACCGCTAATGTGAAAAAGGTTCCTTCAATGATCATCTTTGAAAATTGAATACTATGTATTTTTTTATTTAAAATCATCATGAGTTGTTCATAAGGTGATGTAGCAAGGCCAGTTGTTAATGTAATAGCAACACCAAACGCCATCATGAACAAACTAATTGTTGCTAAAATAAGCCTAAATACGAAATCATCGTAAAAACCAGCAGGCATTAAATCAAATATAAATTTCCATCCATCAATTAAACCGCCAACAAGAAATAAAAACACAAGACTTAGAATCATATCTTTTGAGCGATTAAATATAAATGCTAATAACGTAACGCTAAGACCAGTCAATATCACGACTGTCCCTAATGTAAGAGGCGTGAGCGTCCAAACAAAGTAATTAAATGCATCAATGGGTGATGCACCTAGACGTGAATAGATAACCCCGACAATACCAAATGAAATAATTATAAATCCAAGAATGTGAATCATATATTTTTTTAACAAACTAATCTCCTTCTAATCCAATAGATGCTTAACATTTTCCTTTGAGAAGGTATGATTAATCAAACTGAATTTTGTTTTTTTCATTAACTTAAATACTTTACCAGCTGTTTTCTTCGGTAATACCTTAGCCCCTTTAATAAATCCAGGAACATCAAAAAGAAATTTTTCGATGAGTGGTAAGGCTTCATCGTATGCTACAATTTTAATTTCATTACCAATTCTATAGAATAGATAATCTAAATGAGGTGGAAATACGGTTAATGTATGTTCTTTCCACTCTATTCCGATGACGAGTTCTTTTTTCTCAATTGTCAAAAAGTGATACTTTGGAACATAAGTTTCAAGATCCTTATAGTAAGTTTGTAATTCAACTTGATCATCTAAATATCTGAATATCGAATATAATTTATCTTTGGGTAAAATATGATAATCAGACAATATGACTGGATTTTTATCTATATAAGCTTCTTTCAACATATTAAAGACCTTTTGAAGAACTTCTATTTTAAACGGTAGGACATCTTCAAACATTTCATTATAAATATGAAATTCAAACTTATCACAAATCTTTTTAACTAGCTCAAATAAATGCTTAGCAACATAGTCTGGCATCAATATAGGCATTTCTAAATGGAAATTTAAATCCAAAAATTTAGGACTTAATCTATAAATATCCGGAACTTGTGATTTGGGCGTGATTAAAAACCGCGCTTCATATTGAAGTCTTGGATGCAAATAATTAAAACGAACGCTCTTTTCATCCATTTCTATTTTAATACCTTCAATTTCTTCGAAGAAAGCAATCAATAATTCTAAATCAATTTTCCTACTTTTTTCTTTGAAAAAGTGAATATTAAATTGAGCCATAAATTCACCACCCCTATGCTATATATTCTATCATAAACTATGTTTATTAACTATTATTTGGAATCAAGAATTTCTTTTATACGTTTATAATCTGTTCTATCAATCGTAAGCGGTGTAATCGATACATATCCTTCATCAAATGCAACAACATCGGAATCTACATGTTCTTGATAGCTTATAATGCTTGATTTGATATGATAAATATCAGCTTTTTCACTTTTTACAAATTCAGCATGTTGAAGTCTTTTACCAACTCTGGTAATTTTGACACCTTTAGGTCTAGTATATGTATCTCTTGGAAAATTCACATTAAGAATACCAGGACCCATGTATAATTTTGCTTCAATAATTTCATCCATTAATTTGATTGTTTCATCATAAAGGTAAGGAAGGCTTGTGTTATGTGCTGATATAGCAATTGCATCAATACCTAATATTTTAGCTTCCAATGCAGCAGCAACAGTTCCAGAATAGAGAATATCAGTTGCGATGTTTTGTCCATAATTAATACCTGAAACAACTAAATCAAAATCAACATTGAATACCTTAAGTCCTAAACGAGTTGCATCTGCTGGTGAACCATCTACAACCAAAGTTGCTGTAGATCCAAAGATTGGATCCGTTAAGAATGTTTCGATTCTACTACGAATCGTTATTGAATGACTTTTAGCACTTTGATGTGTCTTAGGTGCAGATACATAAACATTCCCAAATGGTGTAAGTGCACGGACCAAAATACCTAATCCTTCTGCTTGATATCCATCATCATTGACAACTAATATATTCATTTTTTATTATCTCCTATAATTTTTGCACATCGGTCACATAATCCGTTTTCATGGACATGATCTACGATATTCCAACAACGATCACATATGACTCCTTCAGCAGGTGAAACTATCACATTCAATTGTTTTCCTACTTGTAAATTTACTTTTGAAACAATGAGAACCTGCTGGATTTTCATTTCCAGTGAATTGATAGCATCCATTTGTTCTTGAGTTACGGTCAAATCTAGTTTTGCTGCAAGTGATTTACCAATAATTTTTTGTTCTCTTGCTTCTTCAAGTTTTTTAAGTATGACCTGCCTCATCGCATCAAAGATATTAAATGCAGCTATTAAGTCTTCATCCATTTTCTTTACAACTGAAGGCATTCGTTCTAAATAGATATCTTCTTTTTCTTTAAATGGCATCACTAGATATGCTTCAGAAGTTGTGTGAGGAATAATAGGTGTTAGTAATTTCAAAAGTCCTAATGTCATATCATATAAAGTAGATTGAACAGCTTGACGCTCATGGCTTTTTTCTTTCTCGATATATAAAATATCTTTCGTGTAATCCAGATAGAATGCAGATAAATCATTGGTCATAAATGGCACAACAACGCGATATATTTTATCAAACTCATAGGTTTCATATGCATCTATAACTTGACGAACAACTTCAAAATACTTAAGTGTCATCACACAATTTAAGCGACCACGCATAGAGTAGCTAACATAATCAGTTTCAAGATTAAATCCATCTAAATTACCCAACATGAAACGGAAAGTATTTCTGATTTTTCGATATCCTTCAGAAATTTGAACCATAACATCTTTACTGATGCGTACATCACTTTGATAATCAATTGTTGCAACCCAAAGTCTAAGTAGATCAGCACCTTGTTGCTTCATCACATTTAATGGATCAACAGCGTTACCCAATGATTTACTCATTTTACGTCCTTGTCCATCTAGAACAAAGCCATGAGAAACAACTCTCTTATAAGGTGCTTTGCCATATGCAGCAACACCCGTAATTAAGGATGAATTAAACCAACCACGATACTGATCAGATCCTTCAATATAAAGATCAGCAGGATAAGATAATCCTCTTCTTTCTAGTACTGAATATGAAGTTCCGGAATCAAACCAAACATCCATGATGTCAGTTTCTTTTCTGAACTTACCATTTGGACTACCTGGATGAGTAAAACCTTCAGGAAGTAAATCTTCAGCTTCTCTTTCATACCAAACATCAGATCCAAATTCATTAAATAAATCACTGATATGCATTAAAACATCTTGACTCATAATAGGTTCATCATTTTCAGCATAAAACACTGGAATTGGAACACCCCATGCACGTTGTCTTGATATACACCAGTCATCTCGGCCTGTAATCATATTTGAGATTCTCACTTCACCCCATAAAGGAATCCAATCAACTTTTGCTACTTCAGCAAGAAGTTCATCTTTAAGTTTATCGATACTTGCAAACCACTGAGGTGTAGCTCTAAATATAACTGGTTTTTTAGTTCTCCAATCATGAGGATATGAATGTATGAACCGGTCTTTTCTAAGTAACACCTTACTGGTTTCTAGTGCTTCTACGATTGCTTCATTAGCAACTTCATAATACATACCAGCAAAAGCTCCAGCTTCCTCTGTCATAAATCCTTTATCATCAACTGGACATAAGATATCCAAGTTATATATTTTACCAATGCGATAATCATCTTCACCATGACCAGGAGCAGTATGAACAAGTCCAGTACCATCTGTGTCGGTGACGTGTTCACCAACAATAATTGGTGAAATCCTGTCATATAGTGGATGTTTATATTTTTCTAGTTCTAATTCTTGACCTTTTAAAGTCCCTAAAATAGATACATTCTCCCAGTTCAATAACTCTTTAAGTTCTCCAAGCAATGATTCTCCAACAACGTACTTTTTGTCATCTGCTAGGATTACTAGATAATTTAAACGAGGATGAACGGATATCGCAAGGTTTGCAGGAAGGGTCCAAGGAGTTGTTGTCCAAATGATATATGCAGCATCTTTTAGTAATCCTTTACCATCTACTGATGGAAAAGCAACATATACAGATGTTGATTGTTTATCTTGATATTCAATTTCAGCTTCTGCTAATGCTGATTCGGATGAAGGAGACCAAAAAACAGGCTTAAGGCCTTTATAGATAAGTCCACGTTCAACCATTTTAGCAAAAACTTTAATTTGAGTTGCTTCAAATTCTTTATTATACGTGATGTATGGTTCATCCCATTCACCAAGAATACCTAATCTTTCAAATTGAATCTTTTGTCTTTCAACTTGTTTAGCAGCAAACTTTTGACAAAGTTTACGGTATTCTGATAAAGGCATTTGCTTACGATTGATACCTTTTTTAGATAATGCTGTTTCAATAGGTAAACCGTGAGTATCCCAACCTGGTATGTATCTAACATATTTCCCAGACATTGTTTGATAACGCAAAACGAAGTCTTTTAAAACTTTGTTCATAGTGTGTCCAATATGAATATCTCCATTTGCATATGGAGGACCATCATGTAAAACAAATGGGATAGAATCCTTATTTTGTTCTAAGACTTTATTGTATAAATCTATTTCTTTCCATCTTGCTTGAAATTCTACTTCTCTAACGCCTAAATTACCTCTCATTTTAAATTCTGTTTTAGGCATTAATAACGTGTGTTTGTAATCCATTTTTTCTCTCCTCATTTATAAAAATAAAATCGCCCTTAAAAATCTAAGGACGAAATAACATTCCGCGGTACCACCTTAGTTCTAGAAATAAATCTCTAGCACTTAACTTGATATTTTGCTCAAAGGTGATGCATAACTTGTGATTAGTCTTTAGGCTTACACCATCCCTAAATCGCTTTAAACTTCTTCAAGTATGTTTGTCCTTCTCATTGCAATATTCTATTCTACGATTTCCTTTAAAAAATCTTCCATCGATCCATCATCATAAACATCACTTGTCGCAAACATAAATACCTTTTCTTTGACAATGACAATTTCACCTTTAACAGCATAAATAACACCAGATAAGAAAGCAATCACTTTATTAGCTTGGTCAATATCTAAAGGATCAAAACTTAAAATGAGTGGGTGTCCATTTAACATTTGATCTGCAAGACCTGTTAAATAAACGTCATCATCGGATTGGAGCTTTTCAAAAACAATTTGGTCAGACATAATTATTTTATCATCGATGATATCTTGTATTTTTTTCTTTTTCTTTCCAACACTAAAAAGTCCCATAATACCTCCTAATCGAGCAACTCCATGAATTTTCTACCAATTCTTAGGTGTGTTGCATGATGCTTGATCGCGAGATCATAATCGTTTGACATACCCATTGAGCGAAATGGCAAGTGATTTTCAGCCGCAAGTTGATCTAATCTTTCAAAAGCAAGATCAGTTTTTACTGTATCATTGTCTTTGCCTATAGTCATCAAACCGATTAACTCTATTTTATCATATTTTTTAATTTCTATAAGAAATTGATTCAAATTCAAAGGTAAAATACCACTTTTTTGTTCTTCATCAGTTAAATTGACTTGAATCATGCATTTTACTGGTTTGATTGCATATTTTTGAATACTTTGTACAAGACTAATGCGATCTAAAGTATGAAGATAATCAATATGATTAATCATATCTTTGACTTTATTGGTTTGCAAGTGCCCTATGAAATGCCAAGTAATATCTAAATCCTTAAGTTCAACTTGTTTAGCTAGCATATCTTGAACTCTATTTTCTCCAAAGTGTTTTACACCTTTTTGGTATAGATTTTTCATTTGATCAACATTGAAATATTTCGATGCGCAGACTACTGTCCCTTGATGCTTTTCAAACATTAGACATTAAACCTAAAGAGCATGATGTCTCCATCTTGGACGATATAATCCTTTCCTTCTAGTCTAACTCTTCCGTTTTCTTTACAAGCCAATGGTGTACCATACTTTATTAAATCACTGTATGATAATGTTTCAGCTTTAATAAAACCTCTTTCAAAATCAGTATGAATAATACCTGCGCATTGAGGTGCCTTCATTCCTTTTTTGAAAGTCCAAGCTCTTACTTCTGGTTCTCCAGCTGTAAAATATGTTTTTAATCCTAGTAAATAATAACTCTTTTCAATCACTTCATTAAGTCCGGATTTCTTTAGTCCATATGCTTCAAGAAAAGTAACTTGTTCATCAGGTTCTAATGAAGCGATTTCCATTTCAACCTGAGCAGAAATTAAGATAACTTCTAAACCTTCTTCATTTGCTAACTCAAGTAAATTTTGATAGTGTTTATTAGAACTTGGATCATGTAAGTCTTCTTCTGCAACATTTGCAATATAAATCATTGGTTTCATTGATAATAGATTAAAATTTTTGACAACTTTCATTTCTTCATCATTAAAATCTATTAATCTAGGATTTTCATTTTCGTCTAAAACAGCTTTAATTTTAGATAATATTTCATGTTCAAGAATTGCTTCTTTAAGTTTAGACTTAGCCTTTTTTTCAAGACGTGCTATTCTTTTTTCAACAGAATCTAAATCTGATAAATTCAATTCAATTTTGATTGTTTCGATATCTCTAAGTGGATTGATATCCCCTTCAACATGGGTAATATTACCATCTTCAAAACAACGAACAACCTGACAAATTGCATCAACTTCTCGAATATGACTTAAAAATTGATTTCCAAGACCTTCGCCTTTAGATGCACCTCTAACGAGTCCTGCAATATCAATAAATTCATATGCTGTTGGTACAACCTTTTTTGGTTTATATATTTTTTCTAAGACATCAAGTCTAGGATCTTGAACGTAGACGACACCAACATTTGGATCAATAGTTGCAAACGGATAGTTTGCAGCTAGAGCCTCTGCTTTAGTAATCGCATTAAATAATGTGGATTTACCAACATTCGGTAAACCAATAATTCCTGCTTTTAACATAAAATACTTCCTTCCAATAAAAAAGGCTTTCGCCTTTTAAAATTTACCTTTTTTTGTTAGCCAAGAAGGTAGGTTACGCTTATTGCCTTCTTTGGGCTTATGATCATCTTCATCAATATATTCACCATCTGAAGTCTGAAGACCTGATTTAGTTAATTTCATTTGTTCATCAGAAGTCTTATTAAAGATTTCACTAGCAAGATTTTCTATTGTTGTATCTTTTGCTTTGAGTTCATATCCAGTAGCAATAACTGTTACGATAAATTCATCATTTAAATCTTCATTAACAGTTGTACCATATATGATATTTAAATCACGATCAGTTGCATTCTTAATTTCTTGCAAAGCCTGATCAGTTTCAAATAAAGTGATATTTGTGCCTGATGTAATATTAACAATTGCATCAGTTGCTCCATCAATACTAACTTCTAGCAATTTTGAATGAATTGCTTTTCTAGCAGCTTCAACAGCACGGTCTTCACCTGAAGCAATACCGATACCCATAAGTGCAGTACCTTTATTTTCCATCACTGTTTTAACATCTGCAAAGTCAACGTTAATCAATCCAGGAAATGCAATAATTTCAGCAATACCTTGAACACCTTGACGAAGTACATTATCAGATTCTCTAAACGCATCAAGTAATTGAGTTGTAGGACCTGAAATTGCAAGGAGTCTTTCATTTGGGATAACAATTAAAGTATCAACATGAGGTTTCAATGCTTCAAGACCATAGATTGCTGCTTGCATACGTGCTGGGCCCTCAAATGCAAATGGTTTTGTAACAATACCAATTGTCAAGCATCCCATTTCTTTAGCTTTTTGTGCAATGATTGGTGCTGCTCCTGTACCAGTTCCACCACCCATACCTGCAGTAATGAAAACCATGTCAGCATCTTTTAAGACATCTTCAATCTCTTGAATGGACTCTTCTGCAGCTGCTCTACCAACTTCTGATTTAGCGCCTGCTCCCAATCCTCTTGTTAAATACTTACCTATCTGAACTCTCGTTTCAGCTTTTGATACTTTTAAAACTTGAGCATCTGTATTCATAGCAACAAAAACAACGCCTTTGACATCATTTTCTATCATTCTATTAACTGCGTTTCCTCCGCCGCCACCTACACCAATGACTTTAATAACGGGTTTTTGTTCAAAATTTCCTGATTCGCCAAATACCATAGGTATCCCTCCTAGCACTAATTCTATTTTACACGAAGTTGAGTGTAAAATAAAGGTCATTTATCTCGATTTAAAATAATTCGTTTTTTTCTTCATCTCTTCTTTAAAATCTAAGAGTCTATCTTCTAAGATCGCTTGTCTTATTTCAGCCATTAAATGCTTTAGATAAGCCAAGTTTTGATAACTTACAAGTCTCATGCCTAATATTTCTTCTGCTTTAAATAAATGTCTGATATAAGATCTTGTATATTGAGAGACCTTCGTCTTTAAATTTGGATCTAAAGGTTTCATGTCATGTTCATAGATCTGATTCTTAATAACTATCTTGCCTTCAGTAGTCAGCGCACTGCCATGTCTTGCAATTCTTGTGGGTAACACACAGTCAAACATGTCTATCCCATTAATGACATTTTCCACTAAATCATCAGGTGAACCAACCCCCATTAGATATCTTGGTTTATCAAATGGAAGAATAGGGTTAAGAAATGCTGTCATTTCATACATTTCATCTTTTTTCTCACCAACTGATAATCCTCCAATAGAGTATCCTGGGAAATCCATATCAATCAGTTCTTTTGCACAGTGTGCTCTTAAATCTTGATCTAAGCCACCTTGAACTATCCCAAATAAAGCTTGGTCAGTAGACAATGCTTCTTTCCCTCTTTTTGCCCATCTTAAAGTACGTTCAACAGAGTCTTTCATATATTCATATGTTTCATAAGGTGGTGGACACTCATCAAAACTCATAATGATATCAGCACCTAAATCTTCTTGTATTTTGATTGATTCTTCAGGAGAGAGAAATAGTGCTGATCCATTTTTATGATGTTTAAAATGAACACCCTCTTCTGTAATTTTACGCATATCAGTTAATGAAAACACCTGGTATCCACCACTATCTGTAAGTAATGCGCCATCCCATTTCATAAACCCTCGAATGCCCCCATGCTTTTTAACAATTTCTCGTCCAGGTTGGAGCCACAAATGGTACGCATTGCTTAATATTAGCCCCTCAGAGACTTCTTTTGTCTCATCGTTAGATAATGTTTTAACTGTCGCTTGAGTGCCTACAGGCATAAAAAAAGGCGTGTCGAAAACACCATGAGGTGTTGTTAGCCTTCCTAATCGTGCGCCACTTTGTTTACATGTATGTAATACTTCAAATTTTATACTCATATTCTCATCCTCTTATCTTGTAATTATATCATAATTTTGATACAATGTTAAAGTAATAATGATTGGCTGTACCCTAGGAAACCAGCTAAAACAAAACAGGGAGATTAGAAAATGAAGAACATGCTTTTAAAAGATTTTTTGAAGCAATCGATGATTGCTGCAATTTATGTCGTATTGGTTTATGTATTAAGATTTGCAAGTTTTGATCTAATTCAATTTAGGGTCGCTGAAGTTTTAATGATTTTGATTCTATTTGATAAGAAAAGTATTGTCGGGTTAACAATTGGTTGTTTCGTAGCCAATTGGGTTAGTGGTGCAATCATTATTGATGTCGTCTTTGGATCCATGGCAACAATGATTGCAGGGTTCCTCATGTACTATACAAGAAAATGGACATTAATTGCGCTTGCATGGCCAGCAATAATAAATGGTTTAGTTATTGGTGTTATCTTAACTTATGCTTATGATTTAGGTCCATTATGGTTTACAATGCCGTCAGTATTTATTGGTGAAGCAGCTGTCATGTATTTATTAGGTTATCCCACATATTTAACTCTTAAAAAAAATAAGAATTTCCTTGAGTTTTTTACAAGCTGAATCCCTAGAATTCAGCTTTTTTTTATAGAAAAAACTAGCAAGTTGCTAGTTTTTGATAATTTGTTCTATAAATTGATGAATCGCTTTATTTCCTTTATCACTCAGTTTAAATACTCCAGCATCTTCAATAACTCGCTCAAATTTCTTGCTCACTTCTTTAAACAATATTTGATTATTCATCTGATCCAACTTTTTAAGTTCATTAATCCATAATTCATGCTTGATTAGTGTTTCTGGTAAACTGATTGTTCCAGAAATATAAGATTTGATTAGCTCTAATTCTTGTTTTAGTCTACCTGGTAAGATAGCTAATCCCATGGCTTCAATTAATCCAATATTTTCTTTTTTAATATGATGTACATCTTGATGTGGATGGAAAATACCATCTGGATATTGTTCATTTGTTCTATTATTTCGTAGAACTAAATCCATCGTATATAAATCATCATTTTTCCTTAAAATGGGAGTGATTGTATTATGTGGTGTATCTTTCGTATAAGAAAGAATATCTAAATCAAGCTGACTATATGCTCTCCACTCTTTTAAAATAATTGATGCTAATTGGGCAATTTTTTCTCTTGATTTTGAACTGAGTCTTATGGTTGATAATGGCCATTTGATATGCTCGACTTTGACTTGATCTTGCCAAGTATAAGTTTTGATAACCTTTGCATATTCTATTGGAAAGTGATGCTTACCTGCTTGAAAATGGTCATGATTAAGTATCGAGCCTCCAACAATTGGTATATCAGCATTTGAGCCAATAAAATAACTTGGAAATTTATCAACAAAATCCAGTAAATATTCAAAAGTTTTATCCCATATTTTCATAGGTCTATGTATATCATTTAAAATAATTGCATGCTCATTATAATATTGATAAGGCGAATACTGGAAATGCCACAATTCGCCTCCCAAGATAATTGGAACAATTCTCAAATTCATTCGAGCATTATAATAATTCTGCTCGTTTTCTTTGCATAATACGCATAATGGCTTATTCAATTCTACGGTAACAGGTTTTTTTAATGCTAAAGCAATCTCTTTAGGATCTTTTTCTGGTTTAGCGAGATTGATTGTCATCTGCAAATCCCCGTATTTACCCGCATAAGTCCATGAGATATTTTCTTTAAGTCTTATTGACTTAATATAATTAACATCTTTTGAAATGTCAAAAAGATACTGTGTTGCTAAGTCAGGCTTTTCTAAATAGAGTTCGCTAAATTTCTTTTTAACTTTTAGAGGCGATGGCATAACTGCGTCCATGATTTTCGCTTCAAAAGCATCTCTTTCACTTGTTGTATTTGGTTCAAAAAGAGTTCTCGAGAAAGCAAAATTCAGAAGTGGCTCCATCATTTCCAAAAATTCTAATTCAGTCTCTGATTTGATATAAGTAAACTCATAGTTAAAAAAGACATTACTAAGATTACTTTGTGCCTGATTAATACCATTTTGATCAATCAAATGGTGATTAAGTGCATATTCAATTAATTGGCTTAAAAAGTAATCTAGATTCATCTATTTAATCCTTTCGGTAAAATGTATAACTGATATGTTGATGATATGGTTCATCTTTTCTTAAAATCGCTTGATTTAAATGTTTGTTATGGATACCGCCTGGTTCAAACTGACACTCTAATGCGATTGATGAATAGACACCATTATGATCAAATTGCTCTAATTGTGTTGGTGCCGGCTTGCAATGTGTGTACATGACAATACTTGGGTAACTTGTATCAATTTTCATTCCAATCTTAGATTCTGGGTCGTATAAGTCAACTTGGTCTTGTTTTTCGTTAAATATCCAACAATGATCAAATCCCACAAAAGGAGTATTTAATACTTTTTTGATTTGCATACCCAAATTTTCTAATTTATTAAAATCAAAAGGTGTATTTGCTACTTCATCTTTTGAATTTAATATATAATCTTGATTAACATTTAAATAATGACTTGCTTTCATTTGTAATAGATGGTTTTCAATATTTGTCTTATTTTTTTGGAAGTTAAAATATGGATGGCATGTGATATTGCATAAAGTATCTTGATTAGATACTGCATCATACTCTATTTTTAATTCTTTATGATCATTTAATGTATATGTAACCAATAGTGATAATTCGCCTGGAAAATCTTCTTCACCATCTGCACTCACATACTTCATAGATACAGAACAAGCTTCATAAGTAATCTTTTCACCAATCACTTCAAAGTTTTTAAATGAAAAACCAACTTTACCGCCATGTAGACTTGTCTTAGTTCCTATAACAGGAACAACTTTATAACTCTTTCCGTCAATTTGATAGGAGGGAGCCACCAATCTACCACTTACGCGACCAATCGTTTTCCCGTAATATCCTTTAGATGTTAAAAATGTATTCAAATCTTTAGGACCTACTAATAAATCATGATTATCAAAGTGAATTTGATACAATGCTGCTCCATATGATGTCAATTCAACACAAAGATCATGACTTTTCAGAGTAATCATTTCGATAACTCCAACATTTGTTTCTACTTGCTTTCTAACAACTTTCATCTATTTCACCTCATGAACGCCATCTTCGAAAGTTACATCGAAAAATTTCGCGTTTAATCCTGTTTCTTTAGCATATATTTGACCAACTTGTTTCTTCATCTTTTCAACCTTGTCATTTTCTACAAGTGCAATTGCGCATCCACCAAATCCAGCACCAGTAACTCTTGCACCTATAGCACCATTATTTCTTGCTGCATCAACGAGTGTATCAAGATGAATCCCAGTCACCTCATAATCATTTTTAAGGGACTCATGAGATTGATTTAATAGCTTAGCAAAGCTAAAAACATCTAATGTTGACATAGCAATCTTAGAATCTAAAGTGCGTTTTTGTTCTGTTACAACATGTTTTATTCTACGATATATTGTATCATCTTTGATGATATTTTTTATGTTCGGCAAATCAAGAACTGATAGGTCACATAAGTACTCTATGTTATAGATTTTCTTAAGCATGCTAAATCCTTTTTTACACTCAAGTACTCTTATATTATACTTTGAATCAGTTGTTTTTCTTTGGTAATTTGTACCCATCACAACCCATTGATATCCAGGAAATTGAGCATTCGATTCTTCCATTTCAAGTGTCTTCGTATTCATGAGTAAGGCTTTATCTTTAATGCCACATGCAATAATAAGCTGATCCATGATACCGCATTGCATTCCCATGTATTCGTTTTCAACTTCTTGAGATAATAATGCCATATCAACTCTGTTTAGATGCAAATCATATAATTCATTGGCGATAAAAGAAACCAAAACTTCTAATGAAGCGCTACTTGACAGTCCTGATGCTGTTGGTAGGTTCCCTTCTACAAATAAATCGAAACCAAAAGGTAACGTGTATCCTCTTTTAATCAGGTGCTCTAATATACCTTTGGCATAATTAGACCATCCATGCTTTTCATTAAACTTAAGATCATTCATGTCAATTGTAAGGATGCCCTCTTGGTTATAATTATTTGAGAACATGCGGATAGTTTGATCTGATCTTGGCGATACAACACCATATGTTCCAATGCTTATTGCTGCAGGAAAAACAAGACCACCATTATAATCAATATGTTCTCCAATGATGTTTATGCGTCCTGGTGAATAGAAAACGCGAAGTTTCTTTTTATGGTGATATACTTTTTCAAATGATTCAATTAATTTATCCATAAGATTCCCCTTAGCTCAACTTTCATACCTATTTTATCACAATATTATGCTGCTTTAATCTTACGATGAGCAATAGCCATCGGTATTTTGGGTACCGATTCTTGATTCATCTCTACCCAATCATCTAGATGACCTTTGATGATTCTTACGTGATAAACTTCCATTAACCATATTTGATGTGTGAAAACATGTTTATATAATGTATGATTTCTGTCTAATAAATCAATCAATACACCCTGGTCTTCTAAGTCATCTTGCACTGTATTATAGCTTTCAGCTTCAAATTGAGGATACTCATACATACCTTTTAGTAATTCCTCAGTTCTTTTCCTCATATATAAACCATTTTGTGTATGAATGATTAATGTGATAAACTGAAAAGTTTTTTTATCTTTAAGTTTTGTTAAGTAAGGTAGCTTTTCAATGTTATTATTTTCAAATGCAGAACAATGATTTTGAAGTGGACATAAATCACATTTTGGATTTTTAGGTTTACAAATAGTTGCTCCTAATTCCATCATTGCTTGTGTGTAGATATTCGGATTTGCTTTTTCAATATATGATTGATTGATGATATCAAGCTTTTTCTTATTCTTTTCTTGTCTCATATCGTCATCAATACCTAAATATCTAGATAATACCCGAATGACATTTCCATCTAATGCACTATAAGGTTTGTGATATGCGATAGACATAATTGCTCCCGCAGTATACTTACCAATGCCAGGCAATGCTAGCAAGCCGTCATAAGTTGCTGGAAATAAACCATCTAATTCTGATTCTATTTTTCTTGCTGCTAAATGCATATTTCTAAATCTTCTATAGTAACCAAGACCCTCAACATCTTTTTGTAAAGTTTCTTTGTTTACTTGTGCTAATGTGCTGATATTCGGATATTTTAGCGTAAATTTCTCAAAAAAAGGCAAGACAGTTTCAACTTGTGTCTGTTGAAGCATAATCTCGCTTATCCAAATAATATAAGGATCTTTAGTATCCCTAAATGGAAGCTTCCGATGATTTTTTTTGTACCATAGCTCTAATTTTGAAATATCCATTATAACGTGACTACTCTAACTCCACAATGTTCGATAACATCATCAAAACGGGTCATTGTTGACATCACGATACCGTGACAAATAACGACAACTTTCTTATATTTTTGATACCTGATTAATGTCAATTGCACTCTTTTTCTTAAATCATCATATGATTCCCATCTGTATTGATGAGCCGCATTTCTTCGTCCTTGTGCATCCCAATATTCTTGGAAAACTTTATGGATATCTTGGTCAAAAAGAAACTTCGTATCTGGCATCCATTCGTGTAAATCGTTCTCTACAGTCAATGGTATTTGTGTAATTCTTGATATGATAGCAGCAGTTTGCAATGCTCTTGTATAAGGTGATGAAATAATAAGTTCAGCTCCCTTAAAAATAGGATCTAAGGCTCTTTCTTCTGCTTGCAAGACACCTCTATCAGTAAGTTTACCTAGATCATACCCCATGCCAAAATATCCTCTTTCCAAAACTTCATCGTATCTTGGTTCACCGTGTCTAACAAAAATAAATTGTGTGTTCATTCTCTCACCCTTTCATCAATATTATAGCATAAACCATAAAGCAAATAGACTTCACATATTTTATTATTATGTTATAGTTATTATGATTTGGAGGTAAATGAAAATGTCAAAATTATTAGAAAGAAAATCAATTAGAAAATATGATCCAAGTATAAAAATATCAAAAGAGGAAATGAAAATCATCTTAACTGAAGCAACACAAGCTCCTTCTTCGATGAATATGCAGCCATGGCGGTTTGTTGTCATCGACTCAGTTGAAGGAAAAAAAATTCTTAGACCACTCCTCAAAGGTAATCAAACGCAGCTTGAAACATCTGCTGCAATGATCATTATATTTAATGATTTGAAGAAATATGAATTGGCTGATCAGATATATGAAAAATCTGTCAAGCTTGGTTTAATGCCGAATGATGTTAAAGAAAAACAACTTAGAATTATAGCAAATATGATCCCTGATTTATCAGAAGAACACCTTGAAAAATCAGGAATGATTGATTGTGGATTGGTTGCAATGCAGCTTATGCATATCGCAAGAGAACATGGCTATGATACGTGTCCAATTGGTGGATTTCATCATAGAAAAATCGCTAAAGATTTGGGTATGGATGAGAAAAGATACATACCAGCCTTGATCGTTTCTATTGGCAAAAAAGCTGAAGATGGATATCCCTCAGTCAGATTTGATATTGAAGACATAACAACATTCATATAAAGAAAAGAGCCTTGTTAGGCTCTTTTTTGTATATTTATTTAAATGTATAATTATTAAATATCGTATTGTGATAAAATCTGTGCTGGTGTTTTCTTAAGTAGCATGAAGACTGGAAACAATCCAGCTAACATATTAAGGATATACGCTAAAATCAATCCAAGAATGATTGTAATCGGTGTAACTAGGAAGAAATTGAAATCGCCAAATAATCCATCTTGAAGTTTAGATAAAGCGAGTGTTGCTAGAATATATCCTAATAAAGTAGACATACTTGTTAACACAAATATTTCAACAACAAATGATCTGAAAATATCGTTTTTCTTTACACCTAAAGCTCTATAGACGCTCACTTCATAAATGCGAGAAATGAGGGATGAGCGAATCACAAAATAGAATCCTAACATTGCAAATCCAATCAAGACTCCCGAAGTTCCAAGTGTAGACCATAAGACTACTTGTTGCATTGATTGTGCTGAATCATAAGCATCTTGATATATATCTGTAACACGAATAGTTGAAATACTATCCTCTAATTCTGTAATTAACGATGCTGGATCTCTACTATAAATCCGTGTAATCCAAGGATCATCACCATAAATCATTTTTTCTATATCTGCACTGTTTGCTAATAATATTATTGCCCCATCGGTTATATCATGGACACCACTTACTGGATAATCTAATGTCAACAAAGTTTGAGGCCAAGCTCCAGTATAATCATTACCACCAGTTAAGGAAAAATAATAAGTTTCAGATATAACCACTTGACCAGTTTCAGGCATCGTTCCAGCAACTAAGTCTGTATCAGAATAGAAAGTTTTAGAAACAGGAAATGGACCTATACCTGAGTTTATTACAGTATATAAGTCTGCCATTTCTCTACTCATATAAATCAAACTGATTTCCGTATCCACAATACCAACAATCTTAATATCATGATCACTTATTTTTAGATTTTCATAGAATATATGTTGATAACTCCAAATACCAATTTCTTGACCTGAACTATTTTTGACAAGATTATCAGCAATGGCGCTTGATATCATGATTTCATCAGCAATTTCAGGTAAACGTCCAGCAACTAAATCTCTTGATTTTACAAAATCAACAAGATCAATTTGTCCATTAACTCTTACTTGTGATGAAGTTCCATTAGGATTGATAAATGAGAGATTTGCTCCAGAATAAACATGAATAAAATAGCTGTCATCATCAACAGGTTTATATGTCATCAATTCATCATATGTTGGTAGCACAACGGCAGATGCCTTCTCAACTTGCACATATCCTTTGCTTAAGTTCATATAAGGTTCTGGTTTGACTACAACGACTGCTGCAAGCATCGCAATCGTAATTGAAATGACCATGCCAGCAACTAAAAAGCTAAATAACATCAGTTTACCTTTTCTAGTGGTTGTAAGTATTTTTCTAAATGCCATTTTGAAAGTAGACTTTAATGAAACAATTGCAGAAGTTTGACGATTGATGTCTTTATTATCAAGCATATCTAAATCAAAAGTCGTTTCAATCATTTCTTTTCTTGATTTTCGAACATAGTTCTCATTTTTGATAATGACTCCAGATGAATCATCAACAAGATTAATTTTGTTATATGTTGAATCAACATCTAAATATAAAGTCTTATTTTTAATGATTAACCGTATATTGATTGGTTCACTAATTTCATCGTGATCGTTATATAATTCAACTTTGATATTTTTATCTTCAAATTCAGTAACCGTGTTTAAATCCTTAAGATAAATTGTATCATCTTTACTAATCTTATGATTTTCGGTTTCACCATTCTCGTAATCCTTAGTGATCTGTCCATCCACGATTTCAATAATTCTATCACCATAGAACTTCGCGATATCCTTTTCATGCGTCACTAAAACAACAAGCTTTTCTAATGAAATTTGCTTGATAATATTCATAATATCTAAAGTGTTTTTACTATCTAAGTTTCCTGTTGGTTCATCAGCAATGATAACTTTAGGATTCTTAACTAATGCACGCGCGATAGCAACTCTTTGTTGCTGTCCACCTGAAAGTTGAAGTGCCTTCTTCTTACGGAATGGATACATATTAACAGCATTTAAGATGTATAAAACACGTTGTTCTATAATTTCAGGGTCAGTTATTCCAATCATCTTTAAAACAAATGCTATATTGTCATATACAGATAAGTCTGGCAAAAGATTATAGTTTTGGAAAACATAACCAACATTTTCATTTCTAATTTTATCCCAAGTTGCTGCATCGTAACGAGAGATAGATTCATCACCAAAATCGATAACACCTGACTGTACCTTATCTAAACCGCCTAAAACGTTAAGTAATGTTGTTTTCCCTGAGCCAGAGGCTCCAAGTAAAACGACTAATCCTTTTTCGGGAAACTCAACAGAGATATCATTTAAGACATGGATCTCGTTTTTTTGTCTTCTATTAAAATATTTCTCTAAATGATTGACTTTGATCATGACTTATTCCTCCCTGCTGGCACTTAAAGTCTCAATAACAGACTGTTTAAATACCTTCTTATTAAATCTCAAGCCTAGCCATGCTCCAAAGAGCATAAATGCAGCAAGCAAAATTGCATAATCCTTATTTTCCATATATTGGATAGAAAGTTTAATGAAACCAACATTCCTACTTAAAATCCTCATTAGAATGATAGTTATGATAAATCCAGTAGTCGACATCATGACCTGTTCTAATACAACAAGTCGTGCGAGTGACGTTTTACTCGCTCCAATCGATCTAAAGATAGCGAAATCTTTTTTTCGTGCATTCATGACGTTACGTGTAACAGCATGAACAATAGAATATAAGAACATTCCAAATAATGATAAGAATACAAGGGCCATTAAACTTGCAAAAAAGACCAAAAATTCTCTTAAGAATCCAGAAATATTTGATGGGTAGTATACTTTATAGACAGATGAATCGACGCTCTTAATGACTTGATTACCACCATAATAGCCATCAACGCTAAGAGAAATCATATTACTCGGTGTAATCGTGTATTCATCTTCCACCATATCCATAAATGAGGCCATTAAATCTGCTGAAAATTCATCAGACAATGTACCAGATGCATATTCTTCTAATGTTCCAGGAACAGATATTGAAACACCGGTTACAATTTGTGATATAATGTCGTCATTGTAATTTCTTGAAGAAAAGGTTAATGTTTGATTATTTAGTGTGGTTCGAACACCCTCACCTTTGATTTCAATATCAACCGTTTGATTTTCCCGTGCTGGTTCCAAATAAACTGGAGTTGCTAGATAGGTAATGTACATAGACCACTGAAGATTATTGTATAACTCATAATATTTTTCGTAATCTATTAAAACTTGATCTGGGAATTCTGTTTTTAAATATTCATCTGAGAAGTAGATTATCCTTCTTTCCTGTTTATCAATACCAACCACTTTAAATGTTCCAAGCGTGGTATCTACAGCACCATCTCCACCAATCTCACCAAAATAGCCACTACCATAACTTAGTATAATTGTGTCACCAATACTAAATGAATCGTAATATGCACTAATGACAACTTCATTAGCTAAAACTGGCAAGTCCCCTTCTATATCTTTTACTGAAAGTGATAAGGCGGTATCCGTGCCTTGTAAGTTGCCATAATTGTAATTACTTTGAATATTTAAATCATTTTGATTATAAAAATTCATTGCATTTTCATAGACATAATTAACTTTTCTTAAATTTTCAAAGTATGTAATCTCAGTTGTTGTGAATTCAGTTCCATCACGTTTTTCGATTAACAACCTCGTATCAGGAACACTGGGATAAACTTGGGATTGTTCCAAGCCTATTTCTCTGATATTACTAATTTGATTGGTATAAACTAGTGTAAATACAGCAACAACTAAAATTTGCATGAGCATTAAGAATATAAGTTTTTTAGGTGTTGCAAGTAAGTTTCTTACAGCGAATCTAAATAAAGTTAAAAAACTCATCTTGGCAGGTTGAGGTACATCTTTTAATACGACTTCGTCATATTTTTTAATCTTCTTGTCTTCGACAACCTCACCATCATGCATCTTGATTTTACGTGTTGCATAATCTTGAACTTGTTCGTAAGCGTGAGTCACAACAACAACGAGTTTACCTTTACTGATGTTATGAAGTAATTTTAAGACCTGAGCACCAGAAACACTATCAAGGTTACCTGTAGGCTCATCAGCAACAATAACAGGGCAATCTTTAGCAAGTGCTCTTGCGATAACTGCTCTTTGTTTCTGTCCACCTGATAGTTTTGATGCCTTATGATTCTTATGGCTTGTTAAACCTACTTCCTCAATAAGTTCTAAAGCTCTTTGTTTTCTTAATTTAGGATCATATCCTTGTATTTCTAATGCCAATAAAACATTTTGTAAAACGGTATAAGAATCTATGATGTTATAGTTTTGAAAAACGAAGCCTACATAGGTTCCTCTATATTTTTCCCAATCAGCTATCGTATAATGCGATGTCTCTTCTCCAAATAAGAAAAGTTCGCCATCTTCGTAACCATCAAGACCACTAATGACATTAAGTAATGTCGACTTCCCAGATCCTGACTCACCTGTAACAGCAACAAATTCACCTAAAGAAAACTCTAGGTTTATTTTTTTCATACCTACTGATACAGTATCTTCTGATTTATAATATTTAGATACATTTTCTAATTTAATCATACTCATATTTATTGGTTCCTTTCAATAACATCTAGTAATTCACTTGGTTTATGAATAATATATGTCGCATGGTTTTCTTCTAATGTTTTTTGGTCTCTATATCCCCAAGTAACACCCACACTCTTTAGACCGGCATTAAATGCTGTAAGCATATCAACATCAGAATCTCCAATAAATAGTGCTTCATCTTTTTGTATCCCTAAAAGTTTTAAAGATTTGTAAAGCATGTCTGGAGCGGGTTTCACAGGAATACCTACGATCTCACCAATAGATACATCAAAATAATTACGAAATATAGTCGCATTGAGTTCTTCAACTAAATATTCGAGCTTGTTAGATACAACAGCAAGTTTGTATCCTTTGTGTTTCAAATGATCCAGTAGATCCATAATGCCATCATACGGTCCAGTCTTCACATTAGAATGCGCATCATAGTGTGCTTTGTATTTGTCAAATACAGATTGTTTTTCTTCATTTGTTAAATGCTTAGGCACGAGTCGATTAATCAGTGTGGTAGCTCCATTTCCTATAGCCATCCTAACAGCATCTAAAGATTGTTTTGGATACCCTTTAAAAGTAAAAGCATGATTCACGCTTTCTACAATATCATCGATTGAATTTAAGATCGTTCCATCCATGTCAAATATAATTGCTTTTATCATTATTTTCCCCTTACGATTGTTTAATCTATTATATCATTACTCCTATGTATTTTATAGCAGTATTTATGTATTATATTGTCTTATTTCTAACATATTTACATTATACCATCCTTATTTTTAATAAAAAAACATTAAGACTTTACAAAGTAATTCTTTTGATGTAAGATAAATTCGCTGGGGATGTTCTGGATTCGTCACGGCATAGAGTAGTGTATAAGCATGTCATGATTGCTCATGTTAAAAAGCCGAGGTTATTATAACCGGAAACCAATCTTTAAGTTTCGCTGCCTAAGAACAGGTGCGAGCCAAATCTGAATTCACTTACGGTTCTGATGCGGCCCAATTTAAGTAAGTTATATTTACTATCGTTCCTAAGATAGTAAACGAACACTTTAGGATAGTGTTGTGGCCTTTTGTTCATTTAGTATACAACATGAATTTATAAATGGAATAAACATGTAGAAAGTACTCTATAAAGTGTTTTGCACAGGGGTTCAATTCCCCTCATCTCCACCAATCCATACCTTAAACGAACTACAAGTATTTCATTCACCAACACACTTAATTGTAGTTTTCAAGAGAAAAGAGCCTAAATAAAGGCTCTTTTCTCTTTTATATTTATTTTTCTATATTTTTGGAATAATATCTGTACTATATTGGCTCATAATTTGATCGATTGCTTTTTGATATTATACTCTATAACTCATTCTTAGACGGGGGGAAAGCGACCCACTTTATCGTGGCAGTGCAAAAAAGCTATTCCAGTCATATGAAATAGCTTTTTTTATTTTATTAGATTATATAATATATTACCAAATACTTACCATCTTATCTTTGGCTAAATACATTTTATCTGCTACTTTAATTTGATAGAACTCTTGGAATTCTGGTAAATTACTTAATTGCATATTTGCTCTTAAAATAGAAGGTCCATGAACATCAATTCTTAATAATAACTGACTATATTCTAATGATGATTTTTGACGCCATACACTTCCCCAATTTTTAAAGAAGTCTTCCAAATTATGATTTTCTCTTTTTTTACTTGCTTCTAGCGCACATCTTAATCCGCCACTATCCGCTATATTTTCTGAGACAGTTAGTTCACCATTACAAGAACCATAACCTGTTTCAACACCTTCAAATAAATCAATCATATCTTTAGATTTTTTCTTGAATGCTTCTAGATCTTCATCTGTCCACCAATTACTTAGAGACCCATTTTCATCAAATTTAGCTCCATTGTTATCGAAAGCATGTGAAATCTCATGAGCCATAACTGCGCCTATACCACCATAGTTTTCAGAAGGACTTTGTTCTAAACTATAGTATGGTTTTTGCAAAATAGCTGCTGGAAATACAATTTGATTATTTGTAGGATTATAATAAGCATTAACCATACTTGCTGGCATACCCCAAATGTTTCTATTTGGTGCTTTATTATATTTTTCATAGTTCAATTCATTAATGATTCTAGTCATCTTTAATTTTTCTTTCAATAAATCTGAACCCTGTTCATAACTAATGACTTCAAATTGATCATAATAAGGAGGTAATTCATCAGGATAGCCTACATGAACAGATAATGTCGATAGTTTTTTAATCGCTTTTTCTTTGGTTTTTTCATTTAGCCAAGTACTATTTGTAATACGTTCGTTATAAACGCCTATGATTTCATGAACCATCTTTTTAACATCTTGTTTTGCAACTGGTCCAAAATAATTTTTGCCATAATAAAGACCTACGACTTGACTAAATTTATTATAAGCTTGGTAAAAAGCAAATTTTTCTTTGCTTTGAGCTTCTTTAATACCTGATAAAGCTCTACCGAATGCACCAGCCGCAACTCTAATTTCATCAGTTAAATCTGACGCAAAACTTCTTGCATTAGATACAATCATCCATGATTTGATTAAGTTAAAGTTTTCTTCATTAATGATGCTATCAAAAGCATTAATAAAGTCTGGATTTAAAATAATAAGTTGTTTGACATCTTGTTTAACAAGTGCTTCTGCATTAGACATTACATTGAAATTCTTCGTTAATTTGTTGACATCAGATTTTGCTAAAGGGTTATACATCTTCACATAATCTGCTGCTTCAACACTAGATTTAGTCACAGGAACTAATAACTCATCAAAAGCTAGTGCTTCCTTAATAAGTTTTACTGTCTCATCTTTAGAGAAACCATATAGACTTAACAACTGTGTTGTAGTTTGAGTAAAAAGTCCAATTAACTGTGCTTTGGTTGCTTCATCTTTATAATAGGTTGTATCTGGTAAAAATAGATTTGAAGCACCAAAATATAATACTTGATTGTTACTATTCATAAAATCTTGCATCACTTCAAATTCAAATGGTGTTTTTATAGATTTCAAAGTTAATTCTTTAAAAGATTTTTCCAAATCTTTTAGATTGTTTAATCCATTAATCTTATTTAGTATCACTTCAAATGGCTTTGTTCCAAGCTCATTTCTCTTATCAAAATCTTTAGTCATTTGATAGAGTTTGATAAACTTCTTCATGTTGTCATTTAAGTCTGTTTGATCTCTTTCCCACTTTGCAGTTAAATCCATTAACGTTTTCTCAATGTCTAAATGGAGTTCTAAAAATGCTGAAATAGAAGGTTGATCATCTGGTATCACTGCTTTTTCTAACCACTCTCCATTGACTGCTTCATAAAAATCTGTTCCTATCAATTCTTTTTTCATATACTCACCTCTTATTTTATTGTAACATTTATAAATATATTTTGCATAATAAGTAAATTTAATATCAAATTTTATCAGGTATTTCCATTTTTTTTAAAACTATACTCTTAGATCTCGCTATTTATCTATTTTTTTTATAAAAAAGATTTTTTCTGATGAATTGTGGTAAAATTGTTTTAATATGCATCCGATGCGTTTTTCACTCGAAATAGTTTAGTCTTCTACTGGCCATGGCAAAAGATAAGTTTTTGTTGTGTTTTGACTTTTATACATTTTGAATCATATTTTACTTATTTTATGAAATTTACTCGAGGGGGTAACTATGAGAAAGACAATGTTTTTGTTTATTTTTTTAATATTTATCTTATCATCCTGTACGACAAATGAAATGATTATTATCACATTTGAAACAAATGGAGGTACTGTCATTAATCAAACTGAATTTGAACTCAATCAGACACAGATGGTTTTGCCTACACCTGAAAAACAAGATAATCAATTTGATGGATGGTATCTTGATGTTGCTTTAACGACACCATTTACTTATGACACTGTTGTTGATTTATCATCTATTACACTTTATGCTAAATGGGTATATTCAATAGACGGTATCAGTTTTAATTCTAATGGTGGTTCAATCATCGCACCGATTCAAGTCAATCCTGGAACATCTATTGTTGAACCGATTCCTACTTTTCCAAATCATATTTTCCAGGGATGGTATATAGATAGTACATTAATCCAAAAATATAACTTTGTGAATATGCCAAACGAAAACATTTTATTATTTGCAAAGTGGCTTTCTATCGATGATATTGATACTTATATTCAACAAGTCCTTACATCAGAAAATTTTAGTTTAACCTATTCAATGTATCGGAGTCTTGATCCAATTGATTCTTCAACCCAAATTTATAGTGATTCCGACTATTATATAGAAGTCGATACGATATATACGATAATGAGTTATCCTGTATTTGATGAATCATTTGAAGCATATATTGTTAAAGAAGATCAAGATTATATGTCATTTACAAGAGATTGTAGTGATGATGAGGTTAATTGCTGGTCAAGATATGTTATTTCTGATGAAGAGTATCAAGAGACGATTTCCACACTTCAATTTAATTCCATGATTGATCTTTTATTAGCCGATGGTCTCAATATGTCATGGTTCAATCAAGATCTGCTAACATTTACTCTTGATGAAGATTATTACCAAGATATGAGTGATCTCTTGTTTGATGAAGACACTCAGGTAATTGATCTCTATGAAATTGCATTGACAGATCAGGGTTTTGCTTTATCATTTTTCGTGGAAAACCCAGAGTTATATTGGGGTATTACAATTACAGTTACTGATATTATGCAAACCCATATCCAAGTGCCTAGTTTTGATGTTTGTGAAGAAGACCTATTCAATTATAGTTATGATGAAGATGGCGCAATAATTACCGGTTATTATGGAGATCCAATTGATTTAATGATTCCAAATCAAGTTTCACATACAGATGTGATTGGGATTGACTCCAATGCATTTGAAGGTTTAACGACATTAGAACGCGTTGAACTACCAAACACCATTGAAGTGATTGGAGATTCAGCATTTGCAAATTGTACCAGTTTGGATGTCGTCTACATCAATGCAACAAGTGTGCCTACTCTTGGAGTCGATGTTTTCTCAAATACATCTTTAACCTTAAAAATCTATGTGCCATTTGAAAGTCTTAGTCTCTATCAAAATGCACCAAATTGGAGTATGTATGCCAATAATATATTGGCTGCTACATACTATACCATCACTTTTGATGGGAATGGTGGAACTTTAGTTAGCGGTCAAGAAATTCAACAGATAAGTTCAGGTGGTAGTGCTGTTGCACCTGTTTATGAAAATGGGTCATTATACCTTTATTGGAATGTTTCATTTGTGAATATATCTCAAGATTTATTAGTAACAGCTCAATGGAGCACAACACCGATTACATCACAGGGTCTAACTTTTACGCTTAAAGATGATTCAACTTATGAAGTAACTAGTTACACTGGATCAGAAACCAATGTCTATATTCAAGATACTTACTTAGGAATGCCTGTCACCAGCATTGGAAGATATGCGTTTGAAAGTAATAGTACTTTGTCACACTTGGTTATGCCTGATAGTATAACAAGAATTGAAAATGGAGCATTTTATAATTGCATTTTTTTGGAAACCGTTGTTTTTTCCAATCACTTGACCTATATTGGACCTAGAACTTTTAGTGAGTGTGAAAATTTACGAGATGTGTCATTTCCTGCATCATTAGAAATCATTGATGATGGTGCTTTTGCAGGATGTTCTCATATAACATCATTAGAACTTCCAGAAGGTCTCATTGAAATTGGAGATGCCGCATTTTCAGGACTTTGGAATCTGAATAGTGTTACCATTCCTGCTTCAGTTGAACATCTTGGAGATATGGCATTTTATAGATGTGGGTATCTAAAGAATATTTTTGTGTCACCAGATAATCTATATTACCAATCATTTGATGGTGTTTTATACAACAAATTAGGAACCAAACTCATTTTTTATCCTTCAAACAAAGGTAATGATGTCATATTTCCGGATCAACTTGTCACAATTGGAACGTATGCATTTTATGATTGTACTTTTCTAACTTCTATCATGCTACCGCAACAGATTACAGAAATTGAAGATCGCGCATTTCAAGGGTGTGATCGATTAGAAGAAATTTATATACCTTCTTCAGTAAGTATCATCGGTGAATATGCTTTCTTGGGTAGTTACGAAAATTTAGTCATTTATACTGGAGCATCTGCTGAAAAAGCACAATGGGATCTAACATGGAATAACAATAATTTTAGTGTCATCTGGAATACTTCAACCTATATTGTCACTTTTGATGGCAATGGTGCAACACTGATTTCAGGTATTGAAAAACAGATCGTTATTGCTAACAGAGATGCAGTCGCACCCATTTATGATAATGAAGGTATCAATTTTAATGGGTGGAATATTTCGTTTACCAATGTGATATCCAATTTAACTGTTATTGCCCAGTGGGACCCAGATACTTCAACTGATGGTATTGTGTTTACTTTAAAAGATGATAATACGTATGAGGTCACAGGTTATACGGGTTCTTCAAGTATCATTCGTATTAATAATCTATATTTAGATAAACCTGTGACAAGTATTGGTAGACAGGCTTTTTCAGGAAGCGTTAGTCTTACGAAAGTTTACTTGCCTGATAGTTTGATCAAAATTGATCAATACGCGTTTGTAGATTTTGCTGATCTTATATCAATCAATCTTCCAGATAGTCTAGAAACTATAGAAAATTACGCATTCTATGGATGTAGTAGCTTGACAGAGATTTATATTCCAAGTGGTGTATCTTATATTGGGAGCACTGTTTTTGCAAATACATATAGTTTAACAAGCATCAATGTCAGCCCTGATAATCCTAATTTTAAGTCAGTTAATGGGATGCTCTTAAATAAGAGTGGGGAGATACTCTTTAGTGTTCCATCAGGACTAACAGGTCTTGTTTCGATACCCGATGGTGTCACACATATACTCACTGGGGCGATCAATGGAGGAAATCAAATTACTGAAATAGTAATGCCTGAATCATTACTTTACATTTCTTCTTGGAATTTCTATAAATGTACAGTACTAGAAAATATCACTTTATTTTCTATAATCCTACCAGAGCTCGATTCTAGTGTATTTATTGATTGCAGCTCAAATTTGAAGAT
>Ga0307992_1000105_pt1 | contig 53584 bp, 40 predicted proteins | sample EllFjometagen133_FD_203162 | JGI IMG/M metagenome (GOLD analysis project Ga0307992, IMG submission 203162) | Marine microbial communities from Ellis Fjord, Antarctic Ocean - #133 | ecosystem: Environmental > Aquatic > Marine > Unclassified | place: Southern Ocean | collected 2014-10-08
ATTTATAATACAATTCCCGCATTTGCTCAAACCGGTACCGGACTATATCCGCATAATGATTTGAATGGTATTTACCAGGAAATGGTGAATAATTACCAGGAGATAAGAAATATTAATCAGGTAACAAATACACTTGCGACTTTATCCCCCGGGTTTATTATTGGACAGGATTATGAGAAGATTGAAAATGCCCGTAAACTTGCACCTCGTGAATATAAACTTAACAAACAACTTGGGTATATATCTATAAATTCAGCACTTAATGCTGACCAGATCCTAGCTGTTGCATATGAATATACATTAAATGGCAAGGTTTATAGGGTTGGTGAATTTTCCGCAGAGGTGGGTGCACCTAACTCGCTGATACTGAAATTAATAAAAGGAACAAATTTAACTCCGAGACTTCCTACATGGGATTTGATGATGAAAAATGTTTATGCCCTTGGTGCATACCAGGTAGAAAAGAAGGACTTTGAGCTGAATGTTCTTTATCAGGACGATAAAACAGGCAATGCAATAAATTATCTACCTGAAGGTAAGTTGAGCGACCAGATTTTATTACATGTTCTAAATCTTGATAACCTGAATTCACAACTTGAACCGTCACCTGACGGGAAATTTGATTTTATTTCCGGAATAACTATTCTGCCTGAAACAGGGAGGATTATTTTCCCTGTTCTGGAACCGTTTGGGAGGGATCTGCGGCAACGGATTGGGGATGATGCTATTGCTGATAAATATGTTTTTGAAGAACTGTATGATTCTACCCAGGTAAAAGCGAGACAGATGGCGGAGAAGAATAAGTTCAAAATTGCGGGTACTTATTCTTCATCTTCAAGTTCAGAGATCCAGCTTAATGCCCTGAATGTTCCCCAGGGGTCGGTAAATGTTACTGCAGGAGGAATACAATTACAGGAAAATGTGGATTATACAGTGGATTATAATCTTGGAAGAGTAAAAATAATTAATGACGGACTTTTGGAGTCACAAACTCCTATAAGAGTTTCGCTTGAGAGTAATCAACTTTTTAGTATTCAAACCAAAACATTACTGGGTACACATTTGGATTATCACTTTTCAGATGATTTTAATATCGGTGCAACCATGTTAAATCTTACCGAAAGACCTTTAACCCAGAAGGTTAGTATAGGTGATGAGCCAATATCTAACACAATTCTGGGAGTTAATACTTCTTATCATACGGAATCACAATTTCTTACAAGTATAATTGATAAAATCCCTTTTCTTGAAACAAAAGTTCCGTCCAGTATCACTTTTACCGGTGAGTTTGCACACCTTATTCCGGGTCATTCAAAGGCAATAGAAAAACAGGGTATTTCATATATTGATGATTTTGAAGGCAGTGAAATACCTCTTGATATAAAATCAATGAATGCATGGGTGCTTGCTAGTACGCCTCAGGGACAGAGTGCATTATTTCCTGAGGCAGTATTGAATAATAATCTGGTATATGGATATAACAGGGCTAAACTAGCATGGTATATAATCGATCCCCTGTTTTTAAGAAACACATCTATCACTCCTAACCATATTAAGAGTAATCCTGATCTGCAATCAAATCATTATGTAAGAGAGGTATTTGAAAAAGAGATTTTCCCATACAAAGAAAGTATTACAGGTATCCCAACCAATCTGGCAGTGTTGAATCTTGCATTTTACCCTGACGAGAAAGGACCCTATAATTATGACCTTGGAGTATCAGGTGTATCTTCAGGAATTAATAACAATGGTAAACTTAATTCTCCCGGATCACGATGGGGCGGGATAATGAGAGAAGTTCCTACTAATGATTTTGAAGCTGCCAATATCCAGTTTATTGAATTCTGGTTGATGGATCCATACATAGAGAATGAGGGACATTCAGGGGGTGAGTTATATTTCAATCTTGGTAATATTTCGGAAGATATTTTGAAAGATTCACGAAAAAGTTTTGAGAACGGATTACCAACAACTCCACTTGCCACTCTGGTGGATACAACAATCTGGGGCCGTGTTCCTGTTACACAGTCCCTGGTTAATGCTTTTGATAATGATCCTGATTCGCGACGGTATCAGGATGTGGGACTTGACGGGCTCAGAGATGAGGATGAATCCAGTTTTTTTAATACTTACCTTGATTCGTTGCAAACAATAGTTAACCCTGAAGTATTTACTGAAGTTTCAAAAGACCCTTCGAGCGATGATTTTCATTATTTCAGGGGAAGTGATTACGATGCAGCAGGATTAGGTATTCTTGAAAGATATAAAAGCTATAACGGACTTGAAGGGAATTCTCCAACCTCAGAACAGTCAACTGAATCCTATCCGACAACAGGTTCTACATTACCTAATGTTGAAGATATTAACCGTGACAATACTCTTAGTGAGTCTGAGAGTTACTATCAGTATCATGTTAGTCTCAGACCACAGGATCTTGAGATTGGGAAAAACCATATTATTGATGTTGTACCTGCTACAGTTACTTTTGCCAATGGAGAACAATCTGAAGTGAACTGGTATCAATTCAGGATACCATTAAATAATTATCAAGATGTTGTTGGGAATATTCAGGGTTTCAAATCGATAAGATTTCTGAGAATGTTTCTTAGTGGATTTCAGGAGAAGGTTAATCTGCGATTTGCTAAACTTGATCTTGTAAGAGGCGAATGGAGAAAATATAATTTATCTCTTCTTGGTGGTGGAGAAAGAATTACAATACCTGAACCGGTAGAGGCAAGATTTGAAATATCATCAGTAAACATTGAAGAGAATGCTCATAAAAAACCTGTTAATTATGTACTACCACCGGGAATAAGTAGGGTAATTGATCCTACTAATCCGCAACTCAGACAATTAAATGAGCAATCAATTGTGTTAAAAGTCCATGATCTTGAAGATGGGGATGCAAAAGCAGCTTTTAAGAATGTGAGTCTTGACATCAGGCAGTATCGGAGAATTCAGATGTTTGTCCATGGCGAATCTCTTATTGATGATCCTATATACGATGGCGAACTAACTGTTTTTATGAGACTTGGTTCTGATTATAAAAATAATTTTTATGAATATGAAGTATCATTGAAGCTTACACCACCGGCAAGCGGAAGGTATAATAATGATTTAGAATCTGACAGGCAAATTGTCTGGCCTGATGAAAATATGTTTGATATTCCTCTTGAAATATTCCAGGAAGCAAAGCAGGCAAGAAACAGGGAGTTAAGACGTGAGGGCTCCAATCTAAACGCCTCTGATGTGTTTGAATATTACGATGGTAACAACAGGGTGAAAGTGTCAGGGAATCCAAATATGAGTAATATCCGGACTATAATGATAGGTGTAAGGAATCCAAAACGGAGCAGAGATCTTCAAAATGATGACGGGCAACCTAAATCGGGTGAGGTGTGGTTGAACGAATTACGTTTATCGGATTTCAATGAAGAGGGGGGATGGGCAGCTAATGCCCGCCTACAGGCTAAACTAGCTGATTTTGGAACAATTGATCTGGCAGGATCAACCAGCAAGCCCGGTTGGGGTAGTATTGATAAAAAAGTGAATGAACGGAGTAAAGAAGAAGAACTCAGGTATGATGTATCATCAAATCTTGAGTTAGGGAAATTCTTCCCCAAGAAAGCTAATATCAGGATACCGCTTTATGTTGGATACTCTGAAGGAATGATAAATCCGCAATACAACCCGCTCGATCCGGATATCCCATTAAAAAATGCTGTTAATAATGCTGAAACCCAAGGAGAAAGAGATTCAATTATTAAAATATCTCAGGATTATACACAACGAAAAAGCATTAATCTTACCAATGTAAGTGTAGGTGGGTTAGGAGGGAAACCTCATTTGTGGAATATTTCCAACTGGTCGGTTAATTATTCATTCAACGAGTATTATTCCAGTAATATCAATACTGAAATTGACCTGGAACGTAATTATCGTGGCGGAATAAGTTATGTATACAACAAAAACCAAAAAAATATTGCACCTTTTAAAAAAGTTAAGCTTCTGAGATCTCCGGCGTTAAGACTACTCAAAGATTTTAATTTTAATCTTTTCCCCAATCATATATCCTTCAGAACTGACCTGTACAGGCATTATGACGAGGTAAAAACAAGAAATATAAATAATCCTATGCTTAGGATTAAACCCACATTCAGAAAGGATTTTGAGTGGAATCGTTTTTATGATCTTAAATATGATATAACGAAATCCCTTAAGGTTGACTTTTCGGCTAATGCCATAGCAAGAATAGATGAGCCTGAAGGTGGAGTGGATAGAGACAGATACAAAGATCATTACGAAACCTGGAAAGATTCAGTACTTACCAACCTGAAGGATTTTGGAAGAACAACACAGTATCATCATGTTATCAATGCAAGTTACCGGATTCCGATAAACAAGTTACCTTTTTTAGATTGGGTGTCAGCAACTGCAAGATATAGTGCAAATTACAATTGGGATATTGGACCTGTATTTCCGGATTCAACAAATATTAAACTGGGTAATACAATTCGTAATTCTAATACCACTCAGCTTAATGGTCAGTTAAATATGCTTAACCTGTATAATAAAGTTGGATTCCTTAAAAAAATTAATCAAAAGTATAGTGGCAGGAGTCGTGCAAGAGAAGAGGTTGAGTATAAGACTGTTACTTATAAGAGAGAAGGTGTAAAATTAAAAGCTGATGAACCCAGGTCAATTTATCATAAGCTAATGACAGAAGATGTAAGTGTGAAAGTTTATAATAGCGCTAACCAGGAAATTACAGGTAAAGTAGAGGTGGAAAATAACCGAAAGATAACATTTACGGCAGATGATAATTATGATAATGTGAGGTTTGTAATTGAAGGTAAAATTGAGAAATCGGAAAGTCCTGTTGTGTTTATTGCCGAGAATTTAACGAGAGCTTTAATGGGAGTGAGAAATGTGTCAGTTTCATATTCAGGGAATCAGGGCACATTATTGCCCGGATTCATGCCACATGCAGAATACATGGGGATGAACCAGTCTAATGGTCAATTAGCACCAGGCTGGCTGTTTATTATGGGTTATCAGGATCGGGATTTTGCTGAAAAAGCGGTCAGGAATGGTTGGTTAACAACTGATACTTTACTGAATATTCCATTCGTGCTTACCCATACAGATAATATAAATATCCGTAGTACAATTGAACCAATCAGCGGACTTAGGATCGATCTGACAGGAAGCAGAAGATTTTCACAGAATGAGAATTCCTATTTTATTGCAAACAGATATGGAAATTTCCCTGATAGTACAAGAAATATGATGACTACCGGGAATTTTAGTATGTCAGCATTAACATGGAGTACTGCATTTGAAAAAATTAAAAGTAGTAACCAGTATAAATCAGAAAATTTCAACCGGTTTAAAGAATATACAGAGATTATATCAAGACGATTGGCAAACAAGAGAAGGAATACTGATAATAGCTATACTCCCGGTGATGGAGAATATAAAGATGGCTATGAGATTACATCACAGGAGGTATTAATACCTGCTTTTCTTGCTGCCTACTCCGGACGGGATCCTGAAAAAATAGCTCTTACCCCATTTCCTTCTATATGGGGAATAATGCCAAACTGGAGAATAACATATGATGGATTATCAAAACTTGATTTTGTGCAAAAATATCTTCATTCCATAACCATTAATCATGCTTACCGTTCTTCATTTAATATTGGTACTTACAGTACTAACCTGTTTTATCTTGAGAATGGAAACGGATTGAACTATATAAGAGATGTACAGAATAATTTTATAGCCAGAAATGAAGTGGCAACAGCTACAATAAATGAGCAGTTTAGCCCATTAATTAATATTGATTTTAATTTCAGAAATAGCTTTACTACACGTTTTGAGCTTAAGAAAAACAGAACACTGGCTTTAAGCTTATCAAACAATCAAATTACCGAGGTTAAAAGTGATGAATTTACCATAGGGCTTGGATATCGCTTTGATGAAGTTCAACTTATTATCCGGATTGGTGGTAGTGAAAGAGAATTAAAAAGTGACTTGAAGCTCAGAACCGATCTGTCTATTCGTGATAATAAAACAATTATCAGAAAGTTGATTGAGAACGTTGATCAACCAACTGCAGGACAGCGTATTGTAAGCATAAAAACAACTGCTGATTATGTTCTCAGCGACCGGTTTAACCTTAGGCTTTTCTTTGACAGGGTGGTAAATAATCCTTTTGTTGCATCATCTTATCCAACAGCTAATACTAATTTTGGATTTAGTATTCGGTTTACGCTAACGCAATAAAGGGAGAAGGGAGTAAAGGGAACTTTCAACTCTTTTGAGTTTTTCATTCATTTTCCGGATGAACTATAGATGGACATAAAAAAATTGGTGGGTTTATTATACGAATAAAATTTTTTGTTTAATTTTGAGAACTCTAAAATATTAATTATTAAAAACGAAAAACATGAAAATTCCTGAAAACTTGAAATACACAAAAGATCATGAATGGATAAGGGTTGAAGAGAGTTTTGGTTATGTAGGTGTTACAGATTTTGCACAGGGAGAACTGGGAGATGTAGTTTTTGTGGAAATTGAAACTGAAGGTGAAAGTCTTAACAAGGAAGAAGTTTTTGGTACTATTGAAGCTGTTAAAACAGTCTCAGATATGTTTATGCCTATATCAGGTGAAGTTATTGAGATAAATCAGAAGATTGAAGACGAACCCGAGTTGGTCAATAAAGATCCATATGGTGAGGGCTGGCTGATTAAGATCTCAATTACCGATTCTTCAGAGCTTGATGAACTCCTGACTCCGGAACAATATAGCGACCTGATAAATACCTGAATAGTTAAATACAGTTAAAATCAGATACAGGTTTATCCATAAAATTGGGTAAACCTTTTTTTGGGTATATCTTTGAATTATATATATTCATAGTAACTTATTAATCCAAGTTGCTACTTACTTACAGTTCTATTTAATAATAAATCGCAACTTGAGTTAATTAGTACTTAAAGTGAATGAAAGTCAGGTAAGGTGAGTAAGTAAGTAAATGAGAAAATGATAAAATGAGTAAATGCGAAAATGAGAAGAGGGCGCGAAAGAGGTTATAAAATGTATAATCTTGAATGCCTGCCACGTGAAATGCGACAAAGGAGCATATTTCACTGCGGTAGAATGTAGAAATAAGAGAGGTGACAAGGTGAGTAGATAAAAGTGTATTAAAAACTTTAAACACTCTATCATTTAAGCATTCTATCATTTAAGCATTTAAGCATTTCTAACTTAAGACACTGAATAGTTACTATATATAAAGCAGTGAAAAGACAAAAGCAAATACCCAAAAGTTATTGGATACCTTTATTAACGGTTGCTTTTACTATTCTTTACCTGGTATTCCCTACAAACAATTCCTCGGTTGATGCCTATTATTATGCTGCATCGGTTAAATATAATGGCGAATTATTCCATCCTCACCATCTGCTTTACAATGTGACATTCCGTCTGTTTTTTAATTTGCCGTTTTTTAATAATGAAGAAATTGATATCCTCCAGGGGATGAAAATGGTTAATTCATTTATTGGAGGACTTTGCCTCTTTTTATTTTCTTTACTTCTGAAAAGAACTGGACGGTCAATAAAGGAAATTTTCGGAATAATATTACTTACTGGATCTTCTTTTGTTGTAATGCGTTATTCATCAGAAAACGAAGTATATCTTATTCCTCTGGCTTTTTCACTGAGTTCATCTGTTATTTATCAGGATTATTTAAAAAGCAGAAGTTTGACAAGGCTCCTGATAAGCGGGTTACTTGCCTCAATTGCTGTTCTTTACCATCAAATAGGTATGTTCTGGTGGTTAGGTTTATTTATTGGGTTGATTTTTTTTCGCCATTCATGGAAATTAAAACTTGTATTTGTAACTACTGTAATACCTGTGATTCTGATATATAGTATTGTTGTTTTCCGGCTTCCGGAGTTTGAGAATAATTTTACCGGGATATTCAAGTTTGCTTTAAGAGATTATTTATCTTCAGGATTTGATAAAATCCCCGGGTGGGAGAATTTATTTTTTGGAACGGTAAATTTAATAAGAAGCTTTATACAGATTCATGGGTATATTTTTAGAATGATCGGTAAAAATATTCTCTGGATCATACCCGGACTGGTTTCCATGTTGTTAATAGGGGTTGTTTTTGGAAGGAAGGGTTTTTTGATTGGAAAAACAGAGCTAGTGAACCGTCCATTTTTTATTACTCATTTACTTATACTGGGATTTTGTATTGTTTTTGCATTTTTTGCAGAGGGGAATGCCGAGTTTATGGTAATGGTTCCTTTCCTGGGATTCTTGATATTATTCTCAAAGATTAAAATAAGGGACAGATCAATGATCCTTTTTGGGATTGCATTATTAGTTTGGAATGTTTCATATGGTTTAATTCCCCGCAATAATTTTGAGTTTACTAATTATTCAATGTTGCAATCGTGGATAAAGAAAAATCCGGATGCGACATTTGTATTAAAATCCGACCAGCAGGTTATAAGCAGACTTTATTATCAGTCGGGGATCGAGGTTTATCCACAAATAATAAAATCTCCTTCCTCACTAATCCGGCGAGGCGGGAATGTGGAAGATATTTACAGTAAACTGGACAAGTTAATTGCCCGGGGAAACCATATTTATACTGATTGTGTTGAATATCCCGTAATATTGTCGCGGCAAGGGGTTATTGATACCAGTGAAGATGATTATTTTTTTACCGGATATGAATATGAATCTGTTGATTCAGTTGAAACTCTTTTCGGTACATTTTTTCTGCATCGTATTTGCAACCGGGAACGACACTAAAGTGTTTTCTTCACTTCAAATTCAGTGTAAGCTTCAATAGTATCACTAACTTTGATGTCATTAAAGTTAGTTACATTAAGTCCGCATTCCAGACCTGAAACCACCTCTTTTACATCATCTTTGAATCGTTTCAGTGATCCAAGTTCACCGGAATACATAACAATGCCATCCCTTATTACCCTGACTTTCGAGTCACGAACAATTTTCCCTTCTTTCACCATACACCCTGCAATTGTTCCTGCATTAGTAATTTTGAATATTTCAAGGATCTCAAGAGTAGCAACGATCTTTTCTTTTATTTCCGGAGAGAGCATGCCTTCCATAGCTGATTTTATTTCCTCAATAGCGTCATAGATTATGGAATACAGTCTGATCTCAATTTCCTCTTTTTCAGCCAATTTTCTTGCTGCCAAAGATGGGCGAACCTGGAATCCAATAATCAAGGCATTTGAAGCTGCAGCAAGCAGAATATCTGATTCTGATATTTGTCCAACTGCTTTATGGATAATATTTACATATATCTCATCAGTAGATAGTTTTATAAGGGAATCACTTAAAGCTTCAACCGAGCCATCTACATCTCCCTTAATAATAATGTTTAGCTCCTGGAAGTTGCCGATAGCAATTCGCCGTCCTATTTCATCCAGGGTGATATGTTTTTGTGTACGGATACCTTGTTCACGTTGTAGCTGATTTCTTCTGGTTGCAATCTCCCTGGCTTCACGGGTACTGCTCATTATATTGAAAGTATCTCCGGCTTGTGGAGCTCCGTTTAATCCGAGGATTAGGGCAGGAGTAGCCGGACCGGCTTCCTCAATATTTTTATCTCGTTCGTTGAACATTGCTTTAATATGACCAAAGTAACTTCCTGCAAGCATAATATCACCAACCTTCAGAACTCCGCCTTCTACAAGTAAGGTTGCAACATAACCCTTTCCCTTATCCAAAGATGATTCTATAATTGTTCCATTTGCTTTTCTGTCAGGGTTTGCTTTTAGCTCGAGCATTTCTGCTTCAAGCAGAACTTTTTCCAGAAGTTCATCAATATTAATCCCATTTTTAGCTGAGATATCCTGAGATTGATATTTCCCACCCCAATCTTCAACAAGGAAATTCATATTTGCCAACTCTTCTTTCACTTTTTCAACATTTGCTGATGGTTTGTCAATTTTGTTAATTGCAAAAACCATTGGTACGCCTGCGGCATGTGCGTGATTAATAGCTTCAACTGTTTGAGGTTTAACACCATCATCGGCAGCTACAACGATAATAGCAATATCAGTGATTTGAGCACCTCTGGCACGCATGGCGGTAAAGGCCTCATGCCCGGGCGTGTCAAGAAATGATATCTTCCGGTTGTCACCAAGATTCACACTATAGGCACCAATATGCTGGGTTATTCCACCGGCTTCCCCTGCAATTACATTGGATTTTCGAATATGGTCAAGTAACTTGGTTTTTCCATGGTCGACGTGCCCCATAACTGTTACAATAGGCGGACGAGATTTCATATCTTCTTCACGATCTTCCTCTTTCAAAATTGCCTCCTGGACATCAACACTAATAAACTCAACTTCATAATTAAATTCATTAGCTACAAGAACAATGGTTTCAGCATCAAGTCTCTGATTTATTGAAACCAGAAGTCCTATGCTCATGCATGTTGAAATAATTTCAGTGCTTTCAACATTCATCATAGCAGCCAATTCGCTTACAGACACAAACTCAGTAACTTTAATAGTATGTTTTTCCTGCTCTTGTTTTATATCTTCTTCTTCCTGTTTTTTGCTTTGTGCATCACGCTTTTCACGTCTGTATTTCGAACCCTTAGATTTCCCTTTTGAAGTAAGTTTGGCAAGTGTTTCTTTAATTTGCTTTTGCACATCTTCTTCGTTCACTTCAGGATGGAACTGTTTTGCTTTTCCTTTTGTAGCTTTCGGTTTACTTCTTTTCTTTTCCTTAAAATCAACTTTATCAGTATCCTTTATAATTCTCTTTCTTTTCTTTTTCTTTTTGGGATGTTTGTCGGATGAAGCAACAGGTTTTTTCTTTTCCTCTTTTGCAGGAAGATCTATTTTACCAACAACGGTAGGTCCTGATAATTTTTTAAAATCTGATTTATAAACCTTCTTTTCATCTTCTTTTTCGGTAAGGGTTATCTCTTTTGCTTCAATATCTGAAATCGGTTCTTCTTCTATCTTTGGAGTTTCTTTTTTGGGAGGCGTTTCTTCTTTCTTCTTTTCAGGTTTGGTTTCAGGTTTGGTTTCAGCTTTGGTTTTACTCTTGACTGAATCAAGATCAATTTTACCTACAATCTTAATTTCTTTGCCTTTTTCAGATTTTTTTTCCTCAACCGGTTTTTCTTCAGAAACAGGTTCTTCTTTTGGTTTTTCTATTTCTGTGGCAGTCCCGCTTACGTCAGTGATTAATACTTCTTCAGTAGTTTCAGTTGCATCCGGGGATTCAATATCGTTTTCTGTTTCATCTGTTGTTTCATACTCCTGAGTTTCCTGGAGGTTCCGCATACTTAATTTTTCCGATTCTTTTTTTGCAGTTGAGTCAGAACTATATTCAATAGCGAGAAATTCGTACGCTTCAGGAGAAATTTTTGTATTTGGGTTAGATTCAATAGTAAAATCTTTTTTATGCAGGAATTCAACAATAGTGTTAATTCCTACATTAAACTCTCTTGCAGCTTTGCTAAGTCGTATTCCTTTTTTCCCTTGTGTCATTAATATCTTCCTATGTGCATAATATTTATAAGTAATCCGCTAATATATAATATATTAAATAAATCACTCAAATTCTTCATGTAAAATTTTCAAAACATCTTTTATGGTTTCTTCTTCGAGATCAGTTCTTTTAACCAGGTCGCTTAAAGATAATTCCAGGACACTTCTAGCTGTATCGCATCCAATTGCCTTTAGTTCATCAAGAACCCAGCTTTCAATTTCATCTGTAAATTCTTCAAGATTAACATCTTCTGTGTCTTCAGTATCTGTTTCTCTGTAAACATCTATCTCGTAACCGGTAAGTTGACTTGCAAGCCTGATATTTAATCCGCCTTTACCTATTGCCAGTGAAACCTCTTCGGGTTGCAGGAATACTTCTGCACGCTCATCTTCATCCAGCATCTTGATTGATTCTACTTTTGCAGGACTGAGCGATCTGGAGATAAACAATTTTATGTTTGATGTGTAATTAATAACGTCAATATTTTCATTCTTTAACTCTCTTACGATACCATGAATTCTGGAGCCTTTCATCCCAACGCATGCACCTACAGGGTCAATTCTCTCATCGTAGGACTCAACTGCAACTTTTGCTCTTTCTCCGGGGATCCTAACTATTTTTTTAATGGTTATCAATCCATCGAAAATTTCAGGAACTTCAAGTTCGAACAATCTTTCGAGAAAAACAGGTGATGTCCGGGAAATGATAATAAGTGGATTGTTATTTCTCATCTCAACTCTTACAATAACTGCCCGTAAAGTATCTCCTTTCCTGAAAAAGTCTGACGGGATTTGCTCTTCCTTTGGCATTATCAATTCATTTCCCTCATCATCCAGGATAAGCATCTCTCGTTTCCAGACCTGGTAAACCTCCCCGGTAATAATGTCACCAACACGGTCTTTGTATTTGTTGAAAACATAATCCTTCTCCAGATCAAGTATTCTGGAAGTCAGGTTTTGTCTTAATGATAAGATGGTTCTTCTGCCAAAATCAATGAGTTTTACTTCATCAGTTACCTCTTCTCCAACCTCATAGTCTTCGTCAATTTTAGTAGCTTCAGAAAGAGTTATCTGTAAATTTTTGTCTTCAATTTTATCATCTTCAACAACTTCCCTGTTTCTCCAAATCTCAAAGTCGCCTTTGTCAATGTTGATGATAATGTCGAAATTTTCATCTGTACCGAACTGCTTCTGTAAAACACTCCGGAAAACATCTTCCAGAACACTCATCATAGTTGTACGATCAATGTTTTTCATTTCTTTGAACTCAGAAAATGTATCGATTAATTTCATGTTTTCCATTTGTTCTCTTATTTAAAAACTATTACTGTTTTAGCTGTTTTTATTTGGTTAAAATCTAAAGAAATATTTTCAGAAATTAACTTTTTTTTCTTTTCCTTTTTAATCCGTGTTTTAATGCCAAGTTCAAATCCTTTATCGGTTACTTTGTTTAATATCCCTTTCATTTTTAACCCATCCTGTGTTATTACTTCAATTTTGTTACCCCTGTTTTTGTAATATTGCTCAATAACCTTAAATGGCATGCTAAGGCCCGGAGAGGAAACTTGTAATTCATAATCTTCTTCATCGCGATTGAGCCCATCCTCAATTATTCTGCTTATTACTACACATTCATCAATAGTAATCCCTTCAGGTTTATCAAGTAAAACTTTAATAGTATTCCCGGAACCTATTGAAAGAGCAACAAAGAAGATATCTTTATCTTCTATCCAGTCTTTTACAATTTTTTCAATCCTTTCTGTATTAATCATAAAAATGATATAAAAATAGGGGACTTTCCGTCCCCCATAATACAACTCTTCACTTTTCTGTGCACAAAGGTAATTATTATCATTAAAATAACAAAACAAGAAATTTAATGGGATTTTTGAAATTTCCAATAGTTATAACAACTTTGTAGTGCTATATTTATGCAGTATTTAGAAGAATGGAATAATGGAAGGATGGAATAATGGAACGTTTGAGCAAACTTGTTTGCGAAAACCTCATAGCCTGTCCCGCCTGTCCCGTATTATCGGGGAACTTGATTCGGGAAGCGGGCTGTGGGAAGGATTGTGGGAGCGAATAATATTGGGAAGAGTGAAGAAGTCGAAGAGTCAAAAGGTCTAAAAGTCGAAGGGAAAAAGTTTTGAGATTAAGGCTTGAAGAAAAAACCAGTAACCAGTGGCCAACGACCAGTAACCAGTAACCAGATTTGTCCTCAGAAGTTTTGACGAAGGAGGATAAACCAGTAAGACAGAAAAACCTAATATATGATCAATTACACCAGAAGTGCCAAGTAATAATAAACATAAAATCATTAATGATCCGGTCTATGGGTTTATTAGTATCCCATCAGACCTGATTTATGAATTAGTTGAGCATCCCTATTTTCAGAGATTAAGAAGGATTAAACAACTTGGATTGACAAATTATGTTTATCCCGGAGCTACGCATACCCGTTTTCAACATGCACTGGGGTCATTACATCTTATGAGTCTTGCAGTACAGACTATTAGGGAAAAAGGTCATGAAATTACACAGGAAGAAGCTAAAGCTGTATCTGCAGCAATACTTTTGCATGATATCGGGCATGGCCCGTTCTCTCATGCTCTTGAATATAGTATTATTGAGCATATTACACATGAAGATATTTCAGGTATTTATATGGAATATCTTAATAAATTGTTCAATGGGAAATTGAACATGGCAATTGAAATATTTAAAGGGGAATACAAGAAAAAATTTCTACATCAACTTATTTCAGGACAGATAGATATGGATCGTCTTGATTATCTTCGACGGGATAGCTTTTTTAGTGGTGTCGTTGAAGGCTCTGTGAGTTTTGACAGAATAATAAAAATGCTGAATGTGACGGAGGGTGATCTGGTAGTTGAAGCAAAAGGAATTTACTCAATAGAGAAATTCCTTATTGCAAGGAGATTCATGTACTGGCAGGTTTACATGCATAAAACTGTTATAGCAGGTGAGCAATTATTAGTTAATATTTTGAAAAGGGCTAAAGCTTTGGCTGATAAGGGTGTAGAATTGTTTGCAACTCCTTCCCTGAAGTTTTTCTTGTATAATCATGTGAACAGGGATGCTCTTTTTTCTGCAAATCCCCGATTCGCTAAAGATGAAATTCTTGATCATTTTTCTAAGCTTGATGACAATGATATAATATCTTGTGCCAGGGTGTGGGCAGATCATCCAGATTTCACATTATCATATTTATGTAAAGGAATAATTAACAGGCAGTTGTATAAAGTAGAAATTAATAATGATCCTTTTCCCGAACAAAGGATAGAAGAAATGAGAAAGAGAATAAAATTGCGTTATTCCCTTTCTGAAGATGTAATGAGTTACTTTGTTTTTACACTTACAATTAGTGCCAATACCTACAGCCCGGAAGAGAAGGAGATAAGAATATTGAACAAATCGGGGCGGTTAAATGATCTGTCTGATGTTTCTGAAATGCTGAAAATATCAGCATTGAAAAAAACGGAGAAAAAATATATTTTATGCTATTTGAGGGAGTAGAGGGGAAAGAGGGAATAGAGGGAGTAGATGGAATAGAAGGAATAGATGGAACGTTTGAGCAAACTTGTTTGCGAAAACCTCATAGCCTGTCCCGCCTGTCCCGTATTATCGGGGAACTTGATTCGGGAAGCGGCTTGTGGGAAGGATTGTGGGAGCGAATAATGATGGAATATTGGAATATTGAAAGTTTGCAAAGTTCAACGCTTACTTTTAACTTTATAACGTAATAACTTTTAACTCTTTATCGATGGAATTTACAGCAAAAATTATCGCACAGTTTCTGAATGGAGAAATTGAAGGGAATCCTGATGTTTCAGTAAATATTGTTTCGGGAATTGAAAATGGGAAAGAAGGCACAATAGCTTTTCTTGCTAATCCAAAATATGCTAAGTATTTATATACAACAAAAGCATCTATTGTGTTGATAAATAAAGATTTTAATGTTGAGAAAAAGGTGAATTGTACATTAATAAGAGTCAAAGATTCTTACCAGTCACTTGCCTCATTGCTGGAATTGTACGAGCAACAGAAGCCTGTGAAAGTAGGTATTCACGAAATGGCAGTAATTGAAAAATCGGCAACTATTGGGAAGGATGTTTATATCGGACCATTTGTTTATATTGGCGAAAATGCCGTTGTGGAAGATAACGCTAAAATATATCCGCACGTTTATATAGGTGATCAGGCTATTGTGGGGAACGGGACGATTATTTATCCGGGAGTAAAGATATACTATGATTGCAGGGTTGGGGCAGAATGCATTATTCATGGTGGGACAATTATTGGATCTGATGGTTTTGGATTCGCTCCGAAATCCAGCAAGGATTATAAGAAAATTCCCCAGGTGGGTAATGTGATTCTGGAAGATGATGTTGAAATTGGCGCGAATTGTTCAATTGACAGAGCAACTATGGGTTCGACAATAATAAGGAAAGGTGTTAAGCTTGATAATTTAATACAAGTTGCCCATAATGTAGAAATTGGTAAAAACACCGTAATAGCTGCTCAGACAGGAATTTCAGGATCAACAAAACTGGGAAGTGAGTGTATGGTTGGTGGACAGGTTGGATTTACAGGTCATATTTCTATCGCTGATGCTGTGAAAATTGGAGCTCAGGCAGGACTGATGGCAGATGTTAAGGATAAAGGAACAGTGTTACTGGGCTCTCCCGCATTCGGTTTTTCTGATTATATGAAATCATATGTTTATTTCAGGAAGCTTCCGGCACTTAAAGCAGAAATTGATGCCCTCAGGAAGGAACTTGAAGAATTGAAAGAAAAAAAATAACATAATAAATTTCATCTCGTTCTCTACTTCTAATTTCTTAAACCGTTAATCGGTGTTCGATATTCAAAATAAGAATTATGTTTTTCCTGCTTAAAGATAACTGCAGAGTATCATCCACATATAATGTTTGAATCATTTTTAGTATCTTGCGCACCGTTAATGAGGTAATTAACTATTACTCTTTATATGTGCGAAAAACAAAGAACACTTAAAAACCCTGTTACCCTAAGAGGTAAAGGGCTTCATTCGGGGGTTAATGTTTCTGTTACTTTTAAACCGGCTCCTGAAAACCATGGATATAAATTTTGTCGCTGTGACCTGCCCGATAAACCAATAATAAGAGCAATGCCTGAAAATGTTGTAGATACATCAAGAGGTACAACACTTCAGGAAAATGGTCATAAAATTGCAACAATTGAACATGTCCTTGCAGCTTTTCATGGGAAACAGGTGGATAATGCTCTGATTGAAATTGATGGCCCTGAAGCGCCGATCATGGGGGGAAGTTCTTTTATGTTTGTTGAAGCGATAGAGAAGGCCGGAATTATTGAACAGGATGCAGAAAGGGAATACTTTGTTGTTAAAGAAAAAATAGTCTACTCAAATGAGGAAAATGGTGTGGATATGATTGTTTATCCTGACGACCATCTGAGTGTCAATGTTTTGATAGACTATAATTCAAAAGTTCTTGGTAATCAGTATGCGATTCTTGACAAAATTTCTGATTTCGAGAAAGAAATATCTATGTGCAGAACCTTCGTATTTTTTCATGAGTTAGAAGGTCTTGCAAAAATGGGTTTGATAAAAGGAGGGGATATTGATAATGCAATTGTTATTCTTGACCGGAAAGTGAAGCAATCGGAAATTGACAGGATTGCTGATCTGTTCAATAAACCTCATATCAAAGCTAATTCTGAAGGGATTTTAAATAATATTGATCTCCATTTCAGTAATGAACCTGCCCGTCATAAATTGTTGGACATCATTGGTGACCTGGCTTTGATCGGGAAGCCGATTAAAGGAAGAATAGTAGCTACACGCCCGGGTCATTTTGCCAATACCGAACTGGCAAAAAGTGTTAAGCAGGAGATGAAAAAAGAAACTTCAAAAAAATCTATTCCTGTCTATGATCCCAATCAACCTCCTTTAATGGATGTTAAAGAGGTCCGTTCAAGGTTGCCGCATCGTTACCCGTTCCTGCTGGTTGACAAGATTATCCACATGGATGATCATTCTGTTGTGGGCGTTAAGAACTTAACTTACAATGAATTTTTTTTCCAGGGACATTTTCCGGATGAACCAATTATGCCCGGGGTGTTGCAAGTTGAGGCTATGGCCCAGGTTGGGGGAATACTTGTGCTTAGCTCTGTTCCCGATCCGGAAAATTATTCTACCTACTTCCTGAAAATTGATAAAGTAAAATTCAAACAAATGGTTGTTCCGGGCGATACCCTGATCCTTAAACTCGAATTACAAGACCCCATCCGGCGTGGTATCGCCACCATGTATGGAAGAGCTTATGTGGGTGATAAGCTTGTTTCTGAAGGTGAATTTATGGCACAGGTAATGAAAATAAAAGCTAAATGAGATCAGAATTAGCATATATTCATCCTGATGCCCGTATAGGGAAAGATGTTGTGATCGAACCATTTTCATATATAGCGGGCGATGTGGAAATTGGCGATGGTACATGGATTGGTCCAAATGTTACTATAATGGATGGTGCCAGGATTGGCAGAAAATGCCAGATATTCCCCGATGCCGTAATCTCAGCTATTCCCCAGGATATGAAATTTGCGGGAGAAGAAAGTACCGCAGAGATTGGAGATAATGTTACTATCAGGGAATGTGTGACAGTGAATCGTGGTACAAAAGCTTCTCATAAAACTGTAGTAGGGAACAATACTCTGTTAATGGCATATGTACATATTGCACATGATTGTGTTGTGGGGAATAATTGTGTTTTGGTAAATAGTGTCGGACTTGCCGGTGAGGTGATTATTGACGACTGGGCTATACTGGGAGGAACTACTGTAGTACACCAGTTTGTCAATATTGGCGGACATGTAATGATAGGAGGGGGATCGAAAGTGAGAAAAGATATTCCGCCCTATGTTAAAGTAGATCGCGAACCCTTGACATATCTGGGAATTAACTCTATTGGTTTAACAAGGAGAAATTTCAGTAAGGAAAAAATTGAGGAAATACATGAAATTTACAGATTTATTTACCAGAAGGGTTTGAATTTCACCCAGGCAATGGAGAAAATTGAAAATGAAATGCCCTCAACTTCTGAGCGGGATTATATACTTTCCTTCATTAAAAAATCGAAAAGGGGGATAATAAGAGGATAAGAGGGAATAGAGGGAATACCTCATCACTTCTTCTCCTTCAATCCGTTCCAGCCTTGTGCTTGTATTTTAATCGATACACCATCCGGCGTGATAAGATTACATCCCTGGCTTTTTTCAGTAATATAACCTATAGGATGAATAAATGGTGTTTCTTTTATTTTTTCAAAATCATCCATCGATACAGTGAAAACCAGTTCGTAGTCTTCGCCTCCGTTTAGAGCTGCCGTCAGGGGATCAAGCTTAAATTCCTCTGCAAGTTTTTTAGTTTCTATATCAATAGGTATTTTCTCCTGGTGGATCTTACAACCTATACCTGAACTTTTGCAAATATGAAGGACCTCGGAAGAGAGTCCGTCTGAAATATCAATCATTGATGAAGGTCTTACTTTTTTTTCTTTTAGTTTTTTAATTACATCAACCCTGGGTTCGGGTTTTAACTGCCGTCTCAGAACATATTCGTAATTACCAAGATCGGGCTGGGCACCTGGAACTTCCACGAAAATCTTTTTTTCTCTTTCTAGTAGCTGCAAGCCCAGGTAGGCTGCCCCAAGATCCCCGGTAACACATATAATATCATTTATCATAGCAGTATTCCTGTAAACAATGTCTTTTTCAGGTGCATGTCCAATAGCTGTAATGCTGATAGTCAGACCAGTAAGTGAGGATGAGGTGTCGCCCCCAACAAGATCAACCCCATAGTTGTCGCAAGCTAAATTTATTCCTTCATATAAAAGATCAATGTCTTCAACAGCAAATTTGTTTGATATTCCTAAGGAAATAATCATTTGTGTAGGGTCTGCATTCATAGCATATATATCGGAAAAGTTAATAACTGCCGCCTTATATCCAAGATGCTTCAGAGGTGTATAAATAAGGTTAAAATGAATCCCCTCAAGCAGGATGTCTGAGGTGACAACTGTCTGATCTTTACCATGATCAATTATAGCAGCATCATCTCCTATACCTTTTTTGGTACTTTTATTTTTTATTCTGACTTTTTCGGTCAGGTGATCGATCAAACCGAATTCTCCCAGTTCTGATATTGGTGTTCTTTTTTCTTTGAGTGTCATAAATTTGGAATGCTTAAATGCTTATATGAGTAAATTGTTACGGGTTACGCGTTACGGGTTTAATGTTTATCTTAACTTTCATGCTGTCTACCGATTGCCGATTTCTTTTTCGTCAAAGTTAGAAGATTTTTATATTAATTTGCAAAGCCATATTCATATGTGAATTACTATATTTGCACTTATTTGGAATAATTCTGTCAATAAACAATACTGTTCTGAGAATAAGCGCTTTAAATCCAGGCAATTGCGAAAATATGAAGAAGGAGCAAGACAAGATATTAAGCGAAGTTACAGGAAGTGATTATAAATACGGATTTTATACTGATATAGATGCAGATACCTTTCCACCAGGGTTGAATGAAGATGTTGTACGTGCTATATCAGCAAAGAAAAATGAACCGGAATTTATGCTTGAATTTCGTTTGAAAGCTTATCGTCACTGGCTGAAAATGAAAATGCCCGACTGGGCACATCTGAAAATTCCTGAAATTAATTTCCAGGATATCAGTTACTTCTCGGCTCCAAAGAGTCAGAAAGGACCTGAAAGTCTGGATGAGGTAGATCCTGAGCTTAAAAAAACCTTTGATAAACTTGGTATATCTCTTGATGAACAGAAGCTGCTTACAGGAGTAGCTGTCGATGCTGTAATAGACAGTGTATCAGTTAAAACCACTTTTCAGGAAACTCTGGCTGAACATGGAATTATTTTTTGTTCAATGAGCGAAGCTATTATGGAGCATCCAGATCTTATTAAAAAGTACCTGGGATCGGTTGTTCCATATACTGATAACTATTTTGCATCACTCAATTCGGCAATATTCAGCGATGGCTCATTTTGCTATTTACCTAAAGGAGTTAAAGCTCCAATGGAATTATCAACCTATTTTCGGATAAATGCTGCTAATACGGGACAGTTTGAGCGTACACTTATTGTTGCGGAAGAGGGGAGTTATGTTAGTTATCTTGAGGGTTGTACGGCTCCAATTAGGGATGAGAACCAGTTACATGCTGCTATAGTGGAGATTATTGTTGAAAAAGATGCATATGTTAAATATTCCACGGTGCAAAACTGGTATCCGGGTGATATGAATGGTAAAGGAGGGATTTTTAACTTCGTTACAAAACGAGGTATATGCCGTGGTGAACGATCGAAGATATCCTGGACCCAGGTAGAGACAGGTTCAGCAATTACATGGAAATACCCGAGCTGCATTCTGAAAGGGAATGATTCTGTGGGAGAATTTAACTCTGTGGCGGTTACAAATAACTATCAGCAGGCAGATACGGGTACTAAAATGACCCATATTGGGAAAAACACAAAAAGTACTATTATTTCAAAAGGTATCTCTGCCGGATTCAGTAATAATAGCTATCGCGGACTCGTAAAAGTGGTGAAAAAAGCCGTAAATGCAAGGAATTTCTCACAATGCGATTCCCTGTTGTTAGGAGATAAATGTGGTGCACATACATTCCCTTATATAGAGGTGAATAATTCGAATTCAATTGTTGAACATGAAGCAACTACTTCAAAAATAGGGGAAGACCAGATATTTTATTGTAACCAGCGTGGTATCTCAACAGAAGATGCTATTGGTTTGATAGTGAATGGATATGCAAAAGAAGTTCTTAATAAACTCCCAATGGAATTTGCTGTTGAAGCACAAAAGCTGCTACAGATAAGTCTTGAGGGAAGTGTGGGGTAGGAAGAGCAGAGAGCAGAGGAAGAGAGTAAGAAGTAAATAGTATGTAGTAAGTAGGCAGAGGGCAGAGGAAGAGAGTAAGAAGTAAATAGTATGTAGTAAGTAGGCAGAGGGCAGAGGAAGAGAGTAAGAAGTAAATAGTATGTAGTAAGTAGGCAGAGAGCAGAGGGCGAAGGGGATTGAAAAACGAGGGTACGATTGTACGACAACGAGTAACCAGTAACATATAGCCTAATGAAATCTATGTTAAACATAAAGAATCTTAGTGCATCAATAGAAGGCAAAGAAATTCTGAAAGGGATAACCCTGGAGGTTAATGAAGGGGAAGTGCATGCTATTATGGGACCTAATGGTTCAGGGAAAAGCACCCTGGCATCCCTGGTAGCCGGGAAAGAACTTGCTGATGTTACCGGAGGAAGTATTACCTATCTTGGGAAAAACCTGTTCGATCTTAATCCTGAGGAAAGGTCAAAGGCAGGGATCTTCCTTGGATTTCAGTATCCTATTGAAATTCCCGGTGTTACAATGGTGAATTTTCTAAAGACGGCTCTGAACGAACACAGGAAGCATAAAGGACTTGAACCACTTTCGGCAAAGGATTTTCTGAAATTGCTGAGGGAGAAGAAGGATCTGGTTGAGATAGATTCCAAACTTACTAACCGTTCAGTGAATGCCGGATTCTCGGGGGGGGAGAAAAAGAAGAATGAAATATTCCAGATGGCTATGCTTGAACCTAAACTTGCTATCCTGGATGAAACAGATTCAGGACTTGATATTGATGCCCTGAAAATAGTGGCAAACGGTGTTAATAAACTGAAAAGAAAAAATAATGCCACCATTGTTATTACTCACTACCAACGACTACTTGATTATATTGTTCCTGATTATGTGCATGTATTATTTGATGGCAGAATAGTAAAATCGGGAGGTAAAGAACTGGCTCTGGAGCTTGAGAAAAAGGGGTATGAATGGATCAAAAACCAGGTAAATGGTAACTGATTTGGCTTAACACTGAGGAGAAAAGAACGAAATGCAAAACAAAACGGTTATATCGGATATTGAACGCGAATTTGTTGACCTCTATAAGGAAAACAGAAGTATGTTTGAAGCAAAAACTTCTGACCCGGTAAATAAAGTCAGGAGGTCCGGTGTAAGAGATTTTGAAAGACTCGGGATCCCGGGGGAAAAAGACGAAGATTATAAATACACTCCTTTGCAGCCTCTTTTCCAGAAAAAATACCGGAAATACCTGGAACCGCGAAAGGTGGAATTTGACCTGGCTAATGTATTCCAGTGTGATATCCCTACCCTGGATGCTCATTTGTTTCTTTTAGTTAACGGGTTTTTTGATAAGAAAAACGGGAATTCTTTAAAGGAACTGCCATCAGGAATTATAATCGGGAGCCTTGCTTCCGCATCATATAAATATTCCGGGCTATTTGAAAAACATTATGGCAAATATGCATCCCACAAGGATGGTTTGGTTGCACTTAATTCGGCATTTGCACAGGATGGAATATTCCTTTATGTGCCGGAAGGGGCTGTTTATAAAAAACCTATTCAGATTGTAAATCTGGTGATGGCTAAAGAGGATATTATGGTGCAGCACCGGAATCTGATCATTGTTGAAAAAAATGCAGAGGCCGGAGTTATTATTTGTGATCATGCTATGACACCTCATAAATTTCTGACAAATTCAGTTACTGAAATATATGCAGCCGAAAATGCTTCTTTCGATTATGTTAAAGTACAGAATGAGCATAATAATGCAGTGCAATTTTCACATATTTTTATTAACCAGGAAGTTAATAGCAACATGACCTCAAACATTATGACCCTTCATGGAGGAGTTGTGAGGAATAATGTCAATGTATTGCTTAATGGTGAGGGAGCAGAGAACAATTCCTATGGCCTTTACCTGGTTGACCGGGAACAACATGTGGATAACTACACCCATGTAGATCATGCAAAGCCAAACTGCTTTAGCAACCAGCTTTATAAAGGAGTGCTGGATGATTCTGCCACTGGGGCTTTCAATGGCAGAATACTTGTCAGAAAAGACTCACAAAACACAAATGCATACCAGGCTAACAATAATATATTACTCACTGATGATGCTAAAATATATACCAAACCCCAATTGGAAATTTATGCCGATAATGTGAAATGTAGTCATGGTGCAACAGTGGGACAACTTGATGAAGAGGCTCTGTTCTATATGCGCGCAAGAGGAATTCCTGAAAAGGAAGCAAGGCTTATCATGATGTTTGCCTTTGCTCATGAAGTTATTGGAAATGTAAAGGCAGAAGCTCTGCTTAAAAGGATTGATGACCTGGTTGAAAAAAGACTTAAAGGTGAACTGTCCCCATGTGATAATTGTGCTATGAAATGTTATTAATTATAATATGTTTGACGTTGAAAAAATAAGGAAAGATTTTCCTATCCTGCAAAAGAAAGTTTACGGAAATTCATTGATATACCTGGATAACGGGGCTACCTCACAAAAACCACGGGCGGTAATTGAGAAAATAAACAGTTTTTACTCGCATAGTAACAGTAGTATCCACAGAGGAGTACATTTTCTTAGCGAACAAGCCACCGCCGAATATGAATCTGTAAGAAACAAAGTAAAGAAATTTATCAATGCGGAACTAAATCACGAAATTATTTTTACTGCCGGTACAACAGCTTCAATTAACAGTGTGGCATTTTCCTTTGGCGAAAAATATATAAATACAGGAGATGAGATCATCCTCACAGAAATGGAACATCATGCTAATATTGTTCCCTGGCAAATGCTTTGTGACAGGAAAGGATGTAAGTTGAAGATTATTCCTTTCGATGATAACGGGGATCTGCTCCTTGAGGATTTTGAAAAAATGTTTACTCCGAAAACCAGGATCCTCGCTATAACACATATTTCAAATGCACTGGGTACCATTAATCCTGTGAAGGAAATGATCAAAACGGCCCATGCTAATAATGTTCCGGTACTGGTTGACGGAGCTCAATCAGTTCAGCATGGAGTAGTTGATGTCAGGGATCTCGATTGTGATTTTTTCGTATTTTCAGGACATAAGATCTATGGACCTACCGGAATTGGAGTTCTTTATGGAAAAGAGAAATGGCTTGAAGAGATGCCTCCGTACCAGGGTGGCGGTGATATGATAAAAAGTGTAACATTCGAAAAAACCACCTATAACGATCTCCCCTTTAAGTTCGAAGCGGGTACTACTAACTATGTTGGAGCAGTGGGACTGGCTGCAGCGCTCGATTATGTTACAGAAACCGGGAGAGAGGAAATAGAAGAATACGAGAGTGAGTTATCCACGTATGCACACAAGAAGTTAAGTCAGGTTGAAGGACTGAAATTTTTTGGTACATCAGCGGATAAGATCGGTATCCTTTCTTTCCTTATTGAAGGAATACACCAGTATGATGTAGGTATGATCATTGACAAGCTTGGAATAGCTGTGAGGACAGGGACGCATTGTGCACAGCCGGTTATGGATCATTTTGGGATTGACGGAACCATCAGGGCCTCACTGGCGTTTTATAATACAAAGATGGAGATTGATCAGCTTTATGAAGCTTTACTGAAAGTGAAACAAATGTTAGGAAGATAAGAAGAGGAAATGAGTGAATGCTAAAATGCTTAAATGAGGAAATGAGTGAATGCTAAAATGCTTAAATGAGGAAATGAGGAGAAGAGGGGATGAGGAGAAGATGAGATGAGGAAATGAGTGAATGCTAAAATGCTTAAATGAGGAAATGAGGAAATGAGGAAATGAGGAGATGAGGAGATGAGGAAATGAGTGAATGCTAAAATGCTTAAATGAGGAAATGAGTGAATGCTAAAATGCTTAAATGAGGAAATGAGTGAATGCTAAAATGCTTAAATGAGGAAATGAGGAAATGAGGAAATGAGTGAATGCTAAAATGCTTAAATGAGGAAATGAGGAGAAGAGGGGATGAGGAGAAGATGAGAAGGGGCATTGTTTGAAAAATGATTTTGCGAGGAACGAAGTGACGAAGCAAACTGCCTGAAACGAGCAAAGAGTTAATTTGAAAGAATTATTTAGATAAATAGTAGATTTATATACCAAAAATGACACTTAACGAAACTCAGGACGAAATTATTGATGATTTTGAACTTTTTGATGAGTGGATGGATAAGTATAATTATCTGATTGAATTGGGTAACCAGCTTGAGCCACTAAATCCGAAACATAAGAATAATGAATATCTTATTGAAGGATGCCAGTCGAAAGTATGGCTTTATGCAGAATTGGATAATGGAAAAATTAAGTTCACCGCAGATAGTGATGCAATTATTACCAAAGGTATAGTTGCTTTGCTGGTAAAAGTAATGTCGGGGCGTAAACCGGAGGAGATAAAAGATGCCGACCTCTATTTTATCGACAGGATAGGGCTTAAAGAAAATCTGTCACCAACAAGATCGAACGGACTGCTGGCAATGATAAAGCAAATGAAGCTTTACGGGCTTGCTTATTATGCGAAACAGAGGAAATAAAATCTTAGTAATTATGACTGAAAAAAATGATTTCCTGCAGGTAGAAGCTCAAATAGTAAGAGCGCTAAAAACTGTTTTTGATCCGGAGATTCCTGTAAATGTTTATGACCTCGGACTGATATACGAAATAGCAGTGGATGAAAATAAAGTTGCCCGGATAACCATGACGCTGACTGCCCCAAACTGTCCGATGGCAGATGATTTAATTGCCGATGTAAGAAATATGGTTGGCAGCATTACAGGTGTAAAAGATGTTGATATTACATTGACCTTTGATCCTCCGTGGGACAAAAGTATGATGTCTGAAGAGGCAAAACTGGAACTGGGATTTTTGTAGAAGGGAATAGAGGGAATAAAATATTTTTCCATCCGGTTCCCGGATAAATCATGATAATATGAACCGGAAGGCAGAGATCACTATGTTAATAAAGACTGAAGCCAAAAAACTTGGTTTCCAGGATTGTGGTATTGCTCCTGCTGGTTTTCTCGATAAAGATGCCGCATATTTTGCCGGCTGGCTTAATAATAATATGCACGCAGGAATGAGTTACATGAAGAGGCATTTTGAAAAAAGAACAGATCCTACAAAATTAGTCCCGGGTGCAAGGTCGGTTATTTCTGTTATTCTTAATTATTATCCGCCTGAAATTAAGAATGATAAAAAAGATGTGCAAATTTCAAAGTATGCCTACGGGCGTGATTACCATAAGGTTGTTAAGAAAAAGCTGAAAAAATTACTTGAAATTATCTGCGAGTATGAAGGAACTGTAACAGGAAGGTTTTTCGTTGATTCGGCCCCTGTCCTTGAAAGAGCATGGGCTGCCCGGAGTGGTCTGGGATGGATAGGCAAAAATTCTAACCTGATAAACAAGAAATATGGTTCATTTATTTTTATTGGTGAGCTGATTGTAAATCTTGATCTTGAGTATGATAATCCTGCAAAAGATTATTGTGGCAATTGCACAAAGTGTATTGATGCATGTCCTACTGGTGCTATTGTCGCCGATCGGGTGATAGATGCCAACCGGTGTATCTCATATCAAACAATTGAGAATAAGGAGGAGATTGATTATAGACTTAAAGGGAAAATGGGAAATTGGGTGTTTGGCTGTGATATCTGCCAGGATATTTGTCCCTGGAATAAGGGGATACTACCTGCCAATGAACCTGACTTTATACCCCGTAAAGAGATATTGGAAATGAAGGGAGATGACTGGAATAATCTGGATGAAGAGAGATATAACAAATTGTTTTCCGGCACTGCAGTAAAAAGATCCGGGTTCTCAGGCTTTAAAAGAAATATTGCTTTTCTTAAAGAGTAATCGGTCAGACCACCTCATTACCTCATCACCTCATTACCTCATCACATCTATTCCGTCCATCAGGCATCATTTCATAAATTCCCCCACCAACCTAACAATCCAGAAAATAATCCATAGTGAAAAAAATATTCCAATAGTAATACGAATTGTCGAAGATTTTATTCCTATCCCGATTTTCCTTCCTGTTATTATTTCTGTTAGTAAAGCAATAAAAGAAACCAGGAATATTACATAAACCAAAGGTCCGAAAAGGTGATATTGAAAAGCCTCCTTCAGGTGAAGGTGGGTTAGAGCAACCAATGAGCGGGTCATTCCGCATGTAGGGCAGCTATGCCCTGTAATCTGATGAAATTTGCAGGTAATAATACCGGCTGGTGCAGGACTGATAATAAACGGGAAAAGAATTAACCCCAAAAACACAGCAGCCAGAAATATCCTAATACGACAGTCCGCAGGATTAATTTTTGAGATAAATGATATCCATTTCATTTGGAAGGCTTACAACCTTTATACTTTCGAGGGGTTCAAGGTTCAAAGTTCAAGGTTCCAGGGCCCCCTTCTTAACCCGTAACTCGAAATCCGAAACTCGTAACACTTCTTCACTTCATCATTCGACATTCGTTAACTTAGCGAAGCGATCTCACGAACACAATTGAAATTATTAATTTTGTGAGTAATCGATATTCATTATTCTTTTCTTCACCTCATCACCCCATCATCCCATCACCCCATCATCTCTTCACCTCTTCTTCTCTTCCCTCTATGCCCTCAGCTTTTCGGTTAATTATCCCTCTTCTCAAAACCATCTCCGGTTTTCAGGGTTTCTATATCCGGGAATATTTTATAATCAGGACCGAATTGTTCCAGGAATTCAAGGCTTAAAGATCTGAATGTAACTGAAACAGGAAGCAGGACTACAGAGCTGATATAAGGGATGATAATAAAAAGGAATCCAATACAGCAGGTTAATAATCCGGCAGTAATAATCATAAAAACAAGAATTACCGTGAGGAAAAAAATGAATAGACCATAAACCAAAAAATATCCAAAATGTCTTGATAAAAGAGTCAGGAATTTCCCCCAGGCTTTAGTAGCTGTGATATTTTCCTTGTACATTATAGGTACAACAAAATCATACAGGAATAACCTGATGTATCCCGACAAGATCAAAAATGTGAAAAACAACAGGACCATCCCGATAATTGCTGGTATTTTGGCAGAAAGAGGATAATTACCGAGATGGAGGCTCATCATAAAAGAGAAGAAAATGAAAGCAATAAAGCTAAAGATTGCCAGGCAGAATAATCCGAAAACTAACCGCCATAGGAAAACTGAATTTCCATGTTTCTTAAACTCTCTCCAGGGCTGGCTCACCAAAGCCCGGTTGTGTACAACATTATCAAGGAACATAAATTTTCCCCTGGAGCTTAACCAGTTGAAAAGCAATGCCAGGGCAAAAATGATGAATATGCCAAGAACTATCAGTGTAGCCCACCAGGCATGATCCAAAAACCAGTTCCATGCAGTAGCAGGGAATTCGGCAATATCACCAATGTCGACACCTCTGCCGACGTTATTATTGCTTCCGCTCCCTTTGCCTCCATGACAATCTGCCAGGCTTGCCAGGAAAGCAGTGAAGCCGATCATAAACCATTTATTCAGGTCAAAAGGGCTGAAAAGGATCTTTTTCATCCGTGCCCAGCCATTTGTTAAAGGATCAGAATATGAAATGTTCATAATAGTATGGGATTAATGTTAAACCTTGGACAAGTTAATATATTTATTTTATTGAAAAAAAATAATGTGCAAAGAGAAATATATAATAACTGAAATACTTATTAAAACAATTATTTAAATTGGAATTAAGTTTCCGGAATCGCAGGAATATTTATACAATTTTGCGCATAGGGAATATTAAAATAGTATAAATAAAAAGCCGCTTTAAAGACATCTACTTTAAAGCGGCTTTTACTAACCAGCTATTTAATAACAATTATTGCTTCGAAAAAAGTATAATCAAATCACCAGCCGGGATTCTGCTCAAGATTAGGATTCATAAGCCTGTGTTCTTCGGGAATAGGATAGTAATAATGTTTATCCTCCCAAATTCTAGGAACATTATTCAGCCATGTTATTTCACCATAGGTATCATTAGATAATCTCTGTCCATTTGGTATTCCCCCTATAGTTTCTGACACATCAATATAAACAACTCCGGGAATAGCCGGATCCGGCATAACTTTATAAAAAGCAACATCATCTACCCCATCTTCATTTAAATCAAGAGGCACGTCAAGTGCTGGAACATACATGCCGTTCCATTCCATTTCCATCAAATCACCCTTTTTCCACCTGACAATATCATAAAAACGGAATCCTTCCATACACAATTCTATCCCTCTTTCTCGACGAATTTCCAGAATCGCAGCGTCATTTATATTAGGGAAATAATTCGATTGCAAATACGGATCAATCACGGTGGGTTTTGCATCTAAACCGCCTGTTATGCCTGCCCGATCACGCAACGCCCCAACTGTAATAGCCCAATCGGCATCGGTAAGTGTACCAAGTTCTGCCTTTGCTTCAGCATAGTTCAATAAGACCTCGCCATAACGGAAAGTTGATACAGAATTAAAATTAAGGTCCCTGGTATCAATATTGAGATCATCAAGTGACCATTTAATTGGCATATAACCGGTATAGGTATATCCAAATGCAGGTGGAGTAAGCAATTCAACTCCTCCACTTATCCTGGTGTAATCCCCTAATCGAATGGTTTGCTGAAGCCTTTTATCCCTTCCTTTTACTTCGTCCTGAAATTCCATGGTTAGATAATTTGGATCGTCTGTAAAAGGTGTTCCATCGATGTTTAAATAAGTATTAATGAATGTCCGGATAAAACTGAATCTGACCCCTGTGGTGGCACTTGTGTAATACCAGTTTGCAGCGTGAGTCTCAGCCAAGGCTTCATCCATGATTACAGCATGCATGATCTCATCTGGAACCGGAGCCGGACTAATGAATAATTCCCGGTATGACATATCAGTTCCACCACCAGTATAAATTTTGAAACCCGATTCATCCATTACCGTTTTAGCAGCAGATTCAGCTTGGGATAGCCAGGCCGCAGCCGTACCTTCAAGGCCCAGGTTTGTGTGATATTTTCTAAAAGTTCCCTCAAACAGGCATATTCTCGCTTTAAAAGCGTATGCTACATATTTGGTAATTAAACTGCGTGAACCGTCACTTGTAGTTTCAATATGCTGGGTTGCATAGTTTATATCTGCCAATACTGAATCCATAACTAGCGTACGTGGATCTCTGCCTGCGTATAATTCAGGATCCTCAACATCAAGAGGTTTGCTAATCCAGGGAACGTCACCAAACCTTTTCACTTTCTCAAAGTAGAAATACGCTCTGAAAAACTTTGCTAATCCGATGTAATGTTGCCTCGTTTCAAGAGGGACATTAGGATCGGTACAATTCTCAATAAAGTAATTTAAATTTCGTAACGATCCCCATCCCCAGTTCCAATCGGCACCCAGCGCAACCAGGTCATAACCTGATGCAGATGTATTACAAGTTGAATTTTCGTCATAGGCGCCAACTCTTAAAAAATCCGTGACATTTCTACGCGCTCCATAATCAGACATAGCATCACAAGTATGAATATTATTCGCACTTGGCAGCATATTATAGAATGAATATGAATATAATTCCAGGCCCTTTTCGGTGCTAAATACGGCACTCTTTGAAGTGGTGTCCTGAGGAATTTGTTCTAAAAGATCTTCGCAGCTAACAAACAGCGCAAAAATCAGAAAAAGCCATATATTTTGTTTTTTCATAATTGTAGTATTTTAGAAGGTTACAGATAAACCAAAAGTTACATTTTTCATCATCGGATAGTTATATCCATCCCCTGCATTGCCGGATGTAAATAACTGATCGGATGGTCCGGTACTTTCAACATCCAAATCCCGCGAATATTTGTAAAATGGGGAGAATGTCAGGAGGTTTTCACCTGAAAAATATATCCTGACATTATCTGCTCCGACCTTTGAAATAAGGCTCTTTGGCAGGTTGTATCCAAACTGAACATTCTTTAATCGAATATAGGATATATTCTGAAGGTACTTTGTCTGCTCCGACCTGAGTATCCCACCGGAACGGTTTGCAAGGCGTGACACATACCTTGGCATATATGCATCCGGAGTTTCTGGAGTCCAATGATTATCAATGTGCCATTTTGGCGGATCATTATAGGGCCTGTTGTACTGGCCCCAGAAAATACTGGCTTCCCTACTTGGCCACCAATCCTGTTTTCCAACTCCCTGGAAAAATGCCGAGAAGAAAAAGTTGTTCCAATCAGCACTCAGATTAATTCCATAGGTATATCGCGGGGCACTATTTCCGATTATTGATCTGTCACCGGGATTGTCCAACCTGTTGGTGCCAGGGTCAACAACGCCATCACCATTTGTGTCCTGCAATTTAATATCTCCCGGGAAATATTGTCCCCATGAAGTGGATTTAAATTTACTCTGGTCTGCATGGCTGTCGATATCTTCCTGGGATGTAAAAAATCCTTCGGTTACATACCCCCAAATCTCACCAACTACCATTCCTTCGTAATAATCGGACAAAACAAACTCCGGGTTATTATACTTGGTAATTACAGATTTATTATCGGCAAGGGTAAAACCTATATTGTAGTTAAGAGGTTTCGATATAATATTAAATCTGTCTCTCCATGATAACATTAATTCCCATCCCTTGGTTTCCAAATCAGCGTAGTTACCTTTTGGAGGAGTAGTACCAAAAACAGCAGGGAGGGTCATTCCGATTGTAAACATATCGGTCGTATTGCGAATATAAGCATCACCAACAAATATTAACTTGTTGGAAATCATTGCCAGGTCTAACCCTATGTTTTTTGTAGTGGAAGTTTCCCATGTAATTCCGTCAGGAAGCACGGTTGGCCGGCTTGTATATTGCGGCCTTACACCATTAATGACATCTCCTGACTGAGATATCGAGAATTGTTCCTGATACACATAAGAAGCAATGTTACCGTTTCCCAGAGAACCATAAGATGCCCGAATTTTAACATTTGAAATTATTTGATCAGGCACATTCCAAAACGACTCATTTGAGATTCTCCATCCGGCAGAAAACGAAGGAAATAAGGCATATCTCGTGTTTTCAGGAAATTTTGAAGAGCCATCATAACGGGCATTAATTTCGATCAGGTATTTGTCTTTATAGGAGTAGTTAATCCTTGAAAATCCACCAAGAATATTCCATTTTTCCCAACCTCCTTCAGTACTAATATCCTGACCCAAAGCTAAATTAATATCTATTGCATCTTCAAAAATAAGTCCGTTTCTTGAAGCCAAAAGCCTGGTGTAGGTTGACTGTTCATAGTTATAACCTGCCATTACCTTTAAATAATGATTCTCTTTAAAAGTATCTTCATATTCCCCATAAAAGTTTGTTGCCAGGTATTGAGTTTCCCTTAATATATCCCTGATATCATTGGTCTTGGTTCCAACATACACTGTTACATCGGGTATTTTATCATAGGGAACAGGAACCCGTACTCTTTTTTCGTCATTGTCGGTATTCTGAACGGTGAAATCACCCTTTACCCGGAATTTATTGTCAAGAAACTTGGCAATGAATCCACTCGTGCTTCTAAACACTTGTTTCCGGCTATCGATGCCATTTTTCCCATACCACAAATCACCAATATTATAAGCGGATGTATGTGTCAATGTTCCGTCGGGATTGAATATGGGAGACATGGGGTGCCCTTCATCACCTATGTTCCTCCAGATACCAGCTCCTTCACCCACATTCAATGGATTGTGATAGCTCATATCCGAATACTCTGTATTATTGTCAACTGAAAGCCATGGAAATACCTGGACCAACCCTTTGGCTCGAAAATTCATTAAGCTATAATCGTCTGAATTGTATTGAAATATTCCATCCTGGCCAAAGTACCTTCCTGTCAATAAAAAGCTGGCCTTATCGGTACTACCCGAAATTGATATATTATGTTCGCTCCCGGTAGCTATATCCTTATATAATTCGTCGTAATAGTCAGTGCTGGCATAATAGACATATTCCCCGTTCAGTGGATTAATTTCATACCTGGGTAGATCAGGATTCTCAGATCTTCTTTTCAATTCATCCAGATATTCCTGGGAAAATCTCATGGTCTTATTTACTTTATCGGGGAATCGATTTTCCCAATTTAAAAATGCTTCGGAAAACATTGATGCCCAGGTATATCCATTCGTAACTAAATCGGGAATTGCAGTCGGTCGTCTTAATGATACACTAGTGGAGTAAGTAATACTGGTTTTACCTTTTACAGGATCTTTAGTAGTAATAAGCACTACCCCAAATACCCCCCTTGCTCCATAGATTGAGGCTGATGCCGCATCCTTTAATAATGAAATGCTTTCAATATCATTGGGGTTAATCAAGCTCGGATCACCCTCTACTCCATCAATCAAAATTAAAGCATTTCCGCCTTGTCCAATAGAAGTAGTTCCCCTGATATTATAACTTGGTGCCTGATTTGGTTTTCCATCAAGAAGTTTTATGTTCAAATTAGGCATAATTCCCACAAGTCCCTGCGTAAGATTAGTTATTGACCGATTTTCAAAAGCTTCACTGCTTACATGGTCAACAGCTCCTGTAAGATTTGCTTTCTTTTGGCTACCGTAACCAATTACAACTATCTGTTCCAATGCTTCAATACTTTCTTCCAGGATTACATCGACTACGGACCTGCCGTTAATATTTACTTCCTGTGTTCTAAAACCAACATATGAAAATACCAAAATCGAATTAGCATTAGGAACTTCTATGGAGTATTTACCATTTCCCCCGGTAATAGTGCCAGTTTGGGTGTCTTTTACCAAAATAGAAACACCCGGGAGGGTCTCACCTGTTGAAGCTGTTACAGTTCCGGTAACATTGAAGTTTTGTTGTTTTTTTCTTGGCGTAATTACAATTACTCTGTCAACAACAGTATAAGAAATATTGGCGTTTTCAAATACCTGGTTCAAAACTTCCCCGATTAAACTGTTATCGGCTTCGATGCTGACCATTTTATTCACATCTATCTGGTCGTCTTTATAGAAGAAATTGAATTCGCTCTGTTTTTCAATTTTTTGGAAAAGCTCCTGAATGGAAGCATTTTGAAGGGATAAATTCAGACGTGCATGCTGAGAATATCCCCTTGCTGCAACACTAAGGATGCTTATCAGAAAGAAAAAAGTTGTTAGTTTCATAATCATTAAGATTTTTAGTATGTTTCTATTGATTTCAATAGAAAACATACCCTTACAATATTTTTTCATAGATTTGTATGTTTTTAGTTAATAATAACCTAATGTTCCAGTTACTGCATGGAAACATTAGTTTTAATTAAAGGTGTTTTTCGGGAAATGTTTTCAGCATTTCCCGATTTTTTTAAAAGGGTAAGTTTTTTTTAGGGTTTTATCATAGGCATTTTGTTTTTAGTGTTTTCCTATTTATTTTGTCTATAGATTTATAATAACATGGCTTTTAATGAAATAAAGTATTTATTTTTTTGTTTTGTCTGGCATCGCCTAACACAATTTTTTAAATACGGACACTAATAATAATAAAGCCTTTATATTTAAACAATAACCATTTAGCCATCTGTTGTAAAGACTTTATGTATTTAGCTTGGATGATCTGAATTATTTGGAATAATTAACCCTAAATTATTAACCTAAACTCACTGAAAAAAACAATTTGCAAGCTTTCTGAAATTCTACAACATCAAGCTAAATGGTTATGTTCTTCAAATGTTTTCTAATGTTTAGAGATTATTCGGCAACTTTATCTATATATAGATCATTCTGTTTAAATGTGTAATTAATCGGTGTGGTAAGCTTAATAATTTCCAAAACCTGGTTAATGGTTTCTTTGTGCACGAATTTTCCTGTGTAACAGTATTTCTTTAATCCTTCGTTCTGAACATGGATTTTTACATCATACCATCTTTCCAGTTTGTAACAAATATTTTCAAATGTTTCACTTTGGAAAATTAACCGGTCGTCTTTCCATGCTGTATGCAAGTCAATGTCAACTTCCGGGGAAACTAAAATTTGCGCTTTTTCAGAGGGTGATACCGATTGTATCGTTTTTGTACTTTTAATCAGGGTTGGTTTTTTTGTTTCAATTTCAGAAAGAACAATCTGTGATTCTTTCTTTAATAATGTAACTTTTTGATTTCGTTTTAAAATAATATTTTGATCGGGTGATGATCTTAAGTCTTTCCTCACTATACAAACAGATCCTTCTACCACAGTAGTTTCAATAGTTTCTTCATCAGGATAAGCCATAACATTAAAGCTGGTTCCCAGAACTTTAATATTTATCTCGGATGTTTTTACTATAAAAGGAATCTTATTGCTTTTTTGTTGCACTTCGAAAAAAGCTTCACCTTCAAGAAAAACTTCACGTTTCGCATTATTGAATGCTGAAGGGTATTTCAAAGTAGTTCCGGAGTTCAGCCAAACCTTTGTGCTATCAGAAAGAATGATCAGTGATTTCTGTCCTTTGGTAGTAATGATCTGGTTGTATGCATGGGAACCGGTATCAGGTTTCCTGTTCACAAAATAAAAAACTGTCCATGAGAGGAAAAATGCAAAAATAAAAATTGCAGCAATCCGTAGCCATTGATAATATTTTGCTCCTGTATTGCTACTGAATATTTTCAGGCTCCTTCTTCCCGATTCAGTGGATTTTATATTCTTTTCATCCGGTAAAGCACCAATCTTCTGAATAAAAATTTCCCTGTCTTTTTCAACATCCTCCTGTTCAATATTTTGTGCTATACCAGATGTTTTCCAGACAAATGCAATTTCATTAAAATATTTTTTGTTTTCCTCATTTTCGTCAAGCCATTGGTTTACCAAAATACTTTCTTTTTCATTGGTTTCACCAAGTAAATACTTAATGATTTTTTCTTTGTTTACAATTTGATTCATTTTCATGTTACTCCTTATGCTTATATAACTACTATGTGTGAATTTACCCTGACAGTGTATATGGGATTTATTTGTATTTTGTAATTTTTAATTTGCTATTTGGAACTTTCATTCGAGATAATCGGCTAATTTCTTATGTAAAGAGTGAATAGCTCTGGACATTTGGGTTTCGACGGTTTTTATTGAGATGTTCAGTTCTTTTGCGATTTCACGGTATTTTAATCCTTTAAAGCGACTTAATTCGAATATTTCCCTGCATCTGTCTGGTAAATGTGCAATGGCATCATTGATGCGATTTTCAAGTTCTTTTTCAATTAAACCGTTCAGACAGTTATCCGGGGAAGCAATTGTTTTAAAACCTGAATCCATGATTTTTCGTAGGAGATTTTTCTTATACTCATTGCTTATTCTTATATGCTTCAGGTAGTCTAAACAATTGTTTCGAACTGCTTTATATAAATAGGATTTAATGGAAGTATCCTGTGACAGTGAATGTTTTATTTCCCAAAGCTTAACAAAAGTATTCTGAACAATATCCCTGGCGTTGTCCAAATCAATAACATATTTTTGAGCATACCGGCAAAGATCTGCATAATGGGTATTAAAAACCTGTTCAAATGCACGAACATTTCCCTTTTTCAGTTTTTCAATAAAATAACCTCCAGGGTTACTCATGGGTATTGTATAAAAGTTAGTTAAAATTTGTAAAATTTACAAAAAATATTGATGTTATCATTGGTTAAGAATAACTTTCCTTCAAAAAAAGGTTGTCTAACAAAGAATAGATTTTCTATCTATTCCTGAAAAACAGGTAATAAGCAGGTATACCAACTACCACTGTACCAATGGCAATGGAAGATTCAACAGGTCGTTCAAAAAATGCCAGCATGAGTATGACAATGGCGATAAATATATACAAGCCCGGGACATACGGATAGCCAGGCATTTTAATTTTACTTTTACCGGCAGATCTTAATTTGAAAACACCTATTACAGCTATTATGGGAAATATTCCCAGCGAGAAACCCATAAATGTTAATATCTGGTCGAATGTTCCGGACATGACCATAATAATTGCAATAACTGATTGTATTATTATTGACGGATAGGGAGCGTGTGTCCTGGGGTGAACTTTTGAGGCAAACTTGAAAAAATGACCCCTTTTAGCCATGGCAAAATAGACCCTGGGCCCGAGGATTATAAAAGCACTGATAGATGAGAACAGTGCAAAGGAAACGAGTAAAGAGAATATTTGCTCCGATGACTTGCCAAATAAATTGGCAACTGCAAGTCCGCCTACAGATATCACCCCTTTCATTTCCTCTGGTGGAACTGCATAAACAAACAGGATGTTTAAAGCAACATACAAAACCATTACCAGGCCTGTACCTAACAACAAAGAATAAGGAATATTTTTTGATGGGTTACGGATCTCTGACCCGATATAGGTGGATGCATTCCAGCCACTATATGCAAAGGTTATCCACATAAAAGACAACCCCAGAGTTTTCCACCCTCCGAAATCAAATGAATATTCCGAATTTTGAACCATGTGGCCAATATCTCCCTTCCCAAATAAAAAACCAATAATTAACAAACCGGCTAATAAAACTATTTTATATATGGTTAAGCCATTTTGGACTGTTGCTCCAAATTTAATACCCCTGAGATGAACCAGTGTGAACAATAAGATAACCAGGGCAGATAATATTCTCTTAATGATTTGCGGATCAGAAATACCTATGGTTTCTCCCCATAAGATAACTTGCGGAGCAGCGCGTACAAAATATTCACTGAATCCTATTGAAGCTGCTGCAATTGGAGCTGAGAACCCGACAATAAACGAAACCCATCCACTCAAAAAACCAGCCAAAGGATGGAATAGTTTTGAAAGAAAAATATACTCACCACCGGCACTGGGATATGCTGCTCCAAGTTCACCATAACACATGGCCCCCATCAATGCCATTATTCCTCCGGCTACCCATAGCATTATCATTATCAGGGGGTTGTTAAGGCCGGCCATTAGCAAACCTGAAGTGACAAATATCCCTGTACCAATCATATTGGCAATTACAATATTGGTAACCGGGAAGAGTCCTAACTTTCTTTCTAATCTATTTGTTTGATCTTCGTCAGACATTTGCAATTTAAAGTTGTTTTGTTTTTACTTATTTGCAATTTACTACAAAAGTCAAATAATCCATAAGCATGACACACTGAATAAATATCTTTTGATTTTTTTTTTAACGCCTCCTTAATGGACGTGAGCTAAATAGAAAATACCCGGGGATGGTGGTTAAATAAGAAATACCCGCCTGGCGGTTCAGAACCGCCTGGCGGGTAAAAAAATGAATTAGAACCTAACAGGAATAATCATCTGCATCTCTTCTGCATTTCCGTTTCGGGTACCGGGTTTCCATTTTCCGTTAGTTAGTTTAATTAACCTGACCGCTTCACGGTCTGCATCAGGATGTAGCCCTTTTATAACTTTTATTTCTTTCACATTACCGTATTTATCTACAATGAACTGAACAAAAACAACACCTTTGATCCCTGCTTTTTTAAGTGATTCGGGGAAAACAAGATTCATTTTGAAAAAAGCGTTTAATTCATTCACCCCACCTTTATATTCAGGTTTTACTTCAACAGATGGTGCATAAAACATTTCATCTTCAACTTCCATTGCTTCACCCGAAATCTTAATGGCCTGGTTGTATCTTTTTGTTTTTGATGATCCTCTTGAAAACATCAACGATTTCTGACCTATTCCTCCAACTGCATAATTACTTACTCCATCAGGAAGTGGTAAAGGTTGTTTTATTGTTGTTATCTGTCCGTTCTCATTCCTTATTTCGGAATCCAGTGCGATAAAAGAAGTATATTTCGTTAAAAGATTATATTTTAAACCAAGTGCTGTGACCTTCTCTTTTATTTCTTTATCTAAACTTGATACTTGCTGATAGTCGTCTAAAAAACGAATCTTTTCCCTTGCCCATAGATATTTAATAGCTGAATTTTCATTTGAAGGAATTACAGAACTTACTTTCAGAATTTCATTATACTTTTTCCCGCCAGATGTGCCTTTTACTTCAATTGAACCCATTTGTGATCCTTTCCATTTTCCGAACAAAACTACAGGGCGTTCAGCTAACAGATCCGGTACATTCAACGGTTCAATATCGTATGCTTTAAAACCATTGAATGATACTTCAATATTAGTTAATACAGGGGTTGATATATATTTTCTGAACCCGGCGGCTTTTTTCTTTGCCTCTTTTTCATTTATAACAACAAATGGCTTGCCTCTTCCAACATGTGCCATGCCTTCAATCAGATACCTGTTCACCGAAGAGCCGATACCAAAAGTGAAAAAGTTTGCCTCACCAATGTTCCTGTCCATAAACTCAAAAGTTTCTTTCTCAACGCGGATATAACCATCTGTGGCAATAACGAAACTCCTGGAGTAATCTTCAGTTTGTGGCAGGGTCATTGCCCTTTTCAGAGCAGAGAGCAGTTCTGTACCTCCACCACCTGATTGCTTGTTAATAAAATGAATAGCATTCACGATATTTTCTTCTTTTGCCGGCACCGATTCTTCAGAAAACAGGTTTGAACAACCGGCAAAAAGCAGAACATTAAACCTGTCATTTGGCCTTAGATCGTTAAGCAGGTTTTTCATTAGTTGTTTGGAAACATCCAGTGGAAATCCATGCATTGAGCCCGAAACGTCTACAATGAAAATAAATTCACGTGGAGGTATTTCCTCCCGGAGAACCCGTTTTGGCGGCTGTATCATTGCAAGGAAAAAATTCTCTGTTTCTCCTTTATGTAATATTAGTCCCGATTCAATCCTGTCACCGGAGAGACGGTAATCAAGAATAAAATCTTTATCTCCCTGAAAAGTTTCGGGATTTTTCAGTTCTATCCATGCTTTATTTTTACCCTGGTATGTAATTGTAACATCATGTGAAAGCGAGGATAAAAACTGGATAGCCAATCCTGCTGAAATATTAACTTCTATATCAAATGAATAATTGGGTGATTTACCCTCTTTCAGGTATGGATTGCTTACCCAATTATCTTCCTGTGGATTGGTACGATCTGAATCTCCTGCATATCTCGGACCTACCACGGTTGGGAAGACAAATTCATATACTGCAGATTCCGGTATAAGCAATTCGGTATATTTCATTTCTACCTCGATAACATCACCCGGAAGGATATTAGCCACGTTCATTTTAAAAACATTAGGTCTTTCCTGTTCCAGTAGGGATGCTGTCTGTCCGTTAGCTTTAGCTGCTTCATAATTCTGCCTTGCTTTTTCACTTTCCTGTATTACGGCAATTATCTCCCTTTCACCAATCTTCATTTTCATTGAATATACTGCCGACCTGGTTGAGGCGGGAAAAACATAAATTGCTTCAAGAGTATTCTCCCCTGTGTTCTGATAAACCTGGTTAATGGTTACATCAGCTATAACTCCGGCAATATTTACATTTGCAGAAGTTTTTTTCAGAGGTAACCGGTCTGTTTCAGTATCTTCACTCTGAACCCAGAAATAGGGCGACTGGTTTCTCTCTTCCGGATTCAGAATCCCGGGCGAAACTATACGCTGGGAATAAGCATTTAATAATCCGGTTATCATAAAAATTACAAGAAAAATCATGCAATTTCTTGTTTGCTTTTTGTTTTGAAATAAAGTTCTCATTTTTTCGTAATTTTGGTTAAACAAATAAATCCGACCGGTATTGCCCGGTTTCATTTATTGGATGCAAAAAAAGGCAGAATTCCATAAAAGAAGATGAGAAGATGAGGAGAAGAGGTGATGAGGAGAAAAGAACCAATAACCAGTAACAAGTATTTTGTTTTTAAAAGGTACAAACAGGAAGGGCAAAGGGATTAGGAAAGCGAACATGCTTTCTGATTTAGATATCATCAGTCGGTATAAGAAACTGGGTGATGCGGAGATGTTGGCGCTCTTGTTTGACAGGTATATCCACCTTGTATTTGGTGTATGTCTGAAATATCTTAATAATAAGGAGGAGTCTAAAGATGCTGCTATGGAAATAATGGAAAGTCTTATGCAAAAGCTGCTGCAGCACGAAATCAGTAATTTCCCCTCCTGGCTGCATACAGTAAGCAGGAACTACTGCCTGATGAGAATAAGAAACAGGAAAGGGGACCTTTTTATTGAGATAGATGAAAGAAAAAGTGAACAAATTTCTGTGGAATCTGATGAGGAGTTGCATCAAAAGATTGAGGAGGAAATACAACTTAACGAAATGGGGAAGGCAATTGCAAGTCTGAATACTGAACAGAAACAATGCATATACCTGTTTTATCTTGAAAAAAGATCATATGATGAAATAGCTGACGAAACAGGCTACAGCATAAATAAAGTTAAAAGCCATATTCAAAACGGAAAAAGAAACTTGCGAATTTATTTAATAGAAAATGAGAAAGAATAAGAAAATCAGTTTATTCTTAGCTTCAGGTTGTCTGACAAAGGAGACAATCCGGTTGTTTAATGATGGTAAGTTAACCGGGGAGAGTTTGAAAAAAATCAGTCGGCATCTTGAAGAATGTCCTTTATGTAAAGAAGCGGTTGAAGGGTATAAAATAATGCCTGATCATAAGGAGCAAGAAGAGGCGATACAGGATATTAGAAAGGGGTTGTTCAGCTTAATTAATAAGAAGCGTGAATTATCCACGGGAGAGATGAAGATAAGAAGAGTATACAAATATGTAGCCGCTGCTGCATCTGTGATCATTATAGCAGGAATGTTTTCAATTTATCATTTCTTGTTAAGACAGGATAATAATATGATTGCTGATAATATCGAAGCTGAAAAAGCAGTACCTGAAACAAGATCTGAAAAGCAGCTTCAACCTGGTCGGGGAAAGGAAATAGTTACAATTGAAAAGCAGGAAGAGATTGAAGAACCTGAAGTTCTGGCAGAAGAGGTAAAATCAGGTATAAAAGGAAAAATAAGCAGGCAGGTTTCAGCAATTCAGATCAGTGGCACGGAAAGCGATGATACTGAGAAAGAAACTGTTTTAACAGATGAGGTTCAGGTATATGAGATATCAGGGGTTGAAGTACCAGAAGAAACAAAGCAGAAAAAATCGATTGTAGCGGGTGTAGCAGTCCAACCGGAACCGGCAATTTTAGATAAGCAAGGAGTTGCTAAAGTTTCAGGAGGGAAAAAGAAAATAGAAATTCAACCTCAATTTATTGTTGAAGAATATGAGGATTTTGATGATTATATCAGGAAAAATATCAGGTATCCTGAAGCGGCATTAACAAAAGGAATTAGCGGTAATGTGAAAGTAGAGTTCTTTGTAAATAAAAGGGGGAAAGTTATTAAGGTTTCTGTTGTTGAAGGGATTGATGAAATTATTAATAATGAAGCTATACGCGTAGTATCATCATCTCCACGGTGGATAGCGGCTGAAATAAACGGGGAAAAAATAACCAGGAAGATGACTGTAACAGTTGAGTTTTATTTTAAGTAAACAAGCCAATCACGAGTCTTTGATAACAGTTACAACAATAGTTCTTTTTGTCCTTGGGCCATCAAATTCGCATAAGAAAATATTTTGCCAGGTTGATAGTCCCATCTCACCGTTTATTAAGGGCACAGTTTCACCGGGTCCAACCAGACCTGCTTTCAGGTGAGAATCTCCATTATTATCCTGCATGTCATGTTCCCAAACCCCGGCCGGGATAAGTTTTTTCAATAAATTTATCATATCATTCTGAACCGACTGGTCCCAGTTTTCCTGTATCATAATACCGGCAGTTGCTCCCTGAACATATATATTTACTATTCCTTCAGACACTTTACTGTTTTTTACAATAAAACGTACTTTTTCGGTGATATCATAAAGCCCGTTTTGTTTGTCTGTTCCTGTTTGTATTACTTCTCTCATTTTACTACTTTTAGGTTGATTAGTAATCTAATTCCAAAGTTACCTGATAAATATTAAAAAATGGACCGAACATAACAAAATTTAATCTATTTTGACACACGGTGGGATGATTAAATTTTTGTCATGTGAGCTACATATAACCATTAGAAATAATTTAGGAATATATGAAACGAATTGAATTTGAATTATTTACTGCAGACAATCTGAAATTGTTCGGATATTCCTGGCAACCTGATACTAAGGCACCTAAAGCTTCTATTGTATTGTTACATGGTATTGGTGAGCATATTATGCGATATGATCAATGGGCAAAGAAATTTGTGAACCGGGGATATGCTGTTACTGGCATGGATTTTCGCGGACACGGTAGATCAGAAGGTAAACGTGGCCATATCCCTTCATATGAATCATTATTGCAGGATATGGACCTGTTAATAAAAAAAAGTCTGGAGTTTTTTCCGGATAAACCGGTAATTCCTTACGGGCACAGTCTTGGAGGCAACATTGTTTTGAATCATGCTTTGATAAGGGAAAATATTTCCCGGTATATTGTAACAGCCCCCTGGCTGCAGCTCTCTTTTAAACCATCTTCAATAAAGTTGGCTCTGGCAAAAGTAATGAAAAAGATCCTGCCGGGATTGTTACAACCTTCGGGACTGAATATCGGGCATCTTTCTCATAATCCTGAGGTTGTTAAAGATTATGAAAACGATCCGTTGGTGCACGACAGGATATCTGTAAGAATGTTCATTGGTGCGTATACCCGGGGAGAATGGGCTCTTGCTAATGCAGGGAAACTTGACAGATCTGTACTACTTATACACGGGGGAGACGACAAATTAACATCTGTCGATGCAAGCCGGAGGTTTGCTGAAAAAGCCGGAAAGAATGTTGAATTCAAAATATGGGAGGGAATGTACCATGAGCTGCATAACGAAAAAATTAAGGATGAAGTTTTTAGTTATATTGTTGATTGGTTAGAGAAATAGGTGGTTTTGATTTATTGAAAAAAAACAGGATGAAAATACCCGATATTTTTCGCACAGAGGTTAATGTTGAACCTTCAAAATATAAGATTAACCACAAAACCCCTGTAATGTTTCTTGGCTCCTGCTTTGCAGATAATATCGGAGCAATGTTAACGGAGAAGAAATTCCCGGTTTATATAAATCCTTTCGGGGTTATTTATAATCCAATGTCAGTGAAACAAAGTCTGGACATTTTAATTAACAAAAAGGAATTTCAAAAAGACGATCTGTACCAATTTAATAACCAGTGGATTAGCCTTTACCATCATTCAGAATTTTCATCACCTGTACTTAGGGATGCTTTGAAAAAAATCAATAGTGGGATAGATAAGGGGACTGATTTTCTTGAGAGCACAAAATTTCTTTTTATCACATTTGGTACGGCATGGGTTTACGAATGGAAAGAGACCGGAAAGGTGGTATCCAATTGTCATAAGATCCCGGCAGGAAAGTTTAATCGCAGGATGCTGAAGCCCGAAGAAATTCTGGAGGTTTGGGGAGGGATGATTGAGAAGCTAAAAACCCAACTTCCGGAGTTGAAAATAATATTTACTGTGAGTCCGGTTAGGCATTGGAAGGATAGTGCTGAAGGGAACATGGTTAGCAAATCAGTGTTGCTTTATTCAATTCGTTTACTAAGGGAGAAATTCCCTGATACGGATTATTTCCCTTCTTATGAGATAATGATGGATGACTTGCGTGATTACCGGTTCTATGGCGAAGATATGCTTCATCTTAATACCACAGCAGTGAATTATATCTGGCAAAAATTCGATCAGCGGTTTATTAATGATGAAACACACGAGTTGTTGAAGAAGGTAGATGAGATAAACAGGGCAGTTGCTCATAAGCCTTTCCGTCCCGGTTCTGAAGATCATTTGACATTTGTTGAAAAAACCCTTCAAAAGATCAGGCTGTTGGAATCGGCTTTTCCTGAAATTGATTTTTCAAAGGAGAAACAACAGCTACAGGATGCACCCGCCTAGCGGTTTCAAATCAATTGGCGGGTTACTGCCGATGCCGAAAATTAGCAATTCGTCAGCTGGCGAATATCCATATTTGTAACATGAGAAAAAGTTTTTTTTGCACCGGGAGAGGGTAAAGGGGATTATTATTAATATGGCCTTCGGAATTTATAACAAATTCATATTATTGATCTTTTCCAGGTCTTCAGGTGTGTCGATAGAGATACCTTCGTGTTCGGTTTCTTCAACATGTATCCTGTAGCCATTTTCCAGCCAGCGGTTCTGCTCAAGCGATTCTGCTTGTTCAAGTGAAGATAAAGGTAATTGAGTAAGTTCCATCAGTACATCTTTACGGAAAGCGTATATCCCAAAATGTTTGTAGAAAGGATGAATCTCTGCCCATTTTGATTTGTCAGCATTAATTACATAAGGAATAGGTGAACGGCTGAAGTAAAGAGCAAAACCATTTTTGTCAATGACTACTTTTGGCTGATTAGGATCAAAAATCTCATTTTTATTGGAAATTTTCTTAACAAGTGTAGAAATCCGAATTCCAGGGTCAATAAAACAATTGGATAGATGGGATAGTATTGCAGGATCAAGAAAAGGTTCGTCACCCTGAATATTTATTACCACATCAACAGGTTCATTACATGATTTCTGATAAAGTGTTATAGCTTCAGCGCACCGGTCAGTGCCACTTTTATGATCAGGGGAAGTCATAATTCCATGCCCTCCAAAACCTTCAACTTCTTTCATTATCCTTTTGTCATCTGTTGCAACAATAACATTATTAAGAGATAAGGAGCACCTTTCATAAACCCTCCTGATCATTGTTTTTCCACCGATTTTTATCAGTGGTTTACCAGGGAATCTTGTTGAGTTATATCTGGCAGGAATAATTCCTATTGTATACATATTTTTTGATTTATTGACAAAGCTAATTTACAGAAAAATTGTGGATTAATTTTAAATTGTTAAAAATTCTCTAATTTTGCAAAAAAATGATATTTATTTGGCAACTATATGAATGATGTTCAGAAAATAAAACAGAGATTTGGAATTATTGGAAATCATATTGACCTGAACCGAGCAATTGATATTGCTATACAGGTGGCGTCAACTGATTTATCGGTATTAATTGCCGGCGAGAGTGGTACCGGAAAAGAAGTTTTTCCGCAGATCATACATCAGTTCAGCACAAGAAAACATGGACAATATATAGCTGTTAATTGCGGTGCTATTCCGGAAGGAACAATTGACTCGGAGTTATTCGGGCATGAAAAAGGAGCATTTACAGGAGCAATAGATAGCAGGAAAGGATATTTTGAAGTGGCGAACGGAGGAACTATTTTTCTTGATGAAGTGGCTGAATTACCGCAATCCACACAGGTAAGATTGTTAAGAGTACTTGAAAGCGGTGAGTTCATCAGGGTTGGTTCATCCAAAGTGCAAAAAACTGATGTTAGAGTTATTGCTGCTACTAATATTGATATTATACAAGCTATCAGGAATGGGAAGTTCAGGGAAGATCTCTATTATCGTCTTAATACTGTTCCTATAAATATGCCTCCCTTAAGAAGCCGGAGTGATGATATTCATTTATTGTTCAGAAAATTTGCTGCTGATTTTGCTGAAAAGTACCACATGCCGGCTATTGAGTTAACAAATGAAGCAGTGGGTGTTCTTATTAATTATTCCTGGCAGGGAAATATAAGACAGTTAAAAAATATAACAGAACAGATATCTGTTATTGAGCACGAAAGGGAAATTGATGAGGATACATTAAAAAGCTATCTGCCTGGTTATCACGGAGAGAAACTTCCTGCAATAATAAAGAGGGAGGAACATAAAACTTTTTCTTCTGAACGGGAGATACTTTATAAGATATTATTCGATATGAAGAATGATATGAATGATCTGAAAAAACTGGTTGTTGAAATAATGGAGAAAGGAAGTGATAATTTTGAAATTAAGGAGGAGAATGCAGATCTGGTGAAGAAATTGTATCATAGCGTTGAATCACCAGACGGAGAAATAATTAATGCGCCTGCAGAGGTAAAGAACAGAGAAGAAGCAGATATTCAGGATACCGAAGAAGTGATTGAAGAATCACTCTCATTGGTTGGTAAAGAAATTGAATTGATCAGGAAAGCTCTGGATAAATACCAGGGGAAAAGGAAGCGGGCAGCAAAAGAATTAGGGATTTCTGAAAGAACACTGTACAGGAAAATTAAAGAGTATAATATTGAGAATTAATTCAGAAAACAATAGAAAATGAGATATTTAGTATTTAGTACACTATTTTTCCTGGTCTTCTTACTAAATGGGTGTAAGATAAATTATTCATTTTCCGGAGCGAATATTTCACCTGAAATAAAAACAGTATCTGTTCAGTATTTTCCAAACAGGGTAACCCCGGGAAATGGTTTCGTAAATCCGAATTTCAGTCAGACTCTTACCGATGCTCTGAAAGATAAAATAAAAGCACAAACCGGTCTTGTTTTTGCAACAGATTTAGGTGATGTGGATTTTGAAGGGGAAATAACAAAATATAAGGCAGAACCCCTTGCTGTTACAGGGCGCGAGGTTGCTGAATTAAACAGGTTTACTATTACAGTACGGGTTAAGTATACCAACACTATTAATCCTGATGAAAGTTTTGATACACAGTTTTCACGATATGAAGATTATGAAAGCTCACATGATCTGCAATCAGTGGAACAGGATCTTTCAGAAAAAATACTCGAACAAATAACGGAAGATATATTTAATCAAGCCTTTGTTAACTGGTAGAATAATCCACAGCATTTACGCATTTACGCATTTACGCATTCAATCATTTCAAACTAAATAGTTGCAATATAATTATTACCTTTATATTTTGTATAATATAGCGTAACATCTGTATTTATCAGTTAAGTATTAAGTAAATTAATCTATGAACAGGGAAGAATTCCTTAAATATCTGGAGTCCCCCGGCCAACTTGACAAGAAAAGTATTCTGGAGATGCATGAACTTCTTAATGAATTTCCATATTTTCAGACTGCTCACTTGATGCTATTGAAAAATTTGTATGTTCTTGGTAATATAAAATTCGACAGTCAGTTAAAAAAGTCAGCAGCTTATATTGGAAACAGGAGTGTGCTTTACTATCTTCTCCATCAACCTGGAATTACAACGGGAGGAAAGTCCGGGGAAAGTAAACCTGACCAAAAAGCGGAAGAACCTGTAACAAAAAAACTGAAAGAAAAACCGGAAGAACCTGTAACAAAAAAACTGAAAGAAAAACCGGAACAGGCTGATAAACAAGAAAAAGAAACCCTGGCTGATGTTATATTAAAAAGGATTGAAGAGATTAAGAAGAAACAGGAAGGTTTAAAAGAAGATAACCAGGAGAATAAACCAGGTGAGGGAGAGCCCCCCATTGCAGATAAAATCCTGAACGAATTCGCAGAAAAAAAAAAACCGGAAAAAAGGGAGGGAGATCAAGCAAAAGACTCAAAAGTAAATCAGATACTGGAAATAGGAAATGAGAATGAGTTTATTGAAAATATTTACAGAGAGAAGATACAATTAGATGCGGGTGAACTAAATATTATAATTGGCGATGATGAATTACTTGAGCTAGAAGAGGAAAATATACAGAATATAGCTGACGAACAAGTAAGAAACGATGAACTTATTAGCAAGTTCATTGAAAATAGTCCCAGTATTTTGCACCAAAAGATGGATTCCCTGGATGATGAACAAACGGATATGTCAGAATCCAGTGGAAGAGAGAATGAAGGATTTATTACAGAAACTCTTGCAAAAATATATATTAATCAGGGCTATTATTCGAAAGCTATTTTTGTCTTTGAGAAATTAAGTTTGAAATTTCCGGAAAAAAGTAGTTACTTTGCCACTCAAATTGAAAAAATAAAGAAATTAATTAACGAACTATAAATCAAATAGAAATGGGACTTTACGTGTTGATTTCAGTATTAATTATTATGGTGTGTGTATTTCTGATCCTGGGTGTATTGGTGCAAAATTCCAAAGGAGGAGGATTAGCAGCCAATTTTTCCTCTTCAAACCAGGTAATGGGTGTAAGAAAAACTGCGGATTTTCTTGAAAAAGCAACATGGACACTTGCTATATCATTATTGGTGCTTAGCTTGATTGGTAGTGCCGTAATTCCGAGAGGAAGTGTTGAGGGCAGATCAAGGATTGAGCAGCAGATTGACAATGCAATTGATCCGTCTCAGGTGCCTAACCTACCCACGGCTTTTCCGGAAGAAAGTAGTACTGGTCAGGAAGGTGAATAATAAATGTCGAAAACTTTCAATCTGTCAGCTGACGGAAACTATAAAACAATCAAACCATTTTTTCATTATTCCACTATTTTTCCGGACAACTTCAGATTAATCACCTGATAGTGTCAGTCTGTCATTATTATGACACTTTTTTTTTATTTCTATTGTAATAATTAAATATTCCTAATACATTAATATTCAGGATCATAAACTTCCAAAGAAAGATCGGGGCGAATATAATCTGTAATTCTGTCCTGTATATATACATGATTCTATGATAATAATGTTTGGCACAAAATATGATAATCGATGTACAGCTTTCTAATGTCTAATTATATAACTAAAAAACTAATAATATGTCGAAAGTAAATGTAAAACCATTAGCCGACAGGGTTTTGATCGAACCTCAGGAGGCAGAAACCAAAACAGCCAGTGGTATCTATATCCCTGACTCAGCTCAGGAAAAACCTATGCAGGGAAAAGTTATTGCCGTAGGATCGGGCACTAAAGATATTGAAATGGAATTAAAGGTTGGTGATACCGTATTATATGGTAAATACTCCGGATCAGAAATTACTGTAGATGGTAATGATTACGTAATTATGCGTCAATCTGATGTTTTAGCAATATTGTAAAAAAATTAATAATTATAAACAAAATTTTAAAAATAAATAAAAACCTATAAAAATGGCAAAAGAAATTAAATTTGACGTAGATGCCCGTAACGAATTAAAAAAGGGTATTGATGCATTAGCTAATGCAGTAAAAGTGACATTAGGTCCGAAAGGCAGGAATGTAATTATTGATAAGAAATTTGGCGCACCTCAGATTACCAAAGATGGTGTTACAGTTGCTAAGGAAATTGAACTGAAAAATAATTTTCAGAACATGGGTGCTCAGATGATTAAAGAAGTGGCTTCAAAGACCGGCGATGATGCAGGTGATGGTACAACAACAGCAACCGTTCTTGCTCAATCAATTATCGACGTTGGAATAAAAAATGTTACAGCCGGTGCAAACCCAATGGATCTTAAAAGAGGAATTGATCTGGCTGTAAAAGCTGTAGTTAAAAATTTACATGCTCAGACAGAAGTTATTGGTGATAACATTGAGAAAATCGAACAGGTTGCAAAAAATTCTGCAAATGATGACTCTGCTATCGGTAAACTGATAGCTGAAGCAATGGAGAAAGTAAAAAAAGAGGGGGTTATAACAGTAGAAGAGGCAAAAGGCACTGATACTTCAGTTGAGGTTGTAGAAGGAATGCAGTTTGACAGGGGTTATATTTCTCCATATTTTATTACTGATTCAGATAAGATGGAAACCGTTCTGGAAAATCCGTATATTCTTCTCCACGATAAAAAGATATCAACGATGAAGGATCTTCTTCCTATTCTTGAATCAACTTCTCAGGCAAGTCGTCCATTGCTTATTATTTCTGAAGATATTGATGGTGAAGCATTGGCTACTCTTGTAGTTAATAAACTTCGCGGATCACTGAAGATAGCGGCAGTTAAAGCTCCCGGATTTGGTGACAGAAGAAAAGAAATGCTGGAAGATATTGCTGTTCTAACCGGTGGTACTGTTGTATCCGAAGAAAAAGGTTTAAAACTGGAAGGAACATCACTTGATATGCTGGGTGCATGTGAAAAAGTGACAATAGATAAAGAGAATACAACAATAGTTAGCGGTGCTGGTGATGTTAAAATGATAGGAGCAAGGGTTAACCAAATTAAGAAACAGATTGAAACAACTACTTCAGATTATGATAAAGAAAAGCTGCAGGAAAGACTGGCTAAGCTTTCAGGTGGAGTAGCAGTTCTTTATATCGGCGCAGCCTCAGAGATGGAAATGAAAGAGAAAAAGGATCGTGTTGATGATGCACTTAACGCAACACGTGCTGCAATTGAAGAAGGAATTATTCCCGGTGGAGGAGTTGCATTTTTGCGTGCTATTGATGTACTTGAGAAAACAAAAGGTGAAAACGAAGATCAAAATACCGGAATTGCGATTATAAAACGCGCTCTTGAAGAACCGATCCGTCTAATTGTTGAGAATGCAGGTGTTGAGGGTTCTGTTGTTGTGCAGAAGGTAAAAGAAGGTAAAAAAGACTTTGGTTATAATGCACAGAAGAACAAATATGAGAACCTGTATGAATCGGGTGTAATTGATCCTACTAAGGTTACACGTATTGCACTTGAAAATGCTGCATCAATTGCAGGAATGTTCCTTACAACAGAATGTGTTCTGGCTGATGAGAAAGAAGACGAACCTGCTATGCCGGCTGGTGCTCCTGGAATGGGCGGCATGGGTGGCATGGGTGGAATGATGTAATAATCACACACTCAATAATAATCTCAAAACCTCCTCCGGATACCGGAGGGGGTTTTTTTCGTGAGACTCTTTTTTTACAAGCCGCAGGCGTAGTAAAAAAAGTAGTCGAACAAGAAGTATTTATTGGATATTTTTTTTATTTTGACAATTCATTTAAAACACTAAATTATGAAAAAAACTGCTGTTTTACTTTTATTACTTTTTAGTTTTTTTGTGGTTCAGGGACAGGACCAAAAGGCGCCTAAACCTGTTGCTCCTTATAGTCAGTCGGTGAAAACAAAATCCGGGATACTATTTGTTTCAGGCCAGATACCTATAAATCCTGAGACTAACAAACTTGTAATAGGTGATATTAAAGCTGCTACCGGGCAGGTAATGAAAAATATCGGGACAATTCTAAAGAAGAATGGGATGGATTATTCAAATATTGTAAAATGCACTATTTTTCTCACTGATATTAATGATTATAGTGCTGTAAATAAGGTTTATGCCAGTTTTTTTGAGGGGCAATACCCTGCAAGGGAAGCCATAGAGGTAGTGAATCTGCCACTGGGTGCTGTTATTGAAATTTCAGCTATTGCATCGGAATAAATACTTCAGTATTAAAATATTGTAGACTATTGTTTGAAAAGTTAAATTTGCATAAGTAATTTTCCCGGGACATTAGCTCAGCTCCGAAAAACCAGCGATCTTTGATCGCATATGTTTTTCGAGAGTCCTCGAAACAGTAACGAAATTAAAAATTTCGACTGTTTCGGGATTGGTTTAGTCCGCCAGCTGGCGGATGACAGGCAAGGTTGGTTCTGATTAGGAGACAGCTTGAAATAGATGGGACATTAGCTCAGTTGGTTTAGAGTGCATGCTTGACAGGCATGAAGTCGGCAGTTCGATTCTGCCATGTCCCACCCAATAACAGCAAGACTTTCAGTAATATTCTGGAAGTCTTTTTTTATTGAAGGTGAAACATGGGTGAAACAATCAAAGAAGAAATAATACAAGTTGTCGATGATATTGCTAAGATTAATGAATCAGCTATGTTTGCTACATGTTATGGGTTAAATGATCATACATTGAATGAACTGCAAGGGTATCGTGATAACCTCAAGAAGTATGTACAATCTATAATAGATCGAAGATTTGCAGAACTAAATTAGCGAATTAAAGATTAAATGAATTTATCTATCCATCTGATTTCTGTAGGATAATTAGACAGATAGATTTTAACTTTAGAAATACTGTTAGCCCGTTATAATATTAATTAAACTACAATTAACTTAATTGAGTTGCAATTTATCCACAAAATTACTTATCTCTGCTTTACTTCCTGGAACAGTCAACTTATACCACAATCATCTTATTACGCTATGCGTTTTGGCTATGCGTAGTGCAGGATTTCGTAGCGCTTCACTTTCAAATTATTACTGAATTTTATTACTTGCATATTCTTTAAATTCTACACCAAAACCCGCATTACGTATAGCCTTTGTGTGTGCCTTGAATGGTAAATTTAATAAAAGTTCTTTGAATTAAAGAAAGTCCGGAGAGTGAAAGTCTCTTATGCACTGGGGTAACGCCTGGAAGCATTAGCAAGTGGCAAGGTGGTTTGGG
>Ga0307992_1000108_pt1 | contig 52675 bp, 44 predicted proteins | sample EllFjometagen133_FD_203162 | JGI IMG/M metagenome (GOLD analysis project Ga0307992, IMG submission 203162) | Marine microbial communities from Ellis Fjord, Antarctic Ocean - #133 | ecosystem: Environmental > Aquatic > Marine > Unclassified | place: Southern Ocean | collected 2014-10-08
GGTGAGAACTACTGATTGGCTTACTAAAATACCATATACAGCTTCCGTTACGAACCGTGTGGCAGTTTTCCCTAATCCTTCACAAAGTTCCCCCGAAAAACGAGTAACTTTCTCTCGCAACTTCTTGACTATTTTGCTATAATCCATGAGCGCCCTTTCTTTGAGCCCCTTGTGGAGCTCGGTTTTTAGTAGAACCATAGGATAGGGCGCTATCCTTTTTAGGGCAATACGAAGTACCCCCGTTTTTTAACAAAACAGGCTCCGCCACTTGCAGAATCCTGCAAACAGTTACTCACCAATACTTTAAAGACTTTTTATCTCAGGTTTCGGGGGAACTTCTGTAATAGTAATATTCAATAAACCGCCAGAAACCACCGGCGTCTGTAGCCTCGTAGCTTTCACTACAGCCCATTATTTAATAAGAGTTTGCAGGCAGGTCTATTGCCGATATGTTGGGTAAAATAAAAAGTCCCTGATACTGTTTGTACCAAGGACTTAATGGTGTAGCAGGGGGGAGATTTGAACTCCCGACACCCGGCTTATGAAGCCGATGCTCTAACCAACTGAGCTACCCTGCCGTTCGTTACATTCATTCTTTACCTGGCGGGCCTGCCCGCCGAAGTTGGGACACAGTCCCACGAAGGCGGGCGAAAATAGAATTATCACTATCCGTGGTCAAGGGAATAAACCACTGTTTTTCTATCGGACCACCTTTATTCAGCTTTTATCCTGCTGACCCACCTCAGCAAATGGAAATTGTCCTGATAAATATTAATTAATTTTCATATTGCACTAATCTGCTAATAGATAACAACTCGTATCATTACTTTATTCGCAAATGAATGTTGAAAGTTAAGTTGATGCCATGAAAGTTCTACTTGTCGAAGATGAAAAACGATTAGCTCAGCATCTTGGAAACCTCCTACGAGAGAATAATTATACAGTTACAACGGCCCACGATGGACAGAGTGCCTGGGACATCATAAACACAGATGCCTTTGATGCCATCATTCTGGATTGGCTATTGCCTAAAATTACCGGAGTTGAGATTTGTGAACGGCTGCGACAAAAAGGTGATAAAACCCCCATTCTGTTTTTAACAGCACAATCTGCCATACACCACCGCATTAAAGGATTTGAAGCCGGGGCAGATGACTATCTGACCAAGCCCTTCCATCCAGAGGAATTATTAATTCGATTGACCAGCCTCATACGACGCAGTCACCAATCCCCCATTTCTATCTTTAATTCCAAAGGATTCACCTTCGATGCCACCAAACATTATGTCTACTATGATGGTCAATCCAATGAGCTATCACAAAAAGAATCAGCCATTCTAAATTTGCTCTTTCAGAACCCCGGTGAGGTCATATCGAGGAAAACTTTTCTGCAGGATATCTGGGGCTATGATTTTGACCCCAAGACCAACACACTGGAAGTGTATATAAGAATGCTAAGAACCAAACTTGATCAACTCAGCTCCACGAAGCTGATTTATACAAAACGGGGTGAGGGTTATTACATCGAGAATGAAGCCTAGACTGCCAAACCTTTCCATCCGTTTTAAAATTATTTTTGCCCAGGCAGCCAGCCTGGCAGGAATCCTTATCCTGTTTACATTTATTTTGTCCATCCTCCTGGATCAGGTTTTGAAAATGAACCTGGATAAATTCCTGCATATGCAATCTGATAATTTTCAAGCGACGATTTCAGTTCAGAATGGCCGCATATTATTTCACGATCTACACAGTAATTATGAGCATTCGGGAAAAGAGGAGGATGATATCCCCTTTTATGTACAGTTTCTGGATGAGCATGGCCATACGCTGATGCTCTCAGGAAATCTTGAGGGTCGCCGACTCTATCATGGAGGCAAATTTCCTTCTCAGGAAACCCTGGAAACCGTATTCTTTTTCGACGAACCTTCAAGACGCCTGATTACACCAGTTCACATTCATCAACAACATTTGGGATGGCTCATTGTGACTATTCCCTTTAAATATCTCGATGACTTTAAGGATTATAAAAACAAAATTCTCATCGCTGTTTCCAGCATAGCTATTTTACTTTTTATTTTTCTGAGTTTCTTATTTGTAAAATTGGCATTGCGACCTGTGAAACAGCTGGCGAAAAGTGCACAAGAACTTGCAGAACAATCAGAGATAAGGACACTTCCAGATTTTGAGAGCCCGGATGAAATCGGTGACCTCACCAAAACCCTGAATATTCTATTGCACAAAGCGGGTCAATCCATGGAAACCCTGGAGCTTTTTGCTGCCAATGTTTCCCATGAGTTAAAAACACCTCTGGCAATCATGCATTCAGAGATTTCAGTACTTCAAAAGAATATTGATTCCTCTAACCAATATTCATTGGATCTGCTAGGCGAAGAAGTGGATAGGATGCAGACCCTGATTGAGAACTTGCTGGTTATCAGTAATTCCCAGCGACCCTACAAACTGATGCTATCAGATATCTGGCTGCAGGATTTCATAAGTGATGAATCAGGTCGAATTCAGCGCATCTTCCGCAATAACAATATGCATTTTGATTTTTCCAAAGTTCAGTCCACGAAGATTCGCGCCGATATTTATCTCTTGCAACTCGTATATGACAATCTGGTCAGAAATGCAGTCCTTTACTCTCCAGATAATACGGCCATATCCATCTCAACCACCGCTGATGCCTCTGGTGTATCCATTCATGTTTGTGATACAGGACCCGGAATAGCAGAAGCCGAACTCGCCAAAATTATGGAGCCATTTGTCCGCGGTGAATCAACGGTTCATCAAGCGATGACAGGCAGCGGTCTCGGTTTATCCATCTCGAATTGGGCTGCTAAGCTGTTAGGTGGGTCACTGAAGTTGGAAAACATATCACCCCATGGACTGCGTGCATCCATTACCCTACCAATTAATCACCAGGACTAGAAATTCTTCAAATACTCTTCTCTGAAGTAAGTATTTTTATGCTCTTCAAATGATCGAAATTCCTGATCCAGTAGATACTGTAGCGGATTCTCCTCACCCAATGCTAGAATAGAATGACAGAGTGTACATTCATCCGAAATGGCTTCACCTGCTTCATCTATCAAATGTCGATTATGGCATCTGAAACAACCATCACTTTGCTCATGCTGCATAAAGTTGTGACAGGAGAAACACCCAAACTCCACACGATGACCGAGATGATTTGGGTATGTCCCCCAATCAATCTTCATGGCGGGATGAATATTGCGATCATAGATGGCTTTTATAGTCTCTATTGACTTTTGCAGGGATATGAAATCTTTTTCTGGATACTCCACCGCATAATAGGAAACCAGTCTATCTTCAATTTGTTTCAAGCCAGAAACTTTATCATCGTAGGATGTGATTATTGCAGCCATAGCTTGCTTCTTGATATAGGGGATTGCAGGATCAATATCCCCCCTGGCCATGGCATGATCAAGAGCAGCATAAGGTTGTTCATAGATGTGGGTTGCTCGGTTATGACAATCCACACAATCCATAACACGGGGCTCTGTGAATTCCAATGTGGAATCAGCCAGGTTTTGGTTGGTGTACCTTTTAAAAGATCCATCTTGCTGCATCACTTCCACCCAGATCATATCTTCACGCTGATCATCCACAGAGCTATAACGAACTTCATTGTTCTCCGAGATATGCCAGTGAATTCCTGATCCAACCCCATTCACAGCATCGACCTTCAGATTGAGGGTTGTGTACTGTTTGGTATTGGCCTCATCATCACGATACCGTTCTATTTTTACCAGCTTTGACCCATAGTGTTTTTCAGGCCAGTGGCATTTCCCACAAGTCTCTGTAGCAGGACGCAGATTGTGAATTGGAGTGCCTATGGGTTTATCATAAAGATTAAATATTGCTGACACCGCCTGCCAGGCTCCATTCAATTTGGCCTCCGCTAAGGCTTTCACACCCTCTCCAATATGGCAATCTACACAGGGAACTCTGGAATGAGGTGAGACGGAATAGACTTGCCACTCAGGTCCCATGATGGTGTGACAGGCAGTCCCACAGAATTCAGATTCATCCATATAGTGCATGGCACTGGATCCAGCAGCGACAATAAACAGGACATTCACAATAGTCAGGATGCCAACAACAGGAACAACCTTTTCCCAGAAATTGTGCCCGTCTACTTCCCCATCTTCAAGTTTTTCCAAAAAGACATGGTGAAGTGTTGCCCCCGTCTCTTTTTTCTGCTTACGCCAGGCGAACGGCAGCATCACTAATCCGACAACAAATATAATAGGTATTAAAAAGTAGGTGATAATGCCGGTATAGGTGCTTCTGAACACACCAATCAGTGACATCCCTTCCAGGATGAAGAATGAAATAAAAGCTGTACTGGCTAGAATGACCCCGATTTTGCCAATCCAATTCATAAACAATAATTGAATGAACATCAAATAACGTTTTAAAAAAACCATGCGGAATCTCCATGATGAGTATTATTGGGTGATAAAAGTTAACAAAATAGATTGTATTCGCAATTGCTTCCATCAGCATTAAATAATATTAATATCCATCTCGGGATACACACAATCCCATTATCATATATTGAATTCTACGTGTCATAGCTTATTTTAAAACTCTAGTATTTGATCAATCAAGGAAGGGCTTTGGATGAAATTCAGCTATGGTCGATTATTGCTTCTAGGGTTTGGATTTATGGGTACAACCATCCTATGGGGCATCTACAATGCCTACGTTCCTATTTTTCTCCAGGCCGGTCGGGAGGGTTTTGCCACCTCTGCAGGAGTAGATGGGTTTGGGTTAAGCGCGACGGCAACTGGCTTTGTCATGACCCTGGATAACATTGCCGCACTTTTCATCCTCCCCTTTATCGGTGCCTGGTCTGATCGTATAAGAACCAAAATGGGCAGACGTAAGCCCTTTATAGCTTTAGGTGCTCCACTGGCATTTATTGGCTTCATAGGTATACCAATCATGTTGAATGTGTCCCTGATCCCCTTTATGATAGCCATTTTTGTCACCCTCTTTTTTATGGATGTCTTCAGGACGCCTGTCATCTCCCTCATGCCGGATATCACTCCCTCTCCCAAACGCTCTCAAGCAAATGGCATCATTAACCTCATGGGTGGTGTAGGTGCTGTATTGGCCTTTGTGGTTGGTGGTATCCTGTTCAAGGTATCTGTCGGGGCTCCCTTCTATTTTGGTGGTATCATTATGCTCATCGGCGCTGCTGTCGTCCTCTACTTTGTTAAGGAGCCTGAAGTACCAGAACCTCAAGATGCCCAGCCAGGACTTTTAGACAGTTTCAAGACAGTTCTGGTGGACAAGGATCGATCTGCATTGTTTTTACTGCTGGCCATTTTCTTCTGGTTCCTGGGGTATGGCGCATTGGAAGTTTTCTTTACTTCTTTTGCAGTAAATCGATTTGGTGTGGATAGTGGAGTTGCTACAGGTCTGCTGGCCTTCTTTTCGCTCCCTATCGTCCTCTTCTCACCCCTCAGTGGCTATCTTGGAGCAAAATTTGGCAGGAAAATTATGATCATGGCCGGAATTGTTGGATTTGCCATCCTGCTTTTCTGGGGATTCTCAATCCAATCCTTATCCATGATTAAAATCATGCTTCCTCTGACTGGAGTTACCTGGTCACTCATTCTCGTAAATTCACTCCCCATGGTTGTAGATATGGCTCCTCAGGACCGTTTAGGTACATATACCGGCTTGTATTATCTCTCATCTCAATCCTCTGCTATTGCAGGTCCCATTATGGCGGGTCAGATTATTGAAATCTTTGATAATAATTATGGTGTGGGTTTCATCTACGGGTCTATAACCCTCCTCATTGCTTTGCTTCTCATGCTACCAGTAAAACGTGGAGAGGCACTCACAGAAGGCTGATATGTTATATAGTTTTTTCTTATATCTCTCCCGATTCATGGCGACTTTCTTTTACCGTCGCATCCATGTTGAGCACCAGGATCGTGTGCGTAAAAAGGGACCCGTGATTCTGGTCGCCAATCATCCAAACACCATGATGGATCCATTGTTGGTAACAATTCTATGTGGGCGTCGGCCACATTTTCTAGGAAAAAGCACGCTTTTCAACTCAAAAATAGCTAAGCTATTCTTTAACTCAGTCAATGTTATTCCAGTCTACCGAAAACAAGATGCAGAAGGCGAGATGGGCAAAAATACCCAGGTATTTGAGAAGTGCTACCAATCCCTGGAAGAGGGAAATGCACTGGTCATTATGCCGGAGGGTATCAGTCAGATGGATGGCACCTTGCATGAGATCAAAACAGGAACTGCCCGTATCGGCCTGGGAGCTGAAGTTAGAAATGCTTTTCAGCTTGGAGTACAAATCGTACCAGCAGGCATCAATTATTCTTCTCCCACCGAATTTTTCAGCGATGTCCACTGCCGGTTTGGACGTCCCATTGACCTGAGCAATTATCAGGATCTCTATGAAAAAGATGAATATGAAGCAGTTTATGAAGTTACCAATCAGATTCATGATGCCCTTGCTAAACTCACTACGACTGTTGAGAATTCAGAGTCTGCTACTGTGTTAAAAAATCTCAAAAAGATATATAAGATGGAGCTGGCTGTAGATTTAGGATTGGATGAAGATTTTAAACAGCACGATTTTTCTATGACAAGGGGCATGGCTGATGCTATCAACTGGTATTCTGCTGAACATCCAGATCTATTTGATCAAATAGATCGTCGGATGACTCGGTATCTTGCCAAAGTAGAAGGTCTTGAACTTCGCGATGACCTCCTCTCAACTGCCACAGGTCACAGGACGATCACCCGACGAGCCCTTGGTCTACTGGGTGTGATCACTGGTTTTCCCATCTATCTATGGGGTGTGATAAATAACTTTTTACCCTATCGAATACCTGCCTTGCTGGTAAAAGCTCTGGGAACCTCACTTGAGTATCTATCCACAATCAAAATGCTTTCAGGTTTTGTGGTGTTTGCTTTGTTTTACACTCTGCAAAGCATGGCCATCTGGTATCTAACTGGGTCTGGACAGCTAACAACAATATATATTCTAAGTTTACTCCCAGCTGGACGCTTTGCTCGCTTCTATCATGATACCATGTTGAGATACCGACAGCATATCCGCATATTCACTTTGTTCATCAAGCGCAAAACCTTGATGTATGAAATCATTCAGGAGCGTATGGTCTTGATTACGGGAATTGATGAAGCGAAGGCTGAGTATATGAACCGGCTGGAAGAAGAACCAGGCTCCAATGTCGGGGTGGTTGACAATGAAGCCTGATTGCATATAAGCAGATTGTAGAAGTACTACGCTCGGGCTAATCAACAGTTCCCAACTAATTTCAATTATATTTTCAAGGACTTGACAGACCTTGTCTCCCCGATTATATTCAGCCCGCTTTCAACCGGGGCCTAGCTTATAGCGAAGACCGGTAAACATCGCGGGATGGAGCAGTCTGGTAGCTCGTTGGGCTCATAACCCAAAGGTCGTAGGTTCGAATCCTACTCCCGCTACTCCCCTAAGCCCCTGTCAATCAGGGGCTTATTTGTTTCTAGTCGGTATCTATCGAGACACCTAAAACACACCATAACATACTGTTATATATATGCTTATGTTCGCACTTCAAGAAAACTCAATTCTCAGTTGCTCAGAATAGATCTAAAATAGCCTAGTCCAAGTGAGTTGATTAACAATGATTTAGGCTTACTAAATGAGTGCGTTTTCGTGTAGTCTTGTGTGGTCTTCCGTAACAAAGTGTGTCACGTATACGTCACGCTGGGATTCAGTGTTTGATCCCCGGAAAGCCCCTTGGTTCAACAATCTCCTGAATTAATACCCTAAATTACGGTGCAGAATACGTGTCGATTGGATCGACACGAGGCATTAACGTGTCGATTATATTGATTATTGTCGACATGTATGTGAAACATGTCGTTTGGATAAACATGTTATTGGGAGAGCAATTTGAGTAGCTCGGTATTGAGGTAGAGCAATTCTTTTCCAACTTTCTGACCCTTCAGTATTCCAGCAGCTTCAAGATATTGTAGATATACAGAGGCTGTTTGGCGCTTGGCTAACCCTTTATCAACGATATGTTGAATCTTTGTATAGGGTTGCTCAAAGAGTAGCTCAATGAGTTCTTTCGAGAACACATGGCTGGGAAGCTTATTACGGCCGATCTCAATAGTATTATCAAGCAGCTTCTTAATACCGAGGATTTGATCTCTGGTATGTTTAGCCGTTTCTTCAACGCCAATGAGAATGAAAAGAATCCAAGGCTCCCAATCTCCCAAAGTAGTAACACCCCGGAGCCGTTGGTAATAATATGATCTATGCTCAATTATGTATTTACTTAGATACAGGACAGGGTAGTCCAGCAACTTATGCAAGGTCAGGAATAGCAGGTTGATAATTCTGCCTGTACGTCCATTCCCATCAAAGAAGGGATGAATGGATTCAAACTGATAATGAATCACAGCGAGCATAATGAGTGGATCCAGATCCGTCTCAGCATGAATGTATCGTTCGAGGGAACCGAGCATATCTCTGATGAGCGTCTCTCCCTCGGGTGGAGTGTAGACTATCTCTCCGGTCACCTGATTTTGAATCATAGTACCAGGAGCATTTCTAATGCCGGCCCGGTTCTGTTTAAGAATCTGTACACACTCTATAAATAGGTTAGTACTTAGCACAGGACGCTCTTGCAGGCGAGTGAAACCGTACCACAAGGCTTCTCTATACCAAAGGACTTCCTTCGTGGCAGGATCTATTTTACTCGTTTTTGCACTGAAGGCTTGATATACCGCGTCAGAGGTAGTAACAATATTCTCTATCTCAGAACTAGCCTTAGCTTCTTGAAGAATCACCGAATCAATTAGAATAGATTGATTGGGAATAATGCGGGCAACACCTTTGAGTTCAGCAACTGCTCTGGCAGTCTTCGTTGTTTGGCGAAGGACTGCAGTTGTTGCAACCTCTATCTTGGGTGGCAGAGGTGGTAAACTGTTATATGGCTTTTGCGGATCAAATTCTAGCGACATGCATCCTCCAGGGTATTTCTCATTCCCAAGAAGTTACATCAGACTCACTGCGTATGCAACTAACGTGTCGAATATAATGAATATCATCGACATGTTATAAGATTAGATATGACTATTTGCTGAGATAGTGCTAATTCCCTTGTTACTATCTTGAGTGATTGTCAAAAGTGGCTCAACGAAAAGGTACAGCTATACAATTACCATCTAACGCCAGTAAACATCTTATACTGACATTAGATGGTAATTGTATCAACCGTATGACACTAAGACATTTTAACTGCCACTAGATGGCTGTTATCTCGTCATTTTGTCATATAGATTATCATTCGTACAATCGAGGGCTCCTAACTGGACTAATCCTCCTTTTGATTCTGAAGAAAGTCTGGTAACCCATTCAAGTGCTTCTCAGCCAATTCTGGATTGGGATGTGTATAGATCTTTGTTGTCTCACTGGATGTGTGAGCTAACAATACCTGCCGATCCTGAATAGTCATTCCACCTGCCAGGAGTAGGTTATTGTACGTAACCCTGAAACTGTGGAGTGTTGCTTTAGGTCTTTTTGCCACTGAAAGTAGATCCTGCAAATACTTCCGAGGATGAGCAATATTATCATTTAGCTTGCGTTCACTTTCTGAGTACAGATCTGGGAATATTGGACCCTTGAGTCCCTTTATGCTACCGATCTCGCGTACGAGAATGGCTGCTAGGGGCAATTCGTGTACACGGCGAGACTTCCCTATCAACTGGGTGATGCGATGACGCTTTAAATCGATGTGCTCATACTTCAGCATGGCGACGTCCCCTGCTCTTAAGCCTGTGTACAACAGAAAGCTAAAGTAGAGCTTCCATTGTGGGGGTTAGTCTCAATAACCACCGTTTATTTAGACCCCGGGGGGCTGGAAACGCAGTTCTAGTAACATATCATCATACCTACTACCCCTGCATGACAAATAGAATTTCCATTCTCATATAGGGAAATCGTCTCAAATACGTATCGGAATCAAACAGAGGGATGAAGGAGTCTCATAAACCCCGGTTTATGCTACCTACAATTATGGTGTCTTGTCCTGAAATAGGTTAACTATTCAGTAAGCTCAATATCTCTTAAATATTCTGTCACTCTGAAAACTGTGCCATCCATATCATTAAAGTAATTCGTATCAGCCACGAATACACCTGAAACCACTTTATCAGCAAATGCAGGCATGTGGCTGTGTAATGGCATGTACACAAATCCATCTAGCTGAACAACGGCCGATACGCCTTTGCTCACATCTGTGTTTACATTAACTACATTAAACCAGTTTGTTCCTGCGCTTACATCCGGTACACCAGAATTAATGACATATTCTTCTTCTAGCTCAGATGCATTTTCACAACTCCAAAATGCTAAAACAAGAAACAATATTACAATAATTAGTGATTTTGTTTTCATTGTTAGCTTCCCCTCTTCTCAATGTCTTTTTGTAGAATTGGAATATACTATCTACTCCTTACATAGCAAATAGGCTTTCATTAATTATCTCAAATACGTTTTATAATCAAACAGAGTAAGGATGGAGTCTCATAAACCCCGGTTTTTGCTCACTCAATCAACTCCACCCGTGATCCGGTGTCCATGATAAAATCACCTTTTCCCCGCTTCTCACGGAATCTATCAAAGGTAGACAGAGATGTCCTAACTCCTCAATTGCTTCAGGAAGATTAGGGGATATAGTAGTATTCCCCACTTTTCGGACAAAGGTTTGCCATCTCATTCTATGGACGGGATCGTCTTGAAACGCATCACTGAAAGGATGAATATCACCTGTTGGAATAGATGTTTTCCGTCTTTCAAATGTGGCACGAACGGCCTGGCTTAATAAGGCACCATCGAAAGAAGAGCTTCTTTGTAGGATCAGGATGTCAAATATGTCTTTCATCCGGGTATTGTCAAAGCCGATTGAGACCATGGCTTCTAGTTTCTCTGAGATAACAGTTTCAGGTGTATATGCCCATAATACAGGTATTGGTTGATCAATTATTACTGGATATTCAACTGTGGAGGGTTTTGGGGTAACGATATCTCCATAACCAACATCAATTTGAACTGGGAATCTCGCTGTTCCAAGCATGGCAAACATTTTTACTCGATATCCAGAATAATTACTGGGCTTACGTATTTCCATGATCTCCATGTCATTGAAATTGTATATTAGACCATCATCTGGGACGTTGACACTGCAGATTTCACCAATAGTCGTTTTCAGATCATCGCTTGAGAATACTTCAGTACCAAGGAAATCTACATCTCGTGTTGAACGATAGTCCTGCAGTTTCCAAACATCTAAAAGAGCTGCACCTTTCAGGATGAAAATTGCCTGATAATCAGATTTAGATAACCTGTAGAGGAACCGTTCCAGGGCATACTTTGTAAAGATTAATTCAGGATTTTTCCCATTCGTGTGCGCATACTCAACCAATTTTGTATGTACAGAAGCAGAGATATTCTTGATTTGTTTCTGGCTCAAATCAAAGCTTCAATATAGGGTCGCATGATATTTTGAACTCTTGCAGCTTTAGCATAAGGATTAAATTCACTAATTTTACATCGACCAGTTTCAACCACCTCTCGAAGTGCCTCGACAGCTACATCAATACCGACTTTATTACGATATTTGAAGCAATCGACCACCGTTTTAGGGATATTGAATACCTTTACTCTTACCCCCTCGATGTCTACTTCCTCTACTCCCATGGCAAGTGTATGCTCTGAATATCTAACTATCCTTAGAGGCGGGTATTCTAGCGCAGAGCCCCAATGTTTTTGAGCCAGTGCGATCCATACCTGGTATGGATTCTGTGTACCTATTTCATGAAAGTCCAGAGCAGAAAGTAGACAAATTACACCATGTGGTATATGTTTCGCAACCATAGCAAGGGACATCTTACCACTAAATTCATGGTCGCTGGCTACATACTGTCCTCTAGCAATCTTCCTAATTTCACCCTTCGTCACCATTCGTCTGAGGACTTCGTGATGGACCCCTTTCGCTCTCGCATCACGGGATCGGATTACTCCATTTTCTTTTAGAAGAATTCGTACAGTTTTTTCTTGTGTATCATGTGTGCTCATGTGCTATAATCTATATAATAATATATAACTATCAAGGTTTTTGCACATTATACGCTTCTCATTAGGATTTATTCGTCTCAAAAAGGGTGTCTCATTATTCAGGCACTATTTAGCCGTCTCATAAACGACGGTTTTTACGGTCATGGATTACGAGCCCGTGGCTCATTGTAGTTTTTATTAGACTTATAATAGGGGTGTGGCTGGAAAGTGACCAGTCTTTAGAGGCCACAGTTATTGGAGCTTCTTTGTTCTCTTAATATCACTCGAATAGTGCACGCTGTGAGCTTGAGCAAGTGTCTAAAATTCCTACCCCTAATCATCAATTTGTGAAAGCACGTAGTATTTATTGTTTATGACCACTGAAATATTACGACCATCATCCGAGACACTGATCTTCCCCCTGGGTTTCATATAACCTGCAAATGATACAATCTCCTGACCCTTAAAATATTTTTCGTCTGGTTTATTCACATCCAAAATGACTAATTCAACAATGGTTTTGTCCTTTTCCAGTCTCCTTTTTAGAAGAAATAGTTCCTCGGTTTGAGCGGCGAAATCAACGTTTAGCATGTTTCTCCCTCCACCCCCTTTAACCTGTTTAACCAGCTTCCCATCACTCAAATCGTATACGAACATTTCAATTTTGTCATCAATGGTGATCAGGTATTGATCGTCTGTGGAAATAAACTGGATTCCTGGCGAACATTTAATATTCTGCATATCCAGGACGGTTTCTCCCTTGCGGTTGATCACCATCAAATCATCTCCTTCACGGCCACGTTGAAGTAAGGTAAATAGATTCCCAGATGGAGAATATCTCAAGTACGGACGACCACCGTCTACTGTACGCTCCCAGAGAACCTGATTGTTTTTATCAACAACAAAGACCAGGGCAGCTATTGATCCTTTGTGTATGACTCCCGTTTTTACAAAAATGTCCTGTGTGTTCTCGTTGTAATATACGTTCATCCCATACCAACCATCACCAGGGCCAGAAGGTCTGTCGAAATCATTTGTAAGTTGAACTGGAGGTGTTGAGTTGGATACCATCATTTCATAAAATCTCGTGGATGCACTGTAGCGCAATAATCGACCATCAGGAAATCCTGAGGAATACATAACACTATATTCATTTTGGGAAAAAGTATAATCACCTACCAGATTACCCTCTGCGTTAAATATCTTTTTTTCCATCATATCATCTGATTTAGCGTGCTGGATGAACGCTTTGACCGCAGAATGAAAACTCGGTCCATTTATTCTAAAATCATAGCCTGATTTATTTAATCGAGTTGAGCTACTTAAGCTAAAGTCTTTTTGTGTCTGAAGATTAGAATAGGAAGAGTGGGCGTTATCTGATGGCTTCGAAACCAGGCGAATTTTCTGAGCTTCTGTAGCTGTTTTTTCCGTCCACAAAACAATACTTTTCGCTTGATCCGTAACCTTGTCTATCTGATAAGTCTTTGAGTTGTGTTGAGCATAGACAAAATTGAGAATGATCAAAAAGTATATAAGAGTTCTTAGCTTCATTCGATTCTCCCCTCAAGATGTAAATACTTGCTCGAAGTTAGTAGTTCAGACTATTTATTCAAAGGCGTTCGTGGGGTGGGTATTCTCCTATATATCGAATGGTTATTATCTCAAAAAGGATGTCTCATAATTCAGGCACTATTTAGCAGTCTCATAAACGACGGTTATTGATAGGACCAAATATCCGATTTTAGCCCCTAAACAAACCAAAATGCATCACCAGCTGCACATGCCGCTTTTGGGATCGAAATAAATTCCTGTGGGATAGCGTGTTACGGGATATAAACGAGGGATTGGGAATCCCTTGTTCGCTTTTCTGGATAAAAGAAGCCCCAGATAACCGTCCAGGGCTTTTGTGAACGTTAAGCGCTTGTTAAATATGTTCCACTCTGAATAGTCTTCAGAAATATTCTTAAACAGTTACCTACCAAACTGCCATAATAGAAAGGCCCATTCATCGGCACGTCCTTCTAAGTATTGCATACGTGTTGAACCAATTCCATGCCCAGCACTATACTCAACTCGGAACAGGATTGGATTAGTGCTAGATGTGGCTGCCTGCAACCTTGCCGTCATCTTTGCAGAATTCCAAGGATCAACACGAGGATCATTCATACCATGTGTCAACAGCACTGCAGGATACTCAGTCCCCTTCACAACGTGGTGATATGCACTCATGGCAAGCAGTCCCTTGAATTCCTCTTCTATTTTTACTGTGCCAAACTCGTAGATATTTGGGACACCATTGGTAGTTGTTTCGGCGCGAACTGCATCAAGACAACCTACATTGATAATGGCCCCTTTAAACAGATCTGGGCGTTCAGTAATAGCACGACCAATGGTAATGCCACCAGCACTCCCACCCTGTCCTGCGATTAATTCGTGTGATGTATAACCACTTGTAATCAAATATTCCGCACAGGCAATAAAATCCTTCCATGTGTTAGGCTTGGTCGTCTTTTGACCTGCAGTATGCCATGCTTTACCATATTCTCCTCCGCCCCGGATATGGGCAACAGCCAAGACCCCACCTCGCTCAAGCCAGGCAATATTTAAAGGATTAAAATAAACAGAAGAAATGCTTCCATAAGCGCCATAACCTTTAACCAGCGCTGGATTTTTCCCGTTCAATACAATGTCAGCTTTATAAATAATTGACAAGGGTACTTCAACCCCATCGTGGCTTTTAACTTTCACCTCAATCGATTCAAATCCTGGTAGATCATCAAATTTGCCTTTGGGGAGTAAAGCAGTCTCACCATAAGAATTATTTCCTGGATCATATGAATAGACAGCTCCGCCTTTGGTCCATGAGCTGGTTCTTATCAATACTTTTTCCCGATAAGAACTCGCCGAGGTCACCCAACCAGAGGCATGATTGGGTAAATCCATTTTCAATAATTTTCCGTCTCCCACAAAGTCCATGCGTAGGATGCGGTCAAAACCTCCATCAATGATACCGATATACAAAGCTGTGGATGAAGTTATCAAATAATCAATCACTGCTTCGCTTTCTTGAATCACTGTTTTTGCGCTGGTCAAATCAGGGTTGCTTAATGATGTCTGGAGAACCTTGAAACGTGAAGCATCTTTTGCTGATTTTAGATAAATGTCGTCTCCATGGACTGCATAACTGGTAACTTCGTCTTCTACCCCACATATTTTTTCCCAAGGGATATTATCCTTGAGGAGTGTTTGGATTGGCGCTGTATAGAGGGCAAGCTCGTTGGAGTCACCGTGTTTGATCTTTATTACTGCATGATCTGAGCGAGGTGGTATATATAGACTTGGGAAATCAACTTCTCCTAGATGCATACGGTCCGAGAGATCGATTCCAGCAACAAGCTGATCCTTCTCGACATCGGTGTTGAGGCGATGAAAGTAGACTTTGGTGTTTTTATAGATGTCAGTTGCAGGAGCATTTTCTGGGAGATCCTGACGGCGACTATAAAAGAAGCCACTTCCATCAGGATGCCAGTGAGGTTGGTTATAGGCTGTTTCGATGTGGTCAACCATTTCCGACAAATGGCTCCCGGTTTTCGTGTTCAGGATATGGAGTATGGTTTCTTCTGATCCACTTTTAGCTAGACCGTAAACAACATACTCTCCATCCATTGAGGGGCTGTGACTCCAAAGAGAGTAATGTTCACCTTCTTCTGCTTCTACCTTTTCTGGATCGACGAGTAATTTCTCCTCACCAGATGAATTGTGAATATATAGTTTTGCAAGGTTTTCTCCAGCGAAGCGTTTTTTAAAGATGAGTGTTCCATCCTGCAAGTAGGTATAACTATAGGTACTAAAAGGTTTCCCGGAATCCAGCTCCATTAGTCGATTTAATAGACTCTCACGTGCAGGTAAGTTGGCCAAAATAGTAGCGGTATAGTCAGCCTGTCCTTTGATCCATTGTTTTACATAGGGATCTCCCAGGTTTTCCATATACCGGTAAGGATCATCAACTTTGATTCCCCAGTATTCGTCATCAACATTTTCTACACGGGCAGTAGGTGGACTTTGCTCAACTGGCTCTTGATGCTTAGGAGCGCAGCCAGTGAAAAGTACAATTAATGATAGGATCAATAGTAAAGGTTTCATGATAGCCTCCTTTTTAGGTATTATTATTCCATCGTTTAGCCAGCCCAGAACTTTAGTTGATATGATATTTTGCATGATTCCCCCTATTGATTAGATGTAATAATTTTATAGCAGTAAAGTCGAACTACTGATAGTGTAGGTCGAGATCAAATATTATAATCGTATAAGGTATAGCTGTATGTCGTCAAAGTAATTCGGACAAGATCGCTTAAAAAATAAGAGACACTTTCCAGGCATCCAACATATTAAGCAAACACCTCATGGCGCTGCGATTTCATGTTAATCTGCTTCCTCTCCAGAAGCGTTTTTTGTTTGATGATGTCTCTCCTTGTTAAGATCTTCTCCTTTCGTCCAAAATACATGTCTGCTGGAGTCACGTTATCAAGCGATTCATGTATTCTCTCATTGTTGTAATGATTTACCCATTTGCCGATCTCTAGCTCTAGATCCCCAGGCAGGTAATAGTTATCCAGTTTTATCACATTCTTCATACTACGATGATACCGCTCGATCTTCCCTTGAGTCTGTGGATGATAAGGAGCTCCACGAGTATGATCCATTTCTCGGGTCTTGAGATACTTTTTCAATTCACCTGAGATATAGCAAGGACCGTTATCTGATAATAGCCGTGGCCTATGCTTGACAATGACTTGATCCGTCCCGGTTTCAGCTATGGCCATATCCAGAGTTTCCTGGACATCCTCAGCATTCATGGTAGTAAACAACTTCCAGGATAGAATACGTCTGGAGTAATCATCTAGAACTGTGGATAAGAAGAACCAACCCCAGCCAATCACCTTGAAATAGGTGAAGTCTGTCTGCCACATCTCATTGATCCGGGTTGTGGGATTCTTGAACTTATCTGAGGCAGCCATGACGATGTAATGTGGACTGGTAATCAGGTCATAACGCTTCAGGATGCGATATACACTTGATTCAGAGATGAAGTAGCCTTGTGTATCAGTGATATGCCAGGCTAACTCCCTGGGGGACTTCTCAGTCAACTCAAGGGCAATATCCTTCACCCTTTCACGTTCTTCGTCAGGAATACGATTCCAGAACCGCTTGGTGTGAGGCTCCGCATCTGCCAGGCCATCAAGACCATTCTCATGATAACGGCCATACCAATCATAGAAAGTACTGCTTGGTATATCCAGCTCACGAAGGGTCTGCTTAACAGGTAACTGGGATCCTTCTACAATACGAATAATTTCGTACTTCTCTGATTGGGTATATCTCATATACCGCTCACTGTAATGTCCTGACCAATGCAGCTTTTTTTTAACACATCAGCTTTCATTGCCAGGCTGGCATATAATTGCTTCAGGTGATTATTTTCAGATCGGAGGGCATCTACCTCAGTGCTATTGGCTTCTCTGATTATATCTCCTGACAGGCGTTTCTTACCTGCCTCAAGAAAGTCTTTGCTCCATTTGTAATACAGGTTCTGAGCAATACTCTCTTTTCGGCATATGCTTGCTATACTGTCTTCACCCCGAAGACCTTCTAGGATGATTCTGATTTTCTCTTCGGCTGAGTACTGCTTACGGGTATTCCTTCTAATCGCTTTTACTCGTCTCTCTACTTCTGACTTTGGGCTCATTATTGGCTCCTTCTACGGTTTGTTAGCCGCCCAAAGTATCTCTTATTTATTTAGATCAAATGAACCGAATTGGTCTGACACCGCACATAGCCATATTTGGTAGGCATGAATCGTTGCCAGAGGACTCGATTGTTTTTGTCGACCACAAACACTAATCCAGAAGGAGATCCATTATGCAAAACTCCAGTATTCACAAAAATATCCCCAGTGATTTCATTGTAATATGAATTGTAACCAGACCATTTGTCCACCATACCCAATGGACGGTCAAATTCATCGGTAATCTTAATTGGAGAAGCAGTGTTGGATGTCAAAATTTCGTAGGCATTCTTGTTAATATTATACCGCCACAATCGACCATCAGGAAATCCCGAATTTACCTCATAGGCTGACAATGACATGGTATAATTCCCAACCAAGACACCTTCAGCGTTGTATATTCTTTTACTATAAATATCCCCCTGTTCTGTGGTTTGAATAATTGCCTTAATATTTGATTTAATTCTTGGCTTGCTAACATGCTGATCAGAATTTGATTTACTCAAACTGTTTGTACTATTTATGCTAATCGTCTTTTTTGATATGGGATTGATAAACCCATCATGCAACACTTTTGAGGGACTGGACTTTGTTCCCGCTAGGCGAATTTTCCCAGCATCCGTTGACGTCTTGGGTGTCCACAATAGATTGTATGGAATCTCAAGATGAAATGAGTCCACTATTTCATATTGTTTTGTTTTGTTTTGAGCATAGACAACATTGAGCATGATTATTAGGTATAAAAGAGGTCTTAATTTCATAATCCTACCTCTCACTTCGCTGATTCAATTCAATCGATCTGCCAATTGATGACTCCGGAGGGATTCCCGACCACCCTTCTAATCTTTAATTCGTTCAAGTTCATAGATTCTGTTTCTTATTCCCACCGTGACATTGGTCCCATCATCTGAAACACTAATTGAACCAGGAGTCCTTTTCAATCCAGGCAATGTGACAACTTCATGTTTGGTAATTACATCTTCCTTTGGACCCACCACAGGGAATACCACCAGCTCTATAAGTGTAGTTTCCAACAAAGGTTTTCTCATAAGGGCAAATATCTCCTGAGTATCGGCTGCATAATCAAGTCTCATGATATTTCCGCGTCCATAATATCCTTTGATATGTTTCACAACCTGTCCGTCAGATAGATCATATGCAATAATTTCACTGTTCGCAAGCAAGGTCACTAAATACTTACCATCAGATGCAATGATTAGATTTTCTTCGCCGGAACACGTGGCATTCTCGATTTCTAGTATAGTCTCACCCTTGCGATTGATGATCTCAAGATTTCCTTTTGATTTATAAAGTGAAAAAAGGTTACCTGACCGGGAATACCATACACTGACTTGTTTATTATAGCTTACTTCAGTATTTCTGTGCCAAAGGACATGATTGTTTTTGTCAACCACATAGGTCATGGCCGTCTCTTTATTGTCAATCATAACACCACTATTCACGATGACATCGCCGGTTTGGTCATTGTAAAAAATGCTATGTCCAAAGCAGAGATCACCCGTATTAAGTTCTCTGTCAATACCGCCCACCAGGGCTTGTGCCTGCTTGGAATTCGGGCTGAGCATTTCATAAGTTCTTGTCCTCCAGTTGAATCTGAGAAGCCTACCATCTCCCAGTGCAAATCCGTTTGTTGAATACTCCCCAACCAACTCACCCTGGGCATTGAATATCTTTTGATCATTTCCGTTACGCAGCACCAGAGCCTTTTGACGTTTATCTATAGTCTTGTAATACTTATCACCCTTTTGGGATGCGACGGGAAGTGAAAGGTATTCTCCTGTATGTTTCTTGAACCGAGAGGTTCTTTCATTACCATTAGTAATCGTTTCCTGAGTTAAGACTACCTTTTTAGCTTTTGTCTTTGTTTTTGGTGTTGATAGCGTCCAGGCATAAGAACCAGGTAATTTTGTTACCGACACGTGCTTGAACTTGCTTGTATAGTTTTGTTCAAGTATGATCTGTTTACCATCAATCCTGGCTTTGCTATTTTCAAGTGTTTTTGGGAGATCCTTTGTAGGGATGGAGTCTTGGGCAAATGAATTAAATAACATCCCCAATACGGCTGCTAAAACAATGTGTCTGATCATTTGTCACCTCTCACTTCGCTGATTCAATTCAATCGATCTGCCAATTGATGACTCCGGAGGGATTCCCGACCACCCTTCTAATCTTTAATTCGTTCAAGTTCATAGATTCTGTTTCTTATTCCCACCGTGACATTGGTCCCATCATCTGAAACACTAATTGAACCAGGAGTCCTTTTCAATCCAGGCAATGTGACAACTTCATGTTTGGTAATTACATCTTCCTTTGGACCCACCACAGGGAATACCACCAGCTCCATAACCGTAGTTTCCAACAAAGGTTTTCTCATAAGGGCAAATATCTCCTGAGTATCGGCTGCATAATCAAGTCTCATGATATTTCCGCGTCCATAATATCCTTTGATATGTTTAACAGCCTGTCCGTCAGATAGATCGTATGCAATAATCTCACTGTTCGTAAGCAGGGTGACTAGATACTTGCCATCTGATGCAATAATTTGATTTTCTCGAAATGATGTCGTGATGTTCTCGATTTCCAGTATAGTCTCGCCCTGCCGATTAATAATCTCAAGATCTCCGTCGAATAAAGACCCGCTTGATTTGAAAAGTGAAAAAAGATCTCCTGACAGGGAATACCAGACCCGAACATCTTTTTTCCGATTTACTTCAACATTTCTGTGCCATAGGACATGATTGTTTTTATCAACCACATAGGTCATGACCATTTCTTGACCATCAATCACAACACCACTATTTACAATGACATCGCCGGTTTGATCATTGTAAAAAATGTTATTTCCGAACCAGCGATCACCTATATTAAGTTCTCTGTCAATACCGCCCACCAGGGCTTGTGCCTGCTTGGAATTCGGGCTGAGCATTTCATAAGTTCTTGTCCTCCAGTTGAATCTGAGAAGCCTACCATCTCCCAGTGCAAATCCGTTTGTTGAATACTCCCCAACCAACTCACCCTGGGCATTGAATATCTTTTTGCTTTTTTTGTTGCGTAGGATCAGAACTTTTCTATCTGGATCCAAAGTTCTGTAATACTTATCACCATTCTTTGATGTGGTGGGAAGTGAAAGGTATTCTCCTGTATGTTTCTTGAACCGAGAGGTTCTTTCATTACCATTAGTAATCGTTTCATGAGTTAAGACTACCTTTTTAGCTTTTGTCTTTGTTTTTGGTGTTGATAATGTGCCCGCGTAACTACCCGGTAAATTCATTACCGACACTTGCTTGAACTTGCTTGTATAGTTTTGTTCAAGTATGATCTGTTTACCATCAATTCTGGCTTTGCTATTTCCAAGTGTTTTTGGGAGGTCCTTTGTAGGGATGGAGTCTTGGGCAAATGAATTAAATAACATCCCCAATACAGCTGCTAAAACAATGTGTCTGATCATTTGTTACCTCTCACTTCGCTGATTCAATGATGTCTATTTGCCACTCCGCACTATCCATCCTACCCATAAAAGTCATAAACTTCAACAGCTAGTGTAAGGGGTCCCAATGCGTGCTCGGCAGGGTCTCTACCATTCCCATCGTTATCTCGAAGGGTCATATCTATATGGTATCTTGTATTCGGTGTTAATCCTATAATTGTATAGGTGGTGTCTTCCCCGAGATAAATGACTGGGAAATTGTTCTCGCCTGCAATGCGATAATGCAATACAAATTAGCCTGGCACATCCCCATCCTACAATAAAGGTGAGAATAGCATCTACTCCAGAATCACTATACATCTTATTGATTGCCTCAGCGCGAACTTCATCCTTGCCTGCCAGATATCCCCAACGGTCCATGGCGTGCTCGTCCACATGCAGTTTCAGATCTAATTCAGCCAATGTCTCCTCAATGATGCTTAGTTTGTCCCTGCTCCTGGTAATTCCTGCGGGACTGACCAGACCAATGACGTCACCTCGTTTGAGTCGGGGCGGTATAATGACTTCAGTTGATATATTTGCCAGAGAGATATTTGGCCGTAAAGTTGTAAGACCCAGCCCACCAATTGCTAATAATTGTAAAATATCTCGTCGATTAACATTCATTCTATTCCTCCGGATTTTCTACTGGATAGGACATGATTTATTTTAGAAATAGTGTTGATTCCAAATTATAAAGGTGGGCTTAGCATCCAACTGGAATCACAAACCAGAAGAAAAAAGATGGAAATATTATTGTAAATTGTTGTTTACTTTCAATTTTTGCTGTCCATATTCCTCGCGACGGTCAGGAATGTTCAATAGGACGGAAATGCTTTTTGCAGATGTATGTTAAAAAAGCCTGGCCAAAAAAAAGCTGCCCTAAGGCAGTAAGTTTAAGAAAGAGGTACAAATGACTGATCAACTAGTCAACGGCGTAGTCAAATGGTTTAACGATTCAAAAGGCTACGGTTTTATTCAGCAGGAAGATGGTCCAGACGTATTTGTGCATTATCGCACAATCAACGGTTCAGGACATGTATCATTGAAAGAAGGACAAAACGTTACTTTGAATGTTACACAGGGCGAAAAAGGTCCACAAGCAGAGAACGTAACTGCTGTATAATTCTTTAAATTAAAGAATTTATAAAAAGCCGGTCTCCTAGGAGTACCGGCTTTTTTTTGTAGCAATTTTTCAATCCAAATATAGAAAAGCTTAAGTGTTGAAGCTGCTTCTTTGAGAAGGGCTAATTCGGTACAACGCGGCTACTATCTAATAGATTGAAGGTTCCAGACGTGTGCTCTGGTTTAACACCAATAAGACCATCGGGTTCTGAGATTTCGACACTGTCAGCAGGTGCTGGCATGCCAGGCAGTCTTATAGTCTCGTCATTACTTGGTTTGAGGTTTGCAGGACTGCTACAATTCAATAGAACCATTCCAGCAATCAGTATCATCCAGAAAAAGTGCTTATAGTTCATTGATATAACCTTTCCTTACCAATTTAGGTAATTACCTGATCAGACTGATTTATAACCTGTATCTATCAAGAGATTTTTCATTTTTCTGGCTTCTGCTACCAAAGCATCACAACGCTCATTCTCAGTATTGCCAGCATGACCTTTTACCCAGTGGAAGTTTACCTGATGCTCCTCTAATAAAGCAATCAACACTTCCCAGAGATCCACATTTTCCGGTCGCTTCCCATCCGATTTTTTCCAGCCCCGCTTTTTCCAGCCATATACCCAGCGCTTGGTGATGGAATCCACCACATATTTCGAATCGGTATGCAGAACAACTTCAGAAGATTCATTCAGAGCCTGCAATGCGACAATGACGCCTAGCATTTCCATTCGGTTGTTGGTCGTCAACTTATAACCAGCTGATAATTCTTTGCGGCGACTACCCTTTTGCATAACCACACCATAGCCCCCCACACCGGGATTGGGAGACGCTCCGCCATCAGTATGGATAATTATTTTTCCATTGGGACTTGCTTGAGATGAATTTGCTGGTGCCGGATTTTTACCAATCTGAGTTTTGATGAGATCAATAAGATTTTGTGCGACAGGATCTTTTGCATTTAGAACGAATTCCCGCAGCCAATCAATGGCCGCAGCCTGATTAGCAAAACTCTTGTATTTTGCACCTTTAAAACCCTTAACCTGGTCAGAAGCTTCATCCCAGGAATCATAAATTCCTGGCTGATGCCCCTGGAATACAGCATATACTTTTTTACTCATATTTGACTACAGAAACGAACCATTGAGACGTTTATTTGGCTGGTATGATTCACCCCAGGAATTTGAATAGAATAAAAGCTGCTCCAAGCACAAAGATAGTTCCAAAGAACCGATGGTAATGCAGCACAAAATTATCAAAACCGTGGTTCATCTTTTCCAGAGGAAGCAAGATGAGACCCGCAGAGACCCACTTGTTAAGTGATTTGTTAATACTTTTTAACTTATCCGGGCTAAAGGCAAGAAACCCCCACATGGGAAATCCCAAAACGATGCTGATGATAAGAAACCACTTCAGAGATTCAAGGATAATTGCCAAACTCATCCCCGTTTCGCTCGTACCTACAGACGCTAGGACTTGATCCGTATTGGGCATGCGCGTGATGATCAGAAATAATCCAATCAGGGAAACCACCATCATCATCACGCCGACAGGGAGATGATATTTAAAATAGAACGAATCTGTTTCGTGCATCACATCCAGGGGCTTGGTCCATTTTGAGCTGGAATACCATTTATCCCCTTTCTTAGACCAACTTGCTACCTGATCAGGTTTAAAGAATAAAACCAAACCTACAATAATTGCGAAGAAACCACCAATAATAAAAAAGAGTTCTATCATTTCTAGATACATTTCAGCCATCTTGAGCCTCCTGCTTATTTGAGCACCACTATTTGTTTGATCGCAAATAAACTAATTAATCAATCCATACAATCCAACGGCTTGCTTTAATTCGATTTAAAGACTTGGTGGACACATTTTTTCATTGTAATCAGTCCCTTTCGAACGCATCCTGCACGCGCTTTTTTAAACCAATTAATTTTGTGGTGTTTCCGATGGGGAAATCCACGCTGAGAGGATATAAATGCGCAAAGAAAATTTTAGGAATATCGCCATCATCGCCCACGTTGATCATGGAAAAACAACACTGGTGGATGGTATGCTCCGACAAAGTGGTATCTTTCGCGAGAATCAAGCACTCACAGATCGAGTCATGGACAATATGGATCTGGAGCGTGAACGTGGCATTACGATTAGTGCAAAAAACACCGCTATCGAATACAATGATGTAAAAATCAATATCATCGACACACCCGGTCACGCGGATTTTGGAGGTGAAGTTGAACGTGGTTTAAATCTTGTTGATGGTGCTATGTTGCTGGTTGATGCCAGTGAGGGCCCCCTGCCACAGACAAGATTTGTTGTAAAAAAGGCTCTTGAGAAAAATCTGCGCATCATTCTGGTTATTAATAAAATTGATCGACCGGATTCCAGAATTGCTGAAGTAATTGATGAAGTTTTCGACCTGTTTATAGACCTGAATGCCACAGAAGAACAAATCGACTTCCCCATACTGTATACAATTGCTAAGGAAGGGATTGCCCATAAAGAACTTGGCGATGACTCTACAACACTCCGTCCACTTTTTGATACGATCATTGATTATATCCAGGGTCCCGAAGCTGAAGATGACCATACCCCTCAATTTCTTATCGCAAATCTTGACTATGATGCCTACGTCGGCCAAATTGCCATCGGTCGTCTGAGAAACGGTATCCTCAAAATGGGTAAGAACTATCTTCTGGCAGGCGAGCACAAGCAGACACCCAATGTAAAATTTTCTGCCTTATATACTTTCGATGGACTCCGTCGACAACAAGTGGAAGAGGTTGTCTCAGGGGATATCATCGCCTTTGCAGGTGTTGAGAATATCACCATCGGTGATACAATTACCTCAATTGAAAACCCAGCTCTGCTGCCTCGCATCCATGTCGATGAGCCTACTGTATCCATGATTTTTTATGTGAACACCAGCCCATTTGCTGGTCAGGATGGTAAATACCTGACATCCAGACACATAATGGCTCGACTCGAAAAGGAAACGAAATTTAATGTTGCCCTGCAAATTGAACAGCTCAAGAATCGCGTTGATGCCTTTGAAGTAAGGGGACGAGGAGAACTCCAGATGGCTGTCCTTATAGAGACCATGCGTCGCGAAGGCTATGAGTTCATGGTGTCCAAACCCCGAGTCATCACAAAAGAAATTGATGGTAAGCTCTCAGAACCTGTTGAAATGCTCTATCTGGATATTCCAGAAGAATTTGTGGGCGTCATGTCCGAAAAACTTTCGATCCGCAAAGGTCGCATGGTAAATATTTTCAACCATGGCAGTGGTCGAGTGAATTTAGAATTCAAAATTCCTTCTAGGGGTCTCATTGGTTTCCGCACTACCTTTATGACTGATACCAAAGGTGCCGGGGTCATGAACACCATCATGGAAGGCTATGAACCATGGTTCGGTCCTATTCCCCAGCGCAATACAGGCGCACTGGTTTCAGATCGTACGGGGAAAGTCACTTCCTATGCCAGTCTGAGTATGGAAGATCGTGGCGAACTCATGATTGAAGTTAGCACCCAGGTCTACGCTGGGATGGTGATTGGTGAGCGGAATCGTCCTGGAGATTTGGATGTGAATATTACCCGTGAAAAGAAACTGACCAATATGCGTAGTGCAAATGCGGATCAAACAGTGACGCTCCGGAAACCTCATCTGCTAACTTTAGATGAAGCGATAGAATTTATCTCTGAAAACGAGCTTGTTGAAATTACACCAGACAATATCCGCATTCGAAAGATGGAACTCGATCCGCATAAACGTCTTGCCCAGACCAGAAAAGAAAAGCGAACAGAGGATTAATGATTTTCCAATATCAAAAAACGAATAGCTATTTTGCCCAGGTTGCCAATGGGCTTGAAGAGATGGCAGCATCTGAGATTGAAAAACTTGGTGCATCGAAGGTAAATCAGCGTTTTAGGGGATTGCAATTCACGGGGGACGCGGAGGCTGTTTATCGGATCAATTATGGATCTAGACTGCTTACCAGAATTTTAGCACCGCTCATCTCCTTTGATTGCCACAGTACAAAATATCTATACAAGACAGCCATGGGGATTCCCTGGGAAGAACTTTTCTCACCGGATCAGACCTTTGCCATTTTTTCCCAGGTCAGTAACAGTGCCATTACTCATTCGCAATATGCCTCTCTCAAGCTGAAGGATGCCATTGTAGATCGTTTTCGTGATAAGGTGAAACGTCGACCCAACGTTGAGCCCAAATATCCCGACATCTGGTTCAATCTCCATATTGAGAACAATCGGGCTGTGATCAGTCTGGACACCAGCGGTGGTTCCTTGCACCGCAGGGGTTACCGCCTGGATACGGTAGAAGCTCCCATGCAGGAAACCCTGGCAGCAGCTATTGTTCAAATAACCAAATGGGAAGGTAAAACTACATTTATCGATCCTATGTGTGGATCGGGTACGCTCCCCGCTGAAGCTTATATGTCTCTCACCAATCTGCCCTCAGGCTATTTCAGAAAAAGATTTGGCTTTATGAAAATGCCCGATTTTAATAAGGGTCTCTGGACACACGTACGCAAAGAGATGGATGGAGCCTTTGATGCCCCCGCGGAAATCCCCATTCAGGCTTCTGATGTGGATCCCAGTGCTTTGAGAGTTGCCAAGCGTAACCTATCTCACCTACCTCGTGGTGTAGAAATTTATACACATCGTAAGGACTATCAGGAAATTACGATTCCCCAGGGTGCCACACTGGTAATGAATCCGCCTTATGGTATTCGATTGCATACGGGTGAAGATCTTTCAAGCATGTATAAGGAAATGGGTGATTGGCTCAAACAGAAATGTGCTGGCAGTGAAGCCTATATCTATTTTGGTGAACGGAAATATTTGAAGAATATTGGCTTACGTCCAGAATGGAAAAGACCGCTGCGAAATGGTGGATTAGATGGACGTCTTGCTAAATTTGTGATGTATTAAACTAAAATATCCAGGGACAATAACTGTGTCTGACTGAGCCAAGCCTGTACCGAGCTTGTCGAGGGAAGCTGTGACTCAGTTCCTGATACCTCAAATCTAATCCTTCTTTCTACTTAATTCATAATTCATAATTCATAATTCATAATTCATAATTCAAACTCTTGACATCCCTTCTATTTTAGAATAAGCTATCCAACGATTTTTGTTAACGTCTCCTAGTACGAGGAAGCCCGTGAAAGTCGGGCACAGTCGCGCTACTGTAACCAGGGACAATGTTGATACCATAATGAATCGAATGATTCATTCGTTTTGCCACTTCATATTGAGGGAAGGCATCAGCAGAGGATGATCTGGAAGTCAGGATACTCGTTTAGGAGAATATTCATGAACCTTCGCGAGAAAAGGGACCGGCATGATGCGCCTGAGAACCAGGACACATTTAAAAATAAGCCCCAACTTGAGACGGGGCTTTTTTATTGCCCTGTCCGTTATTCTTTTACTCCCTTCAAGCGTATTCTCCTCAGAATCAAACTCCAATAATTTATTCATTCAAGGCCAGACCCTCGACCTCAATGGTCGCGTTATTCCATATGTTTCCCTTATTTTCCAGAAGTCGGAAATCTTTCTCTTATCAGATGAGAATGGTCACTTCAGTTATAATTCTACTTTTGTGGAAAATGATTCCGTCTTCATTCAACGCATCGGGTATGAAAATAAAATGCTGCTCGTCGATGATGTCTTCCGTTTGCGAACGATCCGATTAACGCCTGAAGCTATCATGCTGGAATCTGTGGAAGTCATGGCAGATGTTAAATCACTCAGTGCTATATCTGTACTAGGTCAACATACAAAAACACAGGGTTCAGCAGCCACAGATCACAAAAATATGCTGGCCCGGATTCCCGGAATTTCCATCAAGAGTTATGGAGGTCCCGCAGGCATCAGCACCTTAAGTATGGATGGGGGTCCCAGTTCCAACACCATCGTTCTGGTGAATGGAATTGATATCAGTTCTGCACAGAATGGCGAGACTGATCTTTCACAATTACCCCTCCCCTTTATTGAAAGTATGAGCTACATCCCCTATGATATCACCCAATCTGGAGCGGGTGGTATTGATGGCGTAGTCAAATTGGAAACCGGCGATCAACAGACTCATCTTAACCTGAGTCAAGGAAGTTTTGGACATCGAGCATACGATATATATCTCAACAAACAGTTTTCTGGCTTCTGGACTACGCTTCAAGTAGGTCAACGTCACGAGGATGGAAATTACCCAGTCATCTGGGATGGAACGGGAACTATCCGTAAAAACAACCAGCTCGACCAACAGTTTGTCGCATTAACGCTCCGCAAAATGATCAGAACGAATATCTATTGGCAACTTACCACCATGAGCTCCCTTCAATCCAGAGGTGTTGCCGGTCTACTCTGGTCTCCCGATACTATTTCCCATCGGGATGATCAATTGACCCTCCTGGGCTCTACCCTGGGTTGGCTTCGTCACAATGGAAGCAGCCATCTTCATTTTACCGCGAGACATTCAAAAGAAAAATACACCAATCCATATTTGAAGGTGAAGAGCAATCATCTCTTACAGGGTTACCATATTGACTTGGAGGATAAGCGGTATTTCGGCAAAAGGTTGGAGTTGAATTCTGACTTGAGCTATAATCTTGATGAAATCACGAGTAGTAGCACCTCAAACCATACTCGGAAAACAATGAATGGGTCACTGGCTCCAACATTTCGATTTTTTAAAAATATCAGAGCTACTTCGACTTTTAAGATTCAGTATAGTCCTGATTTGTATGAAGAAGTTCTTAATGATTATCAAATCAATCTTCCCCTGCAATTGGGTCCGCTGACATGCCTAGCATGGAGCCGCGGAGAGGTTTTCAAATTTCCCAGTTTTAATGATCAATACTGGGAGCCCGGCGGGAATCCCGATCTAAAGCCAGAAGAAACTGATGTCACCACCCTTCAATCCAATTTCGATTTCAAATACTTCGGGTCATTACATCTCCAGTGGCAAAAGAAGGAGAGCCACAATTTGATCCAGTGGATGCCTGTACTCTCCTACTGGCAGCCAGGCAATGTTCAATCTGCAACCCGTGAGAGCCGCAAAGCTTTGTGGCAATTGGCCTTGCCAGACTGGGACTTCTCGGCATTTGCTCATTACAGTCTCATCAGTACTCTGGATCATGAACGAAATCTTCCTCTGAGATATGCACCAGAGCAAACCTCAGCCCTGGGATTTACCTGGACCCCGAGAAATTTTGAGATCAACATGCAGTACAACTATGTCTCCGACAGGATCAGTATGTACGGATATCCCCAAGATGTTATCATCGAAGCAGCCGGACTATGGTCCGGTGGTGTTGCACATACCTGGAATGGTAAGCTGGGTCATCTCACCATTGTTCTTTCTGCGGACAACCTGGAAGACACATCCTATGAAACTATCAAGGGCTATCCTGAACCGGGTCGCTCTTATCAAATTTCTACAAAATTTTCTCTCTAATCTAAAACAAAAGGCTCCACTTCTGTGAAACACCCAACCTCTGCACTCCTTCTGGCCCTACTTCTCATCATTTCTCCGCTCCATGCTGGAAACTACTATGCCCTCTGTGAAGGCAATTTTGGTCAGGCCAATGCCTCGTTCTGGTCGATTGATGAAACACTCCAAACCCTTGATGGTCCCCTCATATGGAATGCATCCACTAACCCACTTGGGGATGTTGCACAGTCTTTAACCCTCTTCGATCATACCCTGTATATCGTGATGAATGGTTCTCACGAAGTCCGTGTTGTGGATCTCGAAGATGGTGAGAATCATACCACTGATATTGAAATTCCTGATTCAAGTCCCCGCTTTATGGCTGTACACCGTGGATCCAACCAAGGTTACATCAGCAGTTGGAATCTCGGCGCTCTCCTTATTGTAAATCTGGAGAATAATGTCATTGTTGACACATTTTATGTGGATGGTTTACCTGAGCAGATGCTGATTGACGATGACGAAATGTTTGTGAGCGTTCCCATGCGAAGTGACTGGAGCGCATCTAATAAAGTCCTCAGAATTAATTTATCAGGCAGCTCACCCGAAGTGACCCACACTTATGATGTCATCGATGGTCCTGGAGCCATGGCATTGGTTGGTGAGAATCTCTATGTGACCTCCCTTTACTACAATGATGCCTGGGAAACTTTTAGTGGTACTTCCAGAATCAATTTAACTGATCAGTCTGTGCTTACCCTCGATCATGGTCTATACACAAATTATACAGCTGATTTAAATATTATAGATGGCGTGGTGTATCGCACTTTTGGCAATTCTATCGTGCCTCTAAATGAGGATTTAAGTCTCAATCAAAATGATGCTCTGGGAGATATAATTGGTCTTTATAGCCATTCAGTCGCTAATGATCATATTCTGGTAGGCACCAGCGATTTTGTAGCTCCCGACCTGGTGTCGATTTTGTCATTGAGTGGGCAGGAACTCGCCAGTTTCAATGTGGGTGCGCTTCCCAGTCAGATGGTTTACTACTCTTCCGAGCTTGTTGGTACAGAGCATTGCAACCAGGTCCCCGCTTCATTGACCTTGGGGAATAATTACCCGAATCCATTCAACCCTGCCACTACAATCCCCTTTAGCCTGGAGAATTCAGGTGAAGTGAGTTTGAAAATCTATAATATCAGAGGACGGATGGTCTCAACCCTCATCAATGGTCACCTCAATGCAGGTTTCCATGCTTCCAGTTGGGATGGTACCGATGCCTCTGGTATGCCTGTGAGCAGTGGTATCTATCATGCTATCTTGAGCTCAAGTTCTCAGACCAAATCCATCAAACTCAATCTGCTTAAATAATCTTTTAAGCATTCCTCCTCCTAACCAGGAGGGGGAATGCATTCTCAATCATAGGTCTGATTGAATCAAGCATTTGATCAACTTTTCCCTTTCCCTCTTTCTGATCAGCTTTAAAATAAAGCCACCAATAACCACCACTTGTTATTCACAAAAGGGTTTCTCATGAAACGATCTACTGCTGGCATCCTTGCATTCGCCACAATCTCATTTTTCCTCTATGCATTTGGGATTGATTTCTTTGACGCAATCTGGTCCTTCCCCTCCCAGAGAGCGGTCCCATTTATGGTATTGGCCCTGGTTGGTTCTGGAATATATGTGACCATCTATCTTGGATTCCCTCAAATCAAACGATTCTGGCATGGTGTTCAAGTCACCATGGGTATTTACGACAATCCCGAAGATGAAGGAGATCTGAATCATTTCCGTGCTCTTACCACGGCGCTCTCTGCCACCGTTGGAATTGGTAATATCGCTGGTGTTGGCATCGCGCTTTACTATGGTGGTCCAGGAGCTCTACTGTGGATGTGGATTACAGCTTTTTTTGGAACTACCTTAAAATTTGCTGAAAGTACCCTTGCTTTAAAATATCGAGAAATGGATGTCAATGGAAATACCGCTGGTGGTCCCATGTATACCATTGAAAATGGTTTGGGTAAGAATTGGCGCTGGCTGGCTGTCGCCTTCGCAGCCTTCACCATTATCTGTTCAATGGCACAAGGAAATGCTATCCAGTCATTCACCGTTTCAGATCAAATATACTCAGAAGTTTCACAAGTAGTCGGTTCAACTCACTGGCTCACGTTAAAACACTATATTTTCCAGGGGTTTGAAGTTTCCGTTCAGCAAATCATAAGTGGCTTGATCATGGCGACGCTCGTGGGTATGGTTATTCTTGGTGGTATTAAGCGTATAGGTAAGGTTACAGGCTACCTCGCCCCCTTTATGGCCGGTATCTATGTTATTGCCGCGTTGCTAATTCTCCTTTCTCACCTGGATCAACTGGGAACCTCATTTGGCCTGATTTTCAAAATGGCTATTAATCCACCTGCCATGGCCGGAGGTGTTGGAGGTGGTATCTTGCTGGTGATGCTCCACGGAATCAAGAGGGGTTTATATTCAAATGAGGCTGGTCAGGGATCAGCAGCTATAGCCCATTCCACTGCCAAGACCGACGAACCCGTTCGAGAAGGCGCTGTGGCCATGCTGGGACCGTTTATTGACACCATCCTTATCTGTACCTTAACAGGGCTGGCCATCATCTCTACCGGCGCCTGGGAGCATACAGAATTTTTTGTTCGAATTAGTGTTCAGGATGCTACGCTGGCAGATTCCATTGTAGCCTCAGGTGTTTTTGAAGGCCGTGAGCTCCTGAATAGTAGCTTACTGACTTCCTTTGCCTTTAAGGAAGGCCTGAGTTGGATGTTCGGCTGGGGTGATAAAATTATCACGCTTTCCATCCTACTTTTTGCGCTTTCAACGGCTATCAGTTGGTCCTTTTATGGTGATCGCTCCACAGAATATCTATTCGGACCAAAAGCAATTTTTCCTTATCGCTTAGTCTATGTCTTCTTTATCTTTTTAGGTGGAATCGCTAGTTTGGATGCGGTCTGGAAATTTGGAGATGCTGCCCTGGGATTCATGACTTTGCCCAACCTGGTGGCAATTATTTTGCTATCGAAAAAACTGAAGTCCATGAGCACAGAATATTTCAATCAAGAACATGTCCCCTATAAGTAATAAGGATGTGGAGACCAGGTGAGGATTCGAATTCTCACCTGGATATTCTGCAAAATATTAACTATTCCAATACACTATGAATGAGTCCATTGAAAATCTGATAAAAAATGCCGGTTCCATTGCCAGGTCTGCAGGCGAACTCATCCTCACCTTGAGCTCTCAGGAACGACAAATATCATACAAGAGTGCCCGTGATATGGTGACTGAAGTAGATCAAGCCTCGGAAAACTATATCGTTTCAGAGATTAATCGGCTCTACCCTGAGCACGAGATATTGGCTGAGGAAGGTGGCGGTTCCACTTCCAGTCGCTCCCCTTACAAATGGATTATCGATCCCCTCGATGGGACCACCAATTTTGTCCATGGCTTTCCAGTATTTGCTGTATCCATAGGAATTTTGTTTGAAGATGAACTTTTTGCGGCGGCAGTTTATGATCCAAATCGGCAAGAACTTTTCACTGCTGGCAAGGGGCAAGGTGCATTTCTAAATAAGGAACCCATTTCGGTGAGCAAAACCCAGGAGTTGGGGAAATCCTTGTTAGCTACAGGATTCTCGTATTTCAATGATGATTATTTCAAACTCAATATGGATCTATGGGCTTCCATCTATGGTAAAACTCAAGGACTGAGACGAGCTGGGGCAGCCGCTATTGATCTCGCCTGGTTGGCTTGTGGCCGACTGGACGGGTTCTGGGAATTTAGCTTAAAACCATGGGATATTGCTGCTGGTGCCTTGCTGGTAAAGGAAGCTGGAGGATTGGTGTCAGGTCCGCTGGGCCAAGACCTTGATTTGAATTCTGGCAACATTGTGGCTGGCAACCCGAGAATCCATCCCCTCATTCTCAATGAATTTGCAGCATTTAAAGAGAGAATGTAAACCAAACCTTTTTCTGATCCAGATTGCAACAATTAGGGAATAAATCGAGTCTAACAGAACGACTAGCTCTAGCGATTAATAAAAGATCAGGGATATATGATGACCATCAATTCAGTGAAGACGACTCTAATCATGGCTATAATTGTTACAGGAGTTGTCCATGCTGATTACTGGCAACAGCGAGTTGAGTATGATATTGAGGTTACCCTTATCGATTCCATCCATACTGTTCAGGGCCATGAGACCATCACGTATATCAACAACTCTCCCCACAAATTGGATTTGATATGGATGCATTTATGGCCTAATGCCTATAAGAATAATGAGACTCCACTGGCCAGGCAGAAATTCAATCAGTTCTCCAGAAAGATGCACTTTCTACCGGATTCCTCTTTTGGCTGGATCGACATTGAAAATGTTCGAACCAATGGCAATCCTATGAAATGGGAATATCGATCTGCGGACACCATTGATGTGGCTCGATTTTATCTGGATGAAACATTGGCGCCCGGTGACACTGTTATTATTGATCTTGATTTTTCAGTTCGGGTTCCCACTGTGCTTTCAAGATTGGGACATTTTGGCAATCATTATGAATTGACCCAGTGGTATCCCAAACCAGCCGTCTATGACACCCGCGGCTGGCATCCCTTCTCCTATCTGGATATGGGTGAATTCTACAGTGAGTGGGGAGCTTTTGATGTAAGCATCACAGTACCCGAGAATTATCGTGTCGCCGCTACTGGTGTTCTCCAGGATACGGCGGAGATCGCATGGAGGGACTCCCTCGCTATATATGGCAATTCACTCCTGGATAGTCTGCAAACAATGTCCATCAAAGATATCGCCTCACTCCAAAAGGCTATTGATAATAAACCCACATCTTCACCCAGAATGAAGACCATCACCTTCAAACAGGACCGGATCCATGATTTTGCCTGGTTTGCGGATAAGCGTTTCCTGGTAACACAGGACTCAGTCACCCTCCCCTCAGGTCATGTTGTGACCACGCGAACCTTCAGCCTCCCACAGAACCTGAACATCTATCGCTTGTCCAATGACTATATCGCCGATGCTGTCAGTTTCTATTCCAAATCTTATTTTGAATATCCCTACGCTCATGCAACGGTGGTAGATGGAGATTTCTCCGCCGGGGGTGGTATGGAATATCCGATGATCACTCTGATCAACAATATTGGGCTCCAACCCGCTATGGAAAATGTTATCATGCATGAGGTGGGACACAATTGGTTCTATGGTTTATCTGGCAGCAATGAACGTGAATTCCCCTGGATGGATGAAGGGCTGAATTCCTATGCCGAGAATCTCTATTGGAGCAATAAATATTCGGATGATCATATGCTTTCATTAAGTTCGGATCCTCCTGAATACTGGCCGGTCCTCACTTATCTCTTTCCTGATCTCACCAAGTCCGCTGTGGAAGATTGGTTCTACTATGTCAGCGCCTTGCCAAAGCTGGATCAAGCTCCCGATCTCCATTCTGAAGCTTACACAGACTATAACTATGGAATGATGGTCTATAAGAAAGTTGCTCTTTCAACGGAGAGCCTGCATGAGTATCTCGGTGATGCCTTGATGGACTCCATCTGGCAGGTCTACTTCAATACATGGGCTTATCGACATCCCCAACCTGAAGATATCCGGGAGGTGTTCGAGAATGTGACCCAACAGGATCTCTCCTAGTATTTCGATGATATGCTGGGATCAACGGGTCAGATCGATTATGCCCTGGATGATTTTGAATGCCATGCAAAGGGCGGCAACTTTGAAACAACCGTCAGGACCAACAATCTTGGGGACTTCTCCCCACCGCTCCCCATCGCCCTAAGTGGTGGTCAGGATGGTGAGGAGCAAAAGACCTGGGTTTACCCCACTGAAAAAATTGATGTCTTTCGATTCCAAACCCCATACCAAGTGATTGATGTTTCACTTGACCCTGACATGGTGCTTCTGGATGTTGATAGAAGCAATAACGACCATCACCTCAACCTGGACTTTGATCTATGCCAATTCTCAATCAATCCTGGGTCAGATCACAAGGTTATGGTGTTACCATATCTCTGGTCTGAATCTCTCGACAAGTTCAAGCCGGGTGTAATCTTTTGGCGGAAGAACCTGATCCCCTGGAGTTATGAATGGTATCTCAGAGCCTACTACGGCTCTGTTACCAAAGCACCCGGGCTAATTGCTTCCGTCCGCAAAAAGCTCTACCCAGAAATGGGACATGAGATTGACCTCCAGGGGAAGATCCAGCATAGATGGTTTTATAAATCCGCCGAGGTGGCTACGACTTTTGGCAGTCGCTCCCTTGCCTTCCCTGATGATAAGCACAAACTCAAAGTAGGTTTGATGGCTCAAAATTTATCCCATATTGATTTTGTTAATGGGAGTGATACAGCAAATTACCTAGATCCACAGATATGGAAGATTGGCTCCTACCTTTCCCTGGATGTGAGTCTGAATAAATCCAGTCGCAGGACCCTATGGAGTAAGGAAATGGGAACCCTGGTTTCGCTTGGATTGCAGGAGGCAGGTAAACCTTTCTATAAGATCCAATCCTATTTCAAATACCGTAAGCGCTACTCATACAAGGGTTCCGTCAGATTTTCATTCTTTGCACGAGCAGCGCTGGGAGACCTTCCATCCCAAGAGCGATTCTATTTATCAACCAGCATGGATCCGGACCTTGACAATAAGTTCATTCTCTCACGGGACGCGAGCTGGTATGCTCCTGGACATTTAGGACTATACCCAGATGAGTATTCTATTCCGGGTTTTCTGTATGACAGTGATTCAGGCCTCACGCCCAGCACCTTGAGCCAGGTCGGCTTCAAAGTCCGTGCAGATATACCCAAAATGGAAGCTTTGAAGTTGCTTCTGGGTGTAGGACTCATCCAGGAACAGAACGAAGATCCTATGCAATTGATGGGCAGTATATCCCCAGTTTTTCAGGCTGGTCCACTCCAACTGATCTACACCCCAATTCGGGTTGAGGCCGGTGCTTTTAAGACAGATTGGAGTCGTTTCCAGATAGCCTTGGATTTTACAACAGGTGGTAGAATTCGATTGGGAATATGAGGTCTTGAAAAAGTGACACGAGTCGGATTAATGGAGATTGAGCTACATATACCGTCTGCACAAAGTTTGAAGCAGAAAAGGGCGGTCATTAAAAGTCTTAAGGATCGTGTAACTGCAAAATTCAATGTTTCCATAGCTGAGGTCGACTTTACGGACAAATGGCAACGCAGCATACTGGCCCTTGCCATTGTGTCCAGAGACAAAACTCATCTGGAATCTCAATTCACTCAGGTGATGAGTTTTGTGGATTCAGAACTCCTGGGGAGTGCAGTTGTCCTGCGGCAGGAAATGACCCTGTTTTAGGACTCCTCATACTGAAAGATTTCATCGATGGACCTATCAAATATCCTCGCAATTCTAAAAGCGAGACCCAGTGAAGGTGTGAGGATTATTTACGAGGATTTTTCCAGTAAACTTCCTGGTTACCATTGCGGTGATTTTCAAAACGAGCCATGACAAATAATAAATCTGAGAGACGATTTATATACTGAATAATTTCCGAAGCAAGCGCTTCGGTATTGTCCAGAGTGATAATACTGCGTTCTGCCCTGCGACATACCGTCCTGGCAAGATGGAGTGCGGCAGCTGAGCTTGTCCCACCTGGTAGGATGAATTCTTCAAGCGGTGGTAAATCAGCATTCAGTTGATCGATATTATTCTCAAGATCTACAACATTTTGGTGAGATATAAGATCTTCAATCATACCAGCAGATGCCAGTTCACCGCCAAGATCGAAAAGAGCATGCTGGATATTTGAGAGGACCTGGGCAAGATGTTCATCAGGACTCTGGGTAAGCACCAATCCTATAATACTATTCAGTTCATCAACATCTCCATAGGCTGCTACCCTCAGTGAGTCTTTGGATACTTCCTCCCCATTCGCAAGGCGTGTCTTCCCTTTATCCCCAGAACGTGTATATATTTTAGTAAGTCTCATCGTTGATCACCTCTATCCTATACTTCTCTCAACAAGAATATTTCTGCTCGCAATCCCCCGCTGGATAACTGCAACGCTGATCGATTCAATTTGTCCCATGCCATGAGCTTACATCTTAATTATAGTTCAAAAGGATCATCTACTAATTCCATAAAAACTGCATTGGTATCATCATGAACTGATAATTTGATATAATGCCGACGGGTTTCATCAAAAATATCATCACCTTTTTCTGTACAATAAAGAATGACATGCCCCTTGTAGTTGCCGTATTCCCGTCTCAAGTCACCATGATTGACGAAGATGAGATTGGTGTAGCTCTCCCCTTCACGGATAAATATCTCACCCTTCTTATAGCTAAAATCTGTAATCAGATCCGGTTTTGACAGGAGTGACATATCTTTGCCAATCCATACGCTCAATAGTTCGAGGTGAAACGGGAGAAAAATCGAATTTTTAATCAAGAATCCTGTTTGTTTGGCATCAATTACGCTTTTTATGGTTTTGCTCATTATGATTCTCCTGCTACAAGTTTTTATAGATTAAAGAAGACCCACCAGACGATAAAAAAGATCGGCAGCAGGATCGGAATTGAATATTTAAAGACATACCCCAGAAAGCTGGGTACATCTACACCGGCCTGCTCGGCTATATTCTTCACCATAAAGTTAGGTGCATTTCCAATATAGGTCATGGCGCCAAAGAATACTGCTGCTACTGAAATGGCCATCAAATAAATGATTGAGTTTGAATCTCCGGGCACGGGTGAATCGACACCTCCAGCGAAATGCTGTACATCGTTGATAGAGCCAATATCGAGGCCGAATTTGCCCAGGGATCCAGCCAGAAAATTCAAATAAGTCGGCGCATTGTCCAGCACGCCTGAAAGTGATCCTGTGAACCAGTAAAATCGAGTGACAGTGAATTCAGCTGCATTCTCCTTGGCGTAGGCAGCGATAAGCTGTAGCGCAGGAATCATCGTTGCAAAGATTCCTACAAAGAGATAGGCGACTTCCTTTATAGGTTCAAAGTTGAATTCATTCCCCCTCAATGCCTCTTTGTCACCCGTTTTGTAGGCAAGGAACGCGACACTGAACATGATAATCTCTCGGATACCAAAAGGGACATGAAACATTTTCTGTAAACTGGGGAATCCATCTATGACTGCAGGATCCATAAATACAGAAACAATAACAATTCCCAGATAGATAAAGTTCTTACCACCATGAATCTCTATGGTCCGACCCTCTTTAGGTACAATACTGCTGGGTGGGGTCCTCATATCAAAAGCCATAAAAACACCAATCACAGCTAAAATCGTGACCAACCAGATATGCCAGACATGACTGATCACCCAGAAGAAGGGCACACCCTTAAGAAAACCTAGAAATAGCGGTGGGTCACCAATGGGTGTAAGTCCACCACCGATATTACTGACCACAAAAATAAAGAAGATAACATGGTAGGGCTTCAGCCGACCTTCGTTCAAGCGCATAAACGGTCTGATCAGCAGCATGGAAGCACCGGTGGTACCGATAAAATTGGATAGAATGGCACCACCCAAAAGGATGAGTCCATTCACCCAGGGCTTCCCGGCAGTATTAAACTTGACAAGAATACCGCCTGAAGCTACAAAAAGGGCTGTGAGCAAGGCAATGAAGGCGATGTACTCCTCAAGGGTATGCATGAGGTTGAGAACACCATGATCCATCAGAAGCCCATAATAAACAGCTACGATGACACCCAGGGTCATGGCAAATTTTGGATAGTGATGTTCCCATAGATGTGGGTAAAAAAGAGGGCCAGTCGCAATCATGATCAATAAAATGATAAACGGTGCCACTAACCAGACTGGTGGAAGGCTACTATGATGCGCAGCTTCTGTGGTATTGTGCAACTCTCCTTCATGGTGTACCATATCTTTGGTGGCAGCTTCTTCGCTCATGCTGTCATGGTCCTCTGCCATAACGGGACTGATAATCAACAACGCCAGTAGTAACAACTTCCCAATATCAACCAACCTCATACTTCATTCCTTTTAACTTCAAATCGATTCGATCGTATATATGTGTAAATTGACTCTGATTCACTCCCCCTGAACAATTCGTCCATGTTCTGCCAGAATGAATCAAGTCTCATCTTGTATTTTTTTTCATACAGATATGCCTGAATCAACATATCCAGTTTGTCTATTCGCTTCACCACTTTTGCCTCAGGAGATTTGACTGACTCAAAATCTTCCCAGAGATCATGGAAGTATTCCCCCTCCTGGACGCCCCGGACAATCTGCTGAAATGCGGCTGCTTCAGCTTCATATTTAGTCGTTTCTGAAACATTGTCTAGGGGGGTTAAATCACCAACGATGGATTCAGCTATATCATGAATCAATGCCATGTTTAAAGCTCTCTCAACATTGACACCATTGGATTGCAAAATACCACGAAGGTAAAGGATGAGAATCGACATCCCATAGGAATGAGCAGCAATAGACTCGACGCCAATTGCTTCAATTCCAGATTGTAGCCACCCTGATCTTGGGATGGATTTAAGCTGGTAGATATGTTCAAGGCTTGAAATCAGATGATATGTAGGATTGTCTTTTTTCGTTTCATTCATAAGCTAAGAAGATAGAAGAAAGGGAACTGAATACTAAAACAATTGGAATTTTTCCAGCCAAATCTGAGATTTTGAACAGGAAGTGTAGATGTATAATTCATCAATAAGAAACCTGTAGAGAAATACTGTAACTCGTTATAGCTCAAGCGATAACAACTACCTGATAAAGCATATTAAGCAGAAATTTCAAATGTTTCACAGTTAAAGTGACTGTTGAAGTGGGGAAAATGCTTACAACTCTCACACGGAAATTAAAATGATCTAAGGCATCTCGAATTTGACATCGGGGTGACGGACAATGAGCACTGGACAATGGGCTTTCCGGACAACTTTTTCAGCTGTAGAACCATAAAGGGCATGACTAAATCCACTAAGTCCATGGGTGGCCATCACGATGAGATCTATCCCCTCCTCCTTAGCAAAGGAGACAATCTCACGCCAGGGTTTCCCATGTAGATTGGAAGAATCGCTCTCGATTTCGGTAGGAATCTGTTCTTCCATTACCTTTGCCAGAGATTCGTCAACATACCCGCTGAGCTGCTTTTCGATGTCAGGATAGCTATAGGTTCCCCAGGCAAAATCAACAGGGGCGACAATGGGTTCCACGACATGCAACACATGGAGACTGGCCTGGTACTTAATTGCCAGATCAACTGCGAAAGGTAGCGCATATTTCGCAGACTCCGAAAAATCAGTTGGTACTAAAATTTTGGAATATTTCATTTTGTGACCTCCAAATTGTTGAGAAGGATATCAGTCTGAGAGTTTCCTCCCCAGTTCCAGACCTATCTGAAATGCTTTCAGATTTATCTCTAAGAGATGTCTCTTCTTAAAGATAAGTGGTAAAACGCGTTGAACCACCATAGGATCAAGAAAATCTGAGTATCCAGCCATCACACCGAGAATGACAACATTTGAGGTTCTGGTATTCCCCAATTCCTTGGCCAACTCAGTTGCGGGAATGGGGATTTTTGTGATATCATCTCGCTTCGGTTCCATATCAATAAGTGAGCTGTCCCACAGAATGGCGCCACCTTCAATGACATCATCCTCAAATTTTTCAAGCGAGGGGCGATTCATGGCAACAAGGATGGTTGGATGGGTAACCAGGGGTGATCCAATAGCCTCACGGGATAACTTAACATGACAGTTCGCAGTCCCCCCCCGCATTTCAGGACCATATGAAGGAATCCAACTTACTTCCAGATTCTCCCGCATTCCAATTTCGCTGAGCCAAACCCCCAGTGAAAGCACGCCCTGACCACCAAAACCAGCAATTTTTATTTCCTGATCAATCGTTTCACTTAGCTTCATTTCTGCTGTGTCGAATTGGACCCTATCCTGCTCCAAGCCGATAAGTTTTGGCACTCTGGCAGGAGTTGCAAGGTTCTTGCCTAAATCAAGGGGTTCAACCTGTTGGGCAATATCTTTAAATACTCCCAGTGGGAAACTTTGCATCAGGGTTGATCTAATCCATTCCTCAGCCTGAGGGGCTGTCATCTTCCAACCAGTTGGACAGGCGGATAACACTTCAATAAATGAGAAACCCTTCTTCTCGATTTGGTTCTTAATGCCTCGTCTCACTGCTTTGCGAGCTGCATTCTTCGAGCGAGTATCAGCCAGCATAACGCGTTCCACGTAAACTGGAGATTCAAGGCTGGCGATAATCTCGGCCATCTTGATGGGGTAGCCCTCGTTTTGGAGCGTCCGTCCGTAAGGGGTGGTAGTCGTTTTCTGACCAATCAGTGTTGTAGGAGCCATTTGGCCACCAGTCATTCCATAAATGGCATTATTTACAAAGAATACCGTTATGGATTCACCACGGTTGGCAGCGTGCAAGATCTCATTGCCACCTATGGCGGCCAGATCACCATCACCTTGATAAGAGATGACGATAGATTCAGGCAAAGCTCTTTTCACACCCGTAGCTACTGCAGGAGCTCGACCATGAGCTGCCTGGATATTTCCCGCATTGAAGTAGTAATATGCAAAGACACTACAACCCACAGGGCTCACAAAGGTACAATTTTCAGCCACTTCATAGTCAGTGAGAGCTTCTGCAATCATTTTATGAAGGATTCCATGACCACAACCCGGGCAATAGTGAGTCTGTTCCTTATTGCTTCCAGGACGACGCTCATAAGTGTCGTAGAAGCCCTTTGATTTACCTAATATCTTGACACTCATAGTACCCTCATCATGCGTTTGATCTCATGGACCAATTCTTTAATGGATGGAACATTGCCACCCATTCTACCATAAAACTCAACTGGTTTCGCACCATTCACAGCCAATCGAACATCCTCCACCATTTGGCCATTACTCAACTCAATTACACTAAACGCTTTGACATGATCCATGGTAGCTAATTCTGCAATTCGTTTTGAAGGATAAGGCATGAGGGTGATGGGGCGCAGCATACCAACTTTTACACCTTCTATTCTTAATTGATCAACGGCTGTATGCACCAAACGGGAAACAATACCATAGCCAACCACAATGAAGTCTGCATCATCAAGTCGATATTCTTCAAAACGAGTCTCACCATTTTCGATAATCTCGTATTTGCGCTGTAATTTTTGATTGTGTCGCTCCAGGTCATCTGGATCAAGCTCGATTGAGCTAATGAGATTCATTCGATCTTCATCTACACCGCGTATGGCCCATTTCTTTTCGGCAAATTCTTCCACCGGTTCAGGAAAATCTACTGGCTCCATCATTTGCCCGATAAATCCATCCGCTAAGAGTACTGCTGGGTTGCGATATTTATCAGCGAGATCAAATGCTAACATAGTGAGATCACACATTTCTTGAGCAGAGTTGGGGGCTACAACTATGTTTTTATAGTTTCCATGGCCACCCCCCTTGACGACTTGATGATAATCACTTTGCTCAGGTGCAATGTTGCCCAAACCAGGACCTCCGCGCATGATATCTACAACCACGCAGGGGAGTTCAGCTCCGGCCAGGTAGGACATCCCTTCCTGTTTCAAGCTGAAACCAGGACTGGAACTGGCGGTCATGGCACGAATACCTGTTCCGGCTGCACCATAAACCATATTGATAGCTGCTATTTCACTTTCAGCTTGTAGAAAAGTCCCACCCACCAGAGGCATATACAGCGCAGCAGCGTGGGCAATTTCACTCGCCGGGGTAATTGGATATCCATAGTAAGCACGGCAACCGGCCAGGATAGCCCCTTTGACAATTGCTTCATTTCCTTTTACAAATTGTTTAGCCATACTCTACTCCGCGAAACTTAAGTTTCTAAAATTACTAAGAATAACTTGCTGACCGCAGGCTTCACACACTGCTAGCCCTTTCACTGTATCGGTAACTGTCAATCTGCTGGGCACATTCTTGGTCTGGCAGATATAAGCTTCCTGAGCTTCAGCCCAATTTTTAAAAACAGTAATGGCGCCTGGTTCCGGGCAAGCATAAAAACAGATACCACAACCAGTACATCCTTCACCTGCATACTCAGCTGGACTATAACCATGCGTATTAAAACTATTTGATAAGTGCAGCACATCTACGGGACATGCCACGACGCATAAACTGCATCCCTTACATTCCTCGAAGTTGACCGCAACAAGTCCACGGGCTTTAGCCATATTTAGAACCTCCTAAAATCCATAATTACTCAATTCTCAATGTAAAAGCTTACTCTCAAAAGATTGTTTCTCCAATTCCTCGCGAAAATCTGGATGCGCTATCGCTATGAGAGCCTTGGCTCTATCTCTTAATGTTTTTCCATGCAAATGGGCAATCCCATATTCGGTGACGATGTAATGCACATCCCCCCTACTTGTGGTCACCGCTGCACCAGGTTTCAAATCCAAAACGATACGTGATTGAGTTCCCTGCTTCGCTGTAGAAGGCATGGCAATAATTGGTTTTCCACCATTACTTCTGGATGCACCACGCATAAAATCAACCTGGCCTCCGATACCAGAAAAATTAGTGCGTCCCATTGAATCTGAGCACACCTGGCCTGTCAGATCAATCTCTATTGAAGAATTGATGGCAACCATTTTGTTATTCTGGGCAATGATGTAAGGATCATTTACATAATCCGTAGGATGAAATTCCATAAAAGGATTCTCATTAATAAAATCGTAGACATGTTGTGAACCCATAACAATACTGGAGACCACTTTGCCTGTGTGTAAGGTTTTTTCTTCACCATTTATCACACCAGATTCGACAAGTTCTACGACACCGTCGCTAAACATTTCAGTATGGATACCTAGATTGCGCTTTTCCTTCAGATAAAACAGCGTAGCGTCTGGAATAGCTCCAATACCCATTTGCAGGGTGGATCCGTCTTCAATCAGGCTGGCGATATACTTTCCAATGAGCATATGTTGCTCAGATAGTTCGACTTTGGCTGTCTGAAACAGCGGCTCATCCGCTTCAACAATAAAATCCAGCTTTGAGGCATGAATAAAATTGTCCCCATGGACCCTGGGCATTTGTCGATTTACCATGGCCACAATAATTTTTGCTCTTTTGCAGGCAGCGATGGTCGTATCCGTGCTGACGCCAAAACTGCAAAACCCATGAGAATCCGGTGGGCTGACATGAATAATGGCTACATCAACCGGGATGTGACCATTCTTGAATAATCCTGGAATCTCAGAGAGAAATATGGGTGTCCAGTCTGCTCTGCCTGCGTTGACTGACTCTCTCACATTGGTACCGGTGAACAGGGAATTAAGACGGACATGACCTTCCATTTCAGGTGTCACATACTTCGCGTCACCCAATGAAAGAATATGGCTGATGGTTACACCTTCAAGCTCCATGGCCCGCTTACTGAACGCATCTACTAAAAGCTGCGGGGTTGCAGCACCAGCATGCAGATATACAGAATCCCGTGATTTAATGAGGCTCATGGCCTCCTCAGGAGTTCCTATACGAGATTGATAATTTTCAGTCCAGGTCATTATATCTTGATTCCGAATCTTCGATTTAGGACGGGTTGCATATTGCGTCCCTTGAGAGTGTATAAACCTTTTTTGAGTACATGTGAATCTTTCAGGGCCTTATCAATGCCCATCTCCGCGATCTGAATCAGATATTTTGACAGCACATTGGAGAGGGCAATTGAAGTGGTCCGATTTATACCTGAGGTTATATTGGGGACACAATAGTGAATGACACCTTCGTCCACATAAACGGGATCTGAAAGCAAGGTGGGCCTCGATGTCTCACTGGCACCACCTTCATCAACAGAAAAATCTATGAGGACAGATAGGTTTTTCATGTTTTTGACCATCTCTCGCGTGATGATCTGGGGTGTTTCAGCCCCCCTCTCCAGTATGGAGGTTACCACAACATCAGCAAAGGCGATGGTTCTCGCCACGGCGGGTTGGTTGGCATATATAGTTGTAACCCGGTCACCCAAACTGTTTTTAACTATGCGCAATTGTTCAATATTCTTATCTAGAATGTGAACTTGTGCTCCCAGACCTACGAAAGCCTTAGCGGCACTGGTCCCGACCATTCCAGCACCAATGATAACAACAGATGCAGGTGCAACACCGGGGACACTCCCCAACAGAACCCCTCTACCCATGGGATCACGTCCCAAATAATTTCCAGCTATGATGGGAGCCATTTGACCGGCCAATTCGCTCATGATATTGAGGATGGGTCGTGACCCATCCTCATTTTCCATGATTTCCATCCCAATGAGGGTGATATTTTTATCGGTTAGGCTTTTAAATACTTCTGGAGAACTCACAGATAGATGCTGAAAAGTAATCACAGTCTGCCCGTCAAGCATGAGATTCAGACACGCTTCATCAACGGGTAAAATTTTTAGAAGAACGTCGGACCGTCCATATATTTCTTCTGGGCTAAAAACAATTTGAGCGCCCTTATTCGTATAGTCCTGGTCGGAAAATCCGCTTGATACACCCGCTCCAGATTCCACAAAAACGGTATGCCCCCGCTTTATGAGGGATGTTGCTCCTCTCGGTGTTAAACAGACACGCTTTTCGTTTAAACGGCTTTCATGCAGAATCCCAAAATTCATGGCAATCTCCCAATCTCATTCCCCTTGTTTTTGATACAAAATATTAAAGACAAACAGCGTGCCAAGTGTCGCTAACTCACTAAAATGATATTACTTATTAGCCTTGGACAGCTCTATGTATAGTAATTATTGTTGAAAGACTTCTGCCTCCAGACTCCGACATGATTGTGTTGATTCCTACGACAAGCAACCCCGAAATATTGGTTCCAATCATCTGCAAAATGATTTCCTCCACCTGGATTATTCAAATGAACATTTTTAATGAGGATATCTCAACTATTTTAAAGCCATGTTTAATCAAGTTCTCACACTCAAGCAACGTCCCGGATTCAGGGACATGATGCAGCATCGTGTTCATGAAATTTTATTGATCTCCAGCCTTTATGATGCCTTCAAGCTCGAAGAAGATGGCCGCATTGGTGAGATGATTTTTACTGAGTACCAGGATATGAACCTAAGTAGCGCTCCTCGAATTACCAGAGTTTCTACAGGTGATCATGCCTTAAGAAAATTACGAGCCAGGCACTATGACCTCGTTATCACTATGACTCGCATCTCAGATATGAATCCTTTTGAGTTGGGCCGGAAAATTAAAAAGAAACATGAATCCATACCTGTGATCATGCTAGCCTCAAATCGTCGTGAATACACCTGGGCAACGCAGAGGGTTGATAATTTAGAAGGCATTGATAAAACTTTTATCTGGCATGGTGATTCGAACATCTTCACCACCATTGTGAAGTACATTGAAGACCGCATGAATGCTCCCCGAGATATTCTCAAAGGTGGAGCAAGAGCCATCATTGTAGTGGAGGATTCTCCTAAATATTATTCAATCTTTCTACCCATGTTATACCGTGTTATCATCAACACCACACAGAAATTGATGAAACACGAATACACCGATGAACTGCGCCTGTTCAGAATGCGCTCCCGACCCAAAATCCTATTGGCCTCAACCTTTGAGGAAGCCACTGAACTATACAAGATGTATAAGAATAATCTCCTGGCAGTCATCTCAGATGTACGCTATCCCCGCAACGGAAAACTGGACCCAAAGGCCGGGGCTGCGTTTATTAAAATTATTCTGAAAAAGAATCCCAGCCTACCCATCATCATGCAATCTATGGAGGGTAGCAACGAAAAAACTGCCAAGGAATTGGGAGCCTACTTTATCGCAAAGTACTCACCACAACTCCTCAAAAGATTGCAGGAATTCGCCATCAAGCATTGTGGATTTGGTGACCTTGTATTCGGTACTCCTGAGGGGAAGACTATCACCAAGATTCGTCACTTGAATGCGTTGAGTGCTGCTTTGGAATCTGTTCCCATTCAAAGCATCGAATATCATGCCCGCCGAGATCATTTCTCAAACTGGTTGGCGGTTCGCGGGTACTTTGATCTTGCAGATTTTCTTAAACCTGTCCACATTCAAGATTTTGAAGACCCCGAAGACTTTCGTAAGGTTCTATTGGATGCCATTGAGCGACAACGCATCCTCCAGCACTTTGATAGTATTGGATACTTCGACATAGACACTTACGATCCGACAATAATAGCCGTACGGATTGGTGGAGGATCTATCGGGGGCAAAGCGCGTGGCCTGGCATTTCTCACTGCCCACAAACGCCGATTTGATTTTTCGCAAAAATATCCAGCCCTCAAGGTTGATGTCCCGCAGTTCGCAGTAGTCGCGACAGATATTTACGATCGTTTCCTGGATATTAATAAATTGAGCGTAAAAGCGCTTGAAGCTGAAACCAATGAGGAGATAGATAACCTTTTCCGCAAAGCTGTATTCCCGGGAAACTTCACTGATCAGCTTCATTCTTATCTGGGACACCATGCTGGACCATTGGCAGTACGATCATCTAGCCTTTTGGAGGACTCCCTATTCCAACCTTTTGCAGGGATTTACAGCACCTATATGCTCCCCAATTGTGCTCCGGCTCTTGATACCAGGGTATTTCAACTCCTGGAAGCAATTAAACTTGTCTATGCATCAGGATTCCATCGTGAAGCTATTGCTTATCTCAAATCAACAGGAAATCGTCCTGAGGATGAAAAAATGGCCGTGGTTATTCAGCACCTCAGCGGGCAAAAACATGGTGATTATTATTACCCCAGCTTTTCAGGTGTGCTGCAAACCCTGAATTATTATCCCCAGGGTGCTATGCAGCGAGATGAGGGCATGGCTACCATGGCTCTGGGTTTGGGCCGTACCGTGGTGAACGGTGAAAAAGCCCTTAAATTCAGTCCCAAAAGACCTAATGTTCTTCCTCAATTTTACGACGAGCAATCCATTCTGAAGAATAGTCAGAATCACTTCTATACCCTGGACACTGCCCATTGTGAATCACCTCTAGAGAGTGGTGAAAGTTCAAATCTGGTTAAGCTTGATTTAAAAGCCGCCGAAGAGCATGGTAGTCTGGATCAGATTGCCAGCGTGTACTCATTTCAGGATAACCGGTTTCGAGAATCCTTATTTGAGCAGGGTCCGCGCATTGTCACCTTTGCCAATATCTTAAAGTGGAAATCGCTCCCCCTTGCAGATATGCTCAGCGACTTAATGGCATTTGGCAAGTTGGGTATGGGCTGTGAAGTGGAAATGGAATTTGCTGTCAATCTCCCGGAAAAATCAGGTGATCAGGCTGAGCTGTCCATTTTACAAATCAGACCCATGGTTACCTTCGAACGACCCCATGTCGTTGACATCACCAAAGCTGACAAAAACGATGAACTATTTCATAGTGAGATCTGCCTTGGCAATGGCGACAACATTGAGATTCATGATCTGGTCTATATCGATATTGATAAATTCGAAATATTAAATAGTCAACAGATTGCTGAGGAAATACATGAGATGAACCGGAAATTCAGTCCTGAAAATTCTTATTTACTGGTGGGTCCAGGGCGCTGGGGTACTGCAGATCCACTTCTAGGTATTCCTGTAAGCTGGAATTTTATATCCAATGCCAGATCCATCGTGGAAGTAGGTTTGCCAGATTTATATGTTGATCCTTCTTTTGGAAGTCACTTTTTCCAGAATATTACCTCACTGGGGATCAGCTATTTCACCATTCCCCCCAGGCAGTTGGAAGAAAATATGAATCTGGACTGGTTTAAAAATCAAAAACCCACCCACGAAACCAAATACCTCAAGCATTTTCACTTCGAGCGCCCCTTTATAATCCAGGTGGATGGTGTAAAAGGCGAGGGACATATCTGGCAACCTGGTTGCTGCAGGTCAATGGAAAAAGACACTTGAAAATTTCTTCATTGAGTATCCATTGAATTAATTTATGTTCAATGACAAGAAAAGAGGAGATGCTAACATGCGTAAGCGTTTTATTTCATTGTTTGCTGTTTTGCTGATTACAGTGGGTGCATTTGGACAAAATTCTGGTCTTGGTATTGGATTGTCTACTGATGGGCTGACAGGAAAATACTGGATGGGTAGTACGAATGCTTTAGCCGTTCATTGGAATTTTGGAAGCGCGCTTGCTGCTGACTATTTGTTTGATATGCCAGAATTACTGAAGATCACAGACAATGAGACTCCTGTGTATTATGGAGCTGGCATAACTCTGGGTACTCACAAAGGATTAGACGATGATTTTGAAGAAACAACAGAGTTCGACCTGGGTGTGCGTGGCGTGATTGGAATTGGCTACTATCTGTCATCGTTTCCAGTGGATATTTTCATTGAAAGTACACCAACACTGAAAATTCTTGGTGGAGGTGGATTTGGTTTTGGTGGAAGTCTTGGAATCCGATACTTCTTTTAAGCTGCAACCTATTGATATTTATAAGCCCTGTTCTTTGAATGGGGCTTTTTATTTTGAGAATACCTCACTCCATTATTCAGTTTCCAGATTGTTAACATTGTACAGGGATTCTTTTATTGAATTCCCGTGTATCGCGGTTAGTATTGAGCATACCAATACCTATTGGAATGTTCGCCATAAGGGCATGGTACTGAAATAGTTAGCTAAACTTATTTGTGAGGTCCCTTCGTGACAGATACAACACATAATTTTCATATACCCGTCATGGGCACTGGCCATTCAATAGATACACCTATACGATTGGCTCATTTAGGAATCACTTCTGTGATATCCATAATTGATGACATCCTGCTGGAGCGTCTCAGAAAATTTTATACTGCAAAATATAATTTACCCTTCGAACGCATCTCCCCTCGTGAGGAGGATGGTCGGGCAAAACGTATCACGGCTTATCTTGATATGGTTCACGATATCGTTCAGATGAAGATGGATCACGTTCGTTCACTCCCATTTTTTGAGAAGAATGAAAAATCCCGCTATTTTGAACTATTGCCTGATACAAGCTCACTCAAGCAAGCCTATGATGATCTTATGGCGACCAAGCCAGGTGAATTGCGAGAGAAGATTTCCCAAGAATTGACACGTAGAATGAGACCTGGTGGTATTGATGTAAATATCATGGTTAAAGTGGATCGCATTGACATGGACAAACATGGTAAACCTTTAGGTGAAGGTTTTTCCGATGCCAAATCTGCCCTGCGTGGTTTCGCGAGAAGTAAACTTGATTCAGCCATGGTTTTTTCAGCTGGAATCAATCAAAGCCTCTATGGTTACATGACGAAATATCAGGATTTTTATCGTGATCAACAGGGTGAAATTAAGAAAAAGATTATTCTTAAGGTCAGTGATTTCAGATCGGCAATGATCCAGGGACGCTATATGGCAAAGAAGGGTCTGGAAATTTCTGAATTCAGAATTGAATCTGGATTGAATTGCGGAGGCCATGCTTTCGCATCTCCTGGTCATCTGTTACCTATCCTACTTCAGGATTTCAAAAATAAACGAGCTGAGCTGGGAACACAATTCCAGCCCATTATTAAGCGTTTTTATGACAAAATGGGGTGGAAGTATCCTGAGAATCTTGAGCATCATCCTGAGATTACTGTCCAGGGTGGCATTGGCAATCATGGCGAAGTAGAGAGATTAGAAAAAGATTTCGGCATGGACCGTACAGGGTGGGCCAGTCCATTTCTGTTGGTTCCTGAGGCTACTCCCATTGATTCTGTCACACGAATACAATTGATGAATTCTACGGATGATAGTCTCTATTTGAGCGGTGCTTCTCCCCTGGGTGTTCCTTTCAACAATTTAAAGGATTCAGGATCTGAGCAATGGTCAATGAAACGCTATCGCCAGGGGAAACCTGGCTCTCCCTGTCCAAAAGGGTTTCTAGTGTCCAATACTGAATTTACTGAATTGCCCATTTGTACGGCTTCTTCTGAATACATGACTCACAAACTTGCTGAGATTGAAGCGGACTTTGGGCCTGGTACAGAGAAGGATGAGGCTATCAATAAAGTATTAGCCAAAACTTGCCTCTGCGACCATCTGGGTAATGGGGTCCTGATAAGTCTCGGAATTGTACCTGCTGATCGCTCACCCCAGGCCATCTGTCCAGGTCCAAACTTATCCTGGTTTAATCGGAATTATTCCCTGGAAGAGATGGTTGATCAAATCTATGGTCGCGGCAAAGAGTTACTCTCCTCAGAGCGTCCTCATATGTTTGCAAAAGAGATTCAACTTTATGTCGATCACTTTCGTACACGGATTCAGGATTCTATGGGACCCAAAGAGTACCCCTCTCTTCATGCTTTCTATGACAATATGATTAAGGGTTTTGAATATTGTAGAACCATCGCTAAAGGACATTCCTATCCTGGTGAAAACCTCCCTTCACTGAGTGAAGCCATTGAGAAACAGGGCCGGCGCCTGGAAGAGATCTACAATAACTTCAAAGCCAAGATCAATACTGAAGTTACTGCTTGAGGTTGGATCAACACTGATTCTGTATTAATCAATTTAGATGTATAAAAAAGGCACGGAATATTCCGTGCCTTTTTTGTTGAACTATTTAAGAATTGAAGTGCTTAAACAACACCCTGATCCATCATGGAGTCAGCAACTTTTAAGAAACCGGCAATATTCGCACCGGC
>Ga0307992_1000109_pt1 | contig 52251 bp, 49 predicted proteins | sample EllFjometagen133_FD_203162 | JGI IMG/M metagenome (GOLD analysis project Ga0307992, IMG submission 203162) | Marine microbial communities from Ellis Fjord, Antarctic Ocean - #133 | ecosystem: Environmental > Aquatic > Marine > Unclassified | place: Southern Ocean | collected 2014-10-08
TTTTAGTGCAGGAAAAAGTTTTTCATTATTTAGTTAAGAATGGGCGCAAGACGGAATGGGGCAAAAAATATAATTACGATAAGATTAAGAGTCTGCAAGATTTTCAAGAAGTGGTGCCAATCAGTACCTATGAAAATATCCAGCCTTATATAGAAAGATTATTGCGAGGTGAAAATTGTTTGCTTTGGCCAGAAAAAATTAAATATTTTTCTAAGTCATCGGGTACGACTGGTAGTAAGAGCAAATATATTCCTGTTAGTGCCACCGCTTTAAAAGATAATCATTATCGTGGTGGTCGTAGCTTATTTGCTAGTTATTTTAACCAAAATTTAAATTCTAATTTATTGATGGGGCAAAATTTTGTTCTTGGTGGGAGTAGACAGTTTTCTGAAATTGGTGCTGATAAGTATATTGCTGACGTGTCAGTTATTTTAATGAAGAATTTACCTTGGTGGGCAAGATTGCGTCGGAGTCCTAAGTTTAGTGTTGCTTGCATGACTGAATGGGAGGAAAAATTAACTCAGATTGCTGAAATAATTGCGTACCAAAATATTGTGAGTCTTTCGGGTGTACCTTCTTGGAATTTGGTTTTAGCGAAGAAGATTTTAGAGTTAACGGGAAAAGAAAATTTAAGGGAAGTGTGGCCTAATTTAGAATTATTTACTCACGGTGGCACCAGCTTTGAAGCCTATCGTTCTCAGTTTGAGGCTCTTATTCCTGGGCCAGGTATGCACTATTTGGAAGTATATAATGCTTCGGAAGGTTTTTTTGCTTTTCAGGATGATTTATCACGACCAGACATGCTCTTATTTTTAAACGGTGGTATTTTTTATGAATTTGTCACCCTGGATGAATTGGGTAAAAGTAAGCCAAAAGTTTTAACTCTGGCCGAAGTTGAAGTCGATAAAAACTATGCTTTATTAATTTCTACCAACGCTGGTTTATGGCGTTATTTAATTGGAGATACGATAAAATTTACTTCAATTAAGCCCTATCGCATTGTTATTACCGGACGCACCAAGAGTTTTATTAACGCTTGCGGCGAAGAGTTGGTGGTTGAAAACGCTGATCGAGCGGTGAAGGCTGCTTGTGATGCTTGTGTAGCAGAGGTTAGAGAATATTCAGCGGCTCCTCTATTTAATGAATCGAAGGGGGTGGCCAGACATCAGTGGTTATTTGAATTTACTAAGCAACCAGATAATGAGCAGAAATTTATGGAGGTGCTTGATACTACCTTGAAGAGTCTGAATTCGGATTATGAAGCTAAGCGTTATAAAGATTTAAATTTAGCGCCACCACTTTTGGTTATGGCTAGACAAAATTTGTTTTATGATTGGCTGAAAGAAAATAGACGCTTGGGTGGGCAGGCAAAAGTACCAAGATTGGCTAATGATCGTAAAATTATGTCGGAATTGTTAGATATTAATCCTTAATATTATTTAGGCAATCGGGAAGAAATATCTTTTTGGGACGTATAACTAGTGTAAGTAAATCTCATGGATGGTATTGCTACTAATTTAGAGCTAGAAGATTCAGAGCTGGTTCGACTAAGTTTAGACGACCCGGACAAATTTTCATATATTATTAACCGCTACCAAGAAAAGTTAGCGCGTTATTTGCGTCGTTTAGGAGTTAGAAATGAAGAAGATGTTAAGGATTTGTTGCAAGATATATTTCTTAAAGTTTATCTAAATTTAAATGAATTTGATCAAGCTTTAAAATTTTCTTCTTGGATTTATCGAGTGGCTCATAATCAAGCTATTAATAGTTATCGTAAAAAACAGGTGCGTCCGGAGGCTCACTCTTTTCCGATTGATAATGTTGGTTTTGACATCTTAGCTGATAATATTGCTTTGGATGAAATTTCTGATAAACATTTGCGTCAGGAATTAATTAGTAAAGCTTTAGAAAAGATTAGCGTAAAGCATCGTGAAGTTTTGGTTCTTAAATTCTTTGAAGATAAGAGCTATGAAGAAATTTCTGATATTTTGAAAAAACCGGCTGGTACAGTGGCCTCATTGCTCAATCGATCTAAAAAGTCTTTAAAAAATGCCTTACCCGAAAATGTAGTAGATTAAAAATATATGTTTTTAAATTTAGATCAAAAAGTAATTGAAAAAATTAAGTACGAAAGTATGGTGCCTAAACCGCGCTGGCATTTTATATTAAAAGAAGTTTTAATTTGGTTGTTCGGTGCTCTTTCTTTGCTGGTGGGGGCTATGGCGGTCGCGGTTATGGTTTATTTGTCTAGCAACAATGATTTAATGATGCACGCTCAGCTAGGGCACAGTCTAATTGGTTATTTAATTTTATCTTTGCCATACTTTTGGTTGATATTTTTAGCCTTATTCTTATGGTTCTTATTTTATAATATTAAACATAGTAAGAAGGGGTATCATTACTCTGTCTATCTTATCGCTATAGCGGCTATAATTGCTAGTATAATTTTAGGACTGGTTTTCTCTTTTGTTGGCGTTGGTCAAAAAATTGATGATGTTTTAGCTAGACAGGCACCTTTGTATGATCGTGTTTTCAATCCTCATGTAGGTATGTGGTCGCGGGCTGATGAGGGCCGGTTGGCTGGTTTGGTTATCGCTAGACCAGATAAAAATCACTTTATTTTGCTTGATCGCGATAGTGGTGAGTGGTACGTTGCTCAAGTTACTGATCTTGATGATGATAATTTAATAGTTGTCGGGCAACCGCTAAGAGTGATTGGTGAAGTTACTGGTGATCATGAATTTAGAGCTGATCAAATCTTTCCAGTGAAGCCAGGCAGGGAATTTTTTAAACGCTTGCAAACAAATCATAGGCCACTGCCAGCAGATTTTGAAGGTGTTCCAGAAAGAGGTTTTGAGTTAGGCAAGGTTTTATTCAATGATGAGGGCAAACTTATGATTGAGGTTAGGGATTAGTAATGGAATGCTGTTAAAGTTATTTTTTGTATTATTTGATTATGTTTAAGCGATTTCTATTAAAATAGAAGTCGCTTTTGTTTATGAATATGCTATAATATATTTATAATTTGAGTAATATGATTAAAATTAAATCTTGGTTATTATTAATTATTAGCATCGTCATTAGCTTGGGTGTGGGAATGCTGGGTTCACTTTTTACCCAAACTGGTCCTGGGACTTGGCATGAATTATTAATTAAACCCGAATTTAATCCACCTAATTGGGTTTTTGCTCCCGTTTGGACCCTACTATTTATACTAATGGGCATTGCCTTATTTATGGTTTGGCGCCGTGGCTGGAAGGAAGTGTTAGTGAGAAAAGGATTAAATATGTTTTTTATTCAGTTGGTTTTTAATCTGCTTTGGTCTTATTTCTTTTTTGGTTTACAGAACCCACGTTTAGCCTTTTTAGAAATCATTGCTCTATGGTTGGCAATAGCTGCTTTGATGATTAATTTTTATCGAGTTGATAAACGGGCAACCTGGTTGTTATGGCCTTATCTGGCTTGGGTTTCTTTTGCTGCCTTTCTAAATTTCTCAATCTGGCAATTAAATTAAAGGTTTATGGAAGAATTAATATTTCCCAATCCTGATAATTTTCAGCGTCAAAAAATGCGTTTAGTACGAGGCGGAGCTTCAAAACTAAAAGTTTTAGCGGATTTTGATCGCACTTTAACTACAAATTTTATTCATGGTCGTAAAGCTCCTTCTTTGATTGGTGCTTTGCGTGAGGGTAGTTATCTGTCTGATGATTATGCTTTAAAAGCACAAGCTCTATTTGATTACTATCATCCCTTTGAAGAAGATTTGACTTTAAGTTTAGAAAATAAAAAAGATTTGATGACCGAGTGGTGGCAAAAACACTTTAAGTTGTTAATTGACGCTGGCTTAACTGAAGAGAAGATTGCTGATGTGGCTGATAATCGTTTGCCTAATTTACGTCAGGGGGCAGTACAGTTCTTAGAGCTTATGGCTAAAGAAAATATTCCTATTTATATTTTTTCTGCTTCTGGTCTGGGTGTTTCTGGTTTAAAATACTATTTAACTCGTCGTGGTCTTTGGACTGATAATATTATTTTGGTTGCTAATGATTTTGTCTGGGATAAGGGTGGACATGCTATTGATTTCAAGGAGCCGGTTATACATAGTTTTAACAAAGACGAGACTGGCATGGTTAACATTTCTGAGGATAAAAAATTTGTACACAGAAGTAATATACTGCTATTAGGTGATAGTCTTGGTGATATCGGTATGGATAATGGTTTTGATGCTCAGGCGGTTTTAAAAATAGGTTTTTTAAATGATAAAATTCAGGAATATTTACCCCATTATCGCGAAGTTTATGACGCCCTTATTTTAAATGACGGTGATTTTAACTTGCCGTTTGAAATTATAAAAGAGATAATTAATTATTGAATATTATTACGTATGTTGAATTTAAAAGCTTTATTCGAACCGAAATCAGTAGCAGTAGTCGGTGCTTCCACAAGAGCCGGCAGTGTTGGTAGTGATACTTTAAATAATTTAATTAAATCTGGTTATAAGGGTAAGGTCTATCCGGTTAATCCAAAAGTAAAAGTATTAGCAGGCTTGAAGTGTTATCCATCTCTTAATCAAATAAAAGGCAAGATTGATTTAGCTTTAATTATTGTGCCAGCACCGATTGTACCTCAAATTTTGAAAGAAGCGGGTATGCTCGGTATTCCAGCCGCTATTATTATTTCGGCTGGATTTAAAGATGCGGGCAGGGAAGATTTGGAACTGAAGATTAAGGCAATTTCTCAAAAATACAATATTGCTGTGCTTGGTCCTAATTGCTTGGGCTTGATTAATCCAGCTAAAAAATTAAATTTAAGTTTTGCTCCTTTGATGCCTAAGACTGGAGGTTTGGCTTTTTTGACACAGAGTGGAGCTTTGGGTACAGCCATTATTGATACAGCTCATAGTTTGGGTATTGGTTTTTCTATATTTGTTAGTGTTGGTAATAAGGCGGTAATTGATGAGGCGGATATAATCTCTTATTGGCAAAAAAATAAAAAAACTAAGGTTTTTGGTATCTATGCTGAACAGCTAAATAGGCCAGAGGTTTTAGGTGCTGTGCTTGATAATTTACGAGAAAGTGCCGTTGCCAAGCCAATTATTATTTTAAAATCAGGACGCACTAAGATTGGTGCTGATGCCAGCGCTTCTCATACGGGGGCGATGGCTGGCAATGATGCTGTCTATGACGCCTTTTTTACTAAATACGGTATGATTAGAGCTAATTCTGTTAATGAATTCTTTTCCTATTTGCAGATATTTAATGGTAATGATCATTTGTCTGCCAAAAGAGTGGCGATTATCACTAATGCGGGTGGTCCGGGTATCTTAGCGATTGATGCTTTAGTGGGTAGTGGCTTAGAAGTTGCTGGTCTATCTTCTGAATCTAAGCAAAAGTTGAAAAAAATATTGCCGCTCGCCGCCTCCAATCATAATCCTATTGATCTATTAGGTGATGCTGGTCCAGAACGGTATCGGACTGCTTTAGAAATCATTGCTCGTGATGACAAAGTGGATTCAATGCTTATTCTTGTTTCTCCCCAGTCAATGACTAGAGTTGAGGAATTAACACGTTGGTTGCTTGTTTGGCAGAAGAAATGTGTGAAACCTTTGGCAGTTTGTTTTATGGGCGCTTCTTTAATGGCGAATAGTGCTGCTAAGTTAAGGCGAGCTGGTGTAGCTGTATATGCTTATCCAGAAGAGGCGGTTAAGGCTTTAGCCGCTTTATCTAAATTTAATGACTTTAAACATCTGCCTAAGGATAGAAAATTTTTAGAATTACCAAAGATTGGCCGTGTCGCTAGACATGAGGCAGATAAAATTTTTATCCAAGCAAAAGCAGAATCTTTTAATGCATTGGCTGAATTTCAAGCCCTGCCTATTTTAAAGGCCTATGGTATTCCTACACCTAAGTTTATTTTAGTTGATAATAATAAAGATGCTATTTTGGCTACTAAGTATTTTAAAGATAAAGTTGCTGTTAAAGTAGCTTCTCCGGATATTATTCATAAAAGTGATAGCGGTGGTGTGATGTTAAATGTGTCTCCTGGTGACATTCCTTCGGCTCGTAGACGTTTATTGAGAGCAGTGGAAAAAGCCAATCCCAAGGCACGTTTATTTGGCGTATTAATCATGCCTATGATTACTTCTGGTATAGCCGAGCTCATTATTGGTGCTGTAAAAGATGCTGGCCTTGGATATGCTTTAATGGTCGGCTGGGGTGGAATTTATACCGAGACAATGAAAGACTCAACTTTTATATTACCTGCTTTTAATAAGGCAATGATTGAAGATATGTTTTTAAAGCTTAAAGTTAATGATCTTCTTTCTGGTGCTCGAGGCGCTAAATTAGCTGATAAAAAATCTTTGGTGGACATATTACTACGACTGTATAAGTTATTGCAAGATTTTCCCCAGATAAAAGAAATTGATTTGAATCCAGTCGTTGTCTATGATAAAGGGGCGATGGTTCTTGATGCTAAAATTACTTTAAATAATTATTGATTTTATGAACTTGCTTTGGTTTCTGCCGCTGTTTATTTTTTTCTACATGACCGTTTGGTTTTTGATATCTTTGTGGGTTAAGAGGAGGGATGTAGTTGACTTGGCTTGGGGTACTGGCTTTGTTTTTTTAGCTTGGATTTCTTTGAGTTTTAGAGATATTACTTTAGATGAAAGAGCCTATTGGATACTATTCTTAACTAGTCTTTGGGGATTGAGATTATTTTTTCATAACTACCGTCGTAATTTAAGTAAAGAAGAGGACTGGCGTTATCATAATTGGCGGGATGACCAACAGAGTCGATGTGATCAGAAACCACGACGTAATCGCATCCGTTGTTGTCTTACTGCTATTTATTTTCAAGTTTTTTTATTCCAAGGTGCTTTAATGATGATTATTGGTTTGCCGATAGTATATAGTTTGCGTTTAATTTCTTTGCCTTTATTTTCATTAAATTATTTCGGCATTTTTTTATTATTATCTGGACTATTAATTGAAACGGTGGCTGACTGGCAGCGTTATCAGTTTTTACGCGTTAAAAAGAATAAGGACAAATTCATTACCAGTGGTTTGTGGCGTTTTAGTCGCCATCCTAATTATTTTGGAGAAATTATCTTTTGGTGGGGCATGTTTTTCTTAGTTCTGGGTGCACCTAAGTCATGGATGTTAGTAGTTTCTCCGCTTATCTTAACTTATATTATGCTTTTTGTTTCTGGCCTACCTATGGAAGACCGTTATCGTGGACGTCCTGATTTTGAAGAATATAAGCGTTGTACCAGTGCTCTTATTCCCTGGTTTAAGAAGAATAGATAATAAATCATTATAGATATTAAGAAATAATTGATAGAAAATAAAAAGGCGGTCTTTTTTTAAAGACCGCTTTTGTTTTTAAAACTTCTCAATAATGTCGTACATCATTTTTTTTCTTATTTCATAAACCCATATTATGAGTCTAATGAACTCTATTAATTTTTCCATGGTTTGACTTTTTAGATGAGATGTTGAAAGGGAAATTAATGTTACTTATCCATAATAAGGGTTGGATAATAGTCATTAGGAAGGGGAAGACAATTTTTTCGCCTAGCCAATCCTTTATATTCTCTCTGATATCGTCATCTATCATGGTGAAAAAGTATAGAATAAAAATAATTACTCCAACAAAACTTGATATACATGTTTTGATTACCCACCAGCTTGGCTGTGAATATGATAAGTAAATAATCAAAGTTATTATTGCTAATATTATAAGTAGCACTGTTAGAGTTAGCGGGGAGAATAGTATGGCCCATTTCTTTTTTGATTTTCTGAACCAGAAACTGATAAAGGTTGTTAGCATAAGACTGACAGCAAAGATAAAGAAAAAATTGGTAGTATAAATAGCTATAAATAACATATATACTATAACTTGAAAAATGAAAATCCTTTCCGTTTTAATCTTTCGGGATGATTTTAGTTTTTTTTTCATGTCTATTAAGTTTTTAATGAATGTTTGATTTGTTAATATTACAACACTCTATTTTTCTTTTGTCAAGATAGCCTTGAAATGATATTCAGTATACAATATAAGTATATGTTTGACGGTGTGCCTTTAGCGGCCTATTTGCGCCCTAAAAAACTAAATGAAGTTGTTGGTCAAGAACTTATTTTAAGATCTGATGGCTGGCTTTTGGAAGCGATCAAAAATGATCGTGTATCTTCACTTATCTTTTGGGGACCTCCTGGTACCGGTAAAACAACTCTTGCCTCCTTAATCGCTCAAGAAACTAAGGCTGATTTTATCCAATTGTCGGCTACTGAGAGTGGAGTTAAGGATTTAAAGGCGATTGTGGAGAAAGCTCGTTCGGGTAAGCGTTTGGGTGTAAAAACAATTTTATTTATTGATGAGATTCATCGCTGGAATAAATCTCAGCAAGACGCTTTATTGCCACAAGTAGAAAATGGTATTGTTACTTTAATTGGTGCTACCACTGAAAATCCTAGTTTTGCTATTAATGGCGCTCTACTCTCAAGGGTTAAGGTGGTTGTCTTAGAGCCTCTAAACGAGGAGAATTTATTAGTAATTGTTAAACGGGCCGCAAAGACCTTGAAGGCAAAAATTAAAGCGAATCCAGCCCGTTTAATTGCTCGCCTGTCTAACGGCGATGCTCGTCGGGCGATTGGTTTAGTTGAGACGGCCGCGGCTCATAAAAAAGAAATTGAGGTTGATTTAATTAAAGAGATAATTAACAAACCAAACTTGCTTTATGACAAGAACGGGGAAGAACACTATAATTTAATTTCAGCTTTACATAAGTCAATGAGGGGTAATAATGAAAATGCTTCTTTATATTATTTAGCCCGTATGCTTGAAGCCGGTGAAGATCCTTTGTATATTGCCCGTCGCTTGGTTCGTTTTGCCAGTGAGGATGTGGGGCTGGCCAATAATAGTGCTTTACTCTTGGCAACGGCGGTCTATGACGCTTGTAAAAACATTGGTATGCCTGAATGCGGCGTGCATTTAGCCCATGCTGTTACCTATTTGGCTAAGGCTACTAAAAGTATTGATGTGTATCAAGCCTTTAACGAAGCGATGGCTGAAGTTAGACAAAGTGGTAATTTACCTGTGCCGTTGTATTTACGTAATGCCCCTACTAAGTTAATGAAGAATTTGGGTTATGGCAAGAATTATAAATACACACCTTTAGAAGATGACTCTGATCAGGAGTATCTCCCGGAAGCTTTAAAGGGGCATAAATTTTTTAAACCGAAGAAATAAGTTTAGAGACGATGAAGGCTGAATTTGTAGCCACGACCAGCAAAGGTGTGAATATAATCTATTTCTTCAGGCAGATTTATTTTTTTACGTAAACTCATAACATGAGCTTCAATTGTATTGGAGAAGGGGTCGGCATTATTTTCCCAAACCTGATCCATGATTTGACTGCGTGATAAAATTTCATCACGACGATGAAAAAATAATTCTAAGAGAGCATATTCTTTTCCAGTTAAATATATTTTGCGACCACTCCTAAGAGCGATTTGATTTCGTGTGTCTAAATGTAGTTTTCCCATTTTTAAAACTTTTTCTCTAATTATTTTTGGTCTTCTCATTAGGGCTTCAGCCCGCCAGAGAAATTCATCAAATAAAAATGGTTTAGTTAAATAATCATCTGCCCCTTCTTGAAACATTTCTCCTTTTTGTTTTAAGGCAGTATCAACGGTTAGAGCTAGAACGGGGGTGGTGATGCCGGCATGCCTAATATTTTTTAACACTTGCGTGCCTTCCATTTTGGGTAAATTATTATCTAATACAATTAAATCGTAATTGTTACTACGAGCTAAATAGGCACCTTCTTCACCATCAAAGGCAGCATCAACCACATAGGCTTTAGCTTTTAGTCCATGTTTTAAAAAAGCAACAATATCTTTTTCATCATCGATAATTAGTATTTTCATAAAATTTATAATTAAGCTCTCTAGTTTGGAGCAGTTTAATCATAGCTTTTTTATGATAAATTTGACTTAAAAATTTTTAAACACCAATCTTACCAAGAGTGGACAAGGTGTCATAGCTGTTTTATAATAAAAATGGAATAAATTAAATAATTTATATGAATAAAGTTAAGTTAAGTAATCAAGAACCGAAGGGAACTAGTGATTGGCTACCCGGTGAATTTGCTATTCGTCAGTATATTTTTAATACTTGGCGTCGGGTTTGTCGTAGTTATGGCTTTCAAGAGTATTTAACGCCTTTAGTAGAATCTGCTGAAATATATCGTGCTAAATCAGGTGAAGATATTGGTGGTAAAGAATTGGTCACTTTTACCGATCTTGGTGGCCGAGAGCTTTGTATACGTCCTGAGATGACACCTTCTATTACTCGTTTGGTTTCTAAAATTTACGCATCCTCACCTAAGCCTTTGAAGTTCTTCTCAATTGCTAATTTCATGCGCAATGAAAAGCCTCAACGTGGTCGCAATCGTGAATTCTGGCAATTAAATTGTGATATTTTTGGTAGTGCTTCTTTAGCAGCTGATTTAGAAATTTTACAATTGTCTTTAGATGTTATGAAAGCTTTTGGCGCTCCACCAGAATCATATACTCTACGCCTCAATAGTCGACGTTTGTTAGACAATTTATTACCAATCTTCGGTGTTAAAATTAGTGAGTCTGCTTTAGTTTTTAGGATTTTGGATAAGTTTGAGAAATTAAGTTTAGAGGAATTTAAACGACGTTTAGAAGAGTTGAAGATAAATAAAAAATCAGCTGATTTATTAGCCGATTTCATGTCTGGTAATAATCAAGAAGTTTTAACTGAGGCTTTAAATAATAATAAAGATTTGCAAGCGGCCAAACAGGAAATTGATTTTGTGCTTAATCAATTGCAGGCACTTGGTTATACTCAAATTAAGTTTGATCCGGCTTTGATTCGTGGTTTCGATTATTATGATGGTTTAGTATTTGAAGTCTTTGATAATCATGCAGATAATCGTCGAGCTTTATTTGGTGGTGGTCGTTATAATGGTTTAGCTCAATTATTCGGTACAGAGAGTTTTCCAGCAGTTGGCGTTGCTCCTGGTGATGAAACCACTAAACTATTTTTAGAGAGTTGGGATTTATTACCAAAAATTAATGACGAACGCTACTATTTCCCGTTACTTAGCGGAGATCTTCTATCTGATAGTCAACTTCTAGCCTCTAAGTTAAGGCAAGAGGGAAAAGAAGTGTTATTTGCCTTTGAGCCACAACGCCCAGGTAAGGCTTTGGAGTTTGCCAATAAACAGGGTATCGCTAAAGTGATAATCTATGGCCCTGAAGAAAAATTAGCTAAGCAGTATAAGATTAAGGATATGGAAAGTGGTGAAGAAATAGTATTGTCTTTAAACTAGTTTTAAATATCATCACAACTTGATAAAAATATCGATGTACGCTATACTTTTTCGAAAATCAATTTATTATTTATAGATCTTTAAAATTTCATAAAATGAAAGAAAAAATAAAATTATTTTGGGGAATATATGATAAATATATCTCAACAGGGGACACCTCTTTAAGGAGTGAACTTTCTAAATTACTCGGACAAATTGAAAAAAAGAGCAGGCAAGATCAGCTTTTACGACCAGAAAAAGGTTGGAATGAAATTCTAGCTTGGCAAGTTCTTAGAAACCAGTCGTTTGTTTTTAGTAAGTTTCCTTTATGGATTTCTGAAGGTGAAATAGTTATTTGGCTTCCACACTGGAATCGCGATGTTTTTATTACTAGATTTCCTAAAGAAGAAGTTGGATCTGGATCTTTTTTGAAACCTGGCTTTCATTTAACTCATGATGATAAAGGTGATAGAAGCGATTATGAATGGGATGATATTATTTTGCGAAACGGAATAACAGATGAAAGGGGTCTTTATTTACCCCTGTATAACTCTAATATTATTTTAAAAATATGCGATTACTATATTGCAGAAAGAAAGAAACTAATGCTTGATTATCTCAGAAAAGAAAAGGGATGGGTATCTAAATAATTTGAATAAGCAGCTGCATTATCGAGTTTTTAGGACAAAATTTGCTCTAAAAAACGTCTCTTTTTAAGAGGCGTTTTTTTTCTTATCTTTTTTAATAGTAAAAGGGGCAAAGCTGAGACGATGAATTGGACAGGGGCCGAATTCTTTTATTTTTTCCATATGTTTTTTGGTACCGTAGCCTTTATGTTGAGCAAATTCGTATTCAGGATATTTTTGATCAGCTTCCACCATTAGCCAGTCACGACTGACTTTGGCGATAATTGAAGCGGCGGCAATACAAAAAATTTTAGCATCACCATCAATTATAGCCTCTTGCTTCTGTTCAACTCCAGGGATTTTTAAATTACCATCAACTAATAGGTAGTCGGGGGTTAGGGGGAGTCTTTCTAAAGCTTGGCGCATGGCGGCAAAAGTACTTTGTAGAATATTTATTTTATCAATCACACGGTTATTAACTACACCAATCTCCACTGCTGCTGTTTTATCTTTAATTATTTTAAAAAGTAACTCGCGTTTTTTAGGACTAAGTTTTTTTGAGTCGGTCACTAATTTTAATTCGTCACTATCAATTTTAAAATCAGGCCCAATTGCCACGCAGGCGGCCACAACCGGTCCAGCCAGTGGGCCTCGTCCAGCTTCGTCAATGCCACCGATTAAATGATAACCATTTTTAAATATTTTTTCTTCTCTGATTAAATCTAACATAGATAAATTATAGCACTTTAATAACCTAGAAACTAGCGGTAATATATGTGGATGTAGCGCATTTGTCTTTACAAGTATTAGTGTTTATGGCAAGCTATTATTAGGGGTAAAAAAGCCCGGATGGCGGAATTGGTAGACGCGCTAGCTTCAGGTGCTAGTCTTCGCAAGAAGGTGGGGGTTCGAGTCCCCCTTCGGGTACATAATTTTACTAACAAGTAATTAACATAAATATGTATAATCAATTTGAATCTTTATCACCAACCTATGATCAGGATGAAAAAAAAAGGCAAAAGAGTGCTAATGAAATTGCCAAGTTTATCTTAAATGGTCTAGAAGAACGTCAGCAGTTTTTTGAATTTATTTGTGGCGAAGAGATTAATGATAAGAAGGCGGGTCGTTGGCAAGAGCAGTTATTAAATTTAGTTGCTAAAGCCCAGAAGAGAATTGGTTATCAAATTGATTCCCAAGAATTATTAATGGCAGCAAGACAAGTTGTTTTAGATCAAGCTGCCAATGGAGAATTAGCAGAACTCAAGGCTTATAAAAAGTTTTGCGAGTTATCGCCTGAAGATTTTAGGTTAAGGGCTTAAACTGATTTTAATTTATTATAAAAACTCTCAACTAACTAGATTGGGAGTTTTTTGTCAATAACAATTATTGGCTTATTTTATTAATCATTAAAAAATAGATTTTTTCCTTATTTATGCTAAAATATAAATATAATTAGATTTTATGGAAAAGAGTCAAATTTGGTTAATTGTTGGGGCTATTGTTGTTGTTTCGGCCCTAATCTTAAGAATTGGTAGTCCAACTAATCGCTGGGTATGCGAGTATGGTGTTTGGGTTGCTCAAGGCAATCCACATAGTGCTCAGCCAACCAGTGCTTGTGCTGATGACTTATCTATAGATGATGAGCTACAAGCTTTAGCGGATATATTAAATGATCAAAAATTAGTTCCAACAGAAGTAGAAAAGGATAAATTATCAATCTCCGCTAGTTCTTCGGCGGGGCTACTACCGGTTTATAGTGAATCGCCCAAGCAAGTTGTTATCAGTGATGACATAGTTGTTGTTGAGACCAATGGGGGTGATGATATTAAAGAGGAAGCAGAAGTAATTTTAATTTCACCACAGGCAAATGAAGTTGTACGTAACCAGGATGTAATTACCGGTCAAGCGCGTGGTAATTGGTTTTTTGAAGCCACTTTCCCTTTGCTTATTAAGGACGCAAGTGGTGAGGTATTAGCAACTGGATTTGTTGAAACTCAGGATGATTGGATGACTAGTGAGTGGGTAGCATTTCAAGGTACTTTGAACTTTAACGTCGCCACGTCCACCTTTGGCGAATTGGTATTTAAAAAGAATAACCCTTCGGCTTTGCCGGAATATGAAGCCCAAACTTCATATCCGGTACGTCTGGAGCCTTAATTTATGAATAATATTGAATACTCGCCTGACATTAAGGTTGGGGATAAAATAGAGCTTGATGAACAAAACTATAGTCGACCTCGACGTCGTTTAGAATCATTTTTGCCGTTGATGAAGCAAAAACTAGCGCAACAAGCTGAAATGTATAATCAAGATTATGAGTGTTCTTGGTTGGATAAGGATGTGACTATTTCCATGGTTGAACATCCCGATTGGCAAGAAGATGAGGCAATCGCCAATGAGCAAGAGAAACAGTGGGCCAGGGAGACGGGCAAGAGCCACAAGCAGTGGCAATTGGATAAGGAAAAAAATCCGGCTAATTTAACAGAGATTGCTTTAACTCTTAGTCTACAAAGATTATTGCCGGCCAATTTAATGGTGGTGCGTTCGGCACGTTATGACGATTACAATGGGATTGATCAATTAATTATTGATCGTGATAGCGGTTCGGTTGTGTGTGGTATTGATGAAGTTATTAATCGTCAAGATAATCCCAGTCCAAATAAAAAAGAAAACAAGGTTAAACAAAAGATATTAAATGGTGGCGTTGTGGTTAAGTATGGAGCCTGTGTAGAAAAAGGTACTTTACGCTTGGGGGAGTTAAAAAATATTCCAGCTTTTTATCTATCTTTAGAAAAGAATGAATTAGCAAACTTATGTGAGTCGTTAGAACAAGAAGAAGTGACTGTTAATGAACGAAATTTACTAACTCATTTGAAAACTTCTTTAGGTGAGCAAATAAAATCATATGAGTCTTTGCCCTTATCTCCAGAGCTAAGACTTAATTTTAATACTTTTCAAGAATCTTTAAAGTCTTGGTCTAAATAATTATATATATGGATTTATATTTATACAACACGCTTAGTTTAAAAAAAGAAAAGTTTGTGCCGCTTAAAAAATCAGAGGTTGGTATTTATACTTGTGGGCCGACGGTTTATAATTTTGCTCATTTGGGAAATTTACGTACCTACCTATTTGAAGATTTTTTAATACGTATGTTTATCTATAATGGCTATAAGTTAAAACGAGTAATGAACATTACCGATGTTGGTCATCTAAGCGGTGATATGGATATGGGAGAGGATAAGGTGGAAACGGAAGCTCAACGTGAAGGTAGGAGTGCTTGGGATATTGCTGCCTATTACGCCGATTCATTTCAGGAGGATTTAGAATTGTTAAATATTTTGTCTCCTAATATTTGGTGTAAAGCCACTGATCATATTAATGAGCAGATTAAATTGATTGAAACTTTGGAAAAAAAAGGTTTTACTTATAAAACTAGTGATGGTATTTACTTTGATACTTCAAAATTTCCTGATTATAATCGTCTTAGCCATTTAGATTTAAATGAATTAAAAGAAGGGGCAAGGGTAGAGAAGAATCAAGAGAAGAAAAATTCCACTGATTTTGCGATTTGGAAATTTTCACCTAAGGGTAGTAAGCGACAGATGGAATGGGATTCTCCTTGGGGGGTTGGTTTTCCTGGTTGGCATTTGGAGTGTTCAGCTATGAGTTTAAAATATTTAGGCGAAAGTTTTGATATTCATTGTGGTGGTATTGATCATGTTAATATCCATCATACTAATGAGATTGCCCAGAGTGAAGCCGCTACCGGCAAGAAGTTTGTTAACTATTGGTTGCACGGAGCTTTTTTAAATATTAGTGGTGGCAAGAAAATGGCTAAGAGTAAAGATAATTTCTTAACCCTTGATAAAGCTCTAACTAAGAAAGATATCAATCCGCTGGCCTATCGTTTTGCTGCTTTGCAGGTTCATTATCGTAAACCAATGGAATATAGTGAAGATAGTTTGCGACAAGCCGAGCAAGGGCTGGAAGCATTAATTACGCAAGTGGAAAATTTAGGCAGTATTTTTGGAAAAGTTGATGAAGTCTTTCAAGCAGACTTTCAAACTGCTATTAATGATGATTTAAATATGCCTCAAGCTTTGGCGGTGTTATTTAAAATGCTTAAATCTGATTTAGCGGATAGTGATAAATTGGCTGGGGTGAAAAATTTTGATCAAGTTCTAGGTTTATCTTTATTAGCACAGGCGCAGGAAGCATCTAATAGTGTGGATGAAGATAATTTGTCTGAGGATGTGCAATCTTTATTAAAGCAAAGGCAAGAAGCTAGAGATAAAAAGAATTGGGAGCTATCGGATAGTTTACGTGTAGCAATAAGTGAAGCTGGGTATTCAGTTGAAGATAGGAGTGAAGGGCAAGTAGTTAAGAAAAAATAGGATGGAAAATAATTTTTGGCAGCAACTAAAGGAACTCAATAAACCAGTCTTGGCGATGGCGCCTATGGCTGGTTTTACTGATATTGCTTTTCGACAGATTTGTGCTGATTACGGAGCTGATGTTACCTATAGTGAAATGGCTTCGGTGACTGCCATATTTTATAATCAAAACAATTTAAAGGATAATGAAACTCTAAAGATATTGCGTTGGGATAAAAAGCGTGAACATAAATTTGTTGTGCAACTGTTTGGTTCTGACCCTGATCATTTTGCGGTGGCAGCAAAGATTGTTTCTAAAGAGATTAAACCTCACGGAATTGATATTAATTTTGGTTGTCCGGTTGGTAAGGTTTTAAAACAGGGGTCAGGGGCAGAATTGATGAAGAATTTAGAGCAAGCCAGGGAAGTGATTAAAGCGGTTTTGTCGGCGACCTCTTTACCTGTATCAATTAAAATTAGAGCTCAATCTGGGGATGTAACGGCGCTTGAATTTATGAAGAATATTTCTGATCTACCTATTGCCGCCCTAATGATTCATGGGAGAACTTTAAAACAAGGTTTTGTGGGGGCGCCTGATTTTAGCTTGGTAAAAAAAATTAGACCATACTTTAAGGGAGTGATATTAGTGAATGGTGGTGTTGTTGATTTAGAAACGGCGCAGGCGGCTCTTAATTTAAGTGGGGCTGATGGTCTCGGTTTAGCTCGTGGTGCTTTAGCTCGTCCTTGGTTATTTCAGGAAATAAAGGAGGGAAAAAACATAGAATATAATCAAGTACAGATTAGCAAGCTTCTTTATCGACACGCTTCTTTGCTGGTTGACTTAAAAGGAGAGGGATTTTTAGTTGAGTGGCGCAAGCATGCTTGCTGGTATGTTCAAGGTTTGCCGGGAGCTAGTAAATTGCGCAGTCAGCTAGTACAGGTTTCACATTTAACTGAATTAGAAAATATATTAAAATCATATGATCTTAACAATTGACACTACAATTGAACCTGATGTTTTAGTTTCTCTAAGTGGTGGTGGTAAAGATATTAGTAAGAGAGTGGCGGCGCCTAGACAGCAGGCTGAGAAATTATTACCTTTGATTATAAAGTTGTTGGACAGTCAGAAAATCAGTCTCAAGAAAATTAAAGAAATAAGAGTTCAGAATCAAGGTGGTAATTTTACTTCTTTGCGTATTGGTGTTTTAACTGCTAACGCCTTAGCTTATGCTTTAGGTATTGAAGTCAAACCTTTACAGGGAGATGGTGTTTTTGATTTTAAGGGTGGTCGAGCGGTGAAGCCTGAATATGAATCAGAACCAAATATTGGACGAAAGAAAGGTCCTGCCTGTTGATAACTTTTTAAAGACTATTTAGAAAAATAAGACGACTTGTGGAAAAAGTCGTCTTTTTGTATTATTTCTCCTTATTTTAAAGGTTTTCTTTGGGTTGACCCTAGGGGCTTAGTGGTGTATAATTAAACCATTAAGGTGAAATGTGGGGAATTAGGGTGAATCAACTTGTTGACACTTTATCCCCCGAAGAAGCTCTATGTTCATCGGTGAATACAACCACAATTTAGATGATAAGGGGCGTTTAGCTATTCCAGCTAAATTTCGACTTATTTTAAAAAAAGGTGCAGTAGTTACCAAGGGTTTGGATAACTGCTTATTTTTGTATTCCAAAGAGCAATTTGAAAAGATAGCCAAGAAGTTTGCTGCTTTACCAATTAGCCAGGCTAAGGCTCGCGCCTTTTCTCGCCATATGTTAGCCGGAGCTATGGATGTTGATTTTGATAATCAGGGTCGGGTAACTTTGCCAGAGTATTTACGTAAATTTTCTGGTTTAAAAAAAGGCGTTATTATTGCTGGTTTATATAATCATTTAGAAATTTGGGATGAAGAGACTTGGAATAAGTATAAGCAAACAGCTGAGGAAAATAGCAATAGTATAGCTGAAGAATTAGGTGATTTAGGAATTTAATATGTCTTATAAGCATACCCCAGTTCTCTTAAATGAAGTGATGGAGGTATTAAATCCTCAACCAGGGCAAGTTTATATTGATTGCACTTTAGGTGGAGCTTCCTATGCAAGTGCTTTAGCTCGAGCGGTTGGCAAGGAAGGAAAGGTTATTGCTGTTGATGCTGATGAGATGGCTATTAAAAATGCAGAGAGCATTATTAAAAAGAATAATTTTCAAAACGTAATATTGGTTCATGACAACTTTAGAAATCTAGCTGATATAGCTGAAGAGTATGGCTTGGATAGAGTAGATGGTATTGTTTTTGATCTGGGCCTGTCTTCGGCTCAGTTGGATGATGAATCTAGAGGTTTTTCCTTCCAGGGCGATCGACCACTTGATATGGCCTTTGGTGCTGGTGAGGCAATTAGTACTCAAAAAATTATTAATTCATCGTCTCTATCTGAGTTGACTAGAATTTTTAGAGAATTTGGTGAGGAGCCTCAAGCTTATCGTTTGGCTAAAGAAATTATTGCTGTTAGAAGAGGGAAGACCATAAGAACTACTAAGGAGTTGGTTAATATTATTTTGAAAATTACTCCTGCTCGCTTCCTAAAGGCAAAAATTCATCCCGCTACTCGCGTTTTCCAGGCTTTGCGTTTGGCTACTAATGACGAATTTGCTAGTCTAAGAGACGCTTTAGAAGCCACCCTTGATATATTAAGAGTTGGCGGAAGGCTGGCGGTAGTTTCTTTTCATAGCGGTGAAGACAGAATTGTTAAACAATGGTTAAAACAAGAAAGTTTAGATTGTATCTGTCCTTCGCAAGCACCAGTTTGTGTTTGTAATCATAAGGCTCGTTTCAAAGCAATAATCAAAAAACCTTTAATGGTTAGTACGGATGAATTAAACGCTAACCCGAGATCACGCAGTGCTAAATTAAGGGTCGCTGAAAAAATTAGTTAATTTTTAAATTTAAAATCCTGTATTTGGGATATAAAACTTTTCATATGAAGATTAAGCACAACAATAATATGCAAACGAAGCGTCAGAATAAAAAAACATTTTCTTGGCGTACCATTAATACTTTGCTCAGTGTGTCCTGTATTGCTTTCGGTGCTGTTTATTTAATCGGTATGAATGATTTGACGGTCAAGGGTTTTGTCCTCAATGATTTAAAAAGTAAGGTGAATGTTTTAGCGGAAGAGAATCAAGATTTACAAACCTGTTCTTTGTCTTTACAGTCTTATACCGCTCTATCTCCTCGTTTACAAGATTTAAATATGGTTAAAGTTGATGATGTTGCTTATTTCTCTCCTCAAGCATCGGTGGTGGCTAAAAAATAATATCTCTTAATTTATGTGGAGAGGAGTCCGTCCGAAAAATAATGAAAAGAATAGAATTGTTTCGCGTTTGCGCCTCTTTGCGGCGCTTATTTTTTTATTACTCTTGGCTCTGGTTTATCGTTTATATTATTTGCAATTGTCTCAGGGCGATTGGTATGCAGCTTTAGCCAGTGGTCAACATCAGGTTTCAACGATGTTACAGGCTGATCGTGGCAAAATAATGCTTCATGAAAGCATGAATGGACAGGAAGGTTTGTATCCACTGGCCACTAATAAAGATTTTGCTTTTATTTATACTGTTCCTAAAGATATTAAAAATCCTCAGGAGATGGTTGAGAAATTTTTTGAATTTTTTGATAAGCCAATTTTGGTAGATGAGGTTAATAAAGAATTAGATAGACAACAGGTTGATGCTTTGAATAATGAAATTACAGTTATTCAAGCTTCTGATATTAGTGATGGGGATAAAGTCGCTCGGATTAAAGCAGCTCAGGCCCTGGTAGTTTCTAAGAAGAAGGATCCCAATCGAATAGAACTAAGAGAAATTGCGGTTGAGCGCTTAATTAATGAACGCAAGGATGGCGCCATTGCTAATTATTTGAAAAAAGTTGATAAGCCTGGTGATCCTTATGAGCCATTGCAAGCTAAGGTTGATGATTCGGAATTAGTTGCTTTTTATGCTTATGTGGCCAGTAGTGAAAATCAAATAATTAATTCTGATGATTTAGAACGACGGCTAGATCAGGTTGCCTATAAGAAAAACGGTGAGCCTTTAAAAATAGAGGGAATTGGTTTTAATTTGCAAACCTATCGTTATTATCCTGAAAATAATACTGCCGCCAATATTGTTGGTTTTGTTAGTAATATTGATGGTAAAGAAAGTGGTCGCTATGGTTTAGAAGAATTTTTTAATGACGAGCTTTCAGGGCTTGATGGTTCTTTAAGGGGAGAGCGTGGTTTGAGTAATACTATTATTGTTAATGATCGGGAATATATTAAACCGTGCTCCGGTAGTGACTTAATCTTAACTATTGATCGTAGTGCCCAGTTTAAAGCTTGTGCAGCCTTGGAAGAAACTGTAAGCACTCATCATGCCAAGGGCGGTAGCGTTATCGCTGTTAATGCTAAGACGGGCGCTATTTTAGCGATGTGCTCGGTGCCAAGTTTTAACCCTAATGATTATAAGGATGTTGAAAATATTAAGGTTTATAATAATCCAGTTATTCTTTATCAATATGAGCCTGGTTCAGTATTTAAGGTAATTACTATGGCGGCGGCGATTGATCAAAACAAAGTATCACCGAGCACTACTTATAAAGATGAGGGACAGATTATGATTAATGGTTGGCCAAAGCCAATTAGTAATGCTGATTATAGCTCTTTTGGTCCGCATGGTATTGTTGATATGAATATGGTTTTAGAATATTCATTGAATACCGGAGCTATTTATGCCATGCTTCAAACCAGTCCTCAGGTTTTTGCTGAATATGTAAAGAATTTTGGTTTTGGCGAGAGTACTGGTATTGAACTTGGTTCTGAAAGTCGCGGCAATATTAATAATTTATTAAATAAAAAAATTAAAGAAATTGATGCTGCTACTGCTTCTTTTGGTCAAGGAATTGCTGTGACACCACTGCAGATGCTTATGTCATACCAAGCCTTAGCCAACCAGGGTGTGTTGATGAAACCTTATATTGTTCAAAAAATTCAGCATTCGGATGGTGTGGTTGATGAATCAAAACCTCAGGCTTTACGACAGGTTGTATCTGCACAAACAGCTAATACTATTTTAGCAATGCTAGTTAATGTGGTTGAGAGTGGACATGCTAAAGGTGCGCGAATATCTGGCTATTATGTTGGTGGCAAGACGGGCACGGCTCAAGTAGCTAATGCTGGTGGTTATAGTAATGAAGATTATATTCACACCTTTATCGGCATTGTTCCTATTGATGACCCGCAAATAGTTATGTTAACTAAGATTGACTCACCGCGTGATGATCGTTTTGCTGAAAGTACGGCCTTGCCTCTATGGCACGATATTGCCGATTTCTTGCTTAAATATTATCAAATTCCAAAAACTAGGTAGTAAATTAATCAGGAAGAATTAGAATATATGAAAAAATTTATAAAACTACAATTAAAGTTCTTTAGCGCTTTGATTTTACGTAAGTATCAACCGGAAATTATCGCTATTAGCGGTTCTATCGGTAAAACCAGTACTAAAGAAGTAATCTATAAAATTTTATCTTCACGTTTGTCTGTGCGTACCAGTGTGAAAAATTATAATAATGAAATAGGTGTACCTCTAACTATTATTGGTCTTGAATCTCCGGGGTCATCTATCTCTGGTTGGTTAAAAGTGTTTTTAAAAGCTTTAAGTTTATATGTTTTCACCGATAAAAATTATCCTAAATATCTAGTTCTGGAAATGGGTATTGATCGACCGGGTGATATGGCTTATTTAACTCGTTTAGTCTCTCCTCGAATTGGTGTGATGACCGGTGTTAGCCATTCACATTTAGAATATTTTGGCAGTTTGAATAATATTAAAAAAGAAAAACAAGTATTGATTGAAAAGGTTGATCGTCGCGGTTTAAGTGTTTTGAATTATGATAATCAGGAGGCCTTATCAATGGCTGAAGTGAGCCCGGCGCGTGTTTTAACTTATGGTTTCAAAGAGGGGGCTGATTTACTGGCTCAAGACCTTAGTTTTAACGCTGCTCAAGGGGATTATAATATTGCCGGTATTAATTTTAAATTAAATTATGAGGGTAGTATTATTCCAGTTAGTATGCCTAATATTTTAAGTACGGGTGGTGTTTATTCAGCTTTAGCAGCTGTGGCCGTCGCCTTGCACCTGGGCTTTAATTTAATGGAAATTGCCGGCTTATTACGTGATTGTCGTTTGCCAGCTGGGCGCATGCAATTATTGTCCGGTGTTAAACATAGTTTTATTATTGATGATAGTTATAACTCTTCACCTGAATCAAGCGTGGCTGCTCTAAGGGTTTTGGGCAAGATTAAGTTGGATGTTGGTGCCAGCCGCTACGCTGTTTTTGGTGATATGCTAGAAATTGGTATTTACAGTGAAAAAGGACATAAATTAGTCGGCGAGCAAGTGTTTAAATCAGGGATTGATTATTTAATCAGTGTGGGCGAACGTTCACGCGATATTGATCGCGGTGCTCAGGCTATCGGTATGAGTTCTGATTATATTTTTCATTTTGATGATACGGAGGCAGCCGGCCTATTTATTCAAGAAAGACTATCTGAAGGTGACGTTTTGTTGATTAAGGGTTCACAGGGAGCGCGTATGGAAAAAATTGTTAAAGAAATTATGGCTGAGCCCAACAGGGCGGCGGAACTGTTAGTTAGACAAGGAGAAGAGTGGCTTTAGTTGGGAGGGTTTTATTTTTTAAAAGACAGGGAGGCTAGGCTTGTCTGTTTTTGATTTTTTATTAATTTAAGCTATACTCAAGCTATATGGCTATACTTATTCTGGGTGCGTCTGGTAATCTTGGTACGCAACTAAAACTAGTTTATAAAGAAGAAGAAACAATTGCTTGGGATCGTTCTGATTTTGATTTTTTAGATTTTAAAACATTAAAACAGAAGTTGGAAACATTGTCTCCCTCCCTAATTATTAATGCTGCTGCTTATAACGCAGTTGATAAATGCGAAGAAGATAAAAAGGAAACCGCCTTGGCTTGGCAATTAAATCGTGATTTACCAGCGGTTTTAGCTGACTATTGTTTAGAAAAATCAATTCCTTTATTACATTATTCAACGGATTACGTTTTTGGTGGTGATGGTCGTTTGTCTAGTGCTTATACAGAAATTAGTAGACCACAACCACTTAATGTTTATGGACAAACAAAACTTGGAGGCGAGCAGGAAATAGCTCGTCGGGCTTTGAAAGGCCTAAGGTATTATATTGTTCGGACTTCAAAATTATTTGGACCAAAGGGTGAAAATCCTTATGCTAAGGCTAGTTTTTTTGATTTAATGCTTGGATTAACTGAGAAGCAGAAAGAACTACGAGTTGTTGATGGCGAAATAAGTTGTTTTACCTACACTCCCGACCTGGCGGCTGCTTCTAAGTTATTATTGGATGATCAGTCTGCTAGGGGTGTTTATCATTTGGTAAATTCCGGACCAGTTACTTGGTATGAAGCTTTAAAGTATTTTTTTGAAATAGCTCAGATAAAGACTGAGATTAAAGCGATTTTATCTGAAAAATGGCCTCGTCCGGCAGCACGTCCCAACTACTCAGTGCTGGATAATACTCGGCGGCCGAAGCTAAGATCTTGGCAAGAAGCTTTATTAGAATATTGGCAAAGTAATAATAAATAATTTTTAAATTTATGAAAGGTATAATTTTGTCAGGAGGTAGTGGCACTCGTCTCAGGCCTTTAACTAAGATTACTAGTAAACAATTATTACCGATATATAATCGACCAATGATTTATTATCCTTTAAACACCTTAATTAAGGCAGGTATTAAGGAAATATTAATTATTGTTGCCCCAGAAAGAGCAGGGGATTATTTGAATTTATTGGGCAGTGGTCGTGAATTTGGAGTCAAGTTTACTTATGAAATTCAAGACAAGCCTGAAGGCTTGGCTCAGGCCTTTATTATTGGTGAATCATTTATTGGTGATGATAGCGTAACTATGATTTTGGGTGATAATATTTTTGAAGATGATTTTACTAAAGAAATTTCTAGCTTTAAATCAGGCGCTAAAGTGTTTGCTAAACATGTGTCTGATCCAGAAAGATTTGGCGTTGTTAGTTTTGATGAAGAGATGAAGGCGGAAAAAATTGTGGAGAAGCCAACGGAATATATTAGTAATAATGCTGTTACCGGACTTTATGTCTATGATTCACGGGTTGTGGCAGCGGCAAAAAGTTTGCAACCAAGCCCACGAGGTGAATTAGAAATATCTGATTTAAATAATTGGTATTTAGATAAGGGTGAATTAGAGGTGGCCATGGTGCAAGGCGAGTGGTTGGATGCTGGTACTTTTGAGAGTTTATTGCATGCTCAGAATTTTGCTAAAGAAAAATTAGATAATAAAATGGTGATTTAAAAATAATATCATGAAGTTAGTCATTGCCTTTTTATGTTATCAAGATAGTTCGGTTCCGTATCTGCCGGATTTTTTGTCGAGCCTTGAGGCGGCGATAGCTACTCTTGAAACTGAGATTGAGGTTTCAATTTTAGCGGGTGATAATAGTGATTTCAGTGATAGAAGAAATGAAAGTATAATTAAAAGTTTTAAGACTAGTTCAAGTTACAATTTCGATTACCTAGATTTTAAAAAGAATCTAGGTTTTGCGGCTGCTTATAACCGTTTGTTAAATAGGGCTATTGATAATAAAGCGGAATATTTTTTAATGCTTAATCCAGATGTTTATCTTGATTCTCAGTTTATAAATAAATTGTTATTAGTTTTAGATGGCAATCAAACTTTGGTGGCTGTTTGCCCTAAAATATATCGTTGGGATTTTAAAAACAAACAATTTACTCAAACTATTGATAGCTGTGGATTAGGCTTGAAACCAGGTTTATGTTTTTATGATTTAGGTCAAGGTGAGCTTGATCATGGACAATTTGACAAAGAAGAGCTTATCGGTCCGTCTGGAGCGGCGGCAATGTTTCGACTTTCTAAGCTGGTGCAAATAGGCACTAAAGAGGAAATTTACGACGAAAGATTCTTTATGTATAAAGAGGACTGCGATTTAGCTTATCGTCTCAATGCTAATAATTTGTCAACTGAATTTGTGCCGGAAGCTATTTGTTATCATGATCGTAGTGCGGCTAAACAGGGTGGATTTTGGCATACTTGGCAGAATTGGCGACAACGTAGTCGCAAAACCCGTTCTTGGTCATTTGTAAATCAACATCTTTTATTTATTAAATATATTCGTTTGGAGCCTGGATACTCGCGTTTTTTAATTATTTTAGAGCTTGGTTTTTATTTTGTATTTTCTTTATTATTAGCGCAATTTCTCCTAAAAGATTATATTTATATTATAAGACGAGCTCGTAGTATTGACTAATATAAATTAATATGATAGATTAAGTTTGTATTAATAAATTAAGTGTAGCTAGACTATATTTTTGTTATATGGAAAATTTACTTGAAAACATTGTGCTAGAAAAACGCACAGAAGAATTAAATAAACTAAATGCTATTCAAATTGTCAATAGTATTTTTTCTGATTTGATGGAACGTGAACGAGATATTTTGACTCGTCGTTTTGGCCTTAATGGCGATAAGAATGAAACTCTAGAAAAAATCGGACAAATGCATAAACTTACTCGAGAAAGAGTTCGTCAAATTGAAGGTGCCAGCATTAAGAAGATTAAGCGTCTTGAGAATTTAACTGAAGCTTTGTCTACTTTAAAGGGTGTAGTTTCACATTTATTGAAAGAACATGGTGGCCTATTGCGTCGTGATTTCTTGTTAGATATTTTATCAGTTATGATTTTGGAAAATGACGGTAAGGCCGATATTAGCAGTCCTGAATATCAGAAGAATTTATTAATTCATAAAAATCGTTTTAATTTCTTGTTATCTAAATTATTAGTTGATGATTTTGATATAGTTGGTAATTCAGAGCACTTTAATTCTTCAATTAAATTAAAGGATGAATCGGTTAAACATTTTGAAGATCTATCTGAAGATTTATTGACTAGTTTGGAAAATTTAAATAAAACTTTAAGTACTGACGAATTAATGTCTTTGGTGAGAAATTTAGAAACTTATAAGATTCATCAAGACAAAATTGAAGTTGATGGTTCTGCTGATATTAGTTCTGTCTTTGCAAGTGATTTATTTAGTGATAAGGCGGATGTCATTAATAAAAATAAGAGTTTGTACTCCTTAATGCAGGTTGTTAAAGATTTAGAGCAAAATAAGTTTGGTCATTGGGGTAAGGCAAATTGGCAGGAAATAAAACCAAAAACAATTAATGATAAAATTTATTTAGTTTTGAAAAATTCCGGTATGCCTTTACATTTCACCGAAATTGCTAGCAATATTAATGATGTTGGCTTTGATCATAAAGTAGCTAATCCGGCCACAGTTCACAATGAATTAATTTTAGATAATCGCTATGTTTTAACCGGTCGCGGGATGTATGGTTTAAAAGATTGGAAAAATGCTTAATTGATAAAAACATATTTAGATTATAAAGATTTGCATATATTTCACTATAATTAAAATGACAGCCAAAAGCTGTCTTTTTGATATTTATAAGAGTCTTCAGTTAGTTTTTGTTTTCTTAAATTTATGCTAAAATATCAATAGTAAGTTTCAGCGACGTCAGTTGATAAGCTGACAATATTTTTATATGGATATCGTTATTAATACTACTCGTTTAGATAATTTTTTTTCTTCAACGCCAGAACAAATGTTATGGATTTTTTTCATTAATATTGGTTGGATGTTGATTGCTTCTATTTCTTTATATGGTATATCTTTGCTGTATCTGCAAAAAATAAGATCAGATTGGGCGGCTAAAAATCTTAAGTTTATTTTATTGGCTATTGATGTTCCCAAAGGGAATGAACAATCTCCTAAAGCGGTAGAAAATATGTTCACCTATTTGGCCGGAGCTCATGGTTCGATTGATTTTTTTGAAAAATGGTTTGAAGGGAAGTTTCAAGTATCTTTTAGTTATGAAATTGTTAGTTTAGAGGGTTATACGCAATTTTTAATTAGAACACCGGTAGAATTTCGTAATTTAATTGAAACCTCAGTCTATTCTCAGTATCCGGATGCTGAAATATCTGAAGTTGATGATTATGTTGATGCTGTTCCTCATAAATTTCCTGATGAGGAGTATGGTATTTGGGGAGCCGAGTTTATCCAAGCAAATGACTGGGCTTATCCGATTAAATTATATCAAGAATTTGAGCATAGTTTTGGTGAGTCTGAAACGCAATTTAAGGATCCGATGGCTTCTTTAATGGATCTATGTAGCTCTCTTAGAGAGGGCGAACAGTTTTGGTTCCAAATGGTGGTTATTCCCACTGGTTTTGATTGGATGACTAAAACGGAAAAAATAGTTGATAAGATATTAAATAAAAATAAAAAAATTAATGGTTTTATTTTGAGGACGCTTGAGTGGTTTGGTAATTTTGGTGAGATCTTTTTTAGTATTTGGGGTGATATCGAAAGTAAAGAGGAAAAAGATAATGGTCTTTCTATGATGGAATTAACGCCAAAACAGAAGAAACAGATAGAGGCCGTACAGATGAAGGCTTCAAAATTAGCCTTTGAAGTTAAAATAAGAATGGTTTATATTTCTCGTCAAGATGTAATTAATCGTAGTAAAGTGGCCAATGGTTTTATTGGCTATATTAAACAGTTTATTGCTCTTGATTTAAATAATTTAATGCCGGATGTTAAATTGACGATGACAAGAACGGCTTATTTTAATAAAAGTAGGCGTTTAGCAAGGAAGAAAAATGCTTTGATAACTAATTATATTAATCGGGATGATTTTGCTGGTCGTTTACCCGGTATATTTAATATTGAAGAGTTAGCGACTTTATGGCATTTTCCAATTGAAGCTAATGTTAAGGCGCCGATGATTCAGAAGGCTCCAGGCAGAAAAGCGGATGCACCTTCATCATTGCCGATTACCGAAGATTTTACTCAGCAAGCGCCAGAGTTATTTCAGTCTGATATTTTGCGACGTAAGTCTGAAGTTCATGTGGCTGATAATAAAGAAAATTTAGAAAATAATTTTAAGTCTTCAGTTCCAGCCGAAGCTATCCCTGAAAATTTACCCTTTGTCTAATGTTAAGTCATACTAAAAAATTATTACGTATCGGTATTGATGCACGTTTCTATGGTCCTGTGGGGAAGGGGCTTGGTCGTTATGTTCAGGAAGTGGTTGATAATGTTTTATTGATTAATCAAGATAACGGTGATGAGTTTGAATTTGTTGTTTTTTTAGGACCAGATAATTTTGATCAGTTTACCTGTCCGAGCTCTTCAGTTTTTAAAAGAAAAATATCTTTGTTTTGGTATTCTTGGCGTGAACAGTTATTTTTTCCTTTTATCATCAAAAAAGAGAAAATTGATTTGATGCATTATCCTCATTTTAATGTGCCTATTTTTTGTTCGGTTGCTTTTGTAGTTACTATTCATGATTTAATTCTAACCCGTTTTCCGAGTCGTCGTACTTCTATGTTGCCCGCGTCTTTGTATTGGTTGAAGCAATTAGCTTATCGCTTAATCATTAAAATAGCAGTTAAAAGGGCGCGTCGAGTTATTACCGTTTCTGAATTTACTAAAGATGATATTGTTAAGCAGTTAGGCGTCAAGGCTGATAAGATTGTAGTTACCTATGAAGGGGTGGCAAATTTATCTTTAGGTAAAACGCAGACAAAGCAGATAAATGTAGTTGCTGCTGATATTTTAAAGAAATATAATATATCCAAGCCTTATTTGCTTTATGTTGGTAATGCTTATCCTCATAAAAATTTAATTAAGTTTTTAGAAGTCTTTAATCATTTACGTTTACAACATTCTGATATTTCTTTAGTAATGGTAGGGAAGGACGATTATTTTTATCAGCGTGTGAAACAGACAGCAAAAAAATTAAACCTTTGGCACAAAGGTGCTGCTAGCAGTATTGTTTTATTTCCCGGTTATGTGCCTGATACTGATTTAGAGATTTTATATCGTCACGCTTTGCTTTATGTTTTTCCTTCTCTGTATGAGGGTTTTGGCTTACCACCTTTAGAAGCAATGTCTCAGTTTTGCCCGGTTATAAGCTCCAATCAGGCTAGTCTGCCGGAAATTTTAGGTCAGGCTGCCGCTTATTTTGATCCCTACGATGAAAAGGACATGCAGACTAAAATATCCGCTCTTATGAATGATCCTGACAGGAGAAGAGAACTAAGCCTTAGAGGGATTGAACATGTTCAAGCTTTTGATTGGTATAAATGCGCTCTTGAAACTCTAGTCGTATATAGACAGGTATTGTTAAATGGAAAATAAATGACAGTTAATAAATTTCACAATGATATTTCCAAATTAACTCGGTCAACCGATTCTTTTGTGGTAGATTTAAGAGCAAAAAATGAGCTTAAACCAGAGGTGCTTAGAATTACTAAGGATAAAAAAGTTAAAAAACATTTTAAAAAATCAAAACTTAATTTTTTAGTGGCACTAGCGGCAAATAAAGATATTTTTGATGCTTCAAAATTAAAGCTTTCACCAATGGCGTTTTTTTCTTCTTTCAGAAAACGTATTAGTTTAATTTTTTACAAAAAAAGCTTAGCTAAGCGTTTACGCTTTAATTTTAAACGTTATTTAAATAATGTTGAGTTTCACGATTTTGTCCAAGTTTCGGCCATTCAAATCAAGCGACTAGGTAAGGAATTGGGTCATAAAAAAGGAGATAGGCAGGAGAAGCACAAGGAGGTCTCAGCGGACTATTTGCTGGTATGGTATCGTTCGGTTTTTGCTTTTATGGCTGCCTTAATTTTTATTATTTTACCTTTTAAAATATTAGCTTATTTTAAGGTTTTAGATTTTCAGAATTTAAAAGAGCGTGTCATTACTCAATCATATTCTGCTTTTGATAATTTAGCTTCAGCTTCAAGTGATGCTGCTAAATTGGACTTAGTTGGAGCTGAATTAAATTTTGAAAGGGCGGCGGCTAATTTTAGTGTTGCTCAAAAGGATTTGAGTCAAGTTGATGATTGGTTGTTGGCTTTTGCTTCTTTTTCAAAAGATTCTAAAATTAAGTTAGCCGCTTCTGGTAAGAAATTTTTAGCAGCCGGAGCAGCTGCTTCAGCTTTTGGGCAGCATTTAAGTGCTGCTGGTGACCTAATGTTAGGAGATAATCAAGAGAAAAGTTGGGGCAAGTTGATAGACTCTTTTGTTGAGCACGGTAGTTTAGCTCTAGATAGCGCCAAATTATTGCAGCGGCAGTTAAATGATATTTCCGAAGATAGCTTGCCGGAAGAGTATCACTCACGGTTTAATTCATTTTGTCAGCAGACCGATTTAACTGTTAGTGCTTTGGATACTTTATTGAATTCGGCTAAAGAAATAAAAAACTTTTTAGGGGTTAGTCAAGATAAGCGCTATTTATTAGTTTTTCAGAATAATAGCGAGATGAGAGGTTCTGGGGGTTTCTTTGGTAGTTATGCCTTGGTTGATATTCGTGATGGTCAAATAAAGAAATTGGAGGTGCCGGCTGGTGGCTCTTATGATACCGAAGCGGGTATGCGTTCTTATATTAAAGCTCCGCAAGCTTTGCAATTGGTTAGTTCGCGTTGGTATTTCTGGGATGCAAATTGGTGGCCTGATTGGCCAACCAGCGCGCGGGCTTTAATGTGGTTTTATGAAAAAAGTGATGGACCGACAGTTGATGGTGTGATTAGTTTTACTCCGGATGTTTTGGCGAGCTTATTAGAAATAACCGGACCGATTGATATGCAGGCTGACTATGGCCTGATGATTAATGCTGATAATTTTTGGGAATTAATTCAAACTACGGTTGAGAAAGATAATTTAGTTAAGACTCATCCTGAATTGATGGCGACTGTGCCTGATAGTCCAGAGAATCAGCCTAAAAAAATTATTGGCGATTTGATGGGTATTATCGTTGAAAAAATACCGGAAGTGTTAAGTACAGAAAACCTACCTTCGTTACTGATGGCCTTAGAAAATAATTTAAGCGCTAAAAATATTCTCTTATATTTCGCTGATCCGGATTTAGAAAATAAAATTAGCCGCTATAATTTGGATGGCAAAATGCAAGACACTAAATATGATTATTTAATGGTAGCACATACAAATATTGCCGGACAAAAAACTGATCGCAAGATGGTGGAAGAAATTAAACACTCCATTGAGATAATGTCAGATGGTAGTGTAATTGATGATTTGACAATTTATCGCACTCATACGGGTTTGAAAAACGAAATTTTAAGTGGGGTGCGTAATGTTGATTGGTTGCGTGTTTATGTGCCTTACAGCAGTTTACTTCTAGACGCCGAGGGCTTTACTCAGCCTGAGGCTAAATATTTTGAAGAACCAGAAGCTGATTGGTTGGATTATCCTTTTTTAGAAACTACGGAAAACAGAGCTCGAACTGATATTAGCAGTGGTACTAAAATTTATACTGAGCTTAACAAAACTGTTTTTGCCAACTGGGTAATGACTGATCCGGGTGAGACATCGGTTGTACATTTACGTTATCGCTTGCCCTTTAAATTAAGTAAGAGTGGGGCTAAAAGCAATGATTGGCTGGTCAGTTTGGATAGTCTTCTTAATAAAAATATGAATGAAAGACTACCTTTTTCTTTGCTAGTACAAAAACAGCCTGGGGCTAATGGTGTACAAATTGAGCTAAATTTAAAAATGCCTTTAAGTTGGCAAGCGGTTTGGTTGTATCCTCAATCTTCATTTTGGCACAAAGAATTGCCACTTGATTCCGATATTATTCAGGCAGTACTAATAGAAAAATAAAATTGAAGCGTTTAGGCCGCTAATTTATCGGTCAGAACCCTATAAAAGACATGCCAGTTAAAAGTAAAGTAAATTTAAAAAAAACGCGTAAACCTTCTCCTTTTTTGGAGCGTCCTTTGCCTGATGAATATGAAGTAGAGCGCTTTGAACAAGCTATTAAAAAAGAAGTGATAAGCGAAGAAATGGATAATAATTTATCGGCTATTTATCATGATAAAAAGGGCAACTTAATTGATGTTAGTAAGGTTAAAAAACGCAAACGTTTAAGATTAATTGTTTTGTTTAAACAATTATTTGTTTTAACTGTTTTTATTTCCGCTGTCTACGGTGTCTATTATTACTATTTTAATCAGCCGGCCGGTACCGATAATATTGTTTTGGAAATTAAGGTTCCGGATAAAGCCATTGTGGGTGAATCAATTTCCTATGATATTAATTATCGTAATGAAAGCGGTATTTATTTAGCCAATGTTAAATTGGAAGTTATTTTACCTTCCAGCTTCACTCAAATTGAAAGTGTGCCTACTAGCACTGGGGTTAATTCATGGTTTCTGGGTGATCTTGATTTGAACGCCACCGGCACCGTTACTATCAGCGGGTATTTAGTCGCTCCGGTTGATTCTGCTAATGTGATTGTAGCTAAATTAAATTATACGCCAGCAAATTTTTCTAGCGAATTTAAAAAAGAAAGTAGTGCTAATACAATTATTTCTGGTCTTGGTTTTAATGTTTCCCTTGATTATTCAAATACAGCTTTGGTCGGGCAGAACAATGAATTAAAAATTAACTGTAGTAATTTTAAGAGTAATGATTTATCGGAATATTATCTTGAATTTGTAGCTTCAGATAATTTCAAAATCAAAAATCCGGTTTTAGTTGAGTCAGACGCTTTTACTTTGCTTAAAATTGAATCAGTTGGAGAACGGAAGTGGCTGATAAGTGGTCTGCCTTATGATTTTGAAGAAAAGCTTTCTTTGCCGGTTAGCTTTATTCTAGAAGCTAAAAATCAAGATAGTGAAGATTTGAGTGTACGTTTATTTAAAAAAGAGGCTAACGGACGAGATTTAGTGTTTTGGGAAAAAACCATTTCTTTTGAAGTAATGAAGAGTGACTTGAATATCAGTTTGTCTTTAAATAGCGATAAAACTGATCAAGCGGTTAATTTTGGCGATACTTTAAATTATAGTTTATCCTACTCTAATAACGGCGATGCCAATATTTACGATTTAGTTTTAATGGCTGTGATTAAAGGTGACTTTGTCGATTGGTCAGCTCTTGAGGATAAACATCAGGGCAGTCTTTCTGGGGATGCTATTATGTGGACTAAGAAAGAAGTGCTGGCTTTAGGAGAATTGAAGCCGGGACAAGAAGGGAAAATCGATTTCTTTTTGGGGGTTAAAAATTTTGATATTAATGATTTGGGTGCCGAAACTTTTATTTTTAGTTATGCGCAATATAATTTGAATAATAATAAGGATGAAATTAGTGAGGATAATCGCAGTAATACTATTAAAAGTGAAATTAATAGCGATTTAAATTTAGTTGATAAAATATTGTACTTTAACGAAGATAATTTACCGGTTGGCGCCGGTCCTTTGCCGCCTGAAGTAGGTGAACAAACGACAGTGCGCGTTTACTGGACAATCAAGAATAATTTGCATGATTTAGAAAATGTTGAAGCTTATTTAGATTTACCGGTTGGTGTTGATTGGTCTGATAATGACCATACTAATGTTGGCACGATTCAATATGACGCTGCTAATCGCCAGGTAATTTGGCGTTTAGGTCTCTTACCTTTATCGGTTTATCGCGCTGATGCTGAATTTAGTTTAAGTGTTATGCCCAGCGAGAGTGATCGTAATAAAATTTTAGTTTTATCTCCTGGCGCTACGGTGGTAGCAACAGATAAAGTTACGGGTGCAAATTTAAAAGTAAAAACCAGCCCCAGAACCACCAAATTAGAAGATGATGAAATCGCTGGCTTATCTAATAATGGTAGAGTAGAATAAATTATGTCAGGATATAAATTAACCCAAAAAAATTGTCGTCGTGGTCGTATTAGTACTGCTCATGGAGCTTTATTAACGCCCTTTTTTATGCCAGATGCCACTCGCGCCTATATTAAGGGTAATACTTCGGCAGACGTTAAACGGGCGAAAACGGAAGCAATGGTGGTAAACACTTTTCATTTATATTTGCAGCCGGGTAGGGAGCTAATAAAAAAAGCTGGTGGTGTCCATAATTTTATGGATTGGAATAAGCCTTTACTATCCGATTCCGGCGGTTTTCAAATATTTTCCTTAATTCACCGTGCCAATGGTTTGGGTAAAATAGACGATGAGAAAGTTTCTTTTAGGTCTCCAATTAATGGCGAGAAACACGAATTAACTCCGGAGAAATCTATTCAAATTCAATTTGATTTAGGGGTTGATATGATGGTTTGTTTAGATGATTGCCCGCCCAATGATTGGCCACGGGAAAAACTTGAAATTGCTGTTAAACGTAGTCTTGATTGGGCGGCTCGTTGTAAAATTGAATATCTTAAACAAATAAAGAAAAGAAAAATAACAGAAGCTAAAAGACCGCTTTTATTTGCAGTTGTGCAGGGTGGGGACTTTGAAGATTTGCGTCTAAGCAGTGCTCAACAGTTAATCGCCATTGGTTTTGATGGTTATGGCTTTGGTGCTCGTCCAGTGGATAAGGATGGCAATTTCTTAGCTGATACCTTATTTAAAACCGCCTCCTTCCTACCGGAAAATTCCTTACGTTTTGCGCTCGGTATTGGCATGCCGGAAGATATTTATCGTTGTTATTTAATGGGTTGGGATATGTTTGATTGTGTTATTCCAACTCGCGAAGGACGACATGGCAAGCTTTTCTTATTTAATCAAGGTTTTAAGAGTTTTAAGAAGTCGGATGCAAAAATGAAAGCAATTAGTAAATATCCTAAGTTTTATCGCTCCTTGAATATTAGTAACGCTGCTTTTGCTCATGATTTTTCTGCCATTAACTCCGATAGTGGATTGCCGGAATTACGTCAGTATAGTAAAGCTTTTCTTCATCACCTGTTTAAATTAAAAGAACCTCTCGGTCAGAAATTGGCCAGTTTAAATAATTTAGAATTCTATAATTGCTTAATGAAAGAATTAAGAAAAATATAAATTGTAATTAATAAAAAACAGATATCTCTATGCTTACAAAAATTATCGCCACCATTGGTCCTAACAGTGAATCGCCGGAAAAACTTTTAGCTTTGTTTAAGGCGGGGGTGAATATACTGCGCATTAACTTTTCTCATGCCAGTTACGAACAATTCAAAAGAATTAAGAAATTTGTTGATCAGTATAATAAGGACAGCGAAGATAAGGTGCGTATCATGTTGGATTTACAGGGACCGCGTATTCGTGTGGGGACGATGCCCGAGGGTGGAATTTTAATGCACACTGATGAGTTATATAATTTTACCTATTCCAAGAAAGCTTATATTAAAGAGGGTGATACTGTCCCGATTGATAACCTAGATTTGTGTTTAGACATTAAAAAGGGAGAGATGTTGTTTCTTTGTAACGGTGCGATTGAATTACAGGTAATTGCTGTTAAAAATAAAGTTATTAGCGCTCGCGTAATTAATGGCGGAGTTCTGAATTCTCGTAAAGCTGTTAATGTTCCTGATACAAATATGAAAAAAGGAGGCATGACCGCTAAGGATTTAAAGGATGCCGCCTTTGGCATTAAAAATAAAACTGATTATATTGCTTTATCTTTTGTGCAAACTGCTAGCGATGTTTTGCGTTTACGCAAAATGTTAGGCACAAAAAGCAAAATTAAAATTGTTTCTAAAATTGAGCGCAGTATTGCTTTAAAAAATATTGATAAAATTATTAGTGTCTCTGATGTGATTATGGTGGCTCGTGGTGATTTAGGTATTGAAGCACCAATTGAGGAATTACCAATAATTCAGAAAAATTTAGTTAGACATACTCATTGGTATGATAAACCAGTTATCATCGCTACTCAGGTTATGACCTCAATGATAAAAAACTCTCATCCAACTAGAGCAGAAATTTCCGATATCGCCAATGCAGTTTTTGATGGAGCGGATATGATTATGCTTTCTGACGAAACGGCTGTTGGCGATTATCCGGTGGAAGCAGTGAAAATGTTGAAAAAAGTTATTGATCGGACAGAAGCTAATATTTATAAAACAAACATTATTAATTAGAAGAAATATGAAAATAAAATCAATCAAAGCTTTAGAAATCCTTGATTCACGAGGAATGCCGACAGTTTCGGCTGAGGTGACTTTGGACAATAATTTAAAGGCTTCGGCGGCTGTTCCTTCTGGTGCCTCCACTGGTAGCTACGAAGCGGTTGAATTGCGTGATGGTGATAAATCTCGTTATCATGGGGCTGGGGTTTTACGAGCTATTAAAAATATTGAAGATATTATTGCGCCAGTTTTAATCGGTCGGGAAATTGATAATCAGGCTGATTTAGATGCTGCCATGATCGCTCTTGATAGTAGTAGTAATAAGGCTGAGATTGGCGCCAATGCGATGTTAGCGGTTTCTTTGGCTTGTGCTCGCGCGGCCGCTTTGGCTAACGGTGAACCTTTGTATCAGTATTTAAGTAAGTTTAATCCAGAATTTTCCGGCAAGTATTATTTGCCGATGCCAATGATGAATGTTTTAAACGGCGGTAAGCACGCTAATTGGGCCACCGATATTCAGGAATATTTGATTATTCCGCTGGGGGCTAAAGATTTTCCTTCAGCCGTTAGAATGTGTGCCGAGGTGTATCAATCTTTAAAGAAGATTCTAAAAGATAAACATTACGCAATTAGCGTTGGTGATGAAGGTGGTTTTGCACCAGCTTTTAAAAATAATGAAGAGCCTTTTCAGGTTTTAGCTGAAGCAACTAAGCTGGTCGGCTATAAGTTGGGTAAAGATTTAGCTTTTGGTATTGATGCAGCTGCTACGGAGTTTTATCATGATGCTTTGTATGATTTAAAAAAGGAAGGTAAGAAATTAGATAGTCAGGCTTTAATAAATTTTTATCAAGAGCTCGCCAAGACTTATCCTATTATCTCCTGGGAAGACACATTAGCAGAAGATGATTGGCAGGGTTTCCAAGAATTTACTTCTATTTTTGCTCCTGCTGCCCAAGTGGTTGGTGATGATCTTTATGTTACCAATGTTGAACGTTTGTCTAGAGGTATTAAAGAAAAAAGTTCCAATTCAATTTTAATTAAGTTGAATCAAATTGGTACTTTAACTGAAACAGTGGCGGCTATTAATTTAGCGCGCGAACACGGTTTAACCTCAGTCGTATCTCATCGTAGTGGTGAAACTGAGGATACTTTTATTGCTGATTTTGTAGTCGCCATGGGTACTGGACAGATAAAAACAGGGGCGCCCTGTCGCAGTGAACGCACCGCTAAGTATAACCGTTTATTAGCGATTGCAGCTGAGTTAGGCGAAAAAGCTGAGTTAGCCAATTTTCCTTTTTCTGTTAAATAATTATAAAATTAAGATTCGGGTGACACCGGTACTGTGATATGAAATATATATATTTTACTCTCAATATAGTTATTGTCTTACTGGGACATTTTTTAATGTTTCTAATTTGGCGTTATTTTTTTGGTTTTGTTGATCCTTATTTACAGCTAGCTTTGTTTTTTATTGTTTTTTGCGGTTTAATGCTATTAATCATAGCGCAACTTTTAATTCATTGGAAAGACAATATTTTTAGTCGCGCACTTTACGTAGTGGCTGGTCTATGGGGAGGTTTTATGCTCAATACTTCTTTGGTGGCCATTCTTTATTTTGTCTTAAAATTATTACATTTAAATAACTTTATTGATGCTCAGACAAATGGAAAATATTTATATATTTTAATTATTCCTTTGGCTATGTTGTTGTTTGAATTTTATTGTGCTCGTAAAATAAGAGTTAAGCGTCAGGCAATTAAAATTAATAACTTGCCTGTATTTTGGCAGGGTAAGAAAATTATTCATGTTTCCGATGTTCATTTGGGACCAATTTGGCGACAAAAGTTTTTTGATGATTTAAGCATTTTAATTAATAAACAGAAAGCAGACTTGATTTTCATAACCGGTGATTTATTTGATGGGATGGATGCTGATTTTTCTTGGTTTCATTTACGTAAATTAGAAGCTTCAAAAGGAGTTTTTTATGCTTATGGTAATCATGATTTAATTTTAGGTGAGAAAAAGATTGCTAAACTTTTTACTAATTCAAATATTAATATTTTAGCTGATCAGTTAAAAGAGATTGAGGGCTTGCAAATTATTGGTATAAGCTGTTATTATAAAGGCCGCTTAGATGTGAAGAAAAAAATGGCTGAATTGTCTGGCTATGACCCACTTAAGCCTAGTATTTTGATGTATCATGAACCCAAGGACATCAAAGCCTTTAGGCGGGCGGGTATTAATGTCCAATTATCCGGACATACCCATGGCGGACAAATGTTTCCCTTTAATCTCCTGGCCCATATATTATATAAGGGTTTCGCCAGTGGTTTATATCGTTTAGATAATTTTAATCTTTCGGTAACCAATGGTGCTGGTACTTGGGGCCCACCTTTGCGCCTAGGTAGTCGCTCAGAAATAGTTGTTTTTGAATTGTTATCCGCTTAAAATATTATTAATCATAAGTTGGGATTGCACAGTCCGTCTCAGTTTAATGCCAATATGGATTTATCTAAATTATCAGAAATAATACAAGCTGAGCCTAAATTTCGCTTTAAACAGGTCTATCAGGCTGTGTATGTAGATTTAATTGATGACTGGCAACAGGCGAGTGTCTTGCCTTTGTTTTTACGTGAGCGCTTGAATCTTGAATGTCCCTTAGGCATTGAAGCGGAATTAGAAAAAGATTCTAATGATAAGCGCAGTGAAAAGGCTTTAATTTATTTTGAGGATAAAGTGGCCGTAGAAACAGTTTTGATTCGCCAACGTAATCATCGTTATACAGTTTGTGTATCTTCACAGGCTGGATGTGCTTTGGGGTGTAAATTTTGTGCCACCGGTGAGGCTGGTTTTACTCGCAATTTAAGCGCAGCCGAAATTGTAGAACAATTCTTTTTCTGGGCAAGAAGATTACGAAGAAATCAGGATATGGAAAAAATAGATAACCTTGTCTTTATGGGTATGGGTGAACCCTTTTTAAATTATGATGAATTTATTAAAGCGGTAAAAATTATTCATGATCCAGAAAAATTTAATTTTGGTTCTCGGCGTATGTCTGTTTCAACAGCGGGAATTACCGAAGGTATTAAAAAGTTAGCATCAGAGAAATTACAAATTAATTTAGCTATATCCTTAAACGCTCCGGTTGATTCTTTACGTGAACAATTAATGCCGATTGGTAAAAAATATCCAATTGCTAAGATCTTAAAAGCGGTGGATGAGTATATTGCTAAAACTGGTCGCCGGGTAATGTTTGAATATATTATGATCCGCAACACTAATGATGATAACGATGACGCTATAGCTCTAGCCGCTCTAATGAAAAAACCTTTATATTTCGTTAATTTAATCCCCTACAACACTACTGGTCGTTTTCAAGCTTCCTCACCTGCTCGCATTGATGCTTTTCAGGAAAAATTAGAATCCCTAGGTGTGGCTGTGACTCAACGCCGCAGCCAGGGGCAAAAAATTGCTGGTGCTTGTGGACAATTAGCAGGGAAGAAGAAAGAGAAAAAATAATGGACAAATAAAAAAGCCGGTATTTAAATAATATCGGCTTTGTTTTATTTACTTAAGCTTTTAGCCTCGGCTTTTAGTAAATTAATTATTTTATCGTGAGGACCTTTCAAAGTGGCACCGTGAGGATTTTTATCGTTATTTTTAATGCTAAAGATTAGATTAACATTTATAGTAGCGCTGCCAACCCAGGTGTATTCTTTATTGTCCAATCGATATTGGATAATTGTCATGAAAGGATATAAAATTACTAAGTCTTTTTGTAATTTTTCCAAATCCAACCACGGTGAAATATTATCCAGATAACCATAGGCAATTGGTTTATTGCCAAATTTAATTGGGCTATTGTTGGTATTAATTTTTGTTTTAACCTCTGTTAATATATATAAACAATAATCATAATTCTCTTCATAAAGAGATATACTATAACTTTGCTTGCCCTCGTTAATTTCGGTAATGGCCTCATCAATTGTTTTTATTAATCTTTCTGGCTTATGTTTATTTTTTAGAAAGATTTTGCCTGCGCGCAATGCTTTTCCATAACGGAACGCTGTTGGATTTTTTTCCCAACGTTCAGGGTGGCTGATATCCTCGGTATTTTTCAGCATACTATTTTTTTTAAGCTTTGTTAAAACTAACTGGATATCAGGATTAACATCTTTTTTTTGGATGTTGCAAGGATCAATAAAACCACCGATTTTGGCCTTTGATAACCAAAGGTATGTTTTTAGATCAGGAAAATTTTGACGGTTTTTTTCTGAAATAATAAAGACAGGATAATAGCCGTCGATTAGCCATGTCCATAGAGATTGCATGGTATTAATTGGCCAGATCTTGAATCCTAGTTTCTTGATTGCTGCTAAAATAAAAATAGCGTTTAGTTCATTCGGATCGTATAAAAATATACTTTTTTGCTTTTTCATCTTATTATATTTTTTGTTAATGTTCTGTTTCTAATTTACCCCTAAATTATCATAATATTATATTTATGTCAATCTTTTCTTCAGATTTATTAAATATTAGTTAATTAGACCGATTTAGTGATTTTTGTTATAATGTAAGGACTTTCATAAATTGATTATATTAAATATATGTTTATTTTAAGAACTTTGCCCTATGATTTAAAGGCTTTAGAACCATACATGTCTGCCCAGACTTTAGAATTTCATTATGGCAAACATCACCAAGCCTATGTTGATAATTTAAATAAATTAATTAAAGGAACGGAAATGGCCGAAATGTCGTTGGAGGATATAATTAAACTCAGTGCTAAGCAAGAAGATAAAAAGGCCATTTTTAATAATGCTGCTCAAGTCTATAATCATAATATTTTTTGGGATTGTTTACGTCCAGCAGATACAAAAATGGAAGTTCCTGCGACTTTATTAACTTTAATTGAGCGCGATTTTAGCTCACTGGAAAATATGTTGTCTGAATTTAAGCGGGCGGCCTTAACTCAATTTGGTAGCGGTTGGGCCTGGTTGGTTAAAGAGGGAGGTAAACTCAAAATTATGAAAACAGCTAATGCTGATACTGCTTTTTTATATGGAGTTACCCCGATTTTAGTGTTGGATGTTTGGGAACACTCCTATTATCTTGATTATCAAAATAGACGGGGAGATTTTGTGAGTGCTATTTTTAATAATCTTTTTAATTGGGATTTTGCTGCTAAAAATGCTGCTTTATAATATTTTATGAAAAAGAATCCATATAGTCGTCTTCAACCGAAAACTCGCAAGCCCTATACAACTATTTATTTAATTCGTCACGCTAACCCTAATTATTCTTTGGAGAAGAAATTGGGTGATCGCTTGATGCCTTTGTCTTTGGAGGGTAAAAAACAAGCGCGTGAGCTTGCCAAAGTTTTGGCTAAACTTAATATAGATAGCGTTTATTCTAGCTCTTTGGTAAGGGCCAAGGAGACTGCTTCTTATTTTGCTGATCGTCATTATTTGGAAATTAAAGTTGATGAAGGTTTGGATGAAATTAATTGGAAGGCTTGGCATCGGGTTAAATATTTTCGTACTTCTGAAGAACGACGTAAGCAATCATTAGCCAGTTATCGTGTTTTAGATAAACAGCTTGATAAGATGCAAGCCGACACCCGACATACATTGGCTAATATTTTTGAGGATAATCGTGGAAAAAATGTAGCTGTTTTTTGTCATGGTAATGTCATTAAGACTCTTTTAACTGGCATTATGGATGCTGACGTTTTAGGGTTTTTATCTTTGGAGATCTATCAGGCTTCAATTAGTCAATTGGTAATTGATCGGGATGATTATGTAAAAATTGCCTGTATTAATGATTTTAAGCATTTGGCAAAATATCCTAAGGAAGATTTATTTATTACCATGGTTGATTAAATTATGAATAATTTATTGACTTCAAAATTTTGGATAATAATAATGGCCGGATTAATCTATTTAGCCTGGCCTTTTTTAGCTGTACAGGCCAGCCCTGATTTGTCTGGAAGGATATTATTACAAGTGGAATCTCATGGTGAAGCTTGGTATGTTAATCCAGTTAATTTGCAACGTTATTATCTTGGTCGGCCTGATGACGCCTATGGTGTCATGCGTAATTTGGGTTTAGGTATTAGTGAATCTTCCTATAATCAATTTAAGAATTTGGGACCTAGTAATCTTAAGGGTAGAATTTTGTTACGTGTTCAGGCAAATGGTGAAGCTTATTATGTTAATCCGCTGGATGCCAGTTTAAATTATTTGGGTCGTCCGGCTGACGCCTTTGCTTTGATGAGACAGTTTGGTTTGGGTATTAATAATAGTAATTTAGAAAAAATTAATATTGCCTCGCTCTCAGCCGTTCCGGCAGCCTCACCTGCTTTAAGCAGCGACAATAATTATCATTATACTTGGCAGTATAATAATCAACCCTATTATCTGGATGTTAAACTAAGTTCAGAACTTTATCAGAGTTATAGTTCCAGCCCTAAAGTGTATAGTTATTTTGTTGGTTCAGAGCCAGATGATATTCGAGATGCTTTTTATGGCATGTTTCTTGAGCTTAGAGGTGATGATAATGAAACAATGGCTGTTTTAAATCGATTGAGCCAATTGGCTCAAAACATTGGTTTAAGCGGTGACGAACAAATGGCTTTTATTATGTCATTTATTCAGTATTTGCCTTATGATCATGCTAAGCTAGTTGCTGGTAATGATAATCCCTATTATCCCTTTGAAACTTTATATCTAAATAAAGGCGTGTGTGCTGATAAGACTTTTTTGGCAGTTTTATGGTTGCGTGAACTTGGTTATGGGACGGCTATCTTGGATTTTTCTGATAGTGATCACTCGGCAGCTGGTCTGGCTTGTCCTCTTGAGGATTCTTTAGTTGGAAGTGGTTATTGTTATATAGAAACTACTAATTATTTTCCCATTGGCGTTATGCCGCCAAATATTACGAACGGGCAAGCAGTGATTAATGAGAATCAGCTTGATTCGCTATTTAAGGCTGATAGATTAGGTGAAATGGAAATTAAGCAGATTAGCAACGGTAAATTATTTCAGGGGATGGGTGCTGTTAAAGCGGAGGCAGCTAATATTTTGTCTTTACGCAGTCAATTGGATCAGGCTAAGCCGGAGTTAGATGCTCAGAAGACAAGCCTTGACGTTAGCTATGAAGCTTTAAGCTTACAGGAAGCAGAATTGATGAGTTATAAAAATAGTGGTGATACTACTACTTATAATTCATTGGTGCCTATTTATAATGAGGCAGTCGCTGTTTATAGTGCTCAGGCAAAAGCTTATACTGAAGCGGTGGCTGAATATAATCAATTAGCACAAGATTTTAACCAATATTACAATAATTTTTATCAGCAATAAAGAGCCAATCGGGTTTAGACTGAGCATGTCTATTTTTTCTGAGCTACGCGCTACATTTTGACAAAAAAGTATATCTATGATATAATATTTTTATAGTTAAATTATTGTTGAACTTTAACATAAACGAAATGAAAAAAAAGGCATTTTTAATATTATTTATAAGTTCTGTGAACGAAACAGCGACTCAACAATTATTAGAGTTTGTTAACAAGAATGAACTTGCATCTACGAGTTATCATTTAATTGTCACTTTTAACGTGAATAGTGACGGGGCTGTTGGTAGAGAACGTATTACTTGTATTTACCACTCCTTTAAGGTACTAACTTAAGTAAGTTATAAAGTTTCAAAATTCAGGTGAAAATATTTAAACGGGTAGATTGAAATCGCTCGTTTTTTCTTTACTCAAAATGTTTTTAATAAAATACTTTTAGGATTGATTGTTAAATTCTTATTTAATATTAGCTATGACATTTCTAAATTGTTCAGAGTAGGACATTTCTAAATTATTTTGACAAGCCACTGAACATAATTGACAAAAAATATTATCTGGGGTATACTTTTTTATTAATAATTAAAATAAATGTTCATTAAAAATAGGAGATATTATTATGAGTGAAATTAGAGAATTTAAAATTAGTGAGTTACAGAAAGTAAGTTTTTCTGTTCTCAAAAAGAATGAAAAAAAATTCTTTGCAGTTTTTGTTAGACGCCTTAATATTCAAGATCCATTGAAAAAATTTTACGAAAATGCATTATATTTCGAAAGATTATCAGTTGATGTTTTGTCGTTAGGGAGTAAAGTTGAAATTTGCAGAGGAGGGAATCTTATTGATGATTGTATTATTCAATTAAAAGAGTCTGGAGGTGTAATATCTACTATTCCAGAGTTTACTTTTAAAAAATTCAATGGGAGAAATAGAATGGAAGATAAAATGCATCTTGATGTTCAGGGCCTTGAAGAAGGTGATGTGGTCACAATCGATTGGTTGCTCAATGACATTGAACTTCAACAAATTAATAATTTTTTGAAAGATAAGATTATAAAAACAGAAGATGTTCCGATGTATGTTGAAGAATATTTTATTAATCGTGTTGGTTTTAATCAGGCATTTGATTCTCTTTTTCCTTTTTTTTCTTTTTTTTCTTTTACTGCTTATTGCTCTGTATTGGGTCATTGTTATTACGTATAATGTAAATGGTTTAATAAATGACAAAAAAATAAAATTGTAAGCCTTAAAATTTAAAAAACTTTAAGGCTTTTATTTTTGACTATTAAACCCATTAAATCTCTAAATTAATTTTAACAGTAGGGAGTGCGCAGTTATTAAAATATAATTAGGATTGATTGTTAAATTCTTATTTAATATTAGCCACACTATTTCTAATTTTGTCCGCGATCACGAATGAAATTACGTTAAAGCAATGCTATGCTATTTTCTTGACATAGCTATTTTTTTAGGCTATTATTAGACATGTTGGGGTTCTTCCTTTGATTTACCTCTTTTTATAATTAAAAACGTCACGTCTGAACACTTTCTTGATTTATATTAGTAATATATAAATTAACAGGCGGAAGTCTCGTATTATACGAGAGACAAAGAAAAACTATGATTAAATTACCAAGTTTAGAAGAGATGTTAAAGGCCGGTATGCATTTTGGTCATCGCACCAATCGCTGGCATCCAAAAATGAAGCCATATATCTTCACCTCGAAGAATGGTATTTATGTAATTGATTTAGAAAAGAGTCGTAAAATGTTAGAAACTGCTTTAGAGTTTATGTCTCAATTGGTAAAAGAAGGGAAGCTTATCCTTTTCGTTGGCACCAAGAGTCAGGTAAAAGCTCCAATGAAAAAGATGGCAGAAATGACTGGACAACCTTATATTGTTGGTAAATGGTTGGGTGGTTATTTAACCAACTTTGGCGTTGTTAAAAAATCTGTTAAAAAATATACTGATTTAATTGAAAAGAGAGATACTGGTAAGTTAGAAAAATATACAAAGAAAGAACGTTTAGATTTTGATCGTGATATTAAACGTTTAAACGATCGCGTTGGTGGTTTAACTGCTTTAAATAAGATGCCAGACGCTTTGTTTGTTTGGGATATTAAAGAAGAGGCTACGGCTGTGGCTGAGGCTCGTAAGAAAAATATTCCGGTAATTGCTGTTTGTGATACTAATGTAAATCCAGAATTAGTAAATTACCCAATTCCAGCCAATGATGACGCTACTAAGACTGTTAAATTGTTAATGGAAATTGTGCAGTCAGCCATCATTGATGCTAAAAAAGATTTGAAAAATTAATTTTTGTTAGGGCTAGTTAAGGCTATTTCCTAACATTAATAAGCAATATGGAATTAATAAAACAATTAAGAGAAATGACTGGTGCCGGTATTGTTGATTGTAAGAAGGCATTAGTTGAAGCAAATAATGATTTACAAAAAGCAATAGATATTTTACGTAAGAAAGGCATTTCTAAGGCGGCTAAACGTGGTGATCGTGAGACCACTGAAGGTTTAGTTAAATTAGCGATTAGTCCAGCTGGTGATGAAGCCTATGTTTTTACTCTAACTTCTGAAACTGATTTTGTTTCTCGTAATGATAAATTTAAAGCTTTTGCTGATGAGGTTATGGCTTTAGTTTTAAGTGAGCATCCAGTTGATTTGGCTAGTTTACTGGCCCTACCGATGGCTCAGGGTAGTATTCAGGAGAGTTTAGCCAGTCTTAGTGGTACCATTGGTGAAAAGATGGATATTACTCGTTATGAAATAATTAGAGGTTCAAGTTTAGCTGCTTATTCACACTTAGGTGGAAAATTAGGCGTCTTGGTAGCTTTGGATACCCCTGATAAGAATGATTTAGCTATGGATATTGCTATGCAGGTAGCGGCTGCTAATCCTAAATATTTAGAATCATCTGAAATAGAGCAGGCTGATATGGATCGCGAAAAAGATATTTATCGTGAGCAACTTTTAAAGGAAGGTAAGCCGGAGGCAATGATTGAGAAGATTTTAGAAGGGAAGATGGCTAAGTATTACAGTGAGGTTTGTTTGGTGGAACAGGAATATATTAAAGATGATAAGAAGAAGGTTAAAGATATTTTAGATGGTGCTAAGATTTTAGCTTTTGTGCGTTTCAGTCTTTAATTGATTTAAAATTATTATAATTTTTTAAAGCCTCGCTAATATTTGAAAACTGGTGAGGCTTTGTTTATACTATGTCAATAGTGCAAGTACAATTTTCACCCTGGGATAAAGTTTATGATTTCTCTATGTCAGCTGATATTAAGGCTGGTGTGGGTGATTTTGTAATTGTAGATACAGAAATCGGTCGTGAGCTGGGAAAAATTTCTGCTTTTATTGATAAGTCTAAGCCTAAGCTGGAGTTAGAATTAAAGTCAGTTATTAGATTAGCTAGTTTAGAGGATGCTAAATCTGTTTATGATGAAGATCGTCGCCAGCGAGCGATGTCTCTCTGTCAGGATTTAATTACTCGTCATGGCTTAAACATGAAGTTAATCGATGCTCGCTATTCCTTTGTTGGTAATCGCTTAACTTATGCTTTTGTTTCTGATAGACGGGTTGATTTTAGAGAACTGGTTAAAGATTTAAATTCTAGTTTAAATTTAAATATTCGTCTTTTACAGATTGGTTCACGTGATGAGGCTCGTTGTGAAGGTGATTGTGGTCCTTGTGGTTTAGAGCTTTGTTGCCGTCGCTTTATTAATAATTTTTCTTCTATTACTTCTGAGATGGCTGAAGCTCAGCAAGTGGTTCATCGTGGTAGTGATAGAATTTCCGGTATGTGTGGACGCTTGATGTGTTGCCTAAAATTTGAATATGAGGGTTATAAGCAAATGGCAAGTGAATTGCCACCTTTGGGGACTAAGATTAAGGTTGAGGGTAGAGTTGGTACGGTTATTAGTCATCACATCTTGGCTAAGATGGTTGACGTTCGTTTTCCGGCTGAGCATGTTGGTGAGAAATCATTAGTGGTTAGAGTTGATCCAAATAAACAGGTAAAGAAGAAAGAAAAATTGTCAGAAAATAAATTTAAACGTTTTAAACGCAAATAAAGAATAGGAAAGAAGTCTTGGTTATGGGACTTTTTTTGTGCTCAAAATGTGCTATAATTAAAGATAATTAGTTTAATATATTTAATCTTTATTCTATGTCTTTAAACGTCGCTATTAATGGCTTTGGGCGTATTGGCCGAGCCGCTTTTAAAATTATTCTAGATAGTCATCCTGATTTAAAAATTGTGGCTATTAATGATTTGACTGACACTAAAACTTTGGCTCATCTTTTGGCTCATGATTCTTGCTATGGGCCATATCAGTATAAGGTGACAGGGAATACCAAAGGCTTGGAAGTTAAAGGCAAGAAATATGCTATTTTTGCTGAAAAAGATCCTGGTCAATTGCCTTGGCAGAAGTTAAAGGTGGATGTTGTTTTAGAGTGTACTGGTCGTTTTTGTAATAAAGAGAGTGCTTCTTTGCATTTACAGGCGGGAGCAAAAAAAGTAATTATCTCCGCTCCAGCTAAAAAAGGTGGGGTAAAAACAATTGTTTTAGGAGTCAATGAAAAAAAATTAAAAGCTAATGATCATATTATTTCTAATGCTTCTTGTACGACTAATTGTTTAGCACCAGCAATGGCTGTTATTAAAGAAAAGTTTGGAGTTAAGAAAGCTTTGATGACCACAATTCATTCCTACACTGCTGATCAGAGATTAGTGGATGGTCCTCATACTGATTTACGCCGAGCTCGAGCAGCTGCAATTAATATTGTACCAACCACAACTGGTGCTGCTGTCGCTGTTTCTGAAACCATTCCTAGTCTAAAAGGGCATTTTGATGGAATGGCTGTCCGTGTTCCTACCCCGCTTGCTTCTTTATGTGATATTGTTTGTGTTTTAAATAAGAAGACTGACGCAGATAAAGTGAATCAAGCTTTTGCAAAAGCTGCCAAGAGCAAACTTAAAGGTATTCTTGAAGCCTCCAATGAAGAATTAGTTTCTACAGACATTATTGGTAATCCTTATAGTTCCATCATTGATTTGAAGAGCACCAAGGTAGTTGATGGCGATTTATTAAAAGTAGTGGCTTGGTATGATAATGAATGGGGCTATTCTAATCGCTTAGTTGAATTAGCCGCTTTTTTAAAGAAGTTTATTAAGAAATAATTAATTATTTTATCAATAAATTTATGCAAAACAATGACTTAACAAGTAAAGCTAAAATGATACCGTCGTTACAAATTCTGGCTAAATCATGGAGTTTATACTGGCGTGGTCTAATCTCTTTTGTGGGCATGTATTTATGGGGCCTGGTTGGTTTAATCCCATTGTTCGTGCTGAGCTTATTAGCCCTTTTAGTATTTTATACTTTAACTTGGCATTTTTTCGCTCTGTATGCCTTGTTTGGTATTTTAGGCTTAGCCTCGTTTGCTTGGGCAATCTATTACGGCACTCGTTCTAAAATTGGCTTATTATTGTTATTAAAACATGATTTTAAGAGTGTTAACGATGACTTCAAAGAGAGCAAGAAATATTTTTGGCGTTATTTTTGGGTTTCTCTTTTGGTTGCTCTAATATCCATTGTCTTGATGATGTTCTTTATTATTCCTGGAATTATTGTAGCGGTATTATATTCCTTTGCTTTATTTGTTGTTATTTTTGAAAAGGGAAGGACCTTTTCTTCGGTAGAAAAAAGTTATGATTTAGTGAAAAAATATTGGTGGCCAGTTTTCGGTCGTTTTATGCTTTTGGGTTTAATTGCTTTTATTTTGGTATCAATTACCAATATCCCGATGAATTATTTATATGATACTGCGAAGGAGGTTTATTCAGTTATTTTTAACCTAATTTGGGCGTTAATCAGTCCTTATTTTCTAGTGTACACATATTTTATGTATCGTGACCTTACTTCTAAGCAGTAGTTTAATTAAATCTCGGGTGTTATTAAATATCAGTTTATGATGATTCCAGAATACATTTTAAAGATAATCAAAAAATTACATGCGGCTGACTACAGCGTTGAGCTGGTAGGTGGTTGTGTTCGGGATATTCTAATGGAAAAAGAACCTAAGGATTGGGATCTAACCACCAGTGCTCGGCCGGAACAAATTTTAGCCTTATTTAAAGAGGCTAAGTATGAAAATGACTTTGGCACTGTACTCATTCCTTGCCGAGCCAAGAATAAGTCTTTAAGTGGCGTGGTTGAAGTAACAACCTATCGCTCAGAAAAGGCTTATAATGATCGTCGTCATCCGGACGAGGTGCGTTTTGAAGATGATATCGAAAAAGATTTAGAAAGACGTGATTTTACCATTAACGCCATGGCTTTGCGCATGGATAAAGATGGTGAACACGAATTTGGTAGCGAGCATTTTGTTTTAATTGATTTATTTGGTGGCTGGAAAGATGTTCGTAAGAAAGTTATTCGCGCGGTTGGTGAACCAAGTGATCGTTTTAAGGAAGATGCGTTGCGCATGATGCGGGCCATTCGTTTCTCAGCTCAATTGGGTTTTGTTTTAGAACCTAAAACTTTGCGGTCAATCACCAAGTTGGCAGGTAGTTTAAAGTTTGTGGCTAAAGAAAGAATTAAAGATGAATTAATTAAAATTCTTAGTTCTGAGAGAACAACTGAGGGTATTACTAATTTACAGGAAAGCAAATTATTGCAGTATATAATTCCTGAGCTTGAACAGGGGATTGGTGTCCGTCAGAATCATCATCATATTTATCCTGTCTATAAACATAATCTCCTATCTCTAAAAAATTGTCCCAGTTCAGAGTGGCAAGTACGTTTAGCTGCCCTGCTACATGATGTTGGTAAGCCTAAGGCGAAGCGCTTTCTAAATTCACAAGTAACTTTTTATAATCATGAGTATATTGGTGCTAAGATGGTTGATAAGATAATGAGTCGCTTAAAATTCAAGAATGAAGATCGTGAGCGGGTGGTTAATCTTGTCAGAAACCATATGTTTTATTATGATGTTGGCGAGGTGACAGCTGCTTCGGTTAGGCGTTTAGTGAGTAAAGTAGGCAGAGATAATTTGCAGGACCTAATTCATCTACGTGTAGCTGATAGGCTCGGTTCGGGCACACCTAAGGCAATGCCCTATAAGTTGAGGCATTTGCAGTATATGATGGAAAAAGTGCAACACGACCCTGTTTCGGTCAAAATGCTGGCCATTAATGGCGACAGCTTGATAAAAAGTCTTAAACTGAAGCCTAGCCCTAAAATTGGCGCCATCCTAGATGTTTTACTGGGTGAAGTTCTAGAGGATCCCGAAAGAAACAATTCTAAATATTTATTGAAAAGGGCCAAAGAGTTAAAGGGTGGAGAATTGGAAGATTTACGCTCTCAGGCCAGACAGTTGATTGAAGAAAAAAGAGAAGATGAAGACAGAAACATTCAACGGCGCTATAAAGTTTAATTTATATTCAATCCTTGATTTTAGATTAAGGAGTTAATTATATGAAAACAATTAATAAATCATTTTTGGTGTTTAGTTTAGCGGGCTTAGTTTTAACGCTGTCTGCTTGTGGCACTGAAGCTCCTAATGTTAACGATAATATGGATACTCAAGATCAAAATGCTGTTGCAGAAACAGCCAGTACTCGACAGGTAAATAATAATGTCGAAATTGATAAAAAAATTGAGGCTGGAGATTTTGTGGCCGAACTCGCCCCAGTTACTACAGAAAAGACTGTGGTAAAAGAAGATACTTCAGCAGAAGAATCTGCTCAAGTTGTATCTCCCGACAAACAAATTAATTTATTAGCTAAATACAGCGGGGCTATAATTAAGACTAACTTAGGCAATGTTCAGGTTAAGCTCCATAATGAAGATTCACCGGTAACCGTTAATAATTTTATGAATTTAGCTCAGGCTGGTTTCTATAACGGCACCATATTTCATCGAGTTATTAAAGATTTTATGATTCAGGGTGGTGACCCTAACTCTAAGGATGACGATTGGTCCAATGATGGCATTGGTGGCCCTGGTTATTATTTTGCTGATGAGTTTAATGATCATAAATTAGTGACTGGTTCTTTGGCTATGGCCAATAGAGGGGCTGGTACTAGTAGTAACGGTTCTCAATTTTTCGTCGTAACGGCTGTTTCTACCCCTTGGTTGGATGGTGCTCATACTAATTTTGGACAGGTTACTTCTGGTATGGATGTAGTTAGTAAGATCGGAGTAGTGGCTGTTAATGGCAATGATCATCCTTTGGATGATGTGACTGTTGAGAGTATTGAGTTAGTTAAGTAATCTTTATATAAAAGATTTTTGATAAAAAGACGGGCTTGATGTGAACTGTACCCCGTTTAGTAGACACGGGTAAAAAAACAACTAAGCAATTTCTAAAAGATGATTTCGGTATTGTACTGGAGTCATCTTTTTTAAATCCCATTGATAACGTGCATTATTATAATGCTCTATATATTCTCCAACTAGCAAATGAAGTTCAGTAAAGGTTTTACATTCTTTGTAATCAACATCGTCTTTAAAG
>Ga0307992_1000110_pt1 | contig 52205 bp, 39 predicted proteins | sample EllFjometagen133_FD_203162 | JGI IMG/M metagenome (GOLD analysis project Ga0307992, IMG submission 203162) | Marine microbial communities from Ellis Fjord, Antarctic Ocean - #133 | ecosystem: Environmental > Aquatic > Marine > Unclassified | place: Southern Ocean | collected 2014-10-08
TGACCGAATTACTCGAAAATACGAAAGAAGTATTAGCACGTAAATGTAGGAAAGAAAAAAGAAAATGTAGTCTTACTCCTATGATAATCTTATCAAAAATCCCCTTAAGTTGACGGCTATGCCCCTAGCCCCCTCTCCATAAGAGAGGGGGAAGTAGAAGGAACAAGTTTATTAGTTGTATTTCAATTTTAATATTTTTTCTTTACCGTTAATTGCTTTATTGTCAATCTTAATTATTCTTTTGTTTATTCTGCTCTCAAACTCCCCTCTCTTTTGGAGAGGGGCTGGGGGTGAGGTTAAAACCTTATTCCAACACCTGCCGTCCATCCTATCTTTTCAAAATTAATAGTCGTAACTCCTACACTTATCAATAACTTATTAAAACGATACATTACTCCTGCATCTATCTCTATTCCTGTTATGCTTTGGTCGCTGTATTTTACTAGAGATTGTCCTGTTTTGCTATCATCTTCATTAGAAAAATCATCAATCTCCATTAAATATTCCTCTTTTCCATAACCGGCTCCGGCGTATAAAAATATATTCCATGCAGGCTGATAGGTTATTCCGGCACAAACCGATAGAGCGGAATAATGTTCATTCTCTGTAAATTCGTAATATCCGGATTTATCGTAATCGGTAATAACTTCATCACCTTTGTTAAAAGTATATTGAAAATTATCCATAGGTGAAAGGTTTGCTCTACCTTCTATATACCAGCCAATCTTACCTATTGACCCTATTCTTAAACCAAAGGGTGTCATATCATTTGCAATATAACTCACAAAAAACGATCTTTTTATTTCTTTAACAATTATTGTAGCTCTTACATCAAATTTTATTTCTTCATCTGTAAAAGGTCTTTCTTTTAAAGCATCCCAAATTATTTGATGCTTGCCGTTTTTTATCCCATCGCCAACATCACCCTGTACCTCATACATAGGATCATAACTTTTACCATTATCAAAACTTACGAGAAGATAAACATGAAAACTTTCGTTAAACTTTGCTCCGTTGATGGAGTAGTCGATTATTATTTTATCACCGGAAACGTGAGCATTCACATCACTAATTTTTTGAGCATAAATATTTATGCTACATAAAAGGATTGATAGGAATAGAAATAAAATTGATTTTTTCATTTTGTATATTTTATCATTTAATCATTCATTTTAAAACCCAAAACTAATACTCTCCAAGCACCACATTTTCATTTCCATAAAACTGAGGTGTTTGTCGTCCGTGAATTTTAGTTGACATTTCAATAACATTATTCTTTATATAATTTTGTAACTCACCTGTTGTGATTTTGTTATCGTTATTTTTATCTGCTTTTCCTTGCAGTCCGGCACACAGGAAATAAGTAAACAAGCCTGTTTCAGAAGGATCGAAACATAAGGAGGTTTCATTATATCCTGATGAAGAAAAAACCGTAAAATCGGGATTGTTTTCCCATGGTTTCAAAACCTTAGGTTTAATTACAACTCCTTTCATAGCAATAAGATTTTGAGTTTCATAAGTATCACTGCTACGAGAAACTCCACTAAAACAAGCATCCATAAATAATGTAACACTCTTGGCTTTGAGTCCGTCAAGATTTTTATAAAATTGATTCAAATTATAACCATTCTTCGAAAGAGATTCAATTCTTCCATCATTAGGAAAAAGATAAACCTCCGAACCTGTTTTGGAAGGCATACCGTGCCCGGAGTAAAAAACAAATAATTCGGTTTTACCTTTAATGATGGCTTTTTGTAATTCACCATATTCAGGATTAAAAATATTATCAAAGAAGAACCCGGATACTTCATTATTTTTATAAATAATAACTTCAGAAATACCAAGTACATTTTTAAAATAATTTTTAATTATTTCAGCATCATTTACAGCGTAAGGAGCTGGAGCAAAATGTTCGTAATTTTCGACCCCAATAACTACTGCAATTGCATTAGGTCTATGAGTTTTTGAGGGTGGCACTTGTCTAACATCAATTACATTTTCAACGTTTGTAGTTATTTTATTGGATTTATATTCAAAACGTGCAATTTGTTTTGTCAAACTTTCGATATCAGCTTTCACTTCCACTATTTCTGTTTTCGGTGGTTTTTGATTCAGTTCAATTGGAAGCTGTTTGTTTTTTATGTTCCCGCGATTATAGCTGTTGGATAAATTTAGAAACAGAGGAAGTTTACCTGAAGTTTTAACTCTTTTATTAGGACTTATACTTACCCAAAATTCTTTTACTTCACCAATGGCGATGTCTCCAATGTTCCCTTTTCCATTTTCTATATAAATATTATTATCAGTTGACCTGAGATAATATTTAGTGTTTTTTGCGATGTTTTGTCCGATGTTTTGAACTACGAGTTTTACTTTAACCTGTTCGCCGGATTGCAGTTGCCCGTCTTCTACGATAGCTGCTGTGCCTTTGCCAATATCAATTAGTTCCAATCCTGAAAAAACAAGTTTAGGTTCCTGAAATTTTAAAGTGTTTAATATCAGAAAAGCATGATCCATGTCATATCCAAAATGTTCGTTAACAGAAATTTGTAATTTATGTTCAGCGGATTTAATATCCATACCTGCTTTTATAGGTATTTCTATCAAGGTACTTTTATTAGGATAAAGATAAGGGATTCTTTTCCCATCCGAAATAGTAAATTCGTAATCAAGATAACTATCTTTAACTTTAACTAATAAATCCTGAGCAACACCTTTTCCTTTGTTTGTGATATTGATTATGAGAGATGCCTTTTCACCGGCTTCGAGAATCCCATTTTTATTAGCATCTTCAAAACTCAGATTTACAAAAAGATTAGGAGGTAATCCTCGTTTGTACTCAGGGTTTAATTTTAAACGTATTGTTTTGCTTTTTCCTGAGATAACATCTTGAGCGAAAGAAGAACTTGCAATTAAAACTGCAATAAGTATTAATATAATTTTTTTCATAGTGTAGCAATATTTGAAGATTTTATGACCATAAAATTATAAAAAATTCTATATAACTCAAAATCAAATATTTTTAAAACTATAAATTAGTACTTAATTTTGGGGAAATGTGACATTTGGAGAGGTCATTTATTTGCAATACTGATCTTAATCTTCTTATCAAGAAAACTGCCAGAAGTAGCTCTATTTAGTGAAAGCCATTTTTTAAAAGTATCAATATCAACAGACTTAGGTGTTTTATATCCTTTCTTATATTCATCTAAATCCTGAGCATTATTTAGTATGGGTTTTACATAATGCTGTTCGGAAAAAATTATATAAATTGTGTTATATTCGATTTTTGAATTTGTGAATAATTCCTGCTCATCAACTGCTGCATCCTTAAAGTAATTATTTTCTTTTGCGAAAAACACGTAATCTTTATCGGCTTTAACACTACAAACATTATACTCTTTGTCTTTCATGTTTTCATAAGGAAGCAGGCGGTATGCTTTATCATTATCACAAAGCCAAATACTTAAATATCCGGAAACGGGAGTTTTAAAATTAAGATATAATTGCTCTCCTGAAATATATTCTACTGTACGACATTCGGTATTAGGACAATTTAAAGTTTGATAAAATATGTCTGCTTTTGGTGTGGCTTTTTTAGCTTTTCCTTTAATACAGCATGTAATCCATATTTCCAATTCTTTTCCGTATTGTCCTTTGATTTCACGTTTTTCCTCTTCAAAAGAAATGTCTGTTGTTTCAACCCATTCGCCTTTTACTTTTGTAGTTCCAATGGTATTAAAACTAATTTTCCCATCGTTAAGACTCATATCTGTTTCCTGTCCTACATAAGTCCCAAATTCGTTTTCTAAGGCATCTATTATTGCAAGTTCTTCAGCTTTTTCCCTTACTTGTTCTTTTGTTTTATTGATTTCCTGACGAATTTGAGCTTTTCCAGTTGTCCTTTTTATTTCCTGACCAAAAGCAATATTACCGGAGATAATAAATAATATTAAAGCAAATAATACAAGAATTATTTTTTTATAAGGCATAATAACTAATAATTTAAAATGTTAGATATTAGATTTCTATTTTTTATTACAATAATTTTTTATTTTATAGACGTTCCAGCTCAAAAAAAGAGTTGGAAGGTTATCAAGTTAGTATTAATATTCTATTATTTCTGGATATTCATTTCTTAATTCCGGCATTAACATACCACATTTTGCTCCGATATATGTTGGATCGCTAATGTAGTATTTTTTTTCATTATGTGTTAGATATACACCTTTTATCGGGTTTGCTAAATTTACTGCAAGTGATACATGTTCGGGAAAATTAAGCCCTATCGTTTGTAAACCGACATAGTGTTTTATTAACCGAGCCAACAATACTGCTCTATCTTCGCAATCAGCACCCGAATAATAAAGTGATTCTTCGGCAAACAAATAATTCTCTTGTCCAAATTGTTCTTCATCTCGTAAATAAACAAGTGAATGTTGTACAAAATCCATAAGGTAATTTATTTTCCAAAGTTCATTTTTATTATTAAATTTTTGATTGAAAAAGGAGTCAAATCCTATTAATGTATTTTTTGATAAAGGAGTATGAAAATATACTTCCAATGCGCAATCAGGGTAATCACCAAAGAACTTAATTAAATTTTTATTCTGCGATATTGTAAAACTTTTATTTAGAAAAGAAAATTCCCTTATGGTAACATTATTTTCCAAATCAGGTATTTTTTCCATCAATAAAGAAAAGCTATAGGAATTTCCGGGGTAGTCAGCTTTATGTGCAATTAAAGATTTTACTCTTTCGGTATTATCTTTAAAGTTTGCAACATAATACTTATGACCGGCTATTGTAAAATATGATGTGTTAAATATCTCCTGATCTGAAGGTATCAACAAATAAATATTATCATTATTATATGCCGTTTTTACGTTGTATCCGTTTTGTAATAAGGCAAACCAAGTAAACAGAACCTTGTCGTTGATGTTTGAATAAAGTCCGGCTGCTGCTGTTTGGAGTATTTTTAAAAATCCCCAGTCATTAAATTTGTATTCATCGGCAGTCATTTTTAATAATAAAACCGTTTTGATAAGATTGTGATTTGATGAAGCTTCACGATAAAAAGCAGTAATGTTATCTCCGTTTATTACCGTTATTAGCGGAATGTTTTTATTATAATACAAATCAAGTTTCCGACCGTAAAAATTAATATTTGTTTTGTTTTCAGCATTAATTTTAAAATTTTCTAGGTTTTTAATTATTCCAGATTTTTCTATGAGTTTCTCGCCTGGTGTTGTCTTTATTGCTCCTGTTTTTTTTATTGGTGTGATTTTTAAATCAATTTTTTCGGAATGTTTTATTACAGGTTGGCTTACAGGTTTTGGAATTTTCGGTTTTTCATTATAAATAAGATCAAAAGAATACCATGAATCCTCAAGGAACTGCACAAAAACAGAATCATTTTTCTTTTTAAAATCATCAAATTTTTTTTGAGTTTTATTTTTGAATGATTCAAATTCCTTAGTAAACTCATCTTTGTTTTTATCAATTTGTGCAAATAAATTTGAAGAGATAAATACGGCTGCAAAGAGCAGACACTTTGTTATTGAAGATATTTTCATCTGTATGTTTTTTCGATTAAATAATTTCAAAATAACCGGTTTTATCAATGTTAAAAAGATACCATTTATATTTTCCTTTTTTAAGTAATGATTTTTGAATAATAAATTCTCTTTCGGATAATTGTACCGGAATTTTTATTAACAAATAATCACTGGAGATATCATAAACAAAAATGTATCCTATTCCTGTTTCTTCCGATGTCCATTCAATTTTTATATTTTCCGAAGTTTTGAATTTTATAAATGTATCGGCTTTTTCATTTCTTAATTTATCAAGTATTATGCTATCCATGTCAGCATTAGCTTCATTAATATATTTAATATTTGCTTTCCGGTCAGGATATTTAATTTGTGGTTCAAGTAAATTAATTTGTTCAGTACTGTCTTTTAATGCCATCTGCGACGACCCACTATTAAAAACATCTTCACCCAAAAAGTGTATTACAATATAAAATGACAAAAGAAGAATAATAGTAGCTGCAACAGCAAAATAATATGGTTTATAATAATTTGATTTTTTGCTTTCGCTCATTGCTTGTTTCACGTTTTTATTTATACGAGAATACACAGTCGTATCTTTCCAAAGTTTCTCGGTTTGTTTTCTTAATTCATATTGACGTGCAAACTCAGGATCATCATCCAAGCGTTTACGGAATTCATCAGTCTCTTTTTTGCTTAGAGAATCTTCCAAGTATGCCTCAATTAATTCGAAATCGGATATATTATTTTTCATTTTTTTTCTTAAGATAAATATTCGGAAAATTCAGGATGGTTAGAAATGTTTTGTTGTAATTTTTTTAGACAGCGTTTAAATCTTTGTCTGGCATTATCAGTTTTAATACCAAGTTTTTTGGCTATTTTTTCAAACCTGACATTTCCCGTTTTCTTATGCTCAACAATTGTATTTTGGTTTTCATCTAAACCAAATCTGCAATTGATTATTTCAATACATTTTGCATCCATAGAATCTTTTAAGCGAATGACAAATTTAATCAGTTCAAAATTCTGCTGTTCATCATCTGCTTTAGCTATGTCGTCAATAACAGGGGAAGCATATTTATTATTTGATAATTCTTTCAGGCAAACATTTTTACAAATACCCGAAAAGTAAGTAAGAAACGAAGACCTGCCTTCAAACTTACCGGCTTTGATATTCATTATTGCTCTTGTCAAGCCCTCCTGAAAAATATCATCAGCAATAATATTTACGTTTCTGAATGTCATAACCATAATTTTTATTTTGGGATAATACTTTTTATAAATAATTCTCAAAGTTTTATCATCATTTTCAAGTATCCCATTAATTATTTCTTTATCGGTTTTTACATTCATTTTGTACTTTCTTTATTGGTTTTGTGACAAATTCGTAAAAATATTTTCGATAATGTAAAAATACAAAAAAAAATTGGGTGAAGTAATGGAGTATCTATCCATACGGACTTCTTATTGTCGTACGGATTCCCTTCGTTTATTGGAGTAATGGAGTGATGAATCTACTACGAAAAGTCAGAAAAAAGAAATTAGTAATAAAAAAATGTCTGTCTTATACAAAGGTATTCCCTTTCCCCAATGGGGAAAGGGTTATGGATAGGGGTGTATATTTATTTTAAAAATCCATCAGCTTTTCAAGTTTTTCATGTGCAATTTTTGTTTCTTCCTCAAGGCTTTTACGAATAACTTGTTTAGCTTTTTCATGAGCGATTTTGCTGTTGTAAGCAATACGAATACTGGCTTCTACATTTTTACCTATTTTTTTGTACATTTCTACAATTGTAATTACTCTACCCAATTCCTGGGCAATAATGCTTTTTGAAGCAGCTACGGTTTTTGTAACTGAAGCAGCATCTTCGTTATTTAGCTGTTGGTTAGCAATGCTGTTTTCAATAAGTGCAGCAATTCGTGTTTGAATAGTTCCTGCAAGTTCCAGCTTTGCAGTTGCATTTGCCTGAATTTTAGCAGCAGTTTGTGTTTCACCAATTGAATTACCTGTAGCAACAATATATTTCGGATAACCATCTTCATCATCCTGATATTGTTTTATATAAGCTTTTTCTAATTGTTTGTCCATTGGCAAAGCACCGGGAGCAACATAATATCCTTCTTTTTCTAATTTTTTTGCTTCTTGGCGAGCCATTTTAATCGGTTTTGTACTTAGGTCTTTTTTTAATTGTGATTGTTCTGATGTTTTACAGCTTGTAACAGCGAGTATTAATAAGCCGATCATTGAAATTAATAGTGTCTTTTTCATTTTAATTTAATTTTAGATTAATATTTATTATTGTTTGTTTTGTGTTTAGTATCGGGAAGTTTTAAAATGTGACAAAATTTTTGAATATTTTATTTGTAATGATTTTTCCTGCAATGTAAATGAACTACCCCGCCGCAGAGCAGCGGGGTATCGCTAAGGAATAAGTTTATGAATTCGCCGCAGAGCGGCGGGGAACTAACCCCGTAGCGATTAGAGATTTTAACAATTATTTTGTTCGTGATATAACAGAAATAACATTTAACAAAGATACAAGAAAAAATTTCAACTTCCAACAATCAAATTCTAAACAAAAAAGATAAGTATTTTGATTGTTGGGTTTTGTGCTTTGGATATTATTTGTTTTTTTAAAATTTATTAACTGCTTATTTATCTTTTTTTGAATAATGAATATCGAACACTTATTAAAGATTTTTGATTTTTCTGCAAAACTTCAATGCTTTATCATTATTTCAAATCATTATTCATTATTTGTTAGTCGATATTTTTTTAATTTCATAATTATTGATTTCGTTGTCAATCTAAATCCTCCTTTTTTTCTTTTGCTCTCTAACTCCCCTCTCTTTTGGAGAGGTGTCGGGGTTGAGGTTTTTTGTAAAATGACTTCTTCATAAATCATCAGAGTTTTTTTATCTTTGCCACCAAAGAAAACAAAACATGCCTTCGGGAAAGAAAAAAAGTAAACAGAAAAAAAAATGGAGTGAAAAGCTTCGCAGCAAGTACCGCCTCGTTATTTTAAATGACGAAACTTTTGAGGAGAAAGTGTCTTTTCGACTTACTCGTTTAAATGTATTTGTGTTACTTGGTACTTTGTCAATATTGTTAATATTCTTAACTGCAATAATAATTTCATTCACTTCATTGCGCGAATATATTCCGGGATACACAAATCCTGAATTACCTAAACAAGTTTATCGACTTCAGCAACTTACCGATTCACTTGAAAAAGATTTTTACAGAAAAAATCTATATATTCAAAACATAAAAAATATTATTGACGGGAAAGAAATTTCAGATTCAATTATTCCAAATAACGAACAATCTGCAAATTATGACACAATAACAAGTCTCAGTAAATCAATTGAAGATTCGCTTCTAAGGATAGATTACGAAAATCAAAGAAGCTATAGTCTTTTCCTGTCCGAAAACGAAAATCTTTATGCTGGAAATAAGAGTTCGATAAGTTCTTATAATTTTTTTACACCTCTAAAGGGAATAATCTCTAGAAACTTTAATCTTGCCGAAAAACATTATGGTATTGATATTGTTGCTACAAATAACGAGGCTATTAAAGCAACTTTAGACGGAACTGTAATTTTTTCTGACTGGACCGTGCAAACAGGGTATGTTATTGGCATTCAACATAATCATAATATTTTATCGGTTTATAAACATAATTCAGCTTTACTAAAAAAAACAGGAACTTTTGTTAAAGCAGGTGAACCAATCGCAATTGTTGGTGAATCGGGTGAACTTTCAACAGGACCTCATCTCCATTTCGAATTATGGTTTAACGGAACACCTGTAAATCCTAAAAATTATATGGGGTTTTGAGTTTTGCATTTTGAGGAAATAGATGTGGTTGTAATTTATTTAAACTGGAATAAATAAAGTAATAAATCAGAAAAGTCAAACTCCTTGCCCTTTTGGGTGAAGGTTGTGAAGGGATGATGAAGTAGTTGGTAAAAAATCAAATTAATGATAAAAAAACGAATAGCAGTATTAGGATCAACCGGTTCGATTGGAACACAAGCAATAGAAGTAATAGAAAAAAACAAAGACCATTTTGAGCTTGAGGTTATCACGGCACAATCTAATGCTGATTTGCTGATAAAACAAGCTATTAAGTACAAACCAAATTCTGTTGTTATTGGTGATGATAAGCTTTATTTAAAAGTTTCGGATGCATTACAAAATTTCGATATAAAAGTTTTCAGCGGAAGCAAATCAATTTCCCAGATTGTGGAAATGGAAACTGTAGATATTGTTTTAATCGCTATTGTTGGATTTGCAGGATTAGAACCCACAATAAATGCTATAAAAGCAAAAAAACAGATTGCTCTTGCTAACAAAGAAACTCTTGTTGTTGCAGGCGATTTAATAAGTAAACTATCAATAGAAAATAAAATAAATATTATTCCTGTGGATTCCGAGCATTCGGCAATTTTCCAATGTCTTACCGGAGAAGGAATAAACCCAATTGAAAAAATATATCTGACTGCCTCTGGAGGACCTTTTAGAGGTAAAGAAAAAGATTTTCTAAAAACAGTTACAAAAGCCCAAGCATTAAAACATCCCAACTGGAAAATGGGTGCTAAAATTACAATTGATTCTGCATCAATGATGAATAAAGGGCTTGAGATGATAGAAGCAAAATGGCTCTTTGATCTTAATGAAAATCAAATTGATGTAATTGTACATCCTCAATCAATTATTCATTCTTTTGTTCAGTTTTGCGATGGCTCAATGAAAGCTCAAATGGGTTTACCAGATATGAAATTGCCAATACAATATGCTTTTTCTTTTCCACAGAGATTACAAACAGATTTCCCACGTTTTGATTTTTTAAATTATCCTCAATTAACTTTTGAAGCTCCGGATATGAAAAATTTTCGTAATCTTGCACTCGCTTTTAAAGCAATCAGATCCGGGGGGAATATTCCTTGCGTTTTGAACGCTGCTAACGAGATAGTTGTAAATGCATTTTTGAATGACAAAATAGCATTTCTGGAAATGCCGGAAGTAATTGAAAAATGTATGCAAACAATTCAATTTATTAAAAATCCATCATACGAAGATTTAATAAACACAAACAATGAAAGCAGAAAATTAGCTTTACAATTCATCAAATAAATATTAAAACACTAAAATGGACATTTTTATAAAAATATCACAACTTTTATTAAGTCTCTCTATACTTGTAATTTTTCATGAAGCAGGTCACTTTCTTGCTGCAAAATTTTTTAAAACAAAAGTCGAGAAGTTTTATCTTTTTTTTAATCCATGGTTTTCGCTTTTTAAATTTAAAAAAGGAGAAACAGAATACGGAATAGGATGGTTGCCGTTGGGTGGTTATGTAAAAATTTCGGGGATGATTGATGAATCTATGGATAAAGAGCAAATGAAATTACCACCTCAGCCCTGGGAATTCAGATCAAAACCCGCATGGCAAAGATTAATAATAATGCTTGGAGGGGTAACGGTAAATGTTTTATTAGCAATGGCAATTTATGTTGTGATGTTGTCAACTTGGGGTGAAAAATATCTCCCAACTTCCGAAGCTAATAAATATGGTGTTGTTTGCGATTCATTGGCTATGGAAATGGGTCTCCAAAACGGAGATAAAATTATTTCGATAGATAATGAAGAAGTTGAAGATTTTTTAAAAATCCCTGTTACTTTAATACTTGATGAAGCCAAAAGCATACAAATTATTAGAGATAATCAGATTAAAAACATTAAAATCCCAAAAGGAATAATAGGAAAGTTGGTAAAGAAAAAAACTCCTGATTTTCTTTTTGTGCAATTTCCATTTGAAGTTAAAAAATTCACTGATAATTCTCCTGCAAAAGCAGCTGGTTTACAAATTAATGATAAAATTATAGCCCTTAACGGAGAATCAAAACAATATTTTGATGAGTTTTATAACGAAATTCAAAAGCACAAAAACGAGGAAGTAACAGTTACTGCACTTCGAAATACTGATACTGTTTATATAAATGTAACAGTTCCTGAACAAGGTTTACTTGGGGTATATCATAAAGACCTCAGCAATTACTTTACTTATAAAGAAAAGAATTATTCTTTTGTTGAAGCAATTCCTGCAGGTATTTCAAAAGCATACACCGGTATCGGTAATTATCTAAAACAATTAAAACTTCTTTTTTCACCTGAAGTTCAAGCTTACAAATCCGTTGGAGGGTTTATTACTATTGGTAACATTTTTCCTGCAACATGGGATTGGGAAAGTTTTTGGAGGTTAACAGCATTTTTATCAATAATGCTTGCAATATTAAATGTATTACCAATTCCGGCTCTTGATGGCGGTCATGTTATGTTTTTATTGTATGAAATAATAGCTCGTCGTAAACCAAGTGATAAATTTCTTGAGTATTCTCAAATTTTGGGAATGATAATTTTATTTAGTTTGCTTATTCTTGCAAATGGAAATGATATTATTCGATTATTCAATAAATAAAAAATAATACTGTTTACAAAAAATCCTCTTTGCAAAATTTTTGCAAAGAGGATTTTTTTTGTATTAACCTGAATTTTATTTTAAAAATAAAAAGTTCAAAAATTATTAAACTATTTACTCATCAATTTTTTCTTTCAATGATTTAAAACCTTTACCTAAAATTTCGTTCGCATTTATCACGATAAGGAAAGCATTTGGATCGATTTTATTAATAAAGTCTTGTAATATTGCTACCTCTCGCCTGTTTACAACAGTAAAAATTAATGTCTTTTCATCGCGTTTATACATTCCACTTCCCGCAAGAAAAGTACCACCACGATTAAGGTCATTAATAACTTTATCTCTTATTTCCTCATATTTATCAGAAACAATAAATATTGTTTTATCATAACTAATTCCCTGTAGTACTACGTCGATAACCTTACCGGAAATAAAAATCACAATAAGAGAATACAATGGGATTTTCCAATCCTTAAACACAATTAAACCAACAAAAACAATTGCAGAATCAACTAAAATCATTAATTGACCTAATGGAAGTTTAGTATATTTTGCAATAATCATTGCAATAATATCAGAGCCACCTGAAGTAGCTTTTGCTTTAAATATCAGCCCAAGACCAAAACCAACAAAAACTCCCCCGAAAATTGAAGATAATAATGCATCACCTACAACCAATGGAGCCTCTCCATATACATACGTTAATGCATCAACAAAAAAAGCCGTAAACACAAAGCCTACAACAGTCTTAACACCAAATCGAGGTCCTAAAACTTTTATCCCCAATATTGTTAATGGAATATCAAAGCAAAGTGCAACCAAACCAACAGGTGTTCCTAGCATATAATGAAGCACAATAGAAATACCGTAAACTCCACCCGGAACAATTTTATATGGAGTAATAAACAAAACAAAACCGGCAGCAAGAATAAAAGATCCAATTACAATCATACTGTAATTCATGATCCACTTGCCTGAAAACATCTTTTCTTTCTGAATAAAAGCCATTTGCGTAATTTTTTTTATGATTTTTAATTAATCGGCGGCAAAAGTAATATGTTTCTTTTAAATAATTCAAATTTATTTATTATTTTTTTCTTTAGATAACACACAATAAATCAAAATATTCGATGTTTATTATGATGTAAATGACATCAAAAGGGATAATGCTTCTATTTGTTTGTTTATCAGCCATATGGCAAGCAATGATAAAAACAGTCGATTTTAGTTTGCTAAATAATAAAAAAAATATTTACCTTAGCTAAGCTATAAAAAAATATTGTAAATATTGATATTTAATGATTTATAAAAAATATATTTGTGTTATTCTGTTTTTATTTTTGATTGGAATGGGTTATTCTCAACAATCACCACAGGTAACACATCATATGTTTTCAATCATGTCATACAATCCGGGTTTTGCCGGAAACAAAAATGCGATTTGCGCAAATGGAATTATCAGGCAACAATGGGGCGGTTTAATAGATAATGAGGAGAATAATGTAGCTCCGGAAACCTTTCTATTTTCTATCAATTCTCCTGTAAAAATATTAAAAGGTGGAGTTAGTGCAAATATTATACAAGATAAATTAGGATTTTGGAAAGATATTGGGTTAAATATTGGATATGCTTACCATTTAGACATAGGTGGTGGAAATTTAGGTATTGGTGCACAAATTTGTTTTTTGAACAGAACCATTGACTTCAGTAAATTTATTTCTGTTGAAACAGATCCGTTATTAAGTTCTCTTTCGGGGGAAGAAAGTGATATGATGATAGATTTTTCATTAGGCGTTTTTTATCATCTTCCTGAACAATATTATTTAGGCTTATCAATAACTAATCTTATTCAATCACCTGGAAAAACTTTGACTGAAGCCGGGACACCTCTCAGGATGAAACTTGCCAGAACATTTTATCTGACAGGTGGTTATATATTATCTTTACCAAATCATCCATCATTTACCATTACACCTTCATTTTTAATTAAATCTGATGGTGCAACAATGCAATATGATATTAGTAGCATCCTCACATACAATAATAAGTTTTGGGGAGGCGTTAGTTATAGAGTTTTAGGAGACATTTCCATTTTACTTGGTGTTTATTATAAAGATTTCAAAATTGGATATTCTTATGATATTGATACATCAGTGTTTGGCACAAATGGAAGTCACGAAATAATGCTTGGATATTGTTTTAAATTAAAAGCAGAACGAGCAAGCAAAAGTTATAAAAACACAAGATTTTTATAATTTTTTTGGTGAAAAATTTTCTTTATCACATATTTTTTTACTTTTGGTGAAAAATTTGAATTTATTATTATTTATTTAGGATATAAATTTCTAACAGACATGAAAAAATTGTTTTATTATCTTATAGCTTTAGTCTTTTTGGCAAGTTGCAGTAATTCAGGAAACGGAGAATTAGTTGGTGTTAACCGTAAAGCCAAAGCCTTTTATCAGCCAGATCCTTATGGAATGGCTTTTATTCCACAGGGTAGTTATACAATGGGTGTAAGTAGTGAAGATATCACAAAATCGCAGTTACATGAACCAAAAACTGTTTCAATTTCAGCATTTTTTATGGATGAAACAGAAATTACAAACAATGAGTACAGGCAATTTGTATATTGGGTAAAAGATTCTATCGCCAGAACTCTTCTTGGCGAACTTAGACCAGAACAATTCTTAATTGAGGAAAATGAAAAAACCGGTGAATTGTACGACCCTCCTTATTTAAATTGGAAAGAAGATATCGAATGGAATAGTGAAGACCAAGATGTAAGAGATGTTTTGGAAGAAATGTTTCTACCTGAACACGAAAGGTATTTTAGAAGAAAAGAAATAGATTCACGAAAATTAAATTACGAATATTACTGGGTTGATCTTCATGCAGCAGCAGTAAAAGATTTTTCTGAAGATGCAAATTATCAAAATGCAAGTTTAGCAAATCGTCCACAGGGACTAAGAGACAGATCTGTTTATGTTAGAAAAGAAGTAATAAATGTTTATCCCGATACATTATCATGGATTCATGATTATGCATATTCATTTAATGATCCATTAACTGAAAGATATTTTTGGCATCCTGCTTATGATCATTATCCTGTTGTTGGTGTAAACTGGACACAAGCACGTGCATTCTGTGTTTGGAGAACAGAACTGGTAAATAACAGTGCAAATTCAAAATCATCTGCTGGTGACCAAGCAAAATTCCGTCTTCCTACAGAAGCAGAGTGGGAGTGGGCTGCTAGAGGTGGATACGGTTTAAGTCCTTTCCCATGGGGTGGACCATACACGCGTAACGAAAAAGGTTGCTTCCTTGCAAACTTTAAACCATTACGAGGAAACTATATTGATGATGGCGGCCTCAGAACTGTTATTGTTGCTCATTATCCTGCAAACGACTGGGGATTATACGATATGGCAGGTAATGTTGCCGAATGGACAAATAGCGCATTCGACCCTCTATCATACAACTTTACCTGGGACATGAATCCTAATTATACTTATAATGCTAAAGAAAGTGATCCTCCTGCTATGAAACGTAAAGTTATCAGAGGTGGTTCTTGGAAAGATATTGCACATTATTTACAAGTTACAACACGTGCTTACGAATATCAGGATACAGCAAAATGCTATATTGGATTTAGATGTGTTCAATCATATCTCGGAAGAAATAAAGACGATAATCCAGCAAGGGCATCAAAAATATACAATTAAGAAACCAACATTTAAAAAAAAATAACAAATTAAAATTATAATATTATGGGCATAAACAATATTGTACGTAAAAGAGGTTTTAGAAATTTTATGGCTAAACTTTATGGATGGGGAGCATCTGTTGTGATTCTTGGAGCTCTTTTTAAAATAAATCACTATACAGGAGCAGATTATATGTTAATTGCCGGTTTGGGAACTGAAGCAATAATCTTTTTCTTCTCAGCTTTTGAACCACCATTTGTTGAACCTGACTGGAGTGTGGTTTATCCTGAATTAGCAGGACTCTATCATGATACAGATGAAATATCCGCTGATAAAGGTAGTGCAGTTGAACAACTTGACACAATGCTTAAAGATGCTAAAATCGGACCTGATTTGATAGAAAGATTAGGAAAAGGCTTAACTAATCTAAGTGAAAATACCTCTAAGCTTTCTGACATTTCAGATGCAGCAGTAGCAACCAACAGTTATGTAGAAAACATTAATAGCGCCTCTCAATCAGCAAACGAATTAACAGAATCATATAAACTAACTTCTGAATCATTAAACCGTGATGCCGGTGCAAGTGCAGAATATGTTAATAACATTAAAGGTGCTTCCAATAGTGCTTCTGGATTATCACAAGCTTATAATGAAGCTTCTGATTTAATCAGAAAAGACCTTTCTGCTACCGAAGAATTTGCCGGAAGTATAAAAGAAGCTTCTGAATCAGCTAAAACATTAGCTCAAAATTACACAAAATCTGCTGAAATATTAGGCAAATCTATTGAAGCTCTCGACTTTTCTGCTGTTGATGGAAATGCATATAATGAGCAAATTGGCAAAATTTCAGATAATCTATCAGCTTTAAACTCAGTTTATGAATTACAGTTGCAAAGCAATAATCAACAAGTTGAATCATCTGCAAAATTACAGGAAACAATGAATGAATTCCTGGCAAATCTTAATGAGTCTGCAAGTAAAACTGCAAACTTCCAAGGACAGATGGATGCTTTAACAAATAATGTTGTTGCACTAAATAAAGTATATGGAAATATGCTCTCTGCAATGAATGTAAACATTAAGTAATAACATTTTTTTAGACAAATAAATCAAAAATAATATCATAAAAATAACTTATGGCTGGATATAAAGAAACACCTCGGCAAAAAATGATTGCAATGATGTATCTTGTGCTTACAGCTCTTTTGGCACTTAACGTCTCAAAATCTATGCTTGATGCATTTGTTGTTGTTAACGAGAGTGTAGAAACAACAAAAGAGAATTTTACCAGTAAAATTAACAATACATACACCCAATTTTTAAAACAATATCAAATTAATCCAAATAAAGTTGAAGAGTATTGGAATAAAGCACAAGAGGTAAAAGTTTTATCAAAGGAAATGATAAGCTATATTGACAGTTTAAAATATGCAGTAATTATTACTACTGATGCAAAAATTGAAACTGTTGAACAGGCAAAAACAACACTTTTGCGTGAAGTATTAGCAAAAGATAGATATACTGAACCTACTAGATTCTTTTTCGGAAGATCGGAAGACGGAACAACAGGAAGAGCTGGTGACTTAAAAAGAAAAATTGATAACTTTAAAATTAAAATGCTACAGATTATTAATGAGCCTGAAGATAGCTACAGATTAGGTCTTAATACAAAAGGGGATTACTATGATTCTGATGGTAAAAGTCAAACTTGGGAACAACATAATTTCTATTATACAATTCTAGCAGCAGATGTTACCATCTTAAATAAACTTATCACTGAAGTTTGTAATGCAGAATTTGATGTTGTAAATCATTTATACTCATCTGTTACAGCTGAGGACTTTAAATTTGACGTAATTAATGCAAAAGTTATTTCAAAAAATGCTTATATTCTTCATGGTGAAAAATATGAAGCTGAAGTTTTTGTTGCAGCATATGACTCTAAGCAAGTTCCTTCAGTTAAAATTTTAAGTGGAGTAGATTCAATAACTGATAGAAATATTGGCAGGGCAAAACCTATTGAAGGAGAAAATGGAATTGTAAAATTCTCATTTCCCGGAAATACCGTTGGACCAAAAAAATATGCAGGTATTATTCAAGTACTAGATCCTGAGGGAGATGTTCTTACTCGTCACTTTAAGGGCGATTATATTGTAGCTCCACCTTCATTAACTGTAGCTGCCACTAAAATGAACGTATTTTATATTGGCGTTGATAATCCTGTTTCTATTTCTGTACCTGGATTAGCCGATGAAAAAATACAAGCACACATTACTAAAGGTTGTAAATTAATTCATACTCCTGATGGAGAAGGCTATAACTACATTGTACAAGCCGAAAAAGGAACTAGAAATGCAACAGTAAGTGCTTCTGCAAGATATGAAGGAAATGCTATGGATATGGGTTCCCGCAAATTTCGTGTAAAACGTATTCCAGACCCTGTTGCTGAAATTGCAGGTCAAAAAGAAGGTTCTATTGACAAAAATACTCTTCTAGCAGCTAATGCAATTATTCCTACACAAAAAGATTTTGAGTTCGAAGCATTCTTTATAGTAGAATCTTTTACTATGGCAACTATCATTAACGGAGACTGGATTCCTAAAACAACAAGAGGTACTACATTCTCTGAAGAAATGGTAAACATAATTAGAAGTGCCAGAAGTAAACAGAAATTCTTTTTTGAGAATATTCAAGCTATTGGACCGGACGGTACAAAACGTACCTTAGGAACAATTAACTTAACAATTAAATAATAAAATAATCATATTCATTACCGGAGGTTATATGAAAAATTTAACAATCATTTTAATTATTGCAGGATTCATTTTAGGGATTAACATGCCTGCTCAATCACAAATTCTTGACAACCCACCTAACGACGGATTATTTCCAGATGCAGGAATGATAGATAAGGAACCTGTTCCTTATCCACCTATCAGAAAATCTGATGTAATGTGGTCGAAAAGAATATGGAGAACTATTGACTTTCGTCAGAAAATGAATCAATCATTCTATTATCCAATTGAAGCTCATAACAATTGGCGTAGTTTTATGCAAGTTATTGTTGATGCATTAAAAGAAGGTTCAATATCAGCATATGATATTTCTGCAACAGATGAATTTTTAGTGCCTTTGACATATCAGGAAGTAATAACAAGGCAAACTGTCTCAGAAAATAAAGTATTGACTCGTCCTTATCCTCCTTACGAGGAATATGATACCGTAATAGTTTCTGAATTCAACCCATCAAAAGTTATGAGAATAAGGGTTAAAGAAGATTGGTTTTTCGATAAGCAACGCTCTCAAATGATGGTTAGAATTATTGGACTTTGCCCTGTATTGATGAAAGATCGAGATGGTGAAGAAATTCCCGAACCACTGTTCTGGGTAAATTATTCGGAAGCAAGACCTGTTCTTGCAAAAGCTCAAATATATAATAGAAGTAACAATGCTGAAAGACGTACCTATGACGAAGTATTTATTAAACGTTCTTTTAATAGCTATATTTATAAAGAAGAAAACGTTTACGACAGACGAATTACTCAATATGCAACAGGTATAGATGCTTTACTCGAGTCAAGAAGGGTAAAAAATCAACTGTTTGATTTTGAACATGACCTCTGGGAATTCTAAAATACAACATGCTTTGTTAAAAACCCCGTCAATTTTTTTCGGGGTTTTTTTATGCTAAATAATTTTTGCAATAAATATTTTCTGCTAATCTGAATTTGAAAAGTTTAAATTTTGTAATACCAAATGGATTTCTAAATTGCTGATAAATATTTTGGAATATTTTTTTCTTTGTCAAGGCAAATATTCTTTGCATAGCAATAGCTATGGAAATAATATTTAACACAGAGAAAGTAAAAAAGAAACGAAATATATCGGTAATTTGGATGTTCATTTGGTATAAATAATGTGCATCAAAATATTGGCTTTTCTTAGTTTTTGATAATTCAGAACAAGCAGTTAGATTAATTCACGATTTTGTCGTTTATTTTTGTAAATTAATCTAGCTAAGACGTTTTTATCATTTTTGCATTTTTTTATTAAATTTGCTATAATTATAAAGTCTATAAAGATGTCTCAAAATTTTCTTGAAACACCAATCGAATTTTTAAAAGGAGTTGGACCAAAGCGCTCTGAATTACTCAAAAAGGAATTGAATATTTTCACTTTTGAAGATATGATCGAACATTATCCTTTCCGGTATATTGATAAAAGTAAGTTTTATTCCGTAAATGATATTATCAGTGATTCTTCCTATATTCAATTAAAAGGAATTATCTCTGATATGAAACTTTTAGGCAAAAACAGAGGTCAAAGATTGAGTGCTCAATTCTCTGATAATACCGGAACAATTGAGCTTGTTTGGTTTAAAGGCATTAAATGGGTGAAAGATAAAATCAAACCCAATATTGAATATATAGTTTTCGGAAAGCCCAGCTTATTTAATAAGAAATTTAATATAGCTCATCCCGAAATAGAAGAACTTTCAGAACGTGATGATTCAATAAACGAATCATATCAGGCATTTTATAGTTCTACTGAAAAATTAAAAACAAGGGGTCTTGGCTCTAAAGGTATCAGTAAGGTAATGAAAAACTTATTGATAAAAGTTAAAGATTTTATCCCAGAAACTCTTTCAGATGAAATCCTCAATAATTTAAAATTCATGCCAAGGAAAGAGGCAATTTTAAATATTCATTTCCCAAAAGATCAAAGATCTACTGATCAAGCTAGAGTTAGACTTAAATTTGAAGAGTTGTTTTTTATTCAGCTCAGATTATTAAAATTTAAAATTATTCGATCACAAAAGTTAAAAGGATATAAATTTCCTCGTGTAGGAAATTACCTCAATAGCTTTTATAAATACCATCTTCCTTTTGAATTAACCAATGCACAAAAAAAAGTAATTCGTGAAATACGTGCAGATCTGGGATCAGGCAAGCAAATGAACAGATTATTACAAGGTGATGTTGGAAGTGGAAAAACACTGGTTGCTTTAATGACATTATTAATCGCACTTGATAATAATTTCCAGACATGTTTTATGGCTCCTACCGAAATTCTTGCAAATCAACATTTCATGACTCTTCAAAAAATGCTGCAAAATATTGATATATCAGTTAACATCCTAACCGGATCAACAAAAACCGCAAAGAGAAAATTAATTCACGAAAATTTATTAAACGGCTCCTTGCAAATTCTTGTTGGCACACATGCTTTGATTGAAGACACAGTTAAGTTTAAAAATCTTGGAATGGTTGTAATTGATGAGCAGCACCGATTTGGAGTAGCTCAAAGGGCAAAGCTATGGAAAAAGAATATTATTCCACCACACATGCTTGTAATGACTGCTACTCCTATTCCCAGAACTCTTGCGATGACTTTTTACGGTGACCTTGATTTCTCCATTATTGATGAATTACCACCCGGAAGAAAACTTGTTAAAACTTTGCACTATTTCGATTCAAAAAGAATTTTGCTTTTTGGATTTTTACGAAAGCAGTTAAAACTTGGTCGGCAGGTTTATATTGTTTATCCTCTTATTCAAGAGTCCGAAAAACTAGACCTTAAAGACCTGATGGATGGCTACGAAAGCATTGTTAGAGAATTTCCTTTGCCGGAATATTCAATTAGTATTCTTCATGGAAAAATGAAATCCGCCGATAAAGACTACGAAATGCAAAGGTTTGTAAAAGGTGAAACACAAATAATGGTTTCGACTACTGTTATCGAAGTAGGTGTTGATGTTTCCAATGCCTCGGTAATGGTTATTGAAAATGCTGAACGTTTTGGTTTGTCACAGCTTCATCAACTCAGAGGAAGAGTTGGAAGAGGTGCTGACCAGTCATATTGTATTCTCATGACAGATTATAAATTAACAAACGATGGCAAAAAACGAATGGAGACAATGACCCGAACTTCAGATGGTTTCGAAATTGCAGAAGTTGATTTAAAATTACGTGGACCAGGAGATTTACATGGAACACAGCAAAGTGGTATACTTAATCTTAAAATTGCAGATTTAATAAAAGATGAAAAAATTCTTAAATATTCAAGAGACCTTGCTTCCAAAATCTTAAAAGATGACCCTGAGCTCATTAAAGAAAAAAATAAAAGACTTGCAGATCAACTAATAAAATTTGAAAAAAATAATTCGAACTGGAGTTTGATAAGTTGATTACAAAATGTTATTTACTCAATTTAATACATAATTTAAACAAACACTTTAATTATCAGAATAGATAAAATTCATTATTTTTGCACTCAAAATTAAACTTTATTACAATGAAGATTTCTTGTAACTGGCTGAAAAATTATATTGACTTTGATCTTGAACCGGAAAAACTATCAGAAATACTAACTGATTGTGGACTTGAAGTTGAAGGACTTGAAAAAATCCAATCTATTAAAGGAGGCCTTAAAGGTTTTGTTGTGGGAAAAGTTCTTACTAAAGGAAAACATCCTAATGCAGACAAACTTAGTGTTACAACAGTTGATACAGGGGCAGATGAAGCATTAAAAATTGTTTGTGGTGCACCAAATGTTGCTGCCGGACAAAAAGTTATTGTAGCAACTATAGGATGCACTTTATATTCTGATGATAAAGAATTTAAAATTAAGAAATCAAAACTCAGAGGAGAGATTTCAGAAGGTATGATTTGTGCTGAAGACGAGATTGGCATAGGAACATCTCATGATGGAATTATGGTTCTTGATTCGGAGGCAAAGATTGGGACTCCTGCAAAAGATTATTTCAATATTCAGGAAGATTATGTTTATGAAATTGGCTTAACACCTAATCGTTCGGATGCAACTTCTCATATTGGTACAGCTCGAGACCTTGTTTCAGTTTTAAATCATTATAACAAAACAAGTGTTTATAAACTTAATATTCCATCTGTTGATAATTTTAAACCTGACAACCAAAACAGAAATATTGAAGTTATTGTTGAAGACAAAATAGCTTGTCCAAGATATTCAGGTTTAACTATTTCAAACATCAAAGTTAAAGAATCTCCTGAGTGGCTAAAAAACCATTTGAACTCAATAGGAATCCGACCAATAAATAATATCGTTGATATTACCAACTTTGTGTTATTTGAGACCGGACAACCTCTTCATGCTTTTGACGCTGACAAAATTTCCGGCGATAAAGTAATAGTAAAAAAATATCCAAAAGGAACAAAATTCACCACTCTTGACGGAATTGAAAGGGAATTGTCAGATAAAGATTTGATGATTTGTAACGAAAAAGAAGGTATGTGTATTGCAGGTGTTTTTGGTGGAATAAAATCAGGAGTTGTTGAAGAAACCAAAAATATTTTTCTTGAATCAGCATATTTTAATGCTACTTCAGTTAGAAAAATTTCTAAATATCATGGTTTACAAACAGATGCTTCCTTCAGATTCGAACGTGGTGCCGATCCTCAAATTACAACTTATGCTTTAAAAAGAGCTGCACTTTTGATAAAAGAATTGGCAGGCGGAGAGATATCTTCTGATATTGTGGATATTTATCCTGAAAAAATCGAAAAATGGATCATTAATATTTCTTATAAAAATGTTGACAGACTGATTGGGAAAAAAATTGACAGAACAGAAATAAAAAACATTCTTCAGGATCTTGGCATTAAAATTATTAATGAAACTGAAAATGGTCTTAAATTGCTAATCCCGACTTATAAAGTTGATGTTACAAGAGAAGCAGATATAATTGAAGAAATACTAAGAGTTTACGGATATAATAATATTGAAATTCCAACTCAGGTTAAATCTTCATTATCTTTCAGGTCAAAACCGTATACACAAAAAATCCAGAATATGATTTCGGATCAACTTACCGATAATGGATTTTTTGAGATTATGAATAATTCGTTGACCAACTCCGATTATATTGAAAAAAGTCCTGTGCATGATGCAAAAAACAATATAAAAATGCTTAATCCGATAAGTCGTGATTTGGATGTTTTACGTCAGACTTTACTTTTTGGAGGGCTGGAATCAATTTCATACAATTTTAACAGAAAAGTTTCTAATGTAAAATTTTATGAATTCGGGAAAATATATTTGCTAAATAATTCAAATAATAACGATGACTCATTATCAAAATATTTTGAAGAAAATCATCTTTCAGTTTTCCTTTCAGGAAGGAAAAACTCCAACAGTTGGAAAGATAAAGAATGTAATTTCGATTTCTTCGATCTTAAAATATTTGTAAATAATATATTAAAACGATTAAGCATTGATATTTGCAAATTAAATATCAGCAGTAAAGTTTCCGAAATTTTTTCCGAAGGTTTGACTTACACTCACAACAATAAAAAAATCGTTGAATTTGGCTCTGTATCAGAAAATATCTTAACAGATTTTGATATCAAACAAGAAGTATTTTTTGCTGATATCAACTGGGATTTTGCAATTTTATTAATCAATAAATCGCAAATAAAATATCAGGGAATTTCAAAATTTCCAGCTGTTAAACGCGACCTTGCCCTTTTAATAGATAAAAATGTCACTTTCGAAGAGATTGAAAAACTTGCGTTTTACAGCGAGCGACATTTATTAAAATCAGTTACTTTGTTTGATGTTTTTGAAGGAGAAAAAATCGGTAAAGGCAAAAAATCTTACGCAGTAAGTTTTAATCTTCAAAATCCGGAAAAGACATTAACTGATAAAATAATCGATAAAACCATGAATAAGCTTATTAAGGTTTTTGAAGAAAAATTAAATGCTAAAATCAGGTAATTATTTTGTAATTATTACAAGAGTTTTTTCTATTTTGCGAGCAATTTTTTTATTCTTATTTTTTAAAAATTATTATTAATATGTCAGAAAACAATACAATTAACTATTCAGTAAGTCCTGAAGGCGAAAAATTTGCTATTCCAAAACAAGAAGAATATGCAGCCGAATTAATTCAGGTAGAAGAAAAAGTAAAAAAGGCTCGTAGTGAGGGTAAAGAAATTGTTGTAGTAATGGGAGTTGGTTTTGTAGGTGCTGTAATGGCAGCAATAGTGGCCGACACAAAAGACAAAGACGGAAACTACAGTAAGTTTGTAATTGGAGTTCAACGACCCAGTGAACGAAGCTATTGGAAAATACCAGTTCTTAACCAAGGAAAATCACCGGTAAAAGCAGAAGACCAGGAAGTTGATGAATTAATTTCACGTTGTGTACTTGATAAAAAAACACTTATTGCTTCTTATAATAGCGACTGCATTCAATTTGCTGATGTTATTGTTGTAGATGTTCAATGTGATTTTGTAAAACAAGATCTCGGAAAAATGAAAACCGGTGAAGCAGATATGGCAGCTCTCGAAGCTACTATAAAAACTCTAGGGCAAAAAATGAATGAAGAATGTCTTGTTTTAATTGAAACTACAGTTGCACCCGGAACTACAGAATTTGTTGCATGGCCAATCTTGAAAAAAGAATTTAAAAAACGTGGATTTAAAACCATTCCTCAACTTGCACACAGTTTTGAACGTGTAATGCCAGGAAAACAATATGTTTCAAGCATACGTGATTTTTGGAGAGTATGTTCAGGTTGCGATAAAGTTGCTCGTGATAAAGTTGAGAAATTCCTACACGAAGTATTAAATACAGAAGAATTTCCTTTAACAGTTATGGATAGACCAATAGAGTCTGAAACTACAAAAATTGTTGAAAATTCATACCGTGCCACAATTTTAGCATACATTAACGAATGGAGCTTATTTGCCGAACGAAATGGTGTTGATATTATCAAAGTCATCAATGCAATAAAAATGCGTCCTACACACAGTAATATGATCTTCCCTGGTCCCGGCATTGGTGGATATTGTCTGCCAAAAGACGGAGGACTTGGTTACTGGGCATATAAACATATTCTTGGATTTGGTGATGGCGACGAAATATTTAAAATTACTCCTACTGCCATCGACATTAATGATACAAGATCATTGCATGTTGCTGAACTAACAAGAGACGGACTTAGAAATATGTCACGATATATTGCAGGATCAGATGTATTGATTTGCGGTGCCAGTTATCGTCAGGATGTTGGTGATACCAGATATAGTGGAAGCGAGATTGTGATTAGAAAATTAACTGAGATGGGAGCAGAAATGCATGTTCACGATCCTTACGTTGAACACTGGTACGAGTTTGAGTCTCAGGAAACTTATCCATCTCCCGGACAATCATGGTCAAGATTTTTCAGAAATCAGGATCACTTAAATGAACTTCGGGTTCAGAAAGACCTCAAAAAAGCTCTTAAAGGAATGGAAGCTGTTATCTTAGCAGTTCCTCACGAAGAATATCTCAATCTTTCACCCGATGATATAGTTAAATGGACGGGACAAACAATAACTGTTGTTGACTGTTTCGGTATTTTATCTGATGAACAAATTAAAAGATATTTTGAACTCGGATGTGAAGTAAAAGGTCTCGGACGAGGTCATGTTCAACGTATTAAGAAGGAACTTTTGAAAAACAAATAATCAGTTTATTAATTAATTCTTATTTCCCAGTTTTGAAGATAAATCCTCCAGATTTTAAAAATCTGGAGGATTTTTTATCTCGAAATGCCGACAACAGTAAATAAAAAAACAAGGGAAATAAAAGTATAAGGGTAAGTTATTCCCCTTATTTCCCCTACGACCGAAGGAAGTCCGTATGGATTCCTCTTATTTCCATATTTCCCAACAAAAACCCAAATTTATATATCTAAAAAAGCTTTTCAACAAATTGAACAAAAGTTTTCACATATTTTTGTAATTTTACATAATTAAAATAATATTTAATATTTTCTGTTGATAATAGTAAGTATTTTAAACCAATGGAGATTCAATCAATAAAACAACGTTTTGGAATAATTGGAAATTCCGCTCTATTAAATCAAGCGATTGATATCGCTAGTCAAGTTGCTCCAACTGATATTACTGTTCTTATTACAGGAGAAAGTGGAACAGGTAAAGAAGTTTTTCCAAAAATTATTCATCAATTAAGTGCAAGAAAGCATGGTCCTTACATTGCCGTAAATTGTGGTGCAATACCTGAAGGAACTATCGACTCTGAATTATTTGGTCACGAAAAAGGTGCATTTACCGGTGCTCATGATTCTCGTAAAGGATATTTTGAAGTTGTAAATACAGGTACTATTTTTCTTGATGAAGTTGCAGAATTGCCACTTTCAACTCAAGTAAGATTGCTTAGAGTTCTTGAGAGCGGAGAATTTATGAAAGTTGGTTCATCAAAAGTAATAAAAACAAATGTTAGGGTTGTTGCTGCATCAAATGTCAATATTCCTCAGTCTATAAATACAGGGAAATTCAGGCAGGATTTGTATTATAGATTAAATACCGTACCAATAAATATCCCTCCTTTGAGAGAAAGAAAAGAAGATGTTATTTTACTTTTCAGGAAATTTGCTTCAGATTTTGCCGAAAAATACAGAATGCCAAGTTTGCATCTTGATGATGACGCAAAAAGACTTCTTCAAAACTACCATTGGCACGGAAATATTAGGCAATTGAAAAATATTACCGAACAGATTTCAATTATTGAAAAACCCAGAGAAATAAATGAAAAAATATTGAGGCAATATCTGCCTTCCGGACAATTTAGCGAGTTACCTGTTTTATATAAAAAAGAAGATAAAGACAAAGAAATTTCTGAAAGAGATATTTTGTACAAAATTTTATTTGACATGAAAAAAGATATTACAGATTTGAAAAAAATTGTAGTTGATATCTTACAAAATGATGACGTTTCTCAAAACATTCAAAATGATAAAACCAAAATAATAAAGCAATTTTATAAAGATTTTGATAATGGGAAAAGTGATTTTGATAACATTGAAATTCGGCAACATTTTGATGAAACAGAAAATGAACCTATTCAACATTCAGAAGTAATGAATGAAAATTTATCATTGCAAAAAACAGAAATTGAGCTAATTATCAAAGCACTTGACAAACATAATGGTAAACGAAAAGATGCGGCAAAAGATTTAGGAATTTCTGAAAGAACATTGTACAGAAAAATCAAAGAATATAATATTAATTAATTTTTCATGAACAGAGAAACTTTTAATATCATCTTTTTGTTTTCCGCATTAACAGTTTTATTTAGCGGATGCGGAATTTATTCATTTACAGGAGCATCAATTCCTCCTGAAGCTAAAACTGTTTCTATTAAATATTTTCCTAATAATGCCTCCTTGGTTGAACCAACATTAAGCCAAACATTTACCGATGCATTAAAAGACAAATTTGTTTCACAAACTACATTAATCTTAGTACAAAAAAACGGTGATCTTAGATTAGAGGGTCAAATAACCGGATATGCAACTAAACCAATAGCAATTACAGGAGATCAAACAGCAGCCTTAAACAGACTTACAATAACTGTTAAAGTAAAATTTGATAATATGTTTGATAATACAAAAAACTTTGAATCCACTTTTAGCCGATACGAAGATTATCCAAGTAGTGAAGATTTATCTGCAGTTCAGGAGAGCCTTATTATACAAATAAACGAAATGCTTATTGACGATATTTTTAATAAATCAGTTGTAAACTGGTAAATAAAACAAATATGAACAAGAAGGAATTTATTAATTTATTAAAAACACCAAACGAGCTTACAAACGAAAACTTAGATGCTACAAAAACTCTTGTTCTGGAATTTCCTTTTTGCCAATCTGCCGAAATATTATTTGTTTTAAATTTATTTAAAGATGAAAATATCAGCTTTCATAATCAACTTAAAATAACGGCAGCATATGCCCAAAGTCGCAATATTCTTAGAAAACATCTCGACTCACTAACAACATCAGAAAACAAGCCAATTATTTTACCTGATGAGATTTCTTCATCAACAAAACAAAAAACTGAAATAAAACCTGATTTTGCTGACAAAACAATAAATGAAAGTGATGTTTTAAAAATCGACAGACTTAAAAAGATTATTAACAAAAGACTTGCCGAAATAGATGCTAAACAAAAATTAAAAGAAACTAATAATACTTCTATAATTGATAATCCAAAATCAAAAAAAGAAATTATTGATAATTATATTCAAAACAATCCATCTATAACTCCAAATAAATTAGAGTTCTACAATCCATTAGATGAAGCCAAGATTAGTATTGTTGATGAAATAAATATTGTTAGTGAAACTCTCGCAAAAATTTACACAGATCAGAAACTTTTTTCAAAGGCAACTAAAATTTATGAGAAATTAATTTTGAAATTTCCAGAAAAAAGTAGTTACTTTGCAAACCAAATAAAAATATTAAAGGGATTAGACAACTAAACACTTGTTTTTCATACATTTAACCATTTGTTTTTGTTTATATCCAAAGAATAGAAATATTAATCTGTAAAAACAAAAAAAATGGGCGCATATATTTTAATTTCTGTATTGATTCTTATTACTTGCATTTTATTAATATTGGTAGTCTTAGTTCAAAATTCAAAAGGCGGCGGACTGGCTTCAAATTTTGCCGGCTCAAATCAATATATGGGTGTTAGAAAAACGGCTGATTTCTTAGAAAAGTCAACTTGGACACTGGCAATTATATTACTTGTTCTCAGTTTGTTTTCTATTTTTGTAATTCCACGAAATCAGGAAGTTGAACGCTCTGTTGATACCGAATTGATTCAACCAATGGACGATTCTCAATCACAACCAATTAGTGATTATGAGCTTCCCCCGGCAAAGAAATAAAAGATATAATTAGTACTTAAAGTGAACTAAAGTTAAGAGTGCCTAAAGTTATTATTAACACAAACAGAATAGCTGATTTAAACCAGATTGATTCAAATAAAATATTTTTCTAAGCAATGTCAGAATGTCATAATTTTCTGACATTTTTTTTTGTTTTATAACTTGGCACAAAATGTGCCAACAAAAGTCTTCATACAACGAAATATAAATTTGTTAAACTTAAATAAATTAAAAATGTCAAAATTGAATATTAAACCATTAGCAGATCGAGTTTTAATCGAACCTTCACAAGCTGAAGAAAAAACAGCAGGCGGTATCATTATTCCTGATACAGCAAAAGAAAAACCACAAAGAGGAAAAGTTGTGGCAGTTGGAAACGGGAAAAAAGATGAACCAATGACAGTGAAAATTGGCGATGTTGTTCTTTACGGAAAATATGCCGGAACTGAAATCTCAATAGAAGGAAATGATTACCTTATCATGAATGAATCAGACATTGTAGCAATTATCTAATTAAAAAAAACATTTAAAATAAAACAAAAATGGCAAAAGACATTATATTTGACTTAAAAGCAAGAGACGCACTAAAAAAAGGTGTTGATAAACTTTCGGATGCAGTAAAAGTTACTTTAGGACCAAAAGGTCGTAACGTAATTCTTGAAAAATCATTTGGTGCACCAACAATTACAAAAGATGGCGTAACTGTTGCAAAAGAAATCGACCTAAAAGATCCCATTGAAAATATGGGTGCACAAATGGTAAAAGAAGTCGCTTCAAAAACAAATGACCTTGCAGGTGATGGTACAACTACTGCCACAGTATTAGCTCAGGCAATTATTCAAACAGGATTAAAAAATGTTACAGCAGGTGCAAATCCAATGGACATTAAAAAAGGCATTGATAAAGCTGTAAAAGTTGTTATTGAAAGTTTGAAATCACAAACACAGCAAATTGGTGACAATAGTGAAAAGATTATTCAAGTTGCTTCTGTTTCTGCTAACAACGATATGTTTATCGGAAAACTTATTGCAGAAGCAATGGATAAAGTTAAAAAAGAAGGTGTAATTACAATTGAAGAAGCAAAAGGAATTGATACTTACGTTGAAGTAGTTGAAGGTATGCAATTCGACAGAGGTTACATTTCTCCTTACTTTGTTACAAATACCGAGAAAATGGAAGCTGAATTCGAAAACCCTTACATACTTATTTACGATAAAAAAATCTCAGCAATGAAAGACCTTCTTCCAATTCTCGAAAAAGCTGCACAATCAGGAAGAGGACTTATTATTATTTCAGAAGATATTGAAGGTGAAGCATTAGCAACATTGGTTGTTAACAAAATTAGAGGTTCGCTTAAAGTTGCTTCCGTTAAAGCACCGGGCTTTGGCGACAGAAGAAAAGAAATGCTTGAAGATATTGCAATCTTAACAGGTGGAACAGTTATTTCTGAAGAAAAAGGATATAAATTAGAAGATGCTGATATTTCTCAACTTGGTGAAGCTGAAAAAGTTACAATCGACAAAGACAATACAACTATTGTAAGCGGAAAAGGTAACAAAGAAGATATTGACGGAAGAGTTGGACAAATTAAAGCTCAGATAGAAACTACTACTTCTGATTACGACAAAGAAAAACTACAAGAACGTCTTGCAAAATTAGCAGGTGGTGTAGCTGTAATTTATGTTGGAGCTGCAAGTGAAGTTGAAATGAAAGAGAAGAAAGATCGTTTTGATGATGCATTAAATTCTACAAGAGCTGCTATTGAAGAAGGTATTGTACCTGGTGGTGGAGTTGCTTATTTAAGATCAATTGATGATTTTAAAAACATTGAAACTGAAAATGATGATGAAGAAACAGGTATTGCGATCATAAAAAGAGCACTCGAAGAACCGCTTCGTCAGATTGTTGAAAATGCAGGTATCGAAGGTTCTGTAGTAATTCAGAAAGTAAAAGAAGGTAAAGATGATTATGGTTTTAATGCAAGAAAAGGTGTCTATGAGAACTTATACGAAGCCGGAGTAATCGATCCTACAAAAGTAACCCGTGTTGCTCTTGAAAACGCTGCTTCTATTGCAGGTATGTTATTAACTACCGAATGTGTTGTTGCAGAAAATAAAGATGACGCAGATAATAACCCAATGGCAGGTGGAATGCCTCCTGGAGGTATGGGTGGCGGAATGCCGGGAATGATGTAAAAAATATTTCAAATATTTATTTTAAACCCCTCTTTTTTATTAGAGGGGTTTTTTTATCTTCAATAAAAAGAACTTATTTACTGATTATTAGTTTGCGTCTGTCAATAGCAGCACCATTAACTTGTAAACTGTAAAAATAAATTCCTGATGGAATATTTCGTGTATCCCATATACTTTGTCCAATCACAGTCTTAAGTTCAAATGTTTTAACTATTTTTCCAAAAGTATTATATATTATAATTGTTGCCTTTTCGGATGGATATGGTAAAGTATAATCTATGGCTACCCATTGACTTGCCGGATTTGGATGGGCTGAAATATAGTGATTTTCTTCTTGCATGGCTTTATTATGAAATCCATGATTTTGTATTTGTCCGCTTTTCATATTTGGTTCCTGCAAATCAGGAAGATTAAAATAGCTATATCCATAAGCAAAATTTAAAATACTTTGAGCCTGAACACCAGCGAGATACTTACTTGTATCTGCTATGTAAACCAAATCAAGTATTTCTAAACTATCAAGTTGAAAAATATTCCTTCCTTGTTGTTGGGCATTTATTATTGTGGTTTTCAGATCATGGAAATAATTATATTCTTCAAGTTGTTTATCCGATAATTCAAAGTTATTTGGAATATTATTAAGATGAGTTAACGCATTAGTAAGATCATTTTCCGCCAAATAGCTGTCAACAATTTCATATTCACCCTTCAGGTTTTCTTTATTGCTTAACCAGAGGCGTAAAGAATCACGATTAATTCCGATCGAATCAAGTACAATATCACGAATAAGGTTGTTACATGCTGTGCCCCATAAATATGCATAACCTGCCATTTCATTTTGAAGTACACTTTTATAAGTATCCTCATCGGCTCCGTTCCTTAGATTGTCAATCATATATTGTGGCATGGGGTCGTCTTTTGTAGCAAGATATTCTAAAAATCTTTTGTTTCGCATTTCTTCTGGATTTGCCATACATATTTCAAACATAATTGTATGAGGCAATACATCTGTTTTATCGGCGGCAGCCATCAGGACTTCTTTCGAAAGATGAGGCGAATCAGCAAGAAGTTGAGCACGTAATTCCCATGTTTCATCAGGCCAACTGATTTCTATGTCGAATTTGGTGTCAGGAGTGCTGCCTCCATCCTTAAGCGATTCGTACAAAGCTTTTGTATTATCGTATTCAATTTTGTTATCGTAATACTGCTGACGATAATTATCTTTCTCTGTTTCGCTTAGGCGAATGTTAGAATTAATAATATAAGGATCCTCACATAAATTTTCCGGTGCTCCTTTTTTCCATACACCAATTGTATTTAGGGGATCTTCATCAGGGTTACCCTCGTAATAAAAATAATTTACAGGCCATGTCACGAGATTCGCAAAATCACTTCCATCAGGAGTTGTATTATGACAAAAAGTGTTTCCGGCAGCTTCATCTTCTGTTCCTTGGTAAGTAGCTATACCTTCACCATTGTAAATATAAAAATCATATTTTAGATTTGCAGAGTTATGGTTACATTTGTATGTTAAACCTAAATAAGGATTATAGTTGTTATGATTATCACCTGATGCAATGTTGCCATATCCTAAGCCAATAAAATCGTTATTATAAACAGTATTAACATCTTCAATAATAGAGTTGCACCAAATACCGGTAGTGAAATCAATATCAGGTGGAAGACTTGCATGTGGGGTAAAATCATTTTGATTAAAAGTAAAACCGGTACTACTATGATTATAAATTCCTAACGGGATATAGTAAGGAGCGGCAAGTTGTTTTGTTCCGGCTTCAAAATCACTTCGTATGCAACTTGCATAATTATTTGCTGCATTATAAATACCATGCAGATTATTTACAAATTTTGTATGGTCGATTACAAAAGAATTATTAGTTCTTTCTTGAGAAGAGTAAATGGCAATATTCAGACCTGTAAAAGTAGAAAAGTCGATAGAAGGATCAGGACACGACCAGCAATCATAGTTTGAATCACCACAATCTGGCAACACATAAAAATTTGCATCAATAGTCCAGATGCCTACTGCCTGATAATATGGAGGGTCCTGAAATGCTACTCTTTTATCTTCAAAATCACAACCATAGAATTTAATTCCATCTACCTTCCACATACTTACAAAAGCATGAAAATCCCCTGTATATATATAATCTTCATCAGTTTCAAAAACGCAATCAACAAATTTGCTTTTGTTAGGACGAGGATCACCTGATGCAGGATCAAAATTCTGGTAGCTCATAAACTCAACAGCACGACGGTTATTACGGAATGTGACATCATTTGCAATTAAAATACCACCCATCGATTGCCAATCATCAGGTTTCCATAGTGTAACTGCATTATAAGCATTTTCAATTACAGCATTATTTTTAAGTTCAACATAACCTTGCTGATAGTTGGCATTAGCATCAGGGTATTGGTGGGCATTACTGTTGCCCCAAATTTCGATGCCTTGCCATACTTCGCTGCATGCATTTGTAAGTGTTCCTCCATCAATAATTAATTTGGCACCGGGTTTTACAATTATTTTTGCAAAAGAGGTTAATGATACTTCATCTGTAATGGTTAATTTCGCTCCTGCATTAATAGTTATTGTATTTCGTACCAGAATCGGTGTATCCCAAACAGTATTATCATTAATAAAAACCTCTTCCCCTGGCAATGCGCAAAGTAAGTCCGCTTCCCACAAACCTCTACCATAGGTTGCTGCGCGAAGCGTGGAATTATTTTCGTTAATTTCAAGCCAATTGACAATAACACTGGGTAAATCTTTTGTAAATGGCATCCATTGGTTCATTGAATTATCACGATAATACACGCCTATATCTGTACCAACAAATAGCATATCATCGCTGCCCTCATAATAAACAATAGTATTTAAAGGTACATTTGGAAGTCCATCATTGTAATTATTCCAGTTTGCTCCATCATAATGCTTTACTTTTGTGCCTTCAATATAACCACTATAACAAATCCATATTTCATCAGGGTTTTGATCACTAACAGCAATATCCGTAATAAAATAAGTATAAACTCCATTATAAGGATCTGGTGTAATATCAATCCAATCATTTGAATTTAATCCACCCCCAATTGTAGTTTTTAATAATTTAACTTCGTTAAAATCAATAACCCATGATGATGCCTCAATAAAACTAGTGTAAATAACATTTCCATTAGTAGGAGCTATTTCCAAAGCTTTGCAAACACTATATTGTGACATAAATGGAAACTTGTTGTGAAAATCAGATATTCTCACCCAATCACTAGACGAACCGGTTCTTGAATTAGGTATCTTCCAGATACTTTGCCTTGCCTGATATAATTCGTAAGTTTTTTCTGGGTGAGCTACAAGGGCAGCACCATGAATTGCATTATCCAACTCGGTATGAATATATGTCCAGTTTCCAGGATTATTGGAATCATTTGTTGATCGTTTAATCTTACCATTTTCAGGATAATAAACTGTAGCATACATTATATTGATGTTTTCTTCATCCATGTAACATTCAAAACCGTCAGATGAAATCCTATGTGACCATTGATTGTTTTTAAAGTAATTAATTCCACAATCTTGGGAGCCTGCCAATATCTGATAAGGATCGATAATAGAACTTGCCATATTATACATTGTGCTAATACCAAGTCCATTGTTAAGTTCAGTTGATGAATGATTTTGTATATCAATTTTCCATACTCCACCATCTGTGCCAACAAATAAAATATTGTTGTCGTTTGGATCGAAAAGAAATTCATGGTAGTCTGCATGTATACTTCCAGAATAAATTCTACTCCATGTTATTCCTGCGTTAGTAGATTCCCATAATCTAACCCCACCTGCATATAAATGTTCAGAATCAAGAGGGGAAACAATCATTTCTGTTCTGCTTACTGTATGAGGGGGCTCATTACCTTGTATGGCAATTCTATCCGACCAGACATCATTTAAAATATCATATCTCCAAAGTTCTCTCTTCCAAAAAGTGTTCCAATTGTAAGGTGGTGGACTGTTTCTGGAAATACCATTAACGTATATGTAATTTCCGCTTGGGTCTATGGCCATATTCATCATTTGTATGTACAATCCATTGAGAGCATTAGGCCAAGGAGTACCACTAAAGTCTAAGCCGTTATCTGCTGTGGCAATACTATTCCATGTTACACCATTATCTATTGAAGAAATAATATCAATACCAACAGCATATATTGTACTTAGATTGTCTGGGTTAAATCCAATGTCCCTAATGTATTCATCTCCTGAATCAGGATAAACTTTTGTCCATTGAGGATTATTGTCATTAATGTTTGTGCACTTGTAAATACCAAGTGAAGTGGCTATAAACGCAGTGGAAGTATTGGTTGGATGAAGTATTATTTTACCTATTGTAAAATGAGGTGTATTCTCATCAATCAGACCAGTGTTAATTGTTTCCCATGTAATACCCCAGTCATTTGAACGATAAATGCCATGTGAATATGTAGTTTCACTATCAACATCCCCTGTTGCTGCGTATATAGTATTGCTGTTTGTAGGGGCAACTGCAATTGAACTTACACCAAGGCTTGTAAAATAGTTGTCAGAAATATTTGACCAGTTTAAACCTCCGTCAAAAGTCTTCCATAAACCACCACTTGGAGAACCGGCATAGATTATATTTGAATTTGCAGGATCAATTTCAATGGCATCAATCCTTCCAATACCAAATAACCCATTAGTATTAGGCCCCAATTCTAACCAATTTGAATGATCATTATATGTGTTTGATGTTTGCATTTGTGCATATACATCTATTCTTTTATGGGTTATGCTGTCAAAGCTGTTGTACTTGGTTAGTCTGGGTCCCCAAAACTGTTCCCAGCGTTTAAACTGTTTTATTGTTTTAAGGTAGTTTGTATCCTGAATTGTATCAGAATAATTCTCATAAAATTCTTCGCGTATTGAGTTAAAATTATCAGTACCATAATTTGATATCTGGCCAAATGCATATATGCATATGGGGAAAATCAGTAGTGTTAAATATAATTTTTTCATTTTTGCTATTTTTAGTTTGTAACAATTAATTTACATATATAGTAATTATTTTTTGTAAATATTTTTACTATGTAAACCCCATTATTTGCAGGGCTTTTAATAGTAAAAAAGTTGTTGTGAAATTCGTGTGAAGAAATTTCTTTACCGTATAAATCAAAGACCATCAAATAGTTGTTAAAGTTATTTGATTGATCAATTTCAAAATAAACGCTTGTTGAACTGCTTACGGGGTTTGGATAACAAACAACTTTATCTTTTGGATGCAGGGTTTTATCAATCCCAACACTTGCACAGCTATCAGTAATAACATAACAAGTATCTCTCCAGCTTCGCCAAACTACATCGTTATTTATCGAAAAACAAAGCAATTCATTCCATCCTTCCCAATAGGGTTCAATCAATCCCAATAAACCTGAAGTGCAACCTATACCCTCAACAATTTGTGGCCATCCTTCAAATGGCTCATAATAATCAAGGTACCAAACACGCCTGTTCACACCATCAAATGTTGTTATGGTATCTATTGCCGTAATAAAAACTCCATAATTAAAATTAAACCAAAGCATCTCCATTGGCAGTGTATCCCCAACTTGTAATGTATAATCATAAAGCAACTTTTCTCCAGCATAATCATTCCATCTATAATAAACTTTGTGATTAATTGTATCCTCCCTCAGTGCTCCATCATATTCAGGTCCACTTATGATAATATCAGAGCAAAATACATCACGTCTCAGATTATAAATTTTGTGATATACTGTGTCGTTGAAAACTGTATCTCCTTCGATATAGGTATCACCAATGCCATTATAGAAAAAGGGGCTTGGTTGCCACGAGTAGGTTTCTTTCCAAACTCCTCCGGAGTCAGGAAATGGTATGTAATTTTGTGCAAGTGTTATTGAGTAAACAAAATTACACAAAATAAAAAAAAGTAAAGTTTTTCGTTTCATATGAATAAAATTTAGTGCTTAATAATAATTTTTCTGGTAAAATATTTATTGCTTTTTGTGGATAAACGAAGAAAATAAATACCGTTCGGAAGAACAGAAGTATTTATTTTTATTAATTTCTTGCAAAAAGGTATTTTTTCTTGATAAACAATTATTCCATGAGGGTTTAATAATTGTAACTCAGCATCCTCGTTCAAATTATCTGGCAGTGTTATGAATAAGTAATTTTTACAAGGGTTGGATTTAATAGTAATGTTTATGTTTTGCTGATTTTCATTTGTATTAACAATAAACCCGCAAAGTGGATAAGGTGATGTATCTCCATAAATATGCTCTCCTTCAACTTCTAAACAATATAGCATTGATTGATGAAATGCATCATAATATAACAAGTTTGGAAATGGTGTTCGTTGAGTCCCAACACCTTCAATTACATAAGGATCTAAATCAATACCGGGATATATGGATCCATAAAAATAATTCCTTCTGTATTCTCCATTATTTAATAATGTTGAATCAAATCCTGGATCAATTACTTCAAAAATACTATCCCCTATATTAGCATAATCAAAAGCAGGTAGGTAAACTGTATCTCCAATTTCAACATCAAAGTCATAACCAAGCTTTTCAGTAGATTCTCCCTGGTAGTGGCGAATAAAATAAACTTTTTTATTGTCTATATCTTGCCGCATTAAGTTGTGTAATGTCCATAAAGTGTCACTACTGTTTGGTAAATCATTTAATTGATAAATCTTTTTATAAGTTTTATCGTTTACAACTGTATCTCCTTTTATAGTGTATAGCAAAATTTCATAATCCCAATAGTTATAATTAAACTCATAAACTGTCCAAAAGGCATTTTCTTCGGGAAATGGGTGGTATTGCTGTGCTTGCATTTCAAATTGCAATAGCAGCACAATAAGCCCAATTAATACTATAAATTTATTAATGATTTTCATTTTTGCTATTTTTAGTTTGTAACAATTAATTTACATATATAGTAATTATTTTTTGTAAATATTTTTACTATGTAAACCCCATTATTTGCAGGGCTTTTAATAGTAAAAAAGTTGTTGTGAAATTCGTGTGAAGAAATTTCTTTGCCGTATAAATCAAAGACCATCAAATAGTTGTTAAAGTTATTTGATTGATCAATTTCAAAATAAACGCTTGTTGAACTGCTTACTGGGTTTGGATAACAAACAACTTTATCTTTTGGATGCAGGGTTTTATCAATCCCAACACTTGCACAGCTATCAGTAATCACATAACAAGTATCTCTCCAGCTTCGCCAAACCTCGTCTCCATTAACGGAAAAGCAAAGTAACTCATTCCATCCTTCCCAATAGGGTTCAATATTTCCCAACAATCCTGAAGTAGAACCAATGCCCTCAACAATCTGGGGCCATCCTTCAAATGGCATATCATGATCAAGATACCAAATCCGTCTGTTGGTGCCGTTAAATGTTGTAATTGTATCTATTGATTTGACATAAACTCCAAAATAATGACTAAACCAACCCATCTCGTAGGGTAGAGTATCACCTACTTGTAATGTATAATCATAAAGCAACTTTTCTCCAGCATAATCATTCCATCTATAATACACTTTGTGATTAATTATATCCTCCCTCAGTGCTCCATCATATTCAGGTCCACTTATGATAATATCAGAGCAAAATACATCACGCCTCAGATTATAAATTTTGTGATATACAGTGTCGTTGAAAACTGTATCTCCTTCGATATAGGTATCACCAATGCCATTATAGAAAAAGGGGCTTGGTTGCCACGAGTAGGTTTCTTTCCAAACTCCTCCGGAGTCAGGAAATGGTATGTAATTTTGTGCAAGTGTTATTGAGTAAACAAAATTGCACAAAATAAAAAAAAGTAAAGTTTTTCGTTTCATAATATTAGGTTTTAATTGATTATAAATTTTATTGAGAAGTATTTTTTAATGTTGTGAGAGTATAAGCGTAATAAATATATCCCATTAGAAAAACGGCTGTTTTGTATTAAGATATCATCAGGTTGAACACCTAATGCGCTTTGCAAAACATTTCCGTTTACATCAATAATCTGATAATCAAACATAGTATTGTTTGATGTATTACAGACTAAGTGCGATGTGCCGGTAACAGGATTGGGTGCTACGGCAAAGGATTTCTCATCCTGGTATTTTTTAATACCAACGTTTGTACCTATACAGCCTTCGAAATACGGATTTTCATCCCATTCATATATTTGTTCGTCTTTGTAAAAATAACAGGTAAGTTGATAAGCTGTTTCAAAAGTATATCCACATCCCCAATAAGTTTCCAGAAGTGGGAGATTTAAACTCCCAACACCATAAATCCAGGTTTGATAACAATTATTAACTTCAGGAATAAGCATTGTTTGATATTTGCGTTCAATTCCATCATCCAATATTACAGTACCTGTATCAAGACATATGTAGGTAATATTATGATGAATTATTATTGAATCGTTAGGTGCCAGATTAAAATCATAAGCCAAATACTCACAAGTATCCAATTCAGGGTAGTAATAAACCCTATTGCTATCAGATTCAACTCGGTAGGCTCCTGTATACCCTAACCTTTCGCCAAAAGCACCATACCAATAGAATTTATTATATTCAACATTGTTGATAACAGTATCCCCTTTAGCCTCGAACTTATATGTATCATACCATACAGGGGGAGGGGGAAAGGCCTCAGGCCATGATTTTACAGAGTACCATACGGCACTATCTTGCGGAAAAGGTAAATACTCTTGTGCTTGCATATCAAATTGTAATAGCAGCACAATAACCCCAATTAATACTATAAATTTATTAATGTTTTTCATCTTTTTTAGTTTTTGTTGTACATTATTAAATTTTAGTTTTTGCTCACATTACTCAAATACAAACAAAATTAAATTGGTTTCAAATTGCCTCCTTTCTTTCTTTTTACTTTATAAAAATATGTGTATTATTACTACCAATGTTAGTTTTATACCTATCTTATTTTTCCTTTACTTACTCCGGAAAAATACTTTCGATACTCCTTATGTATAAACAAGAATTAATTGCTATAGTAAAATTGTTGTTGTTGTAGTAGTAGTAGTAGTAAATTTTAAGTTGTTTTTCTATTAAATATTATTAATAGAACAGTTTGCAATATAATGCCTGAAACATAACAAATCATTAATTTTGTCAAATATAAAACAATAATATAAAAAATGCAAATTTTTTTCAGGAAAATATTTTACAAACCCACATTACTTGCAGAGGGGTTTTTTATTTATCTTTGTTTACTAAAACAAGAATATTTGAACATCAAATTCATAAATCATGAAAAAATATATTATTTCGTTTTTACTGATTTTATTTATTTTCCCATTTACAAATAAATTAAAAGCACAAATTGATAATCCATCAATTGTTCCGGTTGACAAAGTTACCGGATTAATAACTTATCGTGAAGTTGTTGAAGTTGAAGGAACAAATAAAGAACTATTTAACAGATGTATTTCAAGTTGGTTAAACAATTTCTATACAAATCCACCTGCAGTTACAAGTTTAAGAGATGCAGCAACAGGGAAAATTACCGGAAATCACAGATTCAGGATAACTCAAACCGATAAAAAGGGAAATACCATAAATGCAGGAATGATCTTGTATTCTTTTACTATAGAACTAAAAGACGGAAGATACAGATATACTTTAACCGATCTTTTATTAAAAAGACCCTCCCGTTATCCAATAGAAAACTGGTTTGATAAATCAGATCCCGCATACAACCCACAATGGAATATTTATCTAAAACAAATTGATGAATTTGTAAAATCATGGATTGAAAATTTAAAAGAAAAAATGAAACCCGAACCGAAAGCTATTGAAGAAGAATGGTAGCAAAAAGGAGTTTGGAGTTGGGAGTTGGAGTTTGGAGTTTGGAGTTGGAAATTTGGAATCAGAAAAAAATTATGATAATGAAATTAATAATGTTGAAAATTATCAAATCAATCTGCGAAGTGTATTTTTTCCATATTTGTAGAGGAGATGACCAAAGGACAAAGGGATAAAAACAAATAAAAAAATAAAAACTTGTTTTTTTTCAAATCTACACGTATCTTTGCAAATATAAAACACGTGTGCTATGATAACTAAACTAACTTTAACGCTTGAAGATGAAACCATAAAAAGGGCGAAAGAATTTGCCAAGAAAAATGGCAAAAGCCTATCAGCCTTGGTTGAGGCCTATTTTAAGTTACTCACAAAAACAAAAAAGACAATAGAAAAAGATAAGTTGACTGAAAAAGTAAGTGCTATATACGGCTCAGTTATTTTGCCTAAGGATTTTGATTATAAGTCTGAACTGGAAAAAGCCATTAATGAAAAACACAATGTATAAAATTCTTGTTGATACTGATGTGGTTATGGACTTCATTACAAAAAGAGAGCCTTTTGATAGAGAAGCTGCCCAACTATTTAATCTTGCCGATAGAAAACGTGTTAAACTTTATGTTTCCTCACTCTGCTTAAATAATGTTTACTATCTGTTGCGAAAAATAATCGGACATAAAAAAACAATAACAATACTTCAAAAACTAATTGAAATTTCAGGAGTACTTTCTGTTGACAAACGAGTGGTGATAAGTGCCCTTAACTCAAAATTCAACGATTTTGAGGATGCCATTCAACACTTTTCGGCTGTTGAAAACGGTGATGTTGACATGATAATAACAAGAAACCTAAAAGATTATAAGCAAAGTAAGATTGTAGTTATGACAGCCGGAAGTTTTTTAGCAACGATGATTAAGTAAATTACAGAAATGTTTGCGAAGCGTATTTCTCCCCTATTTGCAAGAGAGATATCCAAAGGAAAGAGGGGTGAAAAAAAGCCGGAAGATCAAAATCAGACAGATAACTTTAATATTATTATAAAATTTATTAAATGACAGAAGAAACGAAAAAAGATATACGAAAATATTCACTTAATAACCTAAGTGAGTTTTTTGTAAGCAAAGGTGAAAAAGCTTTCCGTGCAAAACAGGTTTATGAATGGCTATGGAAAAAATCCGCCACTTCTTTTGATGAGATGACAAACCTTTCTAAAGAAACAAGAAGTTTGCTTATTGATAATTTTATCATCAACTCAGTAAAAATAAAACAGCAACAAAAAAGTTACGACGGTACAATAAAAATTCTTTTCGAACTTCACGATGGGAAAATCGTTGAAGGAGTTTTAATTCCTTCAGAAAAAAGAGTTACAGCTTGTATCTCCTCTCAGGTTGGTTGTGCCCTTGCTTGTAGTTTTTGTGCTACTGGGACTTTAGGTTTTACTAGAAACCTTGATTTTGACGAAATTTATGATCAGGTTGCAATAATTTCGAAATTAGCTGTCGAAAAGCTTGATCTTAAACTATCTAATATTGTTTATATGGGAATGGGCGAACCTCTTCTAAATTACGATAATGTCATGAAATCTATCGATATTATCACCTCGGATAATGGGCTGGCAATGTCGCCTCAACGAATTACCGTTTCTACGGCAGGAATAAGCAAAATGATAAAACAACTTGGCGATGATAATATTAGATTTAATCTTGCAATTTCGCTTCATACTGCAAATAATAATAAGAGAAACGAAATAATGCCAATCAATAAGAAAGACTCATTAACTGATCTTATTGAAGCAATAAAATATTTTCATGAGAAAACAAATCAAAGAATTACTTTCGAATATATTCTTTTTAAAAATTATAATGATTCGATTGATGATGCAAATGAATTGGCTTTTTTCTGTAAAAATTTCCCTGTTAAAATAAATATTATAGAATATAATAATGTTGTTGACACCCCTTTTAGAAGAGCTGACAAATCACACACCGAGGAGTTTATTAAACTCCTAGAAAGCAGAAATATAATTGTGAATCTCCGAAAAAGTCGTGGAAAAGATATTGATGCTGCCTGCGGACAACTTGCAAATAAAATAAAGTAAGGTTCTAAAAATGCAAATTTCTTCGTTGCTTCAAAATTTTAAAATCCTCATTTACAAAGGTAAACTCCGGTTTTAAAATTTCTTGCGCCTCGAACTTCACTATTTTTATAACCTCCCTAAAGAATTTGTAACTAATCAACCCACCAGCAAAATTTTTGTACATTCAAAAAAAAAATGTAATATTGGCGAACTAAGGAAGTTTAGTTATATGAGAATAAATGGAATTTTTTATATTTTATATTTATAATTCTATATTTTACATTATTAAAAAAAAATTAGAATGATCAATTTAAATTTTAGTCACTTTATTAGTTACAACATTAATAACAAACATCTGTTTTTTCTGTTTTCTATACTTCTTTGTCTGTTTTTATTTTCTCAAACAATTAATGCTCAGGAAACTAAGATTGTTAAATTAATAAAGGCTGACAAGTTGATTGGGATTAAAAAATCCGGTGAAGAAGTTAATATTTTAAATGGAAATATTGAACTTGAACACGACAGCACATTATTTTTCTGCGACAGCGCAAATCTTTACAAATCTGCAAATACTCTTGATGCTTTTGGAAATGTTCATATTATTGTTAACGATTCTGTGGATATTTTTGGAGATGTGCTTTATTATGATGGAAATACAAAAATCGCAGAAATTCATAATCATGTTAAATTAATTGATGAAAAAGCAACGCTTACTACCAATCACTTAAAATATTTCCGTAAAACGAAAACTGCATATTATTACACCGGTGGGAAAATTATTGATAAAGAAAATCAATTAACAAGCCTGAAAGGATATTATTTTACAGACAAAAAAGAGTTTTTTTTTAAAGATAGTGTTGTTGTTATTAACCCTGATTATGTAATGTATTCAGATAGTTTGATGTATAACACAAAAACTGAAATTATCTATTTTCAGGGACCATCAGAAATTAATGGAAAAGATGATTTTATGTATTGTGAAGATGGATGGCACGATACGCAAAATGATATTTCTCTATTAAAAATAAAGGCATTTATTACTCACAAGCATAATTCCCTTTACGGAGATACTATTTTTTATGATAAAGAAAAAGGATATGGTAAAGCGATAAATAATATTTCTATTTCCGATACTATTAAAGATATGATGGTAAAAGGAAATTTTGCTGAATATTTTAAAGAGGCAGGATTTTCGTATATTACTGATAGTGCCACAGCAATTATTATTGATAATTCTGACTCATTATTTATACATTCCGACACTATTAAAGTAGTATTTGATTCAACGAAAAAAGTAAAAACTTTATTCGCATATTACAAAACAAAATACTACAGAGAGGGCATGCAAGGAATGTGCGACTCTTTGGTTTATGAAATTCAGGACTCCACTATTTCGATGTATAAAACACCTGTTTTGTGGACTGAAGAAAACCAACTTTCGGCAGATTCAATAAAAATTGTTACCGAAAACAACCAGCTTGATTCTATCGTCTTTTATAATTCTGCCTTTATTATTTCGCAGGATGACACCAATAAATTCAATCAGGTGAAAGGCAAATTAATTGTAGCCTATTTTAAAGATAATGAAATTAAAAAACTTACGGTAAACGGAAATTCTGAAAGCTTATATTTTGTACGTGATGAGAATAAAAATCTTACAGGAATTAAAAAAGCTGTTTCGTCAAATATTCTTATTTATCTGGAAAACCGTAAAATGAAAACTATCACTTACATTGGAAATCCAAAAACACCCATGTATCCTCCAAAAGACCTCTCTCCAAAAGATTTAATACTTAGAAATTTTATCTGGCTTGATGAAAAAAGACCGAAATCAGTTAGTGATATTTATATTTGGTAATGCTTAGCTTTGGGTTGTTAAGATTACCTAATGAATTAGACGTTTGAAATATTCAACATTCAATAAACAATATTCAACAACTAAAGTGAGTCCGTTTGGTTTTCATTATTTCTTCTTTTTACTTTTTTGTTGATTATTGATTGTTTTTCAAAAAATAACATCAATAATAATTTAACTTAAAGCACTATTTTTTGAAAACTCCAAATTCCAAACTCCTTTTAAAAAACCGAAAACTTAACATATTTTTTAGGGTTCTCGCGAATATCTTCCAGCAATAAATTTAAGTCAGAAGCCGATTTTGTAATATGAATATAAAGGCTATCGCTATTTATCAATAATCCGGCTGATCCTTCACCTCTATCAATTTTATCCAGAATGCTGAATAATTTTTCTATTGATTTATTAGCATTTATAACAGTTGCAGGAATATCAGCCTGTTTTAATGAATCGCTTATTGCAGAAAAATTTGTAAGGATATTAGTAATATTATCCTTGTTTTTGTCAAGATTTTCAGTAATTTTTTCAAGATTTGAAATTGCTTCAGCCAGTCTTACTTTTTCAACAACAACAAATGTATCAATTCTAGAAGTTGTGTGTTCAAGATTACCAAGGGTATTTTTAATATTTTCAAAACTATGTTTTATATTTTCTCTTGCGTTTTCATTAAAGATTGTTTGAAAAACAACCATAATTGAATCTATCGACTCAATCAAACTTTCAGCTTTCAACTTAATTGGTTGAACCTGTTGATTTACGGCATCTTTTAAACTTCCTTCTATAGTGGTAAAAAGAGTATCTCCATCATTGACAAAAACATTAGAATTTCCCGGAATTATTTGCACTGCTTTTGAGCCCATCAGATTTGAGCTGTAGATTTTTGCTATAGAATTTATCGGAATAGGAAAATCAGTATTTATTGCAAAAACAACAATTAGTTTTCCCGACATATTTTCATCAAAATATATGTCTTTTACTTGACCTACCTGTAAACCATAAATAGAAACAGGATTTGATTTAGTTAATCCGCTAACATCATTATAAATCCCATAAATTGCTTTTTCATCGTTAAATATATTTCGTCCTTTTAAGAAATTATATCCCCAAATAAACAGAGCGATTGCTACGACAAAAAATAAACCGATTAATAATTCTTTACGTCTTTTCACAATATAATATTTTTAGCAAAAATAAATACTTTTTGTTCAATACAAATCAAAAGTTCATAAAAATCACTTGATAACTATTGTATTTATAACTTTTACTTCCTGACCAATCTTTTGGCTTTCTTTAATGAAATTCTTTCATTATTTTGAAAAGCAATAACAAAAGCGTTTTTAAATCCCTTTTTACGTATTATCTTTTTTAATTTGTTTGCCTCATCAATTGAATTTTTATTACCAACAGTATATTTATAAACTCCTTTATGAAAATAGCTCCCAACATTTTTCATCCCTTTAAATTCAGGAGAACCGGTTTTCAATTCTTTTGCACAAGTAGTAAACTGAACTTTATAAACAATACTATTTTTAATAACGTTATTCTTATTATTGGTAGTATTCTTTTTTTGAATATTTTCCTTATTAGCAATATTTTCATGGTATTCGTAATTTACAGACCCATTTTCGTTATGTGCAAATTGCTCCATTTCCTGTTTATACTCTTTAAATGCCCTGTATATTGCAGAGGCAATGTAAGTTTGCCCCTTTTCTGAAATAAGATACTTTTCATCTTTAGGATTTGAAAGATATCCAGTTTCAATTAAAATTCCCGGCATAGCTGTTTTATACAGTACCCAAAACCCTGCTTGTAAAACACTTCTGTCTTTTAATCCAACTCTTTCTTTAAACTGTTTTTGAACTTTTGAAGCAATATTTATACTTCCCTCCTGATACTCGTCCTGATAAAGTGAAAACATAATATAAGCTTCGTCAGAGTTTGGATCAAAACCTTCATAACTATCAAATGCATCCTCTTCGTTTAAAATTGCTGCGTTTTCTTTTTTCGCAACTTCAAGATTTGCTTTACTTTTATGAAGCCCCATAATGTAGGTTTCGGTACCATAAATTTTTGATGATTTATTTGCATTACAATGAATGGAAATAAAAAGATCAGCATTTTTTTCGTTCGCTATCTGAGCTCTTCTACTCAATTTTACCGATTTATCAGTTTTACGAGTATAAATTACCTCTACATCAGTTAAGTTTTTTTCGATATAATGCCCTGTTTTTAATGCAATTTTTAAAGCGATATCCTTTTCATAGCAATTTTTTCCAACTGCACCCGGATCACGTCCTCCATGACCTGCATCAATAACAACTTTATCAATTTTAATATTCTGTGAAAAAATTGCTGATTTACAAAACAGCATAAAAAACATTATACCAAAATAAATAATAAATCGTTTCATCAATAATACTTTATTTTTATAGTTTTGAACTATGAATTTAAAACTTGAATGTCATTTTTGATATTCAAAATAATTTACATACAAAAATAACATTAATAAGAGCTTAAACACAAATTGTCAATCAAATTATTAACAAACCATTCTTTAAAAATAACACTTTTAATTTTGTTATTTTTTGCTTTGGGAACTAAAGTTTTTTCGCAAGACACTATAAAAAACAACGTTCCCGACAGCTTGTTATTTCATGCTGACACATTATCTGTTGATACGTCTGCAAAAAAAGCAAAAGTGATTGGATTAAAAGCAAAAATTGAATGTGCTTCTTTAGATTCTATACGTTTCGATCTTACCGAGCATAAAGTTTATTTATTTAATGATGCTGACATCAATTACGAAAAGATAAATCTTAAGGCTAATTATATAGATATTAGCTTTGATAAAAGTTTGGTTTATGCTATTGGTGTTTCCGATTCGAATGAAACAATAACAGGTTCTCCGGTTTTCACCGAAGGAGATCAAAGTTATCAGTCAAAAGAAATGACATATAATTATGAAACCGAAAAGGGATTAATAAAACATGTTTTTACACAAGACGGAGATGGTTATATTCATGGTAAGGTAATAAAAAAAATAGGCAGCGAAGAAATAAATGTTAAGTTAGGGTCATATACTACATGCGACCGTCCCGAACATCCGCATTTTGAATTCAGATTTAACAAATCCAAATTCATCCCAGGAAAAACAATAATTACAGGACCTGCATATCTTGTGATTGAAGATGTTCCAACGCCTCTCTTTATCCCTTTTGGATTATTTCCAAACAAAAAAGGACAACGTTCCGGTATTGTAATACCAACTTATGGCGAATCATCAAGTCGTGGTTTTTATTTTGAAAACGGTGGTTATTATTGGGCCATAAACGATTACTTTGATTTAAAACTTACCGGTGATATTTATACTCATGGAAGCTGGGCTATTAAACCTAATTTGCGCTACCGGAAAAGATACAAATACAATGGTTCTTTTAATCTGGGATATGCAACAAATATTGTGGGACAAGAAAGCTCTGCAGATTATCAGAAAAGTAAGGATTTTTCGGTCCGTTGGATACATAGCCAGGATCCAAAAGCAAGACCAAACAGTAAGTTCTCTGCAAATGTAAATATTGTAAGTAATAAATTTAACCAGTTTAACCCAACTACAACACAGCAGTTTTTATCAAATACATTTCAGTCGAGTGTGGCATATCAAACAAACTGGGATGGGAAGGTTTTTCTAACTGCAAATGCAAGTCACAGCCAAAACACAAAAACCAAAATGGTTAATCTTACTTTGCCGGAAGTTAGTATTTCAGTAAATCGTTTCTATCCATTTCGTAGTAAATCAAAAGTCGGACAACTAAAATGGTACGATAATATTAGTGTTAACTATTCGATGAATGCAAAAAACACACTTACTATTGAAGATTCCCTGCTCTTTAAACCTGAAGCTTTTTCCAATCTCCAAAACGGTATCAAACATTCTATCCCGATCAGCAGTTCAATTAAAATATTCAAATATTTTACAATGACTAATTCTGTTAATGTTATCGACAGAATGTATTTCGAAAAAACAAATAAATATTGGGATAATGATACTGTCTGGACAACTGATACAACTTATAATATAGGACAAGAAATTGTTGAAACAATTCCCGAATTTAATAATGCTTTTGATTTTAGTATTAATTCATCAATAAATACAAAATTATATGGAATGCTTGCCTTTAAAAAAGGTCCAATCAGAGCAATTCGACATGTGTTTACTCCAAATGTTGGTTTTTCTTATACTCCTGATTTTGGCACTGATAAATGGGGCTACTACGATTCTTATGTCGATGATGAAGGAAACGAGGTAGATTATTCGAAATTTGAAACTGGTATTTATGGAAAACCACCCGGAGAAAAATCCGGAAGGGTAAACTTTAGTTTGAGTAACAATCTCGAAATGAAAGTACCTTCAAAAAAAGATACTATTACGGGAATGAAAAAAATCAAGCTAATTGAGAATTTTACAATTTCCGGTTCTTATGATCTTTCAAAAGATTCGTTAAATTGGTCGAAAATACGAATGAGCGGAAGAACGAAATTATTTAATAATCTTAATATCACTTATTCGAGCAGTTGGGATCCTTATGTTTTGGATTCTGCCGGAAAAAGAAACCTGAATCAATTTGAATGGGATGTAAACAAAAAACTTTTACGTCTTGACAATACTTCATGGAACCTTGGACTTACATACAGCATAAGCTCGCAAAAGCTCAATAAAAAACGGGAATCAGAGAAAGGTACTAACCAGGAACTGGCTGATGTTAATGACAATTTAGGTCAATACATCGACTGGAATATTCCATGGAGTTTAAATATTAATTACAATCTTAGGAACACAAGCACCAACAAATATGTAAATAACATTAAAACTGCCGAAAACGATCTTGTACAAACACTTGGTTTTAGTGGCGATATAAATATTACAGAAAAATGGAAAGTTGGTTTTCGATCAGGATATGATTTCGAAACCAAAAAGCTCTCATATACTTCACTGAACATTTACCGTGATCTTCATTGCTGGCAGATGCGTTTTAACTGGATTCCTATGGGTCCACAAAAAAGCTGGAATTTTACACTTAACGTGAAATCGTCAATTTTGCAAGACCTAAAACTTGAAAAGAAGAAAGATTTCAGGGATAATTATTAAGCTGATGATTTTTTTTATAGGAATAAAAAAATAAGTTAATAAAGCAATTACAATACTCCATCACTCCTTTAAACAATTACTATAAATTACAACCTAAAAAAATGTAAACTATGTCCCTTTACCGTACCTTATATTAATTCAAATTGCTGTTCAAGAATTTCTGGATATTGATGCCAAATTTCACCATTAATTTCTTTACCATTCAATTTTTTATTACGTTTTACTTTATCTGCTCCCCAAGTTCCCCATTGCTTAAAGAAAAATGCCACATCTTTTTCTTCGCACTGCTTTTTTATATTTACTACCCATTCTTTTTCCATTGCTCTGGCTCTGTTCCCACTTTCACCGCCAACAATAACCCAATCTATTTTATCCAAATTGATTTGCCCCAAGTCTTCAAGTAATGGCTCAATAGAAAGAAATAAAACGGTTGCTTCAAGTTTTCTTAATTTATCAATTCTGGGTAGACCTTCTTTTTTATTCTCAACTGTAACTCCAAGCCAAACATTTTTAGGAACTTTTCTTTGATTTAAATATTTAAACATCCTATCTGACCTTTTAGTTAAAACTTGATATGTATGTTGTGGTGTTTTTTCAATCACATCAAAAATTTTATTTAAATAATCGACGGGCATATTTTCATGGAACAAATCGCTCATTGAATTAACAAAATATATTGTCGGCTTTTTCTTTTTAAGCGGTTCATTTAAACGACTTGGTACAGTATTAAACTGAAATCCATTTTCGTATCCTACTGTTCCCATTGCATGCAAACGAATTGCCATAGACTCAGCATAACAATTTTTACATCCTGAACTAATTTTTGTACAACCTGCCGATGGATTCCAAGTTTGCTCTGTCCATTCTATTTTATGTACCATTATAAAACCCTTTTAATGTGATATATTTTTGATTTATTTAATTTGTGAATCTTCGTTGACTGATTATTCACATTACCATATCTTTCAATTACTTTTTGTTGTTCAAGTTTCCGAACAACTTCCGTAAATAGCTTTGGCTCACAACCTTTTTGCATCGCATATTTTAATCCTGTAATATTATCAGATATTTCACCCGATAAAAGTAATTGTTTTATCTCTTTTGAAACAGTATCTTTTTTAATATTTTCTCCTAAAGTTGCAAAAAGCGAATTTAGCTCCCAGTTATTATCAATATTAAAATTTGCTTCTCCTGATAAAGGGTCATGTTTCCAACATACTTTTAAAAATTTTTCCATTCCAAGTGAATGATTTGAATAAAAAATAAGTCCCCAATAATTTGCACCTTTTTTAATGGTAAAATGATGAATATAATGCTCTGAATCAACTAAAGTTTTATAATAATCAGCCATTACTTTATGGCATTCTTTGGGTTTAGTTTCATCAAAATTAATCTTGGAAGTTTCAATATACTTTTTGACATTCGTATGTTCTTTAAATCTCCTTATAATTGAAACTCCCCGCCGCAGAGCAGCGGGGTATCTTAGAACAGAGCTAACTGTTTACTTTTATGCAAAACTGTATATTCTTTTTCAAGTCCTTGGTCACGAACATACTTCGTAATAGTCGTCTCGT